>ERZ779870.87-NODE-87-length-117507-cov-22.015_pt1 | contig 117507 bp, 121 predicted proteins | sample MGYA00511247_ERZ779870 | MGnify/ENA primary metagenome ERZ779870 (study PRJEB29588, sample SAMEA2149068) | human gut metagenome | biome: human gut; feature: human-associated habitat; material: faeces | place: Denmark | collected 2008/2010 ...
ATACCCGCCGTCTGCGTATCCTCTTATCCACTTATTTACTCTCTTCTATAACTACTTCCCTTAGGAAGCCTGCCGCCTTGGCCCGGTTCGTTTTTTTTCAACTTGCCTCACCCCGTCGGCGAAGTGGTTTATAGGACATACCCGGACAGATGTCAATAACTTTTTTCAAAAAAAATAAACAATTTTTTCGGGAGTTTTTTAACCACTTGATATAGCAGGATATTAACAAAGAATTTTTTGCAAGTCAAGCAAAATTGAAAACGAAAAATTAAGGAATATGTATATATAATTTTGATATATATGCGTTGAAATCATAGCCGGGGAGTCTATATTCCCCCGCAGATTCTGTAACATTTCGCTTGCGAAAGACGGATTTTTTTGTAATATGGATAAGAATTTAATAATTTATAGGAGGCACCAATAATAAAGGACAATAGCAATGCGCCAGTACGTGAAGACGACGGACCGCGTATTAATGAGAACATCAGAGTAAAGGAAGTACGCTTAATTGACGAGAACGGAGAAAATCGCGGCATCGTTTCGATTCGAGAGGCATTGGCCATCGCGGACGAGGCCGGTCTTGATTTGATAGAAATTTCTCCGCAGGCAGTGCCCCCGGTATGCAAGGTTTTGGATTACGGCAAATATAAATACGAAGTGCAAAAGCGCAAAAACGAAGCCAAAAAAAACCAGAAAGTCGTTGAAATCAAAGAACTTAAGCTTCGCCCGATGATTGATACCCACGACTATGAAGTCAAAATCAAACAGGCCAAGAAGTTCCTTTCGCAAGGCAACAAGGTCAAATTTACCATGCGTTACAAAGGCCGCGAAATGAGCGCCAATGACATGGGTCGTGAAGTTCTGAATAATATTCTCGAAGACCTTGAGGGACTGATTAAGGTCGATTCCGAACCGAAACTTGAAGGCCGTCAGATGATGATGGTTGTTTCGCCGGCATAACGGCCGATTCGCAGCTTCAGGCGGGACCAGTTCCCGCTTTTTTTATGCCGAACGCTGTGACAAACACAACATAAGAGTGGAATTTTCCGCCCGTTTTCCTATATTATCCCTAAACAGACAAAAGGGAAAATAATGATTGAAACAGAAGATTTAACCCCCGAACAGGCAGCCGCCGAACTGGAACGCATTGCGGCGGAAATGGCCAAATCCGACATTGCCTACTATCAGAACGACGCGCCTTACCTGACCGACGCCGAATACGACGCCCTCAAACGGCGCAACCGGCAGATTGAAGCCCGCTTCCCGGAACTGATTCGCGCCGACAGCCCGTCTAAAAGAGTCGGCGCTGCGGCCAAAAACGGATTCGGCAAGATCCGGCACCGTTTTCCCATGCTTTCGCTGGGCGACGTCTTCAGCCTTGAGGAAGTCGACGAATTTGCCGTCGGAGTCAAACGCTTCCTCAATGTTTCCGAAGACATTGAATTCATGGCCGAACCGAAAATCGACGGACTATCCTTCTCTGCCCGTTATGAGCACGGACGATTCGTTCAGGGCGCCACCCGCGGCGACGGCACCACCGGCGAAGACATTACCGCCAATCTGAAGACGATTCGTCAGCTGCCGCAAAAGCTGCCGGACGGCGCCCCCGATATGCTGGAAGTCCGCGGCGAAGTCTATATGGCCAAAGCCGATTTTCTGGCGTTGAATCAAAAATATGAAACAGAACACAAAAAAACTTTTGCCAATCCGCGCAATGCGGCAGCCGGCTCGCTCCGCCAGCTCGACGCTTCGATTACGGCCGAACGCAATTTGAGCCTTTTTGCCTACACCTGGGGGGAAGTGTCCCGGCGCTGCTGGGATTCGCAGGCCGAATTTTTCGAATGCCTGAAGAAATGGGGTTTTCCGACCAATCCACACAACCGGCTCTGCCACAGCCTGAAGGAAATCGACGGATATTTTTCGCACCTGATGGAAATCCGTGCCGACCTGCCTTACGACATAGACGGCATCGTTTATAAGGTCAACTCCATTTCCCTGCAGGAACGATTGGGTTTTCTAACCCGCACGCCGCGTTGGGCAATTGCGCACAAATTTCCGGCCGAAAAGGCGATTACACGCATCAACAACATCCGTATTCAGGTCGGCCGCACCGGCGCGCTGACCCCTGTTGCCGATCTGGAGCCGGTCAACGTCGGCGGCGTCATTGTTTCGCACGCCACCCTTCATAACGAAGACGAAATCAAACGCAAAGACATCCGCATCAACGATTACGTCGTCGTTCAGCGGGCGGGCGACGTCATTCCGCAGGTTGTCGAAGTTCTGCAAGAGAAGCGTCGGCCGGATTCGTCCGAATTCAAATTTCCGACCGTCTGCCCCGAATGCGGCGCCCATGCCATTCGGGAAGAAGACGAAGCCGTCCGCCGCTGCACCGGCGGTCTGACCTGCCCGGCACAGGCCATTGAGCGGCTGAAACACTTTGTTTCGCGCGAAGCTTTTGACATTGACGGGCTGGGCGGCAAAATTGTCGAACAGTTTTACAACGAAGGGATTCTCCGCGACCCGACCGACATCTTCACTCTGGAAGAACGCAACGGCGGCAGCGGCCCGACAGAAGACCTGTTTGCCGTCATCGACGACAAGGCGCTGCATCTGGAACGCCGCGACGGCTGGGGCAAAAAATCGGTCGAAAACCTGTTTCGCGCCATCCGCGCCAAGCGCCGCATTGAACTGCCGCGCTTTATCTATGCTTTGGGCATCAGGCAGGTCGGCGCCGCAACGGCCCGGCTGATAGCCAGAAACTACGGAAGTTTCCGCAAATTCATGACCGACATGCGCAATCAGGACACCGAACGCCTGCTCTCGATTGACGGCATCGGCGAAGCCATGGCCAAAGACGTGGTCGAGTTTTTCAAAGAAGAACATAATGTCAGCACCGTCAACCGCCTGCTTGAAGAAATAACGGTTGAAGACTTCGTCGACAACACAAACTACAATTCGCCGCTTTCCGGCAAAACCGTCGTTTTTACCGGCACGCTGGAACGAATGACAAGAGCCGAAGCCAAAGCCAAGGCGCAAAGCCTGGGCGCCAAAGTTGCCGGTTCGGTTTCTGCGCATACGGATTATGTCATTGAAGGAGCCGACGCCGGCAGCAAGGCAAAAAAAGCGCGCGAACTCGGTGTCCGGATTCTCTCCGAAGACGAGTTTCTGGAACTGATAAAATAAAAACCCAACCCCTCACCCGAGGGGTTTTTCGCATCAGTCATCCAAACCGTCGAGAAAGAAAAATTCATAGGTTCTGGCAATCGCTGCGTTAAAGTAAACCAGCAGCGGCGCATATACAACCATCAGTGCGGCATCAGGCAGGTCAAACATTTCGTCCAGCCCCTCAAACACCACAAACACGGCGTTGAAAACCGCGGCCATTGCCACAAAACGCCAGTAGTTCCCCTCGGTTTTGGCAAAAGCGGTCTTCAAAAGCCCGCTGCGCCCGATGACCGACGAAATCCAGGCCATAAACGGCCGGTACAAAATCAGCGGCGACACCAGCAGCAACAGCAGCATCAGTCCCAAATCCAGCTCAGGCATATATTCGCGGAGAAAATTCGTATAACCGTCAATCATCTCCGGCGGCAGCAGAAAAGGCAACACCAGCGGCAGCAGCGACAACCCGAAACCGAACACCGCGGTCAGAAACAAAATTTTGGTCGACGGCACCAGCGAGTCAAAAATCTTGCGAAACATCAGATACGGTCGGCGGTTAAAATAGAAACGGAAAAAGAAACACCAGAAAACGTAATAAAAAACCAGCCAGATTAAAAACAGCGGATTACCATACCCGCCGGGCAACAGCAGCGTCACCAGCAAAAACAGCAGGTTAACTGCCGAAAATCCGGCTACAGCCTTAAAGTTTTCCAGACAGTAGTCCAGACTGACGTTCAAAATTTTCAACAGCGGCAGTTTTTTTTCGCCGTCAGCAGTCGCCATAAAATAACCTTTCCCTTGTTTCACACGTTTAGATTATAGCCCTTATATATTAACACAATTTAAATATGAAATCGAAAAAGGGGCAAAATTTTAACGATATTTCAATTCCTGGTAATTATGGTATTTAAAAATAAACTTAATAAGTCTAAAATGTAAAAAGTGGATTCTATTGCCGCAATCTCGTTTAGGAGTCACCATCATGAACCGCAGCAGACTGACCAAATCGCACATTGTGAAAAACGCCCAGCATTCTCTCGGACGTTCGCTGCAGCGAACCAGACGCCGCCTGGGTTTCGACCTGGAAACCGTTACCGAGCAGACGCACATTTCCGCGCATGACATAGACCTGTTGGAAATCGGCAAAAGCCGGCGGTTCAACCATGCCATCAAACTGGCTTTGTTCTACGATTGCGAAATCGAAATCGGCCTTACCCGTCCGGGCTGCTACGGCAAAAAAACGCGTTAGGCAGCGGCGGCAAGCATCGCCGCCGCTTTATCGAGCCGGCGCCGGCGGTTTCTGATTTTGTTGCGCTTGGCCACGGCCGGCTTGTATTTTTCTTTCAGGGTCAACTTGCGCATGCTCTCGTCAAAGGTCACAAACCTGCGCCAAAGGGGACTAAGCTCCTTTTCGAGCAAACGGCAGCGGATTTTGTACGTTTTGTAATGAATCATAAAACCCAGATACGAATTGACGCTGGCCAGCAGGTCGGGCAGCAGTTTTTTGGCCTTGCGCGGATTTTTTTCCGCCTCTTTGTTGTAATAATGAATTTTGGCATACAGGTTTCCTTTGGTGCGGTTGCCGATATATTCGCGGCCGGGCTTGACCACCGCACCGATAAACTTGACGCCCTTTGAAAAATGCTGCAGATAAATCTTGCGCGGATGCAGGCGGAGCATCAGCTTGGCCTGCAAAAAAGAACGCAGTTTGTCCTGCACGTCAATCAGAAAATCCTTGTCTTCGTGCACAATCACAAAATCGTCGACATAGCGGCCGTAATATTCGATTCCCAAATCATACTTCACATAATGGTCAAAAAAGTTCAGATAAAAATTGGCAAATATCTGCGACGTCAGATTCCCAATCGGCAGCCCTTTGCCCTTGCCGGACGTAAACAGGCTCTTGCTCGGCGGCAGGCCGTCCCAGTCGGAACGCCGCCCTTTAATGTGGCAGTTCTGCTCCGGATCGTTGAACACCACCTTTTCCACCAGTTCCAAAATCAGCAGCTGATCCGGCTCATGATAGCGCGCCAGAATAAACTCGCGCAGATATTTATAAAGCAGGTTCTTGTCAATGCTCATGAAAAAAGACTGAATATCCATCTTCAGAATATAACAGTCTTTGGTGTAGTTGCGCGAACATTCGCGGATAAAACCGGCCACCCGCCCGATTCCGTATTGGGTTCCTTTTCCGTCGCGGCAGCTGTAGCTGTCCTGAATAAAAGAGGCTTCAAACAGATGGTTAAGCTTGCCGATAATCAGATGATGAATTATGCGGTCGCGAAAATCGGCGGCAAAAACCTCACGCTGCACCGGTTCGGTTACAATAAAGGCAATCGAGCGCCCGGGCATGTAAGTTCCGTTATTGACGTCTTTCCAAAGCTCTATCAGCTTTTGCTCAAAATCGACTTCAAAAGCCAGGGCGTTTGTGGTGCGGCGCTTGTTGCGCCGGCATTCCAGATAAGCGGCAAACAGCTCGTCCAAACCGACTGAACCGCGCTGCACGCCGCCAAACAAATCCAACTGCATATCCATATCTCTTCATAATCATGATTTTTACCAAAAAAGCGAGCACCGGAAGAACATAATTGTTATTGTTCTTATTGTTGTTGTTCAAATTGCTGTTATCAAGGTTTGCATTCCACGCCCATTTGTTGTCGTTCTCCGAGGAAGACCACACCAACGGTTTTCACTGCCGGTTTTGTCTTAACAACCAAGCGGCTGTCGGCAGTCCTTTTTTAATAAAAATCCGCTCTCTCGTCCCAACCTTGGTTCGGACAATTCCCGCATAATTAAAATGTTCCTGATTTTTACCAAAAAAGCGAGCACCGGAAGAACATAATTGTTAGTGTTGTTCTTATTGTTGTTGTTGTTCAAATTGCTGTTATCAAGGTTTGCATTCCACGCGTTGTTGCTAGAGTACTCCGAGGAAGACCACACCCAACGGTTTTCACTGCCGTTTTTGCTTAACAACCAAGCGGCTGTCGGCAGTCCTTTTTTAATAAAAATCCGCTCTCTCGTCCCAACCTTGGTTCGGACAATTCCCGCATAATCAAAATATCCCTGATTTTTACCAAAAAAGCGAGCACCGGAAGAACATAATTGTTATTGTTGTTCTTATTGTTGTTGTTCAAATTGCTGTTATTAAGTTTTGCATTCCACGCGTTGTTGTTTGATTTCTCCGAGGAAGACCACACCCAACGGTTTTCACTGCCTGTTTTATCTTAACAACCAAGCGGCTGTCGGCAGTCCTTTTTTAATAAAAATCCGCTCTCTCATCCCAACCTTAGTTGAGACAATTCCCGCACAATAAACACAATAATCTTCTACAAAAAATTTTTTAGCCGGCTTTGCTGAGCGAAGCCGCGGCACGGCTCTTGTTTTTCCAGGCCGTAATCTGCCGGCCGATCGCATCTGTCAGCAGCGCCAGCTCGGCAACTTTCTTAATCGGCAGCAGCCGCAGATCGCCGCACATTCTGATTTCAATTTTCAACAATTCAAAATCGTCCAGAAACTCCTCCAGCGGCTGATGTTTTTCCACTGCCCGGTTGGCTCGGTACAAACTGCGAAACAGGTTCAAAACGTCGCGCTTCATGTCCTGCCCCAGACAATATTTGTATTCGTGCGAAAACTTGTTGGTTGCCTTATATATTTCCAACAGCAGATTATAACTGTCCCGATAAACCGGCAATTCATTATATAAAACCATAAGCCTTCCTCTTCTATTTGAAAGTGCATAAATTAATTTTTAGCACCTTGAATGGAGTATATAGCCTTATATATACGTCCGCACAAAAGATGTCAATACAAAAAAAATTTCAACTGTTTCTGGTGTGTACTTCTTATTTGGAAATGTCTTCAGACTTGTCATCTTCCGCCCTCTCGGCTCCCTTTTTATTGGACGCCGCTCTTCTTTGTCATCCTCGGGTACTTTCTTTTTTGTCATCCTCGGACTCTTTTCTCTCCTGTCATGTTCGGACTTGTTTCTTCTTCTGTCACGTTCGGCCTCTTTCTTCCCCTGTCATCCTCGGGCTTGTCCCGGGGATCTCTGGATTGTCGGCTCAAGGCCGACAATGACAAAAAAGAAAAAAACCACGGGAATGACAAGTAAATAATTGTCATATTCGGGCTTGACCCGAATATCCGCCTCAAACTATAATCAGCCCATGAAAACCATGTATGTCTACATTATAACCAATAAACCGCAGGGAACACTTTACATCGGCGTTACCAACAACTTAGTACGCCGAATATATGAACATAAAAACAAAATAATAGACGGGTTTAGCGCCAAATACTCTCTGGATAAACTGGTATACTATGAAATTTACAACGATGAAATAACCGCCATACAAAGAGAAAAAAACCTAAAAAAATGGAACCGAGAATGGAAAGTTAATTTGATTGAAAGTTCCAATCCTCTTTGGCTGGATCTCTACGATAATATTACAAAATAAAAATTTTTACTGTCATCTCCGAGCTTGCTTCTTCTCCTTTCCTCTGTCATCCTCGGGTTCCTTTCTTCTCCTGTCATCCTCGGGTACTTTCTTTTTTGTCATCCTCGGACTCTTTTCTCTCCTGTCATGTTCGGCCTTGAGCCGGACATCTCCCTTACAGATTCCCGTGTCAAGCTCTCTCCTCCTCTGTCATTGCCGGATTTAATCCGGCAATCTAGGGATTCCCCGGTCGAGCCGGGGAATGACGAAAAAGAAAAAAAGCACGACAATGACAAAAAAGAAAAAAAGCACGGGAATGACAAGTAAATAATTATCATCCTCGGGCTTGTCCCGGGGATCTCTGGATATTCGGCTCAAGGCCGAATATGACGTAAGAAAAATAAGTCCAGCAATGACAGAAGGCCGTTTTTTTGCGCCTGCGGCGCGATTCTCTTTTCTGCCTATACTTTTTTTCGGAATCAAAAATTTCCGCTCCTGCGGAGCGGAAATTCGGCATTTGCGCCTACGGCGCAAATCGATTCTTTTTTTAAAGCGAGCCCCGCAAGCGGGGCTGCGCTAAAAGATAAAGGGTTAAAACTAAAAAGCGAGCACCGGAAGAACATAATTGCCATTGTAGCTCTTATTGCCGTCGTGCAAACCGCTGATACCAAGCTCTGCATACCACGCGCTGTAGGTTGAGTTCTCCGAGGAAGACCACACCCAATAGTTGAGTAAGTTTGAAGCGCCACCAACCTTACTAACTGCGGTGCTAATCGCACTCTGGTTTTTCTGAATATTTCTTAAAATACCGGCTGCCGGCAGACACCACTTGCCATTGGTCGTCGACGTCGGCGCATATTTCCGCGTCGCCCAGGCGGCCGGATAAGTACTCGCACTACCCGCAGCAACAATCTTGTCCGTATTGCCACAACTGTCAAAATCAGCTTCAGCCTGCGTACTATTCGTCATATTCGGCAGACTTGAAATATCCGTACCATAGCCACCCCAAGCCATACCGACACCAGAACTGCTTCGGTTGCCGCTCGCATCAATCCACCATGGTGCCATAATTTGACCGCCGACACCGTTATCGTTGACATAAACCACAATACCCAAAACCGTTTTGCTGGTTGTATAAGCGGCTGGTGCCGAACAGGTGCCGTCGCTGTAATAAATCCAGCCGATTGCGCATGAAGCACGGTCAGCCACGCAGCTGCCGCTGCTGCTGTCCCAATGCGTACCCGTCGCGCAGTTACACATGCTGTACTTGTCGCCACATTTGGCTGAGCTTGGGCTTTCGTTAGTTCCTGTACAGGTGTATATGTAAGAGGCGTCACAGGGGCAGTACCAAGCCTCGCCAAATGGGCATTTTATGCCCTTTCCCGAGTCGCAGCTGCTCTGCTTATATCCCAAAGTGCTGCAATCCTTGGTCGCCACACATTGCGCCCAGGCTTCCGTACCGAAAAAAAGCCCGCAACATACTGTACTTAATAAAATATACTGATTTCTCATCGCCTTTCTCCCCTGAATTAGTTCCTCTTGCAACCCCTCACAAAACCTCTGTCTGCCCTGTTCCCTCTTCCGCCATGCCCAAGCCTCTTTTTCCTCCTGTCATGTTCGGATACTTTCTTTTCTTCTTCGTCATCCTCGGGCTTGACCCGAGGATCTCTGGATTGTCGGCTCAAGGCCGACAATGACAAGTAAATAATTGTCATGTTCGGGCTTGTCCCGGACATCTCCTCTCTAGATTCCCGTACCAAGCACGGGAATGACAGTACTTTTTTTCTCTCCTGTCATCCTCGGGCTCTCTTTTCTCTCCTGTCATCCTCGGACAAGCGTAGCGCGTTCCGGGGATCTCTGGATATTCGGGTCAAGCCCGAATATGACAGGAAAGAGGTCGAGAATGACAATAGGAAAAGAAAACCCTACAATCAAAAACACAATAATACTCAGCCTCACATACAGAACTTATAAGTCGTGTCAAACGGACACAAAACCGCATCGCCGGTGCAGGTCTGCTGCCGGTATCCCATCTGCGTGCAGGTCGAAGTGCCATACTCGCTGTACACCGTGCACATGTCCGTATAACCGCTGCTACAGCCGTTGTCGCAGTATTTGCCCGAACATTCCTCATACTCGCAGTCATGGTTCTCCGGACAGCTTGCCAGCGTACAACGGTTTTCGCAGCAGGTTTTGCAAACCGCATACTTCGTTACCGAACCGCTTTTGCAGGTTGCCGTGCCGATTTCGCCGCCGCATTCGCAACTATAATAACCCACGCAGGGATTGTTTTTGCGTTTGTATTTGGTCGTATTGCAGCTCAGGCAGAAACCGTCGGTCACATAACCGTCCGCCGTCGCCTGTTCATAGGTATAAGTATAACCGTCACAGGGATTGCACTTGCATTTTTTGTAAGAACTGTCGTACGGACAGCTCTGCGCGCTGTCCAGAACATAACCGTCGCCGCAGGAGTCGACATAGCCGGCATCTTTGCAGGCTCTGACCTTGTCTTCGCTGCACTTGGCATAATATTTGTCATTATACGGACAAGGCGCGCCCGACACATAGGTCGGCGGCTCGCAGGAAGTTATCGTATAACCTTCGTTTTTGCACTGGTTGGCCGTGTCTATGGTAAAATCTTCGCCACCGCCGCCATAGCCGGCTTCCGTGTCACAGTTGCCGAAACCCAGAAAGCACACCGCGGCCAGCCGCGGCCCTTCGCCCCGCGAAAAAAGCCCGGCTTCCAAATCAACCCGGTCAAAACGGCCTAAATCTAAGGAGTTTTCTTCAAATGCGAAAGCAGGTGCCGTCAATAAAAGTACCGTCAATAAAGAAATTCTTGCTTTGTTTCTCATCGTCCCCCGCCTTTCACATAAAAATTTACAAAAAGGGGCGCCCGAATAGGTGTGGTGTGTGTGTATATTGTGTCTCGTTTTGAGCCGGACGCCCCTTCTTTAAGTAAGTCCGATTCACAAAAAACGTACAAATTTCATAAGCCGGACTTATTAAATTCATAATATATTAGTAATTTAGTCGAGTCAAGGTAAAAAATTACAAGTTTATAGTATATATAGATTCACAATAAAATAGGAATATACCTTATTATATATTTTGAGTTACCAAAACAACGGGAATATCCTATATGAATGATAATGACTTTGCCACAAATCTGGGAAACCGTATCCGCGAACTTAGAAAGAATAAGGGCGTAAGCCAGCTCGAACTGGCTTATGACATGGATATGTCCATGAATACCATCTCGGGTATCGAACTCGGCAAAATCTCCCCGAAAATTGACACGCTCAAAAAAATCGCCCAGAAACTCGACATTGACATATCCGAACTTTTCGACTTCAGCGAACACGCCCCCAAAGACAAGGTCATCCGCAAAAAAGTCGAGGAAATTACCCGCAAACTGCTGCCGCAGGACAAGGAATTTCTGGACCTCGTCTCCAGCAATATCGACATTCTCATAAAAATCCGCGAATTAAACTAAGCAGCCCCGTCGCCTTGCACTTCTCTCCGCTTCTTTTACACACCCCGGGCTTGTTTTTTCTCCCGCCGTATTCGTACTTTCTCTTCCGCCTGTCATTGCCGGTTCGCCTCTTCTTATTGTCATTCCCCGCTTTTTTTTTCTTTTTCGTCATTCCCCGCTTTTTTTTCTTTTTCGTCATTCCTCAGCTTTTTTTCTTTTTCGTCATTCCCCGGCTTGACCGGGGAATCTGTAAGGGAGATGTCCGGCTCAAGGCCGAACATGACAGAAAGAGAAAAGAGGCCGAACATGACAGAAAGAGAAAAAAGTTCGAGGATGACAAAGAAAATACAAGGCACGGCCTCACGATATGCACGCAGAAAGCAACGCGCTTCAACAAAGGTTCCCGCCGCAGCCAGCGAGCGCTCAAGGGCGTCCCCTTGTCAAGCTGGCTACAGCTTGCGTTATACGTTTTTTTAAAAACCTCGGAGAGTGAGTCATATAGTAAGAAACAAGGGGAAAATTTTTTGATCGTACAACAGAAGTACGTGAGCATTTATTTTACCCGCTAATCCTGTATTAGTTCCCCGTTATACGAGGTTTTTACTTTATGGAAGCGTCCAACGGATTAAACCGCAACAACATCGTGTTCCAGAGATCGTATTTTTCGGGATATTTCTCGGCAAAAATGGAATAAACCGGTTCGCAGATATAAACCGCACGCCGCGCGGAATCGGCAACTGAACGGAAATAGCGGTCGCTGTTGTAACGTCCGGTATCCAAAATCTTAACCTCGCGCACCGAACCGTCCCGATTCAGATAAGCCCTGATTTCAATAATCATGTCCTGAATGCCCATGGCGCCCGGATCCAAGTTCCAACAGGCACGCAGACGCCCGGCAATCGCGTCGGTTTCGGAAATCGACAGCTCGCTGAAATAAGAACCGCCGGTACCGCCCTCAATGCCCATGTTGTTAACCTCGGCGTCTTCCTTAATCGTTGCCGTCTGGTCTTTTTCGCCCTCTTTTTCCAGAGCGTCCACGGAGGCCAGCAGGCTCTTCAGCGGATTGGCCAGTTTGGGTTCTTCCTTCTTGGGCTGAGGTTTCGGCTTTTCGGGCACGGCCGGTTTCTTAACCGGTTTCGGCACCGGTTTGGGAGCCGTTTTCTTAACCGGCGCTTTCGGCTTTTTGGGCTGCGGCGCAACCAGAAAATCCTGCTTCGGCTTTTCAACGCGTTCCTGCTTGGCCGGCGGCGTTTCTTCCGCGTCTTTCTGCGGCTCGCTCTTCACTTCCGGCCGTTTGTCAGGCTCGTCTTTGGTATAGTTCTTTTCAATCTTGCGCTTGATTTTGCTTGCCTGTTTTTCTTCCGGGCCGCGCTTGGCTTTCGGCGGCAGATTGGTCATTTCCGAAATTTTCACGTTGTTCAAATCCACGATAATCGGCACCTGTTCAATCGTCATGTTCCGGCGCCAAAAAACCGGAACGTCGACCAGAAACAGTATCAGGACAACCAGATGCAGAGCTACGGATTTGTACAGGGCGTTTTTCATCAGCGGTTATTTCTTTTTCCCCAGAGGTTTGGCTTCGGTTTTCAGGCCGACCTTGTCAAAGCCGGCTTCTTTCAGCAGCGCCATCAGGCCGATAACCCGGCCGTATTCGGCACCCGCATCGCCGGAAATAGTTACCGAAAGCTCGGTATTGGTATCGCGGATAGCCCTAAGCTTGCCGACGATTTCCTCCGCCGGAACTTCCGTCTGGCCGATGTAATAATAACCGTCCTTGTCAACGCTGATGTTAACCGAAGTTTCTTCGCCATTCAGCGCCTTGCCGCCGACTTTCGGCAAATCGAGCGCAATGCCCGAAGTCATCAGCGGCGCCGCGACCATAAACACCACCAGCAACACCATCATCACGTCCATCAGGTTGGTCATGTTGATATCGGCGTTGCGGCGGTAAACCCTCGGCGAACGGCGCGTCTGCTGCGGCATGATAAACATAACTATTCTCCCGCCATGTCGGCCTTGATGGCCGTGTCGTCAATCTCACGCGACAAAATGCTCGAAAATTCGGCCTGGAAGTTTTCCAGCCGTTTTGCATAGCGGTCAATGTCCGACGAAATTTTATTATAGGCAACAACGGCCGGAATAGCCGCAATCAGACCAAACGCCGTCGTAAACAGCGCCTCGGCGATGCCCGGCGCCATTGCCGACAGCGAATTGCTCTGCGTGGCGGCAATAGCGTTAAAGCTGTTGATAATGCCCCAAACCGTGCCAAACAGGCCGACCAGCGGCGCCACCGAACCGGTTGACGCCAAAAATCCCATTCTGGTATCCAGCTCGTCTAATTCCTTATCCATTGATACCATCATCGCCTTTTCAATACGCTGTTGCAGCGAAACCCCGCGCAGGCCGCGGTCGGTTTTCGACTTCATGATGTTGGTGCGTTTCCACTCTTTCATCGCCGCCACAAACATCGCCGACATCGGGTCGCGCGGACGGTTGCCGATGGAATCGTACAGACGGTCGAGCGAACCGCCGGACCAGAAAGTTTCTTCAAATTTTTTGGAAAGCTGCTTGACCTGGCGCAGCGTGCCGAATTTTTCGATGATAATCGCCCAGGACCAGACCGACGCGGCAATCAGGCCGATCATCACCACCTTGGTAACCATATCCGAAGCCCAAACCAAATCCCACATTGACATCTGGCTGGCCGTATTTACAACATCCGTTAAAGTTTGCGTTTCCATTTATCTTATCCATAATTAAAAAGTTGCCTGATTCTTGCAGGCAACTTAACACAAAATATTAAAAATTCAATTAACTAAATCGGCTTTTTCAGAGTTTTTCAATCGCCGCAGCCAGCTCCTGCGGAATGCGCACCGGCCGCTTTTTGTTCAGGCTCAGATAAACCACTTTAACCTCAAGTTCGGTCAGCAGTTTTTCGCCGCGCCAGATCTGCTGGAACATCACCGCCGAAGCGCCGCCAAACTCCTTTACCTCGCAGGTAACGGTCAAAGCATCGTCCAAAACCGCGGGCGCCTTATAGTCGACGTCGATATGCCGCACCGCAAAGCCAAACTTGTCCTCGTTTTCCAGCGCGTCCTGCTGGCTGCAGCCCAGCGCCCGGATATATTCCGTCCGCGCCCGCTCGGCAAAACGCAGATAGTTTGCATAATAAACGATTCCGCCGGCATCGGTGTCTTCATAATAAACCCGCACCGGAAAAGCGAAAACCGGCCCGTAAAATTTGCCCTGAGGCGGCAGTACTTCGTCAAACATCAGTCCTTATCTCCCAAATCGTCAAACAGGTCGTTCTGCGCAAAGCGCATGTTTTTTCTGAGCTTGGCAATGCCCAGATATTCGCAGCCCAAGTCCGAAATCACGCGGCCGCGCGGCGTGCGCTGCAAAAAGCCGAGTTTAAGCAGAAACGGTTCCACCACTTCCTCAATCGTATCGCGTTCTTCGGACAGCGCCGCAGCCAGCGTATCGGCGCCGACCGGGCCGCCGCCGTAATTCGTCACGATACATTGCAGGTAACGGCGGTCGAAAGCGTCCAGCCCGTAATTGTCAACGTCCAGCCGGCGCAGCGCCTTATCGGCCATCTTGTTGTCAACCTCCCCAGCCTCGGCAACCGCACCGAAATCGCGCACGCGGCGCAGCAGGCGCCCGGCCACGCGCGGCGTGCCGCGCGAACGCTTGGCAATCTCCATCGCCCCTTCCTTCGACAACGGCATGCCCAACAGGTTGGCGCCGCGGGTAACGATTTTTTCCAGCTCTTCCGGCGAATAAAAATCCAGCCGCAGCGGAATGCCGAAACGCTCGCGCAGCGGCGTCGAAAGCATACCCGAACGCGTCGTCGCCCCCACCAGCGTAAACGGCTGCAAGTCAATCCGCACCGAACGCGCCGACGGCCCCTCGCCGATAATCAGATCCAGCTGAAAATCTTCCATTGCCGAATACAAAACTTCTTCAATCGCCGGATTCAGGCGGTGAATTTCATCAATAAACAAGACGTCGTTGCGCTCCAGATTGGTCAAAATCGCCGCCAGGTCGCCCGATTTGGAAATCATCGGCGCCGAAGTCGCCCGGAAACCGACCCCGAGCTCTTTCGCCACAATCGACGCCAGCGTCGTTTTGCCCAGCCCCGGAGGACCGAACAGCAGTACATGATCCAGCGCTTCGCCGCGTTTTTTGGCCGCTTCGATAAACACCTTCAGGTTTTCGCAGACCTGCTTCTGCCCGACAAAATCCGCCAGGCTGTTCGGCCGCAGGTTAATCGGCGCGTTCAAACCCTGTTCGTCTTCGGGCTGTTTCTGGGGGCTGACCAGTCTTTCTTCCATAAGCATCAATCCTTAATTTCCGCTAAATTTCCTTATTGGCAAACTCTTTCAACGCCAGCCGGATAAGCGACGACACGTCCTCAGCCTGCCCCTCCGCCATCGCCTTGCTGACGGCACGATAGGCTTCCAGCCTTTGATAACCGAGATTGACCAGCGCCGAAATCGCGTCTTCCATCAGATTCGGGTCTTCGGCGCGCGCTTCCAGCCGGTCTTCGTAAGCAGCCGTTTCTTCATTTGCATCCATGTCCATTCCTTTCGCAAAATCGTTGGTTTCTGCGCTCATCGGAATTGTTACAATCTTGTCTTTAAGCTCGGTGACGATACGCGCCGCCAGTTTCGGCCCCACGCCGTTCGCCCGCGTAAACGAGGTTTTGTCCTGCGCCGCAATCGCCTGCGACAGCTGGCTCGGCGACAGCGCCGACAAAATGCTGAGGCAGACCTTGGCGCCGACGCCCTGAACCTTGGTAAGCGTCGCAAACCATTCTTTTTCCCAGGCGTCGTAGAAACCAAACAGCGAAATGCTGTCTTCGCGCACGACGGTCTCAATCCGAAGCGCAGCCTCCTGCCCGCGCGACAGCCTGCCGAGCGTCTTGGCCGAGGCAAACACCAGATATCCGACCCCGTTCACGTCGACAATACAGAAGTCTTCACCGATTGTATCAATAATTCCGCGCAGTTTCGCAATCATGTTTCCATCCTGAGTTAAAAAATTTACCTCAAGATTATACAAATATATAATTCTCTTCAAGTTTTATTTAAGACATAAGAACAAAAAAAGAACAAAAAAAACGGTCAAATACCATAAAAGGTACTCAACCGTCTTCAATTTCCGTTAGCAAGAACGTTCTTGTTCCTGACAAACTGTTCCTTGGACTTTCTGTTCCGGCATACCATCTTTCAGGCTGTTAACAAACCTAATGGTAAAAACATTTCTGGCTTCATCCATAACCAACATTTCGCCTGCAGGAATATCGCCTTCTTCCTCAACAAACATCTCCAACATGACCATTTTTGACAAGAACTTAAAGCGATAAGTACATTTTCTTCCGGCCTGAAAAAACTTGGTTTTAGCCAATGCTTCGCAATATTGCCGAAAAGAAACATGTTCCTCTTTTAACCCCTTAAAATGTGAATAAACCACCCGCAAAACCATACTTCCGAAATCCACCGCCTCACCATAATTTGTGTTTTGACGCAAATCATCCTGAATTTCTGTAACATACGTGCAATGCCCATAAAGCCATAGCAATCGATACAAAATCCATTCCTGCATTTTGGGTGAAACAGCCAATATCTCAGCAACAGTCATATCTTCAGGAGATTTTGGCATTTTTACATTCATCTCTCTGGCAACAACTTCAGCCAGTCTCAGTTTAAAGCGAAAATTATTTTCACCGATAAACTCTGCTAACTTTTTTTCCATAAAAAACAAAATTATAATTACACAATAGATACTCAAAAACCTTTTATTCAAACCGGCGCAGATATTTTTGCCAATCCTCACACCCCAGCTCTCTGAAAAATTCTTCTAAAAACACAAACATTACCTTATGTCTGATTTCGGCTTCCCTTTTGCCGCTCTCCGTATACATCAGCCCTTTAAGCCGCAGAAGTTTTTCAAACATATGGTTAACCGCCGTCTCTTCGTTTTTGCCCTTGCTCTGATAAGCCTCCCGGCTCAGGTTTTCGCGCGGAAACATCTCCGGATCGAAAAATCTGCCGCTGCCCGCAACCGCATTAAACACGATTGTCCGCACAATGCCGACGGCGCCCATCGCGTCCAGCATGTCGGCATCCTGAACAATATGTCCGTTCTTGTCAAGTTTCTGCATGCCGCTTAAATATTTGCTGTATCCCAGATTTGACACGATTTCCAAAACTGCGGCCGCAGTCTTACCGTCAGCGCCGCTCTCGCCCAGAATCCGGCGGGCATTTATCAGCTTCGCGGCGTTCTCCGGTCCGAAAACCTTATAGTCGTCGCAGTCATGAAGCAGCGCCGCCAGTGCCACAATGTCTTCATCGCCGTTCTCCGTCCGGCACAAATGCAGTGCCGTCTTGCAAACCCGGACACTGTGTTCCCAGTCGTGCATCGATTTCTCGTTTCCGAGCAGTTCCCGAACTGCCGCAGCAGCCTTTTCCCTGACACTCATTTAAAACCCCTGATGCTGTGCGCTCCGTGAAAACTGTTATGGCAAATGGCCGCCGCCAGCGCGTCGGAAGAGTCGTTGTTTTTCGGCTTACAGCCCGGCAGCAGAATTTTTACCATCGTTTCTACCTGCCCCTTTTCGGCATGGCCCACCCCGACCACCGCCTTTTTAATCTGGTTCGGTTCATATTCGGTCAGCGGAATCCGATAAGTCGCCGGCGCCAGAATAACGACGCCCCGTGCCTGCCCGAGCTTAATCGTCGATACGGCATTCGAATTCAGAAAAACCTGTTCTATGGCTGCCTCGTCCGGTTTGTAAAACTCAATAACGTCGCAGAGCGTCTTATAAATCGTATAAAGCCGCTCGGTCAAATCCGTTTTCGGTTCGGTTTTGATAAACCCGTCGGCCACATAGCGGACACGGTTGTTTTCGACTTCAATAATTCCCCAGCCGGTAGACGACAAACTCGGGTCAAGCCCCAATATCCGCATTTTCTTTTCCTTATTTAAAATGAATAAGGGCACATTCCGCAAAGAACGTGCCCCGAAAAATCAGTCTTCGGAAGCTTCCAAAGCCCTCATAACCTCATCCGAGAACTCGGCGTTGTGGTAAACTTTCTGAACATCGTCGTCATCTTCCAAAGCGTCGACAAATTCCAGAAACTTCTGCGCGGTTTCCAAATCGCTGATGTCGGTTTTAACCGTCGCTTTCCAGTCCAGACGCGAGGCCGAAGGCGTGCCGAAAGCTTTTTCCAACGCTTCGGTAACCGCATTCAAATCCTCGGGAACCGTTTCAATCTCATGTGCATCTTCGTCGGAAACCACATCATTGGCTCCGGCTTCCAGCGCCGTTTCAAACATTTTGTCGGCATCGGTCGCATCGGCCGGATATTTGATATAACCGATTCGCTCAAAATTGAAAGCCACCGAGCCGCTCTCGCCCATAACGCCGCCGCGTTTTCCGAAAATGGTACGGACATTGCCGGCCGTCCGGTTCTTGTTGTCGGTCATTGCTTCGACGATAACCGCTACCTTGCCGGGGCCAAACCCCTCGTAACGGGCCGAAACATAATCGTTGCCGCCGGCCGTCTGGCTCGCTTTGGCAATGGCGCGTTCAATATTGTCTTTCGGCATGCTCTCGGCACGGGCGGCCTGAATGGCCAGACGCAGGCGCGGGTTTTTGTCGGGTTCCGGCAAACCGCTCTTGGCGGCAATGGTAATATCACGGGCCAGTTTGGCAAATACGCGCGCCTTTTTGGCATCCTGGGCACCTTTACGATACATGATGTTTTTAAACTGGGAATGTCCAGACATACAAAATCTCCTTAAAAATCCAAATTCTTCATTTGATTAAGGCCATATATACGCTAAAGCCGTTTTTTCCGCAACATTTTTTTGCAAAAAATAACACCTTTGGCACTTATTTAAGGATAATGTAATCGAGCTTTTCGTTCGTTGCCTGAATAACCTTGATGCCGACCCCGTTCAGATCAAGAATGCCACCCGGCTGATACGGATAGGAAACATTACGGAAATAACCGCTGTCGCCGTCTGCCTTGCTGTAATCCAGCAGCGTAAATTTCAAACGTCCCAGATTCAGCCCTTCATATTTAATGTCAAAACCCTTGACCGGTTCGGTCTGCACGCTTTTGGAGGTTGTAATCTGCACCATTTTGAAATTGTCCGGATACGGAACAAAATCCGTTTCCAACAACGCCAGACGCCCGTTGCGGATTTGGCCGATGCGGTTGTAGAAAGTGCCGTCCCGACGAACCAGCGCCACAAAATTTTTCAGTTTGGTGTCAATCAGCACAAAATCCGTACCGTCAATCGTCACTTCGCCGACAGCCCGCACCCGCTCGCCTTTCTGATACGCTACCGGAACCGATCCGCAGTTCAGCACGCCGTCAACGTTGGCGGTCAGATATTCGCTACGGTAAATGTCCTTACGGTAAATTTTGGTGTCAACCACCGTATAACCGGTATAGGCTGTCAGAATAACATTGTGTTTAAAGTTGTTTTCCTCAACGTAGTCGGAACTGACCAGCTCGTTGTCGTCGCCGTAAAAGGAAATCGAATAGGTGCTGAAGTATTCAATAAACGTGTTCCTGAAACCCAGGACATCGTGGTTTCCTGCGCTGAAGCAGGAACTTAAAGCCAGACACGAAACCAAAACCGCCAATTTTTTCATCGAATAATCTCTATTTTAGTGTTCAATAATTTTAATTAATATACTATAATCCGCCGTTAGTAAACAAATGATTATAACTTATTAGGAACAATTTGATGACGGATAAAAGCGGCAGCTGCCGGGTCGTAACCTTCGCCCCGGTCAAAAGTCTGGACGATTTCACTCAGGAACGGCTGGAAGAATTTTTCGACGTCGTTTCGGTCGATTACACCGACGACGGCTTGGAAATTTACAAAGGCTATAAAAACGCTTCGTTTAAGGAAGAGGAACTGGCGGCATTCATCGCCGCAAACGGTCTCGACCTGCCCGCCTGCACGATTGAACTGCTCGAAAGCGCCAACTGGCTCAAGGACTATGTCATTCAGTTCGCGCCGGTTGAAGTTGAAGACTTTCTCATTTACGGCGTTCACGAAAAGAAAGCGCCGCAGACCGACAAACTGGCCATTCGCATTTATGCCGCCACCGCTTTCGGTTCGGAACACCAGACCACCAAATCCTGCCTCAGGGCACTCAGCGAGCTCAACAGAAAAAACGTGCCGCACACCCGTATTCTCGACGTCGGCACCGGCTCGGGAATATTGTCGCTGGCCGCTGCCAAACTTTGGCGCGAAACCGCGCAGATTACCGCCGTGGACATTGACGAAGAAGCCGTCATCGTTACCCGCGGCAACGCCGAAGACAACGGTCTTGAAAAATTCATCACCGCCAGCGTCAGCAACGGCTATCAGTCCGAACTGGTATCGAAAAACGCCCCCTATGACATTATATTTGCCAATATTCTGGCCCGCCCGCTGATTGAAATGGCGCCCGACCTGGCTCAAAATCTTAAACCCGGCGGTTTTTGCATTCTGTCTGGCTTTGTCGGCGATCAGGAAAACTGGGTCATCAAAGCGCACGAAGAACAGGGGCTTTCTCTGGTAAAAATATATGAAATGGACAACTGGCGCGCCGCACTCATGGAGAAAAAAGCATGACGCTCAAAGAACTGCAGACTGCCGTAAAAAAAAGCAAACTGAACGCCTATATCGTTACCCGTTCCAATATGTTCATCGGGCAGGATCTGCTTGACGACGAAAATCCGCTGCGGGCGCTGACCGGGTTCAGCGGCTCGGCGGGAACCTTGGTCGTCACGCCCGACAAGGCCTTTCTGCTGGTTGACGGCAGATATGAGATTCAGGCGGCCCGACAGACGAACCCGGACGAAGTCAAAATAATCTGCGGCCGAAACAATTTGCTTGCCCAATGCCTGACCGGCCTTTTCGGCGGCAAGCCTGCCAAAGTCGGTTTCAACAGCTTTACCAACACCGTCCGAGGCATCGAGCGGCTGGCCGAACGTTTTCCGGACATAGCTTTCATCCCCGACACATCGCAAATCTTTGCCAACAACATCTTTGGCCGTCCCTGCCGGGTTTTTGAACACAAAATCGAATTTTGCGGCGTCGGGCGCAACGAAAAAATCGGCGGCATCAGCAGCCGTATCGGTTCCTGCGGCTGCGACGCTTACCTCTTCACGGCCGCCGACAGCGTTTCCTGGCTTTTAAACATCCGTTCCGACGCGCTCCCCGACACGCCGCTGGTCCGTGCCTACGCGCTGTTGGACAAAGACGGACGCATTACCCTGTTCGGCGACAACCTGAACTTTGACTTCGAACCGGCAGACTTCGGGGTCGAACCTCTGGCCAAACTTCCCAGAGCTTTGAAAGCATACAAAAACAAAACCGTCGGCTTTGACGCGGAAACGACGCCGTATTTTTTTCGCCAGCTGTTTGCCGAACGCAAGATTGCCGAGCGTCCGCTGGAAGATTTCTGTCAAACGGCCAAAGCCGAAAAAAACCCGGTCGAAATCAGCGGAATTGAAGCGGCGCATTTGCGCGACGGCGTCGCCATGGTTCGTTTTCTGCACTGGCTGTCCGGCAACTGGCCGGGAAAAACCGAACTTGACGTTGTCAAAAAACTGCATGATTTCCGCGCTCAAGGGGAAAACTACTGGTCAGAAAGTTTCGGCACCATTGCCGCCGCCGGCCCGGACGGCGCCGTCGTCCATTATCAGCCCGCTGCCGAAACCGACCGGAAACTGGAAGAAGGCTCTCTGCTTCTGCTCGACAGCGGTGCGCAGTATTTCGACGGAACGACCGACATTACCCGCACCATCGCCCTCGGCACGCCAAGCCCGGAAATGTGCGACAACTTCACTTTGGTTTTAAAAGCACATATTGCCCTGGCTTCACAAAAGTTTATCGACGGCACCGACGGCATGTCGCTGGACAAGATTGCCCGCAGCCCGATGTGGAACGAGGGCAAAGACTACAAACACGGCACCGGCCACGGCGTCGGCTGTTTTCTCAATGTCCACGAAGGGCCTCAGAATATCGGCATGTACAGCTCTTCATATCCCCTGCGCAAAAACATGATTCTTTCTGTCGAACCGGGATATTACCAAGAAGGCGCCTATGGCATCCGCATCGAAAACCTTGTCCGGGTTGCCGCCTGCGAACAGACTGATTTTGCGAAAGATTTTCTGGAATTTAAAATTTTGACGCTCTGCCCCGTTGATAAACAACCGGTTAATAAATATTTAATGAGCAGCGGAGAGATATCCTGGCTGAACAACTATCACAAACAGGTTTATGAACGGCTCTCGCCGTTCCTGAACGCAAGCGAAAAGAACTGGTTAAAGGATGCCTGCTCTCCGCTGTGAGTTTCAACACGATGCGGAGAAAAAAGATGATAAAACTTCTGTGGGCTTTTATGATTATGGTTGCGCTGGCCATTCCCCTGCATGCCGAACTGACATACGAAGGGGCTTACAACCCGAACCAGAATCTGCAGGAATATTTCGACGAAGCCTATCCGAATTATGACAAGCCGATAATTTACGTCTTTTTCAACAACGATCCCTGCTTCCAGTGCCCGCAGACCATTGAACTGATAGAACAGGTCTACAACCGGAACTATCAGAACGAATACAGCCTGTTTCTGATTAATTACCAAAATGACGACGAATATAACTTCATCGAAACCTACGACTTGAATCAGCCGTTGGAGGTTGTTCTGGTCGACGTCGCCGACGGACAGAGCATCGGCTACAAGAAACTGGAGAATCTTCAAAACCAGATTTCCGATCCGGTCAGTTTTTCGGAAAATCTCCAATATCAGATAAACTCCTTTTTCAACGGGGAAGACTGATGTCCGCCGCTCTCCCGGCCGGAGGCTGTTTCCTGATAATGACGCAGAAATCCGTCATCTCGTTTGTAATCCGCATTTTTGCCAGCCGGCGCTTTGAAAAACAATCCTTCGCAAAAATAACTTCGGCATTGTACTGCGCTTTCAGCCGGCTGAAAATATCCCTTCCGTAAGCCCGGACATGGTCATGTTGCCCATAGTATTTTTCCCGCTCTTCCGGTGACGTGATTGAATTGTCCTGAAAAGTTTTTTCCAACCCCATATAGACGGGGAAATTAAGCAGAAACAAGCCTCCCGGCTTCAAGACCCGCAGCAGCTCGGTCAAAAACTTGCTCTCGTCCATAATGTGTTCCATAACCTGATTGCTCAAAACGACATCAAACGTATTGTCGGCAAAAGACAAGTTCGTAACATCCTCTTTCCGGCAGCGGCAGAATCTGTAACGCTCGGGCGACAAATCCATCGGCACATAATCAACAAGGGGATAACGCCCTATCAAATCACAGATACACTTTTCCGGAGCCGTATGCAAAACACGTATCGGCTTACGGGTATTCAAAAAATATTTCTTATAAATAAAAAACAGGAACCGGTGCCGTTCCAGCGAACGGCAATAAGGACACTTGACCGCGAACCGGGGCTTGCCGACCATATCCATAAACCGGCCGTAGCGATTGCAGACCGGACAAAAATAAACGCCTCCCGTCAGCGGACGAAAATACTTTATTTTTATTCCGAATATCGTAACGACCCGATGATATTTTTCATTTTTTATCGAAAAAAAGAACCGCAGCAGCTTTCGCAACATCACACGCTCCACCCGGGCAGACAAACTTGAATCATGAAAATCAGCACATTGAAAACATATACTTTTTCTCTTAACTAAGCCTTAACGTCCGATGTTTTTCCGCCGCCCACGGCAAATCCGTAAAAAAATATTCCGCAGCCTTTGTTTCAGTTCCCAAATACGATAATAAATTTTCGGAGTTCGCGCCTTTCTTATAAAATTCAAATTATCGTTATCCTCACTGCGAAAAAGATTCCATAACGTATAAGGTTTAGCCATTTCAGAAGCGCCGACCGCCTCCAATCCGACCTCGCTGAAAGGAACGCTTCCCAAAAATTCTGCCCATTGCCTGTTTTCGGAATGCAGCAACATACCAAAATATCTCTTAAATATGTTGGAAGAATAAACGGAAATATTATTCTTGTGTTCAAAACAACTCATTTCGCGGCAAAAATCCAAAATACCGCAAAGATATTCCTCATGTCCCCACTTCAAAAGCAAAGAATTGTCAATGTTTTCCAAAACCGGTTCAATCCTGCCGCCCGGACATTCCCTGTATCCCAAAGTCTGACCTTGAGGACATCGGCAAAGAGCCTCGAGCCAAAGCATACAGCCGAGGGAAATCGTCATATAGGTTATTTTCCGGGATTTCTCATAATCGGTATTTACGGAATTATAAAAATAAAAAGTTGTAATTCTCCGACCGGCGTCAAGTTCGGAAACAATACTTTCCAGCATATCCTGCGTTCTGCCGGAACCGCACAAATCAACAAACGCAAATTTGCGGTCAAAATCTATTTCCTGCCTCAGATACCTTTTTAGCAGTTTCCTGTTTTGCTCATGCGCGGCAATAACTTCCGCCTTCAAACCGTCGGAAGCAAGTGCTGCTTTCTCGTATATCTCGACTTGCTTAGCCGATTTATCGGCATTGCTTACGTCAAAATACTTCTTCAAAACATCAAAACCTATTCCCAGCCGCAAAGCCAGCCGCTCAAAACAAAAACTGCGCTTATATTCGCCAAACGTCATCCGAATAAATTCATCAATGTTCTCGCAGCCCGGAATACGCAAAGACAGTCTGGAACCATAAAAATAATGCGTTCTCAGACTAAGTTTTTTGGCAGCAATAATAACATCGGCAATTTTTTTCAACACAAAACCGTCTCTGGCTATAAAATACAAATCAGTTATCCCTTCACCTGACGAAATGTTTAACAGCCAGCTGACATAAGAATATAAGATTGCCCCGGAAAACGATACTCCGAAACCGTAAATGGAATCTTCGGAGGCGGAATCATTCAACAGCCGCGAACATCCCAAATATGCCTGAAATTCAAGTATATTGCCGCTTCGAAGCAACGTTTTCTCATAAGATTTCAAAACTTTTGGCGCAAAAAAATCTGCATTTATCCTCAATGCCCTCGCATTATCGACATCAGTCTTCAAATTATCTCCGCAATGCCGCCACTTTCTGTAATCCGCCCTATAAACATCCTTTATATGCCGATACAGATCCCCGCGCTCTTTGCTCCGTTTCAACTCACCCGAAACAAAAATCGGAATATCGTTAAAAACATCGTCAAACTGCAACAAAATTTTACGTATCTGCTCTGCAGTCAAATACATATCCGAAACAAGAATAACCTGCGCTTTTTCTTTCAGCAGCTTCCGAACCTTTTCAATATTCTCATAAATCGGTACGGCATTACGATATTCCGTTTCCAGTTCAAGATTTACCAGTTTTTCCGATAATGTTTCGGACAAACGAAAGTTATTGGCAATTAAACGATATATTTCCTCCAATGTTATTTCACTGTGTCCATGGCGAGATTTGTTAGCTTTCTTCAAAAACAACGCCGTATCAACCCTGATTGAAGCAAAATTCTGCCGGAAAAAAATATCTGTTTGACAAAAAGAAACATCATTACAAATTTTATCCTGCATTATGGCAAAAATTCCATGTGCCGAAGCGGTCCGCCGCGTAATCAGCGTATCCCAGACGTCAAACGAATATAACCAGTCAGCCATCCGCAATCCTTCCCGTTTATCTCAGGCCTTGCCTTTTGTCCGAAACTTAAACCTGATGCCAAAAACCGAGACAACTCTGTGCTTTTCGCAGATTTTCACGCCAAACAGTTTGCTCCGTGCTCTTACGGGCTTCACGTCTTTCTTTGAAGCAGAAGATGCTTTCCTGTCCGGGTAGTTGCGTCTCACGGCAATATCAAAAACCGATACATTCTCTTCCGAATAATTCGCGGCCAAAACTTCCCTTGCCTTTGCCAACTTGCTTTTCGGCAATAAAGTAACCCAGGACATAAGAAAAACGTTAAACAAATCGTCAAGACTTTTACGGGTATCGTGATTCGGAATAAAAGCGCCTATATTGGGCAAACCATACGCATATTCCGTTGTTCTCGGATAAAATTTCTCTGCCCGAACGGTATTGATAAGCACTCTCGGAGCCTGCGATCTGGTCTCAAAATAAAGTTGTATATTAATGTCATGAACAACAAACACGCAATCGACATTAACCCAGGGCAAAATCAGAAGAAAATCTAAAACTTCTCCGGGAAGTCCATGGGCGGCATCTAAAACAACCATATCAATCCCCGCCCCTATATCTGCCGCACAGTCTGCAATGGTTGAGTTTTTTTTCAAAGACCACCTTTTATGGAAACAATCCGCTTCTTCACACAGAAAGCCAACCTCCCGCCGCTTTTCAAGCGGAATGTTTTCGTTACGGTCACGATAATATTTCCCGCCGATATCCACGGAATAAAGTAAAGCTCCGCTCTCTTTTGTTGCTTCCAAAAGCAAAAGGGAACCGGCTCCCGAAGAAACGCCTATTTCTACAATTTTTTTCGGTTTCCTTTCCTGGCATAAATCATAAATAAATGCACACTCGCTTTTGGTCATTTCCGAGTAGGCTTTTATTTTCTCATATACAGCCTCAAATCCGCCCATAGCCTAATCTCCCAATAATTCTTCAAGAACGGCTCCGTAGCTCTCCGCAAAATTCCGGTTTGAAAAATATTTTTCATAAACGCGCTTATTCTTGTTTCCCAACATTTTTATATCAGAACCAAGCAAAGCGGAACTGCCCGCTTCATAATCGTCGTTCTTAACCAAAATAATATTATCGTCCCGGTTAAACTCCGGATTTCCCCCGACATCTGACAAAACGACGCATTTTGACTTGTTCATCATTTCCAGCGTTGTAAGATCAAATATCGAAATTCTGTGCAGCATAAGATAAACGTCTGTTATATTCTGCAAATATTGCATTTCCGCATAGGAACAGCCCTTCAGGTGTATATAGCTGAAATTATCATATAAACCGGACAACCGGTCCAGTTCTGTTTTGACTGCCGCTTCCAACGGCCCTTTGCCAACCATAATATAACGCACCTTTCCTGCCGTCTTTTTTAAGAAAGCTTCAAGGAACAAAGGATTCCGGTCAAGTCCTTTGGCCTTTGTAAGCTGACCTACCGACAAAAAAGTTGTACAGCTATCATCCTGTGTAATGCCAGAAACCGGCAACATGTTTCCCGCCGCATACAATGTATTATACAGAACACGGCCTTTTTTAAATTGGCCGGACCGAATAATCTTATAGCGGCTGCCGGCAAAATAGTCATAAGCTCCCTCAGACGGAAAACACACGCACAAAGCATGAGCAAATGCAAGTTTTTCACTGGCCTGAATAATCTTTCGGGACACAAAAGTAAACTTCTCTCCAAAATTTATTTTTTCTTCAATTCTGGCTCCCTGAATATGAGAAACAAGAACATATTTCTTACCGGCCAAATACAAACCGAAAGCGCTGCCGTAATCATGGGTTATATATGCCGTCTCCCGGTCATCTTTAGTTTTTAACCGCACAAACTCAGCTGCACCGAACAAATCCCACAACTCGTTTTTGCGATCCGTCGAAAACCGGTTGTCCTCATAAAACGAATATTTCAGCGAAACGCCGTTAAGCTCAGAACCAAACAACACCCGGTTGGCAGACTGAACGGCTCCGCCGCCTCCCGCGCCGCCGTCGGGAAAAAAACGCCTGAAAGTTATAAAACGAACCGACCGGACTTTTTCAAAACTTTTTTTCCTGTTTCGCAAGACCAGCAGACGCAGAAAGTGCAAAAGATTTTTTAAGTCGGACATTGCTCTAATTCTCATCAAAATTTCCTTTTCCGTTTACCAGCCTCTGCAAAAATTCCGCTTCCTTGTCCAAGCGGTGCACACGAGATCTTCTTTTGGCTTCGGCCTCGGTTCTGTCATTAAAATAATGGGTTGCATATGTATCAAACTTGTCCTGGCAAAAGCTGAATCCATAAAAATCAACATTATTAAAATTTCCAAACTTTCTGAAAATTTCCCAAATCAACACCATTCCCGTCGTCGGAAAATCTACGCCGCTGGCTTTTCTCAGAGACATATGACATGCCCAGTCAAAATTATAAATTTTTTGTCCCTCACAAAGCTGCCGGTATAAAATGTCAAGATGATTATGCGCAACCCGCCAGTGGTCATAGTCGGCTTCCCAGGCAACCAGCCTATAAGGTTCGGTTCTGTCCTCAACATCACTGCCGCCGCTGCCGCGCACCCAAATGTCGGTTTTGGAGCCATAATCCTTTTCAAAACCTTTCAGACGATAATTGTTGAATCTGATAACCAAATCATGCGCATCAATTTCAGCACCTTTTTTTCTGCCTATTTCCGAAGGTGCATTACCCACGACTGCTACCTTTTTTCCCTCCAGTAGATTTTTAAACAGATTTTCGGCCCTGCTTTTTTCCAAAGCCTCGTGAACTTTTGCCGCCATCATTACCCTTTCGTTGTATATTCCCCGATCAAACATATACTTGGAAACCGGCAAAAAACGTTCAAATTCATCAAGGCGGCCGTTCCGATATGCCAAAAACCTGTCAATCATACGCTCGGCCTTTTCAATCTGGCCGCTTTCCAGCAAACAGGAAAACCAGATCAGCCAAAAATGGCAGAAGTAACTTTGCCAGGCAAAGCGCGAATGGCTTATAAAATCAAAATGTTTCAGCAAAAAGTCCGTACAGCCATATGTTTCCCACATTGCCGCCACCAAATCGGCATTATCCCGGTTAATACGACTTTTTAAATCTTCGACCTGTTCTCTCAGATCTCTTAACGACGCTTTCACATTAAAAACTTTCAGCTTTAAGCCAAGCATACGATATATAACATGAAATCCGTCGTCGTCAGACTTTTCAAACACCCTAAAATTCTTTTTCATTGTATCCCAAGCCCGCAATACCCGCTTTGTATAAATTTAACGTACGTTTGACTTACGCTGGACGAAGAAAAAGACAACCCGATAAGATGTGGATAATAGCAATAATCCCTTTGTGGTTTAATTTTCGTTTATGTATGTTTGATTCAAACGTACGTTAGATTTATACGGTCTTGCTGCACGGCCGCAGAAAATGGAGAAGACAATGCAGAACATTAGTGAACTAGCCAGAATTGTAATGTCGGCTTCGGATTTTCTTGATTATCAGGAACTGTTCATCAACCGCGAAGAAGGCTCCTGCCGTCTTGACGGCATATTGAAGCAAGTAAATATCTATAAGTTCAATACCTGGATGAACATGTTTGCCGCCCAAAAGCATTATTTTTACTGCGATCTCGGCAACATTTACCTGCATTTGGACATTCAGGGAAAATACAGACTGCAGGTTACCGGCAGCAACCGGAACTTTGCCTTTGAACGGCTGGACGACCTCCTGCTGGATACGGACTGCGAAAACAACGTCTGTCTGAAAATCGACAATGCCGAAAAATACGAAGGGCTTTTTTTCACAATCATTGAAGACCAAAACCGCCCGATAACTTTTAAATCCGGCGCCTGGTGCACGGACAAGGCACCGCGCCGCCAAAACAAGCTGGCCGTCGTAACCTGCACCTTCAGGCGCGAAGACTACATTAACAAAAACATCGCCAAGTTTGAAAATTTCCTGCGCGACAATCCGCAGCTCAAAGACAAAATAAAGCTCTTTGTTTCCGACAACGGCAAAACCCTTCCCGCCGCGTTAAATTCGGAAAACGTCACAATTTACCCGAACATGAATGCCGGAGGTGCCGGCGGCTTTACCCGCGGCCTGATTGAAGTCATGAAACTCAATGCCGGCTACACCCGGGTACTGTTCATGGACGACGACGTCGAAATTTTTCCGGAATCTTTTTACCGTACACTGACTCTGTCAGACTACCTGAAAGAAGAATATAAGGACGCCTTCATCAACGGCGCCATGCTTGACCTGTACCGAAAATCCGATTTTTTTGAAAACCTGGCTCTGCAAAGCGGCTTATGGGTAGAGGCTTTTCACCGGGGGCAGGAACTGAAATATGATAACGTTTTGAAAATAAATCAAATCCCGGCAGAAATATTTAATGACGCCTCCCGCAAAGTTGACACCGCATGGTGGTTTCACTGCTTCGATATCTCTCTTGCACAAAAAAACGGTCTCCCGGCTCCCGTTTTTTTCAGAGGAGATGACGTGGAATGGAGCTGGCGGAATTTTGGCAGGCATCATATATCCATAAACGGGATTTGCGTCTGGCACGCTCCCTTTATTTGGCGCGTATCCAAACCGGCAGACTATTACTATCTGCCCCGAAACATGTTTTTCATCAATGTTCTGTATACCGCCGATTTCAAAAAACATTTTAAGGAATACCTCATTCAGCGGTTAAAATATCTGACCGCAACTTATGATTACGCATCTCTTGATTTGCTAATCAAAGCCATGAAAGATATTCTGAACGGCAGCGCTGTTTTCCGTGAAAACCCCGAAAAACAGTTTGCCGAAGTCAATAAAATTGCCAAACAGACTATTTATGAAAATGCGACCGAAAACGAACTGTCCGAGGCAAAGAACCACAAAGTTCACGTAAAAAAGTGGCGAAAGCTCTTATATAAACTAACCGGCAAAGGCTTTCTCTGCCCCAAAAAGCTTCTCAAAAAGCGCGGCATAACAACCGAATGGTATCCGCCTGTCGAAGACTTTACCCTTGCCAAAGAAGTAAAAGTCTGCAACCTGTTTACCGGCAAATTTACCGTCCGCAAATTCGACCGCAGAAAAATCCGCGGCTATAACAAAGAATTTTTTAAACTGCTCAGGCAAATCGATAAAAATTATGACAGGCTTCATGACGACTTCGTCCAGGCGCATAAGGAGTTTTCAACTTTGGCTTTCTGGGAAAAATACCTGGAACTGAAAAAATAGGAACGACGGACTATGCAAAAAAACATCCTCTGCCGGGTAAAAAGTCAGGACTGCTGCGGCTGTGGCGCCTGCGCAAACAAATGCCCTGTCAAAGCAATCAGCTTGAGGGAAAACGAGGAAGGTTTTCTCGCGCCGGCAATTGACGAAAACCTCTGCACCGACTGCGGTTTGTGCGCCAGGGCCTGCCCGGCATTGAATGTCAGATATGAAAATACGACAGAACCGGAATGTTATGCGGCCATGGCCGAAGACGAAATCCGCATGAAAAGCTCGTCCGGCGGCATTTTCAGCCTGCTTGCCGAACACATTATCGACAAAGGCGGTTATGTCTGCGGCGCCGCTTTCAACAAAGATTGGAGCGTCAGCCACATCATTATCGACAACAAACAGGACCTGGCCAAACTGCGCGGTTCCAAATATGTCCAAAGCGACACCGAAAACTGCTACCGGGAAACGAAAAAGCTTCTCGATGCAGGTAAAGAGGTTTTATTCAGCGGCTGCCCCTGCCAGATTGCCGGCTTATATTCTTTCCTGGGAAAAAAATATGAAAAGCTGTTTACAGTTGACATTCTTTGCCACGGCACACCCTCCCCCGGAATTTGGAAGAAATATCTACGTGAAACTTTTCCGCATCAAAAAATTATCGGCATCAACTTTCGAAACAAGGAAAAAATCGGCTGGTCCTGTTCTCACTGTACATTCTCTCTGAAAGACGGAAACGAAATCGTGTCTGATGACTATACCAAAATGTTTCACAACACCGCCCTGATGAGACCGTCCTGTGAAAACTGCAAACACTCAAAACTTCCCAGACCCGCGGACATAACCCTCGGCGACTGGTGGGGAATAGATAAATATCAAAGCGACATCAATGACAATCAAGGCTTGTCCTTCGTGTTGTTAAACAACGACAAAGGAAAAAAAATCTTCAATGCCCTGAACTTGCCCCTGAAACAGAAAATCAGCCTAAAACCGGAATATAATAACGGCCATGTTCGCTTCGGGCTGAAACTTCATCCAAACCGAAACAAGTTTTTTACCCTGCAAAAAAAATATTCTTACCGACAAAGTACGGACATCATACAAAAAGGCAAATATGACGTTTGTTTAATAACTACTTTCTTTGCTCAAAATTACGGCGCGATTTTAGTTGCCTACGCCGTTAATCGGCTTTTGGAAAAACTCGGCTTTTCCGTTTTAATATTGCAAAAACCGGCCGATGTCTGGCCCGGATACCCCCTCGGCAACACCATTCCGATGAACTTTGCCCGAAAACACTATAACATATCGGGAATTTATGCCGACGAAGAAGACATGATTCGTCTTAACGGCCGTTGCGACACCTTTGTCGTCGGATCAGACCAGATTTTCAATCCCGGCCTGCATTTAAATTATTCTTTTCTCGACTTTGTTGAAAATCAGAAGAAAAAAATCGCTTTCGCAACGTCTTTCGGACATGACGAATATAATGAAAAAGAAACGGATATTATCAAAAGAAAATATTTGCTGAAACGTTTCAGTCACATTGCCCTGAGGGAAAAAACCGCCAATCTGTGCGAAAATATTTTTGCCATAAAGGCCGACGAAGTAATCGACCCGACCCTTATGTTATCTCCGGAAGATTACGACAAGGTAATCGGTGACACAAAATCGGACATTTCCTCACCCTACCTGTTGACCTACATGCTTGACATGAGCAAGGAAAAAGAAGAAGCCGTTCGCTACATTGCCGACAAATTTAGCTTGCAAATCATAAACATTCCAAACTTAGAGGAAAAACATCGCAGACCCTGCGAAATGGATTATCTTAAAAACGTCACGCCCGAAATATTTTTGCATCTGTACAAACACGCCTCCTTTGTCATAACCGATTCATACCACGGAACCTGTTTTGCCGTAAAATTCAACAGGCAGTTTATTTCTTTCATCAACAATTTCCGCGGTTCTCTGCGTTACCGGATTTTCGACTGCCTTAAACTCAACAACCGGATTTTTTCAGACCCGCAACACATCTTCAGCTCGCCTGACGTTATGAAACCGATTGACTTTACCGAAGCAAACAACCTTTTAGAGAAATGGGGGGGGTATGCAATTAATTGGCTAAAAGATGCAATGTCTTCCACTGTTTCAAATCCGATAAAGTACACCGACTTTGAAAACTATATGGACATCAAAATTAAAGAAAACGCGCTTTTAAACAAACAACTGAAAAGCGAAAAGGAAAAAATGGAAACTGAACTCAAACAGCTTCTGGAACAGACAATGCTTCTGTCAAATGCCTCCGCCGTCCGTTTTCGATATTACCGCTGCAAAATGCTATCCAAACTCCTTTGGGGCGCCAAACGGCGGCACTACCGGAAAAAAGCCGAAGCATTACACCAAAAGCTTCGCAAAATCAGAAGAATAAAGAAACAACTGCGCAACATCCGCTGACATTATAGAACAAATGGACAACAAAATGAAACTCATCGAAAAAATCTTTTCCGTAAAGAACAGAAAAAACCACAAAATCGTACATCTTCTGTTTTTCCGCATGAAATTCCGCCAGCAGGTTTCCAATCAGGAACTGCTGAACAAAATCAACGCCATTCTGTGCAACGAAGAAAAAATCATCGGCAAGCTTGTCGAAACGTCCAAACCCAAAAAGGGAAAAGCCTTTTTGCCTTTTCTGTCGCTTCATCTGGTAGACAAATGCAACAACAACTGCGAAAGCTGCTCACACTTCTGCACTTTGGCTGACAACTTTATCCTCAATCCGTCCGACTATGAAAAGGATTTGACCATCCTGGCACACAAGTTCAACGTCGGCGAAATAGACCTGATGGGTGGCGAACCTCTTCTTCACCCGCAAATTGTCAAAATTTTCGACATTACTCGCCGAATTCTGCCCCAAACTTTCATCTGCCTGCATACAAACGGCATTCTCCTGACCAAAATGTCCGACGAATTCTGGGAAGCCTGCCGAAAAAACAAAATTGCCTTCAAAATTACCAAATATCCTGTCATGAAAAACTTTTCCGAAGTTGTCGATTTATGTCTCCGCAACGAAATCAGAATTGAAACGCTGATTAACGGCAACGAATTTCTGCATTGGATGGATCGCAGCGGCAACGGACAGATTGAAGAAAATTTTCACGCTTGCAAGTCCAAATTCGGCTGTTGCTACATTCTCAGGAACTCAAAACTCTATACCTGTCCGACAGCCTGTTATATGGATTACTACAACCGCTATTTCAACACGGAACTCCCGGTCGAAACCGGCATCGACATTATTTATTCCTCTCCCGAAGAAATTTTGAATTATCTGAAAACGCCGCTTTCCTGCTGTCGCTACTGCCGAAACGTAAACAAGCTGAAACGAAGACCATGGAAACGTTCGCAAAGAAAAATTGACGAATGGGAGGATGCGGAAGCATAATGACCACCGGCCTCATTTTCGACATTAAGGAATTTGCCATCAACGACGGACCGGGCATAAGGCTGACCGTCTTCATGAAAGGCTGCCCGCTGCGTTGCGCCTGGTGTCACAATCCGGAAGGCATTTCGCCGCAGCCGCAGCTCAACCGGAAAACCGGCTGCATGGTCGGAAAGGAATACACGGTCGAAGAACTGGCCCGCCGCATATGCAAATTCAGGGACGTTTTTGACCTTTCCGGCGGCGGTGTAACCTTTTCCGGCGGCGAACCGACCCGCCAGCCTGAATTTGTCGAAGCCTGCGCCCTGCATTTGAACGGTATTCACAAAACACTGGACACCTCCGGTTTTTGCCCGTCTGCAACTTTTCGCCGGCTGCTCGGCGTCTTCGATTTGGTTTATTACGACCTCAAACTGGCCGACACCGCCGCACATCAGCGCTTTACCGGCCGGAACAACCTTCAGATTCTGGAAAATCTGCATATTCTGGACGAAAGCGGAGTTCCTTACCATATCAGAATCCCTCTGATTCCCGAGATTACCGATACCGAAAAAAATCTGTCCGGACTATTAGATATCCTTGCCGGCCTCCGCAACAAACCGCTGCGCGTCGACCCGCTGCCCTACAACATCCTTGCCGGCGGCAAATACGATTCGTACGGGATGGCTTATCCGCTTCAAAACGCATCAGCCGAAAACAATCAGGACAACATTGTCCGTTTTAAAGCCGAACTGCGCAAACGAAATATAAACATTATGGGAGAACAATAAGATGCTTACCGAACGCCTGCAGAAAATGCGCGACTTTACCCAACAGAGGAAATACAAACAGTTCCGAACCGATTTTAACGAAAACGGCACCAAACTGCTGCGCAAACTGAACTGGGACTTTACCCAGCGCAGCGCCTGGCTGCTTAAGGAAATGTGCCGGGCTGAAGACCCAATCGTTTTTCCCGGCGAAAAAATCGGTTTCATCCGTACCAAAAACAGGCTTCCCGTTTATTGTGACCCCAAAGCCGTGCGCAAATATGTCGGCAAAAACAAACATCTTTTCGCCGAACCGTTTCACAACATCTGCCCCGACTACGCCATTCTTCTCAACGAAGGGCTGGAAGAAAAGCGTCGGCAGGCCGAAACCCGCCTGTCCGGAGCCGGAAAAAGGGAAAAAATATTTTTAAACGGTGTCATCACAACCATCGACGCGGTTCTCAACCTTGCGCAAAGATACAAAGTCGCCGCCGAAGCGGCCGGCAATCGGACCGTCGCCGCGCTTTTCGACCGCGTACCTCGCTTCCCGGCCGCAGATTTCCACGAAGCGCTGCAGTCTGTCCGCTTCATTTCCTCAATTTTCAACATGGCCGACAACTACCAGTTCGGATTCGGCCGAATGGACCAATACCTCTATCCTTTTTATGAAAAAGACCTGAAAACCGGCCGGCTGACTTGCGAAACCGCCGCGGAACTCCTTGCCGAATTTTTCATTTCTCTGAACAAGGACACCGATTTGTACCGCGGCGTTCAGCAGGGCGACAACGGCCAGAGCCTGATGCTCGGCGGCTGCAAACCTGAAGACGGCAGCTCCGCCGTTAACGATTTGACCTACCTGATTATGGAAGTGTCCAAAGAACTGAAACTCATCGACCCGAAAATTAATCTGCGCATCGACAGCCATACGCCTGACGACCTGCTCGAACTCGGCTGTGAACTGACCAAATGCGGCCTTGGTTTTCCGCAGTATTCCAACGATGAGGTCGTCATTCCGGCGCTGGTCAAAAAAGGTTACGCCCTCAAAGACGCCCGCAACTATACCGTTGCCGCCTGCTGGGAATTTATCATTCCCGGCAAAGGTATCGAAATTGTTAATCAGGGCGCCGTTTCAATGCCTTACGCCGTCGATGACGCTTTTGAAAAGGCCATGGCCGCCCGCGGTTCGTTCCGCCCGAAAAAATTCCTCTCGTTAATTCAAAAAAGCATGGAAAAACAAATCAAAAACATCTTGCGTAAACGCGACATCCACACTTTGCCCTCGCCTTTCGCTTCAATTTTCTTTCACGGCAGCATTGAAAACCGGCGCGACGCTTCGGAATGTGTTCCATACCGCAACATTGGCATTCACGGTGCCGGCTCCGCCAATGCCGCCGACGCCTTAGCCGCAATCCGCCTGACTTATGAGGAAGAAGGAACAAACGGCCTGAAAAAACTGCTGGAAGCCAAACGCAGAAATTTTGAAGGCTGTGAAGAACTTCGGCACAGACTGCATGACGAAATGCCCAAAGTCGGCAACGCGGACGCCGCGGTTGACAGCGAGCTTCGCTTCCTGTTCGACTGCTTTGCCGACGCGGCCGACAAATTTTCCGACGACAAACGAAAAATCCGCCCCGGCAGCGGCTCTGCCATGTATTACATCTGGCTGGTCAACAACAATTCTCCCTGGGCTTTCGAGCCAAAAGTCAAAGCCACGGCCGACGGACGCCTTAACGGCGAAGCCTTTTCCACCAGCCTGGCACCGTCTCAGGGCATAAAGGTCGACGGCGTTCTCAGCGTGCTCAAGTCCTATTCCGTCATTGACTATTCGCGGATTATGAACGGCGGCCCGATAACCATTGAACTTTCGCCATCCGTTTTCAAATCGGACGACGGCATCAAAAAACTGGCCGGCCTGATAAAATATTTCGTCAAACTCGGCGATCAGCAGCTGCAATTGAATGTCCTTGACGCTTCGGTGCTTGAAGACGCCATCGCCCACCCTGAAAAACACCGCAACCTGATTGTCCGCGTCTGGGGCTGGAGCGGCTACTTTACCGAACTTGCGCCGGAATATCAGCAGCATGTCCTGAATCGCCACAAATATAACATTTGAGCGGAAGAACATAATTTTATCATTGACATTGAATCCCCCGTAAGCTATAAAAACCGAGTTAAGGCCGACTTAGCTCAGTTGGTAGAGCTACTGATTTGTAATCAGTGGGTCGGGGGTTCAAGTCCCTCAGTCGGCACCATAAAAAAATCTCCTTATACGGAGGTTTTTTTTTATGGTATAAATTTTTGGGACTTGAACCCAGGCGGGCGCGAACCGATAGAAAACACCGCTGCTCCGGTGTTTTCGTTGTGAGCGGTGATGGTTTGTCGCCGAGCAAACAAGCCTATGCGAAGTGCGCGAGGCATACAAACCGAACTCCCCAAGTCCCTCAGTCGGCACCATAAAAAACCTCCTTATACGGAGGTTTTTTTATGGTATGAATTTTTGGGACTTGAACCCAAGCGGGCGCGAACCGATAGAAAACACCGCTGCTCCGGTGTTTTCGTTGCGAGCAGTGATGGTTTGTCGCCGAGCAAACAAGCCTATGCGAAGTGCGCAAGGCATACAAACCGAACTCCTCAAGTCCCTCAAATCGGCTCTTCAAAAAAAGTTCTGCCGATTTAATCAATCCCGCAAAATATTTTCCCGATTTAAATTGATATTTAAACATTTTTATACCATATTGAAAACTGATATATAAAAAAGTTGTAAATGAGAGGTTTTGATGGCATTTAAAACAAAGCGGCTGCTGAAAAAAATCGTATCCTGGTCCGGCTTATTCTTCTTTGTCGTGGCGGCTTACATGATTTACCACCAGCTTTCCAAATATAAGCTTGAAGACATTAAGGACGCGCTTGTCAGCATTCCGGCACACAATTTGTTTTTAGCCTGCATGGCCTCGCTCGGCGGTTATGTCGCCTTGTCCTCTTATGACTTTCTGGCTCTGAAATACATCGGCCGCAAACTGGCGCCCTGGAAATGGATTTTTGCCGGATTTATCGGCTTTTCCATCAGCAACAACGCCGGCCATGCCATCGTTTCCGGCGGCGCAATCCGTTACCGGCTCTACACGCGCTGGCGTTTCCACGCTTCCGAAATCGTCCGCATGGTCACTTTTTCCGGTTTTACCTATCTGGTCGCCTGTTTCTTTCTGATTATTCTCGGCTATTTTCTGACGCCGGATCACGCTTTCGGCGAAGGTTCGGTTTCTCACCTGACCACTCTGACCGTAACGGTCATCTCCGCACTCGGCCTGCTGATTTATTTCGGCGCGTCGCTGTTTTACAAAAAGCCCATAATCATCAAAGACGTCGAATTTGACATTCCCTCTTTCAAAATGGCGCTGGCGCAGGTTTTCATCGGCGGTGCCGACATTCTGCTCGCCTCTCTGGTGCTGTACTACTCGCTCACGCCTTTCATGGACATTCCGTTTGACGTCTTTATCGGCGTTTTCATCATCGCGCAGGTTCTCGGCGTGTTCAGTCAGGTTCCGGGCGGTCTGGGCGTTTTCGAAGGTCTGTTCCTGTACATTATCCCGGGCGACCATAACCAGGCGCTGATTTTCGGTGCCCTGATTGCCTACCGCATTATCTACTACCTTTTCCCGCTGATTATCTCCGGCATTGTCCTGTTTACCTACGAATGGTACACAAACTACTCCCGAAACCGGCGTTTGAGCAAATAAGCGAAGCCCCTCTTCCGAGGGGCTTTTTCTCATTTTGCAATCCGAACGCTGAAACCGTCGGGTGTATTGGCAAATTCCAGACGGCAGCCGTAATGCCCCGCAATCCGTTTGACAATCGACAGCCCCAATCCGCTGCCGGAAACTTTCTGACCGGCCGGACGGAAGAAACGCTCGCTCAGATGCCCGATTGTTTCATCGTCAACCGACACGCCGGAATTAACCACCGTCAGAGCGTCCGCCGCAACCGCAATTTTTACTGAGGCGCCTTCCGGACTGTATTTCAGGGCGTTGTCCAGCAGATTTCGCATCAACAGTGTCCATAACAGCGGATTGCCGCGTTCAACCGGCCCTGTTTTGCCGATTTCAACGGAAACGTTGATTTTTTTTGCCGCAATCGCCGCCGCATAATCAACCTGCAAATCATCGGCAATCTGCTGCCAGTTGATGTTTTCGCAATGCTCGTCATATATGCCGAAAGCCGTATCCACCTTGGACAATACCAGCAGCTGCTCGACCAGACGCGATGAACGCTCAATGCCTTTCTGCAGCTTATCCAAAGCCTCGGCACGCATTTTTTCGTCATTGCCGGCCATTTCCGCCACTTCCAGCTGCACCTGCAAAGCCGTCAGCGGCGTCCGCAGTTCATGCGCGGCATCGGCAACGAAACGACGTTCGCCGGCCAGCATGCCTTCAATCCGTGCCATCTTTATGTTCATTGCCTTAACCAAAGGCAGAATTTCTGCCGGAATGCCTTTCTCTTCCAAAGGCGACAGATCCCCGCTGCCACGGCTTTTCAGACTGTTGGCCAGATTGCCCAGCGGCCGAAATTCCCGGGTCAGTACAGCCACAATCATAACCATCAGCACAAACAGCCCCGCCGCCCACGGAATCATAAATTCTTCGGTCATGTCCCAGACCACGTCGGCCCGGTATTCCTCCTCCTGACCGACCGCAATATAAAATTTGCCGTCCGCGGACTGCAGCCAGACAATCCGCCATTCGTCGTCACCGTCGACAATCTGCCGGATAAAGCTTCCCGTTGCCGGCAAAAAGCCAAAATCTTTGCCATTCTCGTTATCATGAAAAACCAAACGGCCGTCCCGGTCAAAAACCGCAAAGCCGATGGCCTCGTCCTCATCGTCGGCATTATGAACATTCTCAATCATCCGGTCGGTAATTTTCTGTGCCCCGGCCGCCAGTCCACTCCAGTCCGCCCCGGCCAGCTGTCTGGCCAGCGCCATCTGGTAGGTGTCGAAAAACTCGTCGACCTTTTCTTTGGTTTCTTTCCACGACAAAACGCCCGCGGCCAGCCAAACGACGCAGGAAATCCCTATAAAACAGACGATCAGCCTTAATCTCAAACTGAGCTTATTCATTCGTCCCCCAATATATAGCCGATTTTATTCACGGTTTTTACAATGTCCCGGCCGAGCTTTTTGCGCAGATGATGAATGTGCACTTCCACCGCATTGCTCGAAACCTCTTCGTCCCAGGAATAAATTTTGTTCTCTATCGTTTCTTTCGACAACACGCGGTTTTTGTTCAAAAGCAGCAGTTCCAGCAGCGCCAGTTCCTTCGGCGCCAGAACCGTTTCCTTTCCGTCCAGGCGAACTTTGCGCGTCTGCGGATCAAATTCGATTTTTCCGTGCCGGATAACCGGAGCCGCCTGCCCGCCGCTGCGGCGGATAAGCGCATTCAGCCGCGCCTGCACCTCTTTCAGGGCAAAAGGCTTGCCCAGATAATCGTCGGCGCCGCTGTTCAAACCGGCAATCCGCTGGTCGACGTCGCCGCGTGCCGTCAAAATCAGCACCGGTTCTTTTCTGTTTTTATGCCGCCAGTCCTGCAAAATCGCCAGACCGTCCTTTTTCGGCAGGCCCAAATCGAGGATGACTGCGGCATACGGAGCCTGAAACAAGGCCTCTTCTCCCTCGGCGCCGTCCGTAAACCAGTCGACGCTGAATCCGAGCTTTTCCAATCCGACCTTTAATCCGTCCCCGATAAGGGCATCATCCTCGATAAGCAATATACGCATTTGGGCTCCCTGTTCCTATTTCTTCAGCGCAATGCTGTCAACGTCAATCTTGGTATCCTTAAACATTTCCTTGTCAATCTCGCCGTTCAGAATAACCGTGTCCTGCGGCGTAACGTTCAGGCCTCTCCAGTCTTCGTTGTCAATTTCGACCGTAACCGTACCGGAAGCGTCCTTGAACAGATATTTTTCATCGCCGAGGCTTCTTTCAATCTGTCCGACCAGAACAACGGCGGTGTCGTCATTAAGCTTCAGGGCATCGGCCACGCTCATCGGCGCCAGACCCGGCCCCTGAAAACCGCCGGAAACCATCTGAGCCGAAGCCGCGCCGCTCATTCCCAGAGCCAAAGCCAAAGCCGATACTGCAAAAATCTTTTTCATGTTTTTTCTCCTTGAATAAAAAGTTAAGTTGTTCGTTATTACATGGTCAGTACAACAATCTGAACTTAAGGAACGCTTAAGGATAAAATAATTTTTCAATTTTTTTAAAAACATGTCAGTTCAATACGCTCTCCGTCAACAAATCCGCGCCCTCCGACCGGAAAGGTAAAAATCGGCGCCGTATGTCCGAAATCCGCATTGGCGATAATCGGCAAGCCCTCCAGCTCTTTTTTGGACAGCAAAATCTCCTCCAGCTGCGCCCGATTCATCTGATTCTGCGGTTCAAAACGTCCGATAACCAGCGCCCGTACCCTCTTAAAGTCGGGATGCAGACACAAAGACTGCAGATTTCGGTTGAAAACCCAGGCGTCATGTTCGGCGCAGTGCTCCGCAAACAAAATACAGTCCCGGATATCCGGAAAATACGGCGTGCCCTTAAGTTCGTCCAACAGCCCCAGATTGCCTCCGATTATCGTCCCTTCCGCCTTGCCGGGACGAATGGCCCAAATGCCGTCATTGCGGACAAAATGCCGTTCGTCCTGATTAAGGTACCACGGATCGTCAGACCATTCCGGCGACGGACACAGCGCAAAAGCCTCTTTCTGAAAAAAGCATCTCTTAAAACAGTCCAACGTATAGTCAAAACCTTTCAACATGCCGAAACTCGAAAAATGCGGCCCGGAATAGGTAACCAGACCGGTTTTGGCATAAATGGCGCAGCTCAGCGCCGTAATATCCGAAAAGCCGCAGAAGATTTTCGGATTCGCTTTGATCAGCCCATAATCAATCTGCGACAAAAGCTCCACGGCGTTAAAACCGCCGATGGCCGTCAGAACCGCGTCAACCGATTTGTCCGCAAACGCCTCATGCAAATCGTCAAGCCGCGCCCGTACCGGCGAAGATAAAAAACGGTCCGTCATTTCAACGTTTTTTCCAAAAGAAACCGTCAGCCCCATTTCGGCAAAACGTGCTCGCGCAATCCGGCGGCAATCTTCGGAAATAATCCCCAAACTCCGCGACGGTGCAATAACCCGCACATGAGAACCGGATTTCAGTTTTTCGGGAACAATAATCATCATCAGTCGGCCTTTTTAGTTAACCCTGCTGAAATAATAAAACATACGGCGCGATTTGCAATTTTAAAATTATTCTTCCCCGTCAAACTTCGCCGGCCGAACGTCTTGCCGGAAAAGTCCCGGAACAAAACGCCCCACGCGCTCTGTTGCTGCCGCGGCCTTCGCCGTTTAACAAATGCTTTTCAGCCAATAAAAAAACGCCCGCAACGGGGCGTTTTTTTTATTGGCTGCTTCACCTGGATTCGAACCAAGATTAACGGAGTCAGAGTCCGCTGTCCTACCATTAGACGATGAAGCAATCTGTCGAACAAGGGAATATTTATGCCATTTTAAATTACAAGTCAACAACTTTTTCAAAAAAACTGTTCCTCCCGAAACAATTTTTCGCTTGCACTTCCGCCAATTCTCAATTACTTTGAATTCAGCCGTCCGGAAATCTCCGGCGGTCAGAACCGGAAAACGGTTCGGGGTTGTCACAGACCTCGACAACAACGGATTGGATATAGTCCGTTAATGCTTATATCCCCGACTCTCGTCGGGGAGACTTTGGCGCATGTTCAGGAGGAAACTCTAAAGGCCAAAGTAGTCGCGTTGTTGAGGCTTGTGAACTCCCCGGCACCCTTCTGTTGAAGATGTGCCTTTTTTTATGGGAAAAAAACAATGGACATCGAAAACGCTACTTATGCGCAGCTGCTTTATCTGCGCCGTTCTTACCGTCAGGACCTGGCTGCCATCGAAGCCAAAATTGCCGAACATCGAACCCGGCAGCTCTTTGTCAGAAAACAAAAGCAAAACGAAGTCTTGCAGCAGGTCAACCGCGAATTTTTCAACTTTTTCGGCGGCGATCCCTTTCTGAACAAAAAGCTCATGGCACCCGTCAGAAACATGTCGCTCTTCATATCCTACGGTCTGAACAAACGCCTGAACGAGCTGAGAATCTTTTACGTCTGGCAGATTATGCTCCGAACGGAAAAATATTTTCAGGACCACATCGGCGGAAAAGAAACCTCCAAGCTGAAAAACCACCTCGCCGAAAACGGCCTGTATCTCGGAATGCGGCCCAACGGAACAAAACAGCCCCGCCGGTAAGCGGGGCTGTTTCTGTTACTTCTTTTCGTCTTCAACCACTTTGATATGCAGTTCGTCAAGCTGCTGCTGCGTAACGAAGTTCGGCGCCTGCATCATCAAATCCTGCGCCTTGCCGTTCAACGGGAATAAAATCACGTCGCGGATAATCGGTTCGTCCAAAAGCAGCATTACCAGCCGGTCAACCCCGTAGGCCGAACCGGCGTGCGGCGGCGCGCCGAACTTAAATGCGCTTATCATGCCGCCGAATTTGCTGTCGACAACGCTGTGGTCATAACCGGCAATCTCAAAAGCCTTATACATAATTTCCGGCTTATGGTTGCGCACCGCGCCCGACAGCAGTTCTACGCCGTTGCAGACAAAATCGTACTGGTAAGCATAAATGTCCAACGGATTCTTGCCGTTCAGTGCATCCATTCCGCCCTGCGGCATCGAGAACGGATTATGCGAAAATTCAACAGCGCCGGTTTCTTCGTTTTCTTCATAAAACGGAAAATCGACAATCCAGCACATTTTAAACGTATTTTCGTCAATCAGGCCGAGTTCTTCGCCGACCTTGTTGCGCAAACGGCCGGTAAACTTGTCAAACTTCATGCCCTTGCCGGCCATAAAGACAACCGCATCGCCGTCCTTAGCGCCGGTTTCTTTCTTAAATTCCTCCAGCTTTTCGGCGCTCAGCAGTTTGGCAATACCCTTGGCGCCGCCGGCCGCATAAGCGATGTAGGCAATGCCGCCCATGCCTTCTTCCTTGGCATAAGCGTCAAGCTTGTCAAAGAAAGAGCGCGGCTTCTCGCCGGCGCCGGCAACAACCATCGCCTTAATAACCCTGCCCTCTTTGGCCAGATTGTCATAAACGCCGAAACCCGATTCTCCGAACAGTCCGGTAACATTCTGCAAAACCAGCGGATTGCGCAGATCCGGCTTATCGGAACCATAATTCATCATCGCCTCGCGGAACGGAATATGGACATATGGCGCCTGGTCGACTTTTTTGCCGTTGGCAAATTCGTTGAAGATTGTCCCCAGCGTGTGCTCAATAACCTTAAACACGTCGTCCTGCGTGGCAAAAGACATTTCCATATCCATCTGATAAAATTCGCCCGGTGAACGGTCCGCACGCGGGTCTTCGTCGCGGAAACACGGCGCAATCTGAAAATATTTGTCAAACCCCGAAACCATCAGCAGCTGCTTAAACTGCTGCGGCGCCTGCGGCAGGGCATAAAAGCGCCCCGGATTCAGCCTTGACGGCACCAGAAAGTCCCGCGCGCCTTCCGGCGACGAAGCGGTCAAAATCGGCGTCTGATATTCGGTAAAGCCCTGCTCCCGCATCAGTTCGCGGGAACGCTGAATAACCGCCGAGCGCAGCAAAATGTTTTTGTGAATGCGGTCTTTGCGCAAATCCAGAAACCGATACTTAAGGCGCATTTCTTCCGGCGCATCGTCTTCCACCGCGACCTGAAACGGCAGAATTTCAGCCTCGGAATAAACCTCAAGGGCATCGACCTTGATTTCGATGTCGCCGGTCGGAATATTTTTGTTGATGCTCTCGCGCATCATGACTTTGCCGCTGATGCCGATAACCGATTCGGGACGGATGGCCTCGATTTTTTCAAACAAGTCGGAGGAGCTGTCGAACACACACTGGGTAATGCCGTAATGGTCTCGCAAATCCACAAAACAGAGATTGCCCAGATTTCTCTTGCGGTGAATCCACCCCGCAAGCTTAACTTCCTTGTTGACGTCCGAACTTCTCAGTTCGCCGCAGGTGTGAGTACGATAGCTGTTCATAAAAAACCTCATTTTCGTTATTATAATTTAGATTTAATTGTTAAAACGAATTTCTCCCGAAAGCAAGCAAAACTTAAGAAATCAGCACCGAAAATCGGCTTTTCCGTCAAAAACGGCTTGCATCGGCCTTAAAAAAATATTAAACATCAGGAACTATGCTGAAAGCAGCTTGAAAACAACGGATTGAATTTTATGAAACTGATTGAAAACACATCGGAACTGATAAGCTTCTGTCAGGAACTGAACCGGAAGCCTTTCATTGCCGTAGATCTGGAATTCCTGCGCGAAAAATCTTACTACGCCAAACTCTGCCTGATTCAGGTCGCCGCGCCGGACACAGCCGCCATCATTGACCCGCTGGCGCCCGGAATTGAACTGGAAGCCTTCTTCGCCGTACTGCACAACCCGGAAGTGGTCAAAGTCTTCCATTCCGGCCGCCAGGACATCGAAATCATTTACCATCAGGCCGGTTTCATTCCCGAACCGCTGTTCGACACGCAGACGGCCGCTCAGGTTTTCGGCTTCGGCGAAGCGATCAGCTACGAAAACCTGGTCAAAACCATTCTCGGCATTCAGCTAGACAAAAGCTGCCGCCTTTCCGACTGGAGTCTGCGCCCGCTGGACGCCAAACAGCTTGAATATGCGCTTTCCGACGTTACCCATCTGGTACCCGTTTATGAACATCTGCGCGGCAAACTGGCCGAAAGCGGCCGCGGACACTGGCTTGACGAAGAATTTGCCGCTCTTGCCGACCCTGAAACCTATATCGTACATCCCGAAGACGTCTGGCAGAAAATCAAACACCGGTCGCACAACGGCCGCCTGCTGACCGTTCTGCGCGAACTTGCCGCCTGGCGCGAACGCCGGGCGCAAAGCAAAGATACGCCGCGCCAGAGCATTATCAGGGACGACTGCCTGCTCAACATTGCCGCCGCCTGCCCTGACTGTCGCGAAGATCTGGAAAAAATCCGCAACATCCGCAAAGACGTCGTTACCGGCAAACTGGGCGAAGAAATTCTGGAAGTCATTCAAAAAGCCGTTAAAATTCCGCCTTCGGCCTATGTCAAACCCGAGCACGAAAAAATGCTGCCGGTCGGCGCCGCGGCCTTATACGAACTTTTGCGCCTGCTTCTGAAAATCCGCTCGCAGGAACAAGGCGTAATTCCCCGGCTGATTGCTTCCGACGACGATCTCAAACGGCTGGCGGTTTTTTCCGACAGAAAAAATCCCGTTCTCCGGGGCTGGCGTTTTGAAATCTTCGGCCGGGACGCCGTAGCGCTGCGAGAGGGGAAGCTGAGCATTTCTTACGACACCGAACATCACCGCATTGAAATTGGCGAAAAAGCCGGGAACTGACCCCGGCTTTGTTTTGCCTATTTGTAAGGCTGATTATACAAACTGTCCAGCAGCTGCAAAATCTTCAGCGCCTTTTCGCTTTTAATCGAATAATAAATCGTCTGCGCCTCCCGCCGGGTTTTGACCACGTTCTCCGCCCGCAAAATGGCCAGATGCTGCGACAGGGCCGACTGGCTCAGGCCGACAGCCTTTTCAAGTTCGGTCACGTTCATCTCGTTTTGCATCAGATAATACAAAATTTCCAGACGCCGCGCGTTGCCCATCGCTTTCAGCAGCTTTGACCCCGGTACTATCGCTAAATTCTTCATCTCGCTTCTCCTCATTTAACTGATTCTAATTTAGCATGATTCCAAGGCGCAAAACAGTTCTAGACAAACCAATTGCTATATATACTTGTTGATGATGGCATAAAGTAGAGATTCCGAGTTGCCATCGGAAAATTATTATAATATGATGGCCTAAACCTAACGGAGAGAAACAAAATGGAAGAAAAAGACATTAAGGACCTGAGCTTTGAAGAAGCGCTTGCCCGGCTTGAAAATCTGGTTCGCGAGCTGGAAAGCGGACGCATCAGGCTTGACGACGCCGTTACCGCTTACGAACGCGCCGTAAGCCTCAAAAAGCTCTGCGAAAACAAGCTCAGAGATGCACAGCTTAAAATCGAAAAAATCGAAATCACCCCCGACGGCGAAACAAAACTGAGCGAACTGGATAAAATCGAAAACTGATTACGGACGATGCGACATGACCGACATTAAAGAAAAACTGACCACCTTTTCCCGGCGTTTCAACGACCGCCTGCCCGAATTTTTTACCCTTCCGGCCGGCCCCGAAAAAAGAGTGGTTCAGGCCATGGAATATTCGGTCATGAACGGCGGCAAACGCCTGCGGCCTTTCCTTGTCTGCGAGTGCGCCGCCCTGTTCGGCGTACCGGAGGAAAAATCTTTCCGCACTGCCGCCGCGCTTGAAATGCTGCATTCCTATTCGCTCATCCACGACGATCTCCCAGCCATGGACAATGACGACCTCCGCCGCGGCAAACCGACCTGCCACAAGCAGTTTGACGAAGCCACCGCCATTTTGGCCGGCGATGGTTTGCTGACCTATGCCTTTGAAATCATCAGCGACGAAAAGACGCATCCGCGGCCGGTTATCCGCAGCCGTCTGGTCAAACTTCTGGCCGAAGCCGCCGGCGCCTTCAACGGCATGATTGCCGGGCAAATGCTTGACCTTTACGCCGAAAACCTCAAAAACCCCGCCGAACCCGAAAAACTGATTAAAAACATTGAAGAAATGAAGACCGGACGCCTGCTCCGTTACGCCTGCGAAGCCGGCGCCGTTCTGGGCAACGCGCAGGGCGAAAAATATCAGGCGCTGATTGACTACTCGCGCCGTATCGGTATCGCCTTCCAGATTGCCGACGACATTCTCGACGTCGAAGGAAATCAGGCACTGGTCGGCAAAACCCTGAACAAAGACGCCGAACAGGGAAAAATTACCTTTGTCGGCATCTACGGTCTGCCCAAAGCCAAACAAATTGCCAAAGACTTCATAACCGAAGCCGAACAGGTTTTGGACATCTTCGGAAACAAAGCCCGAACATTAAAGGAACTGGCACACTTCATCATTGAGCGTAAATCTTAGCGCAGACACAAGATGCCGCCCAAACGCCTTTATTACAGATACCTGTACTTATTGGCGCGGTATGTTCCCAGAACATGAATGGATTCCGAAAAGAATTTCAGCTCATCAAAGGCATTCTGAAAAGCTTTTCTTAACGGATGCGATTCTATCTCGGCATAAAACTGCGCCGAAACAAACTTCCCTTCCAGCAGATAACTCTCCAGTTTTGTAATGTTGATGCCATTTGTGGCAAAGCCGCCCAGCGCCTTGTACAATGCCGCCGGAATATTTTTGGCCTTGAATATGAAAGATGTGATAAACGCGCCGCCGTCGTCTTCGGGAATTTCCGGTTCCCGCGCCATAATCAGAAAACGGGTCGTGTTGTTGCGGGCGTTTTCAACATTCGGCGCCACCACGTCCAGCCCGTAAATTTCGCCGGCCAGTTTGGAAGCAATTGCGGCAATTGACTTATCCTGAAACTTCAGCACGTCCTGACAGCTGAGCGCCGTGTCAATGCGCGCCGTCGGCTTAATGCCGTGCCTTTTCAGAAACTCCGAACACTGCGCCAGCGCCTGTGGATGCGACGAAGCCGATTTTACGTCCGCAAGTTTGGTTCCGGGCAAACCGAGCAGCTGATGATTAATCGGCAGAAAAAACTCGCCGATAATATGCAAACCGGTCTGCGGCAGCAGAAAATGCACGTCGGAAACCCGCCCGGCATTGGAGTTCTCCACCGGAATCATCGCCAGATCGGCCTCGCCTTCGCTTACCAGTTTCATGGCTTTTTCAAAAGTGTCGCAGGGCAGATATTCCTGTCCGGGATAAACCGTCATTGAGGCAATGTGCGAATAAGCGCCGGCCACGCCCTGATAGGCAATTCTCATTTTCTTTCAGCTCCTTAAAAATAACTTGCGTCAGGCAAGTTTATATAATATAACAGCCTGAAAATAAAGGACGAAAAAGCATGAAAGTGGATATTTTTGATTTTGACCTCGACCGTAGCCTTATTGCCGACAAACCGGCCAGCCCGAGAGACAGTTCCAAACTTTTGGACTTGTCCGAAGAAGACAGGATAACCGACCGCGTCTTCTGCGAGCTGCCCGAAATCCTGCACGAAGGCGATGTTCTCGTTTTCAACGATACCAAGGTCATTCCGGCGCGGCTTTACGGCAAACGCGGCGAAGCTCAGGTTGAAGTCACGCTCTACCACCCGGTTGACGGCATCCGCTGGCAGTCCTTCATAAAAAATGCCAAACGTCTGCGCCCCGGCGACACGGTTGCTTTTTACACCGCCGAGATCCCGGCCGAAAAATCGGATTTTACCGCCGAAGTCCTGGAAAAAAACGGCGAAGACGGCGTTTTGCTCAAATTCGACTGCGACCCGAAAAATCTCGGCCATTACCTGGAAAAATACGGTTCAATGCCGTTGCCGCCTTATATCAAACGCGAAAAACCCGCCGATGGCCTGTGGAGCAAATATAACGACAAAGAAGATTATCAGACCGTCTATGCCAGACACGAAGGTGCCGTTGCCGCACCGACCGCCGGCCTGCATTTTACCCCGCGCGTCTTGGAGGCTTTGGATAAAAAAGGCGTCAAAAAGGTTTTCCTGACCCTGCATGTCGGCGCCGGAACTTTCCTACCGGTCAAAGTCGAAGACACCAAAGACCATAAGATGCACGCCGAATACGGCGTCATTTCCCCGGACGCCTGTAAGATAATAAACGAAGCGAAAAAGAACGGCAACCGCATTATCGCCGTCGGCACGACCTCTTTGCGTTTGCTGGAAAGCGCCGCCGACGACAACGGAATCCTGCACCCTTTTACCGGCGAAACCGACATTTTCATCACGCCGGGCTACAGGTTCAAAATCATCGACTACATCATTACCAATTTCCATCTGCCCAAATCGACGCTGTTCATGCTCATCTGCGCCATTGCCGGCACCGAACGCATGCAGGCGGCCTACCGCTACGCCATGGAGCACAAATACCGCTTTTATTCTTATGGCGACAGTTCGATTTTAAAATGCGTAAACAAAATTTAAACCACTTCCCGCTTATGATACGGCATAAGGGAGAAACAGGGTGCTCAAACTGAACATAAGCTTGGAAAAGATTCTGCCGCTGCTGAAAAACACGTTTCTGCCGGCGCTTGTTTTCGGTGCCGGCGTTATCGGTTTCTATGCGGCCAACCCGTTTCCTGAATCTTCGCTGCTTACGCTGCACAGCCTGTTTTACGTTCTCAGTTTCGCGGCTTTTCTGATTTTGCTCTACTTCGACAGCCGCAAACCGGTATTTTTTATCCTGATAACCGTTTTGAGCTATATTTTGATAAACTATGTCAAAAAGAACGGGGGCGAAAGCTATCAGTCTTCGGCCGAATACCTTAACCTTTGCTTTTTCCTGCCGCTCAACCTGACGATTTTTTACTTTTTGCCCGGCGGCAAACTGTTGCGGAAAGAAAACGTCTGGCTTCTGCTTTCGGTCTTTGCCCAGTTTGCCGTTGCCGAAAAGCTGAGCGCTGCAGGACTGGCTCCGGCATGGAACTTTGACGATACGCCTTCTTCCGGCCTCAACAGCCTCAGCCTGATATTCTTTGCCCTCATGCTTTGCGCTTTTTTCATCCGGGCGTCAATCAGCGGCTCCATTGTCGACACCGCTTTGTTTTTTGCCGGTTTTGAAATTTTCCTCGGCTTTTACTATTCGTTGCTGCCCTCGGCTTTGACGATCTTCTTTGCCGCCGCCATGCTCAGCATTGCTGTCGCCGTCGTTCAGGATATTTATTATTCTACCTACCGCGATGTCCTGACCGGACTTGCCGGACGCAACGCGTTTATAATCAACGCCAAAAATTTTCCGCTCAAATACTCGGTCGGCATTGTCTGTATCGACGATTACGAAAAGCTCGGTCAGGTCTTTGGCCGCATGGGACAAAACGCTCTTACGAAAATGATTGCCGCCCGCATTACCGAAACTGAATTTGAAAATCAGGTTTATCGCTATACACCGGACGAATTCGTCATCATTTTCAAAAAGGAAGACAAAAACGAAGGCTTCGACCGGCTGGAAAAAATCCGCCGTGCCGTCGCCTCGGCCGAATTTATGCTCGGCCGCCGCAAAAAACCGATAAAACTGACCGTGTCCTGTGCTGTTTCCGAAAAAAAACGCAGCGATGCCAACTCAGTCGAAGTGCTGGTTCGTGCCCATAAGGCTCTGCAAAAAACCTACAAATTTACCCAAAACGTCACTTCTAAAGCTTAATATTCTTTTCATATATACACAAAACCAAAATCAATCTTCTTTGATAAATGATTTTTTAATTGCATTTTAACTATCTCCTGTTAAACTGTTACTAGTTTCTGTTTCCGTACTTCAGATATTACCTGAAACGGAACAGTTAACGGACAATAGTCCGGCGAGGTGTAGCAACCTCACACAAGTACAAGACCCCTCTTTCGAGGGAGCCGCGAAATAAGTTCCCTTTAGGAAACGAATAAGTTGGGCTGTACTTGTGCAGTTGCTAACTCCCTCGACCTCAGAAGGTTGAGGGTTTTGTTTAGCCTGCATAGGCAAACACTCCTGTAACAAGGTCTGCGATAGTAAGAGATCAGCAGTAAGACCTTGTAATTAAGACTGTTTTTTCCGGAGCATAGCCAGACGCGCCATCACAGACACGCCGAGCAGCACCAGCGGCAACGACAAAATCTGTCCCATTGTAAACGAGTTGAAAAAGAATCCCATCTGCTCGTCCGGCTCGCGAAACTGTTCCATGGCAATTCGGAAAACCCCGTACAAAGCCACAAACGCGGCCGAAACAAAACCGTGTCTCTCGCGCACCCATCTATAACGCCACAACATGTTCAGCACAATGAACATCAGTACGCCCTCAAACACTGCCTCATACAGCTGCGACGGATGCCGCGGCAGATAACCGCCGCTCGGAAAACGTACCGCCCACGGCACGTCGGTTATCCGGCCCCACAGCTCGTCGTTCACAAAATTGGCCAGCCGACCGCAAAATATGCCGATTGGCGCATACAAAACCACCAAATCCGTCAGTCGCAGAAAACCGTAATTTATCTTGCGCGCAAACAGCCAAAGCGCTGCCACGACGCCAAGCACGCCGCCATGGAAAGACATGCCTCCCTGCCAGATTTCCAAAATCCGCAGCGGATTTTCCCAGAAATATCCTTTGCCGTAAAACAGAACATAACCCAAGCGGCCGCCCAGAATAATGCCCAGCGTCAGATAGAAAACCATGTCCTCAACATTTGTCCGGCTCAGCCCCAGATCATATTTTTTCACATTGCGGTTAATCAAATACCAACCGGCCAAAATACCGAAAAGATACGCCATCGAATACCAGCGCACCGCCACGGGACCGATTGAAAACATAATCGGCGAAATATCCGGAAACTCAAGACCTGTCATCATTTTTTCTTTCCTTGGTTGGCAATTGATTAAAACTATATTAACAAAAAAAAATATATCCACACCTAAAAATTTTTAATTTGCACCGTTCCTTGTCAGGCTACTGATTTAACGTAAATTTTCTTTTCAATTTTTTTTTGTTTCCCGATTTAGGTGGAAAACTTTTTTTAATTTATTGTAATCGCCGACTCGGTAATGCAATCTGTTTTTATCACGACGCGGCCACAGCTGCAAAACTAACCCAGGTGGAGAAGCTCACAATGAATCCGGCAAAGAATTTAGCCCCTGAATACAATCCGATAGACACGGTTGAAAACATTTTCAGCACCCGTTCTTTCGAGTTGGAACGCCGCAGTCTGAACGAAGTCGTGGTTGAAGTGCAGGGCAAATGGAACAACATGCTGCTCTTTTTTGCCTGGGAACAGAACATGCGCTGCCTGCATCTTTCCTGTCTGATGGATATTGAAAGCACCATTGAAGACCGCAGCAAAATCTTTGAACTGCTGGCACTGGCCAACGAAGAACTCTGGGTTGGACATTTTTCTTACTGGACCGAACAAAACATGCCGGTTTTCAAACACTCTGTCATCATTAACGATGACGAAGAAATGGTCGAAAACAAAGTTTCGCAGATTATCGACATCGCCATCAGAGAATGTGAGCGCATGTATCCGATTTTCAATGTTGTCCTTACCCGCGGCATGGACCCCAGGCAGGCACTCTATCCGATGATGATGGAAACCAAGGGTTCAGCCTGAAACCACAAAAAAAAGGTCTTCGCCGCAACCGGCAAAAACCTTTTCTTTTTCACGCAAACAGATAAACCTGCTCCGCTAAATCCCCGAAAGTCCGTACTTCCGTTTCCAAAACAAACGAGGGAACGCAAACGCCCAGTCGTTCTTCAATCAACATGCTCAGTCTCAACATGTCAAGCTCGTCAATCCCCAGCAGGAAAAGTTCCGTCCCGTCGTCAATTTCAGACATTGACGCAACCACGCCGAACTGGCAGACAAGCAGCTCTTTCAGTTCATCTCTGTAATCCATAAGATTATTTTTTGGTTTTTAAATGCCTGCCGCAGATGTAAATTATCCACACAGCCGCAGCAATAACAAAATCACAAAACACCCAGCCTTTAAGAAGGGCAAAATCATTCACGACCACCACAAACTGAGTCATGAAGATACAGGTCAGAACATTAAGAAGCATCGCCGGAATACGCGGATTGACCTTTTTCAGCTTAAACATTTTCAGGTTAAACCGAAACGACAAACCCGCGGCAACGACAGCTCCGCTGACTAAAATCACATTTTGAAACATAATATTTAATTTTTAATGATAAAAACACATATCTATAAACAGTTATGCGTTAATTTAACCTTTTTTGTCCAAAATGTAAACCGAAAATAACCGGAAATTAATTTCTGATTGAACGAACCCAGGCCTTCACATTGCGGTTATGCTCATTCAGGCTTCTGGCAAAACGATGACCTCCTTTGCCGTCGGCCACGAAATACAGATAATCGCTCTGCTGCGGGCGGGCAGCGGCCATAAGCGCCTCTCGCCCCGGATTGCAGATTGGTCCCGGCGGCAAACCGTAATTCAGATAAGTATTGTAGGGGCTGTCGATTTTCAGGTCGGCGCGTTTCAAACTGCGTCCGAACGAAGTTTCGCCCTCGGTAATCGCATAAATTACCGTAGGATCGGTTTGCAGCCTCATACCTTTCTTCAGACGGTTCAGAAACACGGAAGCCACCAGCGGCCTTTCTTCCGGCACACCGGTTTCCTTTTCGATAATCGAAGCGAGCGTCAGCAGTTCGTTAACGTCCTTCAGCGGCAGACTGCTGTCGCGGGAAGCCCAGACTTCTTCCAGCGCTTTCTGCATAGCGGCCCGCGCCTGCAGGATAATGCTGTTGCGGCTGGCTCCGAGTTCAAAACTGTAGGTCTCCGGCAACAGCTCTCCCTCCTTGACGTCAAGGTCAATCTCGCCTTCCAAATCGGGATAATTGGCAATTAGATACATAATCTGGCCGCTGGTCAGTCCTTCGGGAATGGTTATCCGCCGGAAAAAAACTTCCCCGCGCGCAATCTTGTCCATCGCGGCCTGCAACGAAATCCCCGGCATAAACTGGTACTCGCCGGCTTTGAGATGCTTGGCCAGCCCGTTGATTCTGGCCATAATGCGAAACAGCCAGGGCTTATCAATCACGCCGGCGCGCGACAACTCTTCCGCCACCGTTTTCAGCGACGCCCCTTTCGGAACCACCACATTGGTAACGTTAAGGAGCGGACCGCCTTCCGCAATCCACCCCTTAATCTGCATATAAGCCAGCACCGACAAAACAATCAGAAAAATGATAATAAGCTTTTTCATCGGTGTTCTTTACACGGCTAAGCTTCGTATTTCTTGAAAATCAGCGAAGAATTCGTACCGCCGAAGCCAAACGAGTTCGACATGACAGCCTTCAGTGCCTTCGGTTTTGCTTTCAGCGGAACCAAATCCATATGGGCAACCTCGTCAGCCGGATTCTCAAGGTTCAAGGTCGGCGGACAGATTTGATCCTGCAGCGCCTTGACGGACAGAACCGCCTCAACGGCACCGGCAGCGCCCAGCAGGTGGCCGATGGCCGATTTTGTAGAAGACATCGAAACCGTCTTCATGTTTTCGCCGAACAGACGTTCAACCGCCTGTGCTTCGCCGACGTCTCCGGCCGGCGTAGAAGTTCCGTGCGCATTGATATAACCGATGTCGCTTAATTCAATGCCATGTTCCTTGGCATGTGCTGCCGCCTGTTTCATGGCACGATAAGCACCGTCGCCCGAAGGCGCGGTAATATGATAAGCGTCGCCGCTCATGCCATAACCGACGACTTCGGCATAAATTTTGGCGCCGCGGGCTTTGGCATGCTCCAATTCTTCAAGCACCAGAGCACCGGAACCTTCGCCCATGACAAAACCGCTGCGATCCTTGTCCCAGGGACGGGAAGCCTTTTCCGGATTGTCGTTGAAAGAGGTTGTTACCGCACGCAGACGGGAGAAGCCGGCCAGCGACAGAACATTGACCGCAGATTCGGCACCGCCGGCTACCATAACGTCCGCATCGCCCATGGAAATAATGCGCATGGCGTCGCCGATGGCGTGCGTGCCGGTCGAACATGCCGTAACACAGGCATGATTCGGACCTTTATACTTATAGGCAATCGAAAGGTTGCCGGAAATCATGTTAATCAGACAGGCCGGAATAAAAAACGGCGACATTTTGTGACAGCCGGATTCATTAAAAATCAGCGAATTTTCGTAAATCGTCTGCAGGCCGCCGATGCCGGAACCCATCATAACGCCGGAACGGAACTGGTCTTCGTCGGTCTCCGGTTTCCAGCCGGAATCTTCAATTGCGTCACCGCCTGCAGCCAGGCCGTAAAGGATAAACTTGTCAACTTTTTTCTGATCTTTAGGAGCCATAACGGTATCCGGATCAAACTGGTTCTCTTCCTTGCCGAACGGAACCTGGCCGGCTATCTGGCAGGGAATGTCCTTCAAATCGATATTGTCGATTTTCCTGATGCCCGATTTACCGTCCAAAATGTTTTTCCAGTTAAAGTCTACGCCTCTTCCGAAAGGAGAAACCATACCCAGTCCGGTTACAACAACTCTTCTCATTAATTAACTCCGAATAAGTTACATCATTGAGCACAGTAAAAAAACAGCTGCGCAATTCAACACTCTATTATATGAAAAAACTCGCTTAGTCAAGCGAGTTTCATCAATTGTACAAAGCCTGTGCGACTTATGCGTTCTTGGAAAGATAGTCGATAGCGTCTTTTACAGTCAGAATTTTTTCAGCGGCTTCGTCCGGAATTTCACAACCGAATTCTTCTTCGAAAGCCATAACCAACTCTACTGTATCCAAGCTGTCAGCGCCCAGATCATCGATGAAGCTTGCGGTATCGGTAACTTTAGATTCTTCGACGCCAAGGTGTTCTGCAACAATTTTCTTAACGCGGTTAGCTGTATCAGTCATATGGATAAACCTCAAAAAATATTAAAACAAATTTTCAGACCTCCCGGCCTGTGATTGACTAGTTAGCACAAATTTATATAATTTGACAAGCATTATTTTCAAATGCGGAGGCAAAGCCCGGACAAAAAAGCCCGAAAACGCCGAAAAACCCGCCTTTTCAGCCGCTTAAAAAAGTGGATAAATTGCGCACGGATATTTTTTCCGCCGCATAAACGCCGCTTTCTGTTGACAATTCGGCATTAAGGAAATAATCATTATATACAGTTATTCAACTCTGGTTTTAAGGTGAAACAAAATGAAAAAGATTTTCTACATAGTTCTGGTCATCGTCGCCCTGATGGTTATCAGCCGCTTTGTCAAACAGGGCAATCAGACCGTTCCGTCCGAAGTCATTGCCGTTGAAGAAGTTGTCCCCGAGGGCGCCGAAGCTGCCGAAACGGTCAGCGAAGAAGTCGCCGTCGACGAAAACGGCAACCCGATTGCTGAAGAGGAAACCGTCAGCGAAGCCGAAGCGGTCAGTGTTGAGGAAGCCGCAGACCCGGCCGAGGAAGAAACGCCGGCCGACGCCGTTCCCGCCGAATAAACCGGTTAAGAATTGTTACAAAAAGGTCATCATTTTTGATGACCTTTTTTATTGTATTTCGAAAAAAAATTCCTATATTAGCACATGAAAATTTATAGTGGAAAAAATAACTCTTGTGCAGAATGCGCACCAGACAAGCTTGAAAGGAAAAAAGATGAAAGTAGGAATTATAGGTGCCGGCTCCGTAGGTTCGGCAACGGCATTCGCCCTGATTATGAGAGGCGTCGCCCGCAAAGTCGTTTTGATTGACGCCAATGAAAAGAAAGCCCAGGCCGAAGCCATGGACATTGCCCACGCTGCGCCGTTCGCTTATGCCAATAAGGTCAAGGCCGGAACTTATGAAGATTTGAAAGGCGCCGAAGTCGTCATCGTTACCGCCGGAGCCAACCAGAAACCCGGAGAAACCCGCATAGACCTGCTCGGCCGCAATGCCAAAATCTTTGAAAGCATTATTCCCCAGGTTGCCAAATATGCGCCGGACACCATCCTGCTCATTACCTCCAATCCCGCCGACATCATGACCGAAGTCGCCATTAAACTTTCAGGTTTTCCGCGGGAACGCGTCATCGGCAGCGGCACCGTGCTCGACACCTCCCGCTTCCGCACCCTGCTCGGCTACCATCTCGGGGTTTCGCCGAAATCGATTCACGCCAACGTCCTCGGCGAACACGGCGACAGCGAAGTCCTTGCCTGGTCGAACGGCGACGCCGGCTCGGTACAGATTGAAGAACTGGCCCGCATGGAAAACAAACCCTTTACCGCCGATGTCAAGGCGCATATCGACGACTGCGTCCGCAATGCCGCCTACAAGATTATCGACGGCAAAGGCGCCACCTTCTATGGCATTGCCGGCGCGTTGTGCCAAATCTGCCAGGCCATATCCAATAACGAATATGCCATTCTGACCGTATCCACCCACCACGATGATGTCGAAGGCGTCAAAGACGTCTGCCTTTCGCTGCCGACCGTTGTCGGCAAACGCGGCGTCCACGGCATAATCTATCCGAAACTTTCGGAAAGCGAACACAACGACCTGCGTTACAGCGCCCAGAAAATCAAGGAATATTCCGACAAAGCCGTCGAAATCGTTTCCAAAGATCTCGAAGAAGGCCTGAAATCGGCTTAATAACAAATTTCTGGTTTGATTTTATCCTCCTCTTGCCGTATATTGCGCAGAGGAGGATTTTTTATGGTTGAAGTCGTTACGTTCGGATGCAGAATAAACTCTTATGAATCGGAAGTTTTAAAAGAAAAGCTTGCCGCTTTGGACAACGTTGTCATTGTCAACACCTGCGCCGTTACCGGCGAGGCTGAACGCCAGTGCCGGCAGGCCATCCGCAAACTCCGCCGCGAAAACCCGGACGCCCGGATAATCGTTACCGGCTGTGCCGCTCAGATAGCGCCGCGCAAATTTGCTTCCATGCCGGAGGTCGATCTGGTACTCGGCAACGGGGAAAAGGCCGAAATCGAAAAATACCTGGCCGGCAACCTTACCGAAAAAAGCATTGTCGGCGACATTTTTTCCTATGACGACTACGACCGTTACCTGATAACCGGCTTTGAAGGACGCCAGCGCGCCTTTGTTCAAATCCAGCAGGGATGCAGCCACCGCTGCACCTATTGTATCGTTCCCTATGCGCGCGGCAACAACCGCTCGGTAAAGGAAGAAGACATCATCAGTCAGATTCGCGAACTTCTCGGCCGCGGTTTTGGAGAAATCTGTCTGACCGGCGTCGACGCCTGCTCCTACCGCCCGTCTTTCAGCGGCCTGATACAGCATATTCTGGAACAGATTCCCGAACTTCCTTCGCTGCAGTTCGGCTCACTGGACCCGGCTGCCGTCGACGACGATTTTATCGCTCTGGTCGGCAGATACAGAAATGTCCATCCGCATTTTCACCTGTCTGTCCAGTCCGGCGACAACATGATACTAAAAAGGATGCGTCGCCGCCATACCCGCGAAGATGTCATTAAACTTTGCGACGCCATTCGTCGGGTACGCCCCGAAGCAACGTTCGGCGCCGATTTTATCTGCGGCTTTCCGACCGAAAGCGATGAAAATTTTCAAAACACGCTTAAATTGGTAACTGAGGCAGGCATTACCAGACTGCACGTTTTCCCCTACTCGGAACGTCCGGGAACACCCGCAGCCCTCATGCCGCAGCTTCCGGTCGAAATCCGCCGGGAACGGGCCCGCATTCTGCGTGAACAGGGAGAAACCGACAATGACTAGCTTTTTGCAGAAATTAGGCTTTGGCCTCAAAAAGTCTTCCGCCAAGCTTACCGGCGGCATCAGCAGCATCTTTACCAAGCGCCGTGTCGACGCCCAAACGCTTGACGAACTTGAAGAACTTCTGATCAGCTCGGACATTGGCGTCCGAGCCAGCGCCAAAATCATCGGCAGCTTTGCCAAACGCCGATTGAACAAAGACGCCGGCGACACGGAAATCAAAAACGAACTTGCCGCCGACATCAAAGCAATTCTCCAGCCTTGCGAACAGCCGCTGGCAATTGACGATACCCAAAAACCTTTCGTTATTTTGATGGTCGGGGTCAACGGCGCCGGAAAAACCACCACCATCGGCAAACTGGCAGCCAAATTCAAGGCCGGCGGCAAACAGGTCTCGTTCATTGCCGGCGACACCTTCCGCGCCGCCGCCGTCGAGCAGCTTGAAGTCTGGGGGCAACGCTGCGGCATCCGCGTCTTCAAAGGCCCTGCCGGCTGTGACGCCGCCGGTCTTTGTTACGACGGTCTGACGGAAGCTGTCAGGCAAAAAGACGATATTGTTTTTATCGATACTGCCGGAAGACTGCAAAACAAAACCGGCCTGATGGACGAACTGAAAAAAATCGTCCGCGTCATCGGAAAAGTCCTGCCCAAAGCGCCGCACGCCACTTTGCTGACCATTGACGCCACAACCGGACAAAATGCCCTGTCTCAGGTACAGACCTTTAAGGAAATGGTTGACGTTACCGGCCTTGTCGTTACCAAACTTGACGGTACGGCCAAAGGCGGCATTCTGGTCGCCGTCGCCGAAGAACAGCCCTCCCCGATTCATTACATCGGCGTCGGCGAAGGAATTGATGATCTGGACGTCTTCAACGCGGCGGACTACGCCAAAAACCTTTTGGAACTCTGATGATGGAAGACCTTCTCAACCTGGCGGAACAACAAACCCCGCAGTTGCCCGAATACACGGTCAGCGAAATATCGTTTGAAATTAAAAAATTTGTCGAAACCGCCTTTAACCGGGTTAAAATCCGCGGCGAAATTTTCGGCGCCAAACGTGCCGATTCCGGCCATTGGTATCTGTCGCTGAAAGATCCGAACGCGGTTCTTTCCGCCGTTATCTGGAAAGGAACCGCCTCCCGTCTCAGTTTCAGACCCGAAGACGGCATGGAAGTCGTCGCCACCGGCAAAATAACCACTTTTGCCGGCAAATCCTCTTATCAGCTGGTAATCGAACAAATGGAAATCGCCGGTGCCGGCGCGCTGCTCAAACTTTTGGAAGAACGAAAACAGAAATTTGCCGCCGAAGGCCTGTTCGACCCGGCGCACAAAAAACCCGTTCCCTTTCTGCCGGACGTCATCGGCGTTGTCACCTCGGCCAGCGGCGCCGTCATTCGTGACATTATTCACCGCGTTCGCGACCGCTTTCCCAGCCGCATTATTGTCTGGCCGACCCCCGTACAGGGCGAAGGAGCCGCCGAAAAAATCGCCGCAGCCGTCAAAGGCTTCAATGCCCTGCCTCGCGGCGGCGCCGTTCCCCGGCCGGACGTCCTGATTGTCGCCCGCGGCGGCGGCAGTCTTGAAGACCTCTGGCCGTTTAACGAAGAAATTGTCATCAGAGCCGTCTATGATTCGGAAATTCCGCTTATTTCCGCCGTCGGCCACGAAACGGACACCATGCTGATTGACTACGTCTCCGACCTGCGCGCACCGACCCCGACCGGTGCCGCCGAGTTTGCGGTTCCGGTCAAAGCCGAAATTTCCGCAACGCTCAGTACGGCACAAAGCCGTCTGTCCAACGCCGTTAACCGCTACTTCGAAGAACGTCGCAGCCGGCTTGACGGGTTAAGCCGCGGCATTCCCAATCTGGAACAGATACTTGCCGAAAGCAGACAAAAGCTGGATGACCGCATTGAACGCCTGCAGCTGGCATTCGGCAACATGCTTAAAAACAAACAAAACCAGATTGCCCAAACCAGTCTGCGCCCGTATTACATTTTGAATATTTTTGAAAAAAAGCAAGAAAATTTAAAGAATTTGTCGCTTAGACTGGATTCAGTTTCAATAGATTCGGTTCTAAGCCGCGGTTTCGCCTGGGTCCGGGACAATCGCCGCCAAACGGTCTACTCCGTTGCGCAGGCGCAGAAAAGTCCGTCGCTGGAAATCCGTTTTATTGACGGCAGTATCAAAACCAAAACGGAACGAAAGAAAAATGACACTCTACAAGGCGATTTGTTTGACTTGTTTTCTGACGGCGCTGCTCCCTGCCGGGACTGAAGCGCTGGAACTCTGCGGCAAGCCGGCACAGGGCGAAATTCTGAAAGGCTATGCCCCCGGCGCCGAAAAAATTCTGCTTGACGGCCGGGAATATATGCTTTCTCCGTCGGGAAACTTTCTGTTGGCCTTCGGCCGCGACGAAACTCCGGAAAAAAAGCTGACAGTCATCAATGCCAAAGGCGCTGCCAAAGACTATTCCCTGAACGTCGCCGCGACCAAATGGGATATTCAGGACATTAAAGGCATACCGCAGAAGAAAGTTACGCCCTCGGCCGCAGACCAGAATGAAATCGGCCGGGAACGCGGCGACCTCAAAAAAGCCCTGGCAGACAAACTAAACAAAAACTACTGGGAAAAAGGCTTTGTTATGCCGGTCAAAGGACGTATCAGCGGCTATTTCGGGGGACAGCGGATAATGAACGGCAGAAAGATGAACCCGCATCAGGGCACCGATATCGCCGCTCCGGAAGGAACCCCGGTCAAAGCCGCGTCAAACGGCATTGTCCGGTTAAGCGGCGGCAATTACTTTTACTCCGGCAACACCGTCGTCATCGACCACGGTCACCAGTTGTTTACCATCTACGCGCATCTGAAAAAAGTTTCCGTCAAAGCGGGTGATTATGTCAGACAGGGACAGGTCATCGGCGAAGTCGGCAAAACCGGACGCGTTACCGGCCCACACCTGCATTGGGGCGCGTCGCTCAACGGCGTGCGCTTCACGCCCGAATCATTATTACATATGAATAACGCTGATTTTTGTTTTAATTTATAAACAATTATTATAAACTTGAAACAAATCGGAGAGCTGATATCGAGGTAGTCATGGAAAACGCGCATAAACAATTGGCTTGGGACAGTTTAACCTGTCTGGTCGTCGATGACGACAAATTCTCGCGGACATTCATCAAAACCGCCCTGTATCAAATCGGCATGAAAAACACCCGCGAAGCCGCATCTGCCGCGGAAGCCGTCGAATTGCTCAACAGTTTCAAAATAGATATAATTCTCCTCGACCAGCAAATGCCGGGCAAAACCGGCCTTGAACTGGCGCGCGAACTGAAAAACAGCAACAATCCCCACCTGAAAAGCCTGCCCATAATCATGATTACCGTCGACACCAAGGAAAAAACCGTTCTCGACGCACGCAATCTGGGCATACAGGAATATCTGGTCAAACCGATTTCCCCGTTGGCTCTCAAAAAAAGAATTTTAAATGCTTTCGGCATTAAACAGGAAAGAGTGTAAAAAGTGACTAATATACAAATTTTGCTTCTGTCCGCCCTTCAGGGCTTGACGGAATTTCTTCCGGTAAGTTCCTCCGGACATCTGATTCTTTTTTCAAAATTCACGTCTTTCCCCGATCAGGGACTGGCACTCGACGTTGCCATGCATGTCGGTTCGATTATGGCCGTCATGATTTACTTTTCGGAAGAAATCTGGATGATGCTCAAAGGCGTCTTCAAAACCTGGTTCATTCCCAATTTCAAAAATGCCGGTTCCAAGCTCTTCTGGCTGATTGTTATCGGAACAATTCCGGCTGTTATCGCCGGACTGGCGCTCAAATCCTACGGCATGGAGTGGCTGAGGGACAGCCGTATCATCGGCTGGACGATTCTGGGATTCGGCATTGTTCTGTTTATTGCCGACAAACTCGGCATGACCATCCGCCAGATAAAACATCTGACCGCCATCGACGCTCTGCTCATCGGTCTGGCTCAGTGCCTGGCGCTTATTCCCGGCACCAGCCGCTCAGGCATAACCATTACCATGGGACGCTTTTTGGGAATGGAACGCCGCGAAGCCGCCAAGTTTGCCATGTTGCTGTCAATTCCGACCATTGCCGCCGCCGGAATGCTCGTCGGCTGGGAACTTTACGCCGCCGGCAATTTTCAGGAAATCATTTATGCCATGGACGGTATAACCTATTCGTTCATCTTCTCCATTCTGGCTATTTACATCATCATGTGGTGGCTAAAGAAATCAACGTTTCTGCCGTTTGTCGTCTATCGCCTTTGCCTGGGAACCTATCTCCTTTTAAATTCTTATGGATATCTTGAAAATTTTTAAAATAAATACTTGCAATTTATTTTGAAGTGCGTTAAAAGGATATCCGTTGTTAAGCCCTGGTGGCGGAATTGGTAGACGCGCATGCTTCAGGTGCATGTTACCTCAGGTAGTGGAAGTTCGAGTCTTCTCCAGGGCACCAATCTTTACAAGCTCCTATTTTTGATAGGAGCTTGAAGTTTTTATGCATTGATATTTCAGGATTTTTTCCATCCATCAAAAAGTTCGCAAAAACGATATTTAAAATACGGCGTTTTTCTTCAATTTGCGAACTTTTGAAAATCGCAAAAGAATTTTGGCTGAAATTCAACACCTTATCAATCGCCCGTTCAACAGAGTTATCAGGTGTCTGCAATTGTTCAATTTTCGCCTGAAGCTCAATTTTAGCCGTTTCATACTCGGCATTTTTACAGCGATATACTTCGGCAGGAACTGTTCCCGCAATCAGCAAATCCAAAAGTTTCTTTTGATTTTCTTCAACATCCGCTAACTGATTCCGATTCTTTTCCAACTGATAATGATTGTTGCCGTGTGTGGCTTCATAGCGTTTTTTTAATGCATCCGCCAGAGCGATTTTCAGCTCATCATCAAAGCTGATTGATGCAAGGGCTTTTTCTACTTCTTTCAGTAGAATTTTTTCACTGACATTTGTGCAGTGTTCGCAATTTTTGAGGTCAGTGTGCCGCAAATAGACATATTGTCCCTTCTTCGTATATGGAGAAAGCAAACAAAGACAATACTTGCAACGAACCAACCCTCGAAAAATGTAGGGTTCTTTGGTATGCTTTGAAGTCCGTTTGAATTTTCCTGTCCGTACTTCGGTACATTTATCAAACAACTCCTTGGAAATGAGTTTTTCGTATATATGCGGAAAATAGCTCTTGTTGTAGTACATCACGCCATAATAAAACGGGTTTTGCAAAATATCTGCAAATTGGGCTTTGGTAATCGGGTTACCACTCTTACGGTTTCGCAATCCCCAGTTCTTGGACTTTTTGACCAATTCATCCATTGAAAATAACCCAGTGGAATACTCTTCAAATAATTTTTTGATGAAATGTCCACGGTCAGGGTCAATGATAATGGTCTTCTTGCCATTTGCATCTTTGGTATTCAAATATCCAATCGGAGCAGGCCCTGGGAGCAATCCTTCATTGAGCATTCGCTCCTCAGAACGCTTAACATTATCACGAGTTGAATTGACGAACATATTTGCCGACAAAATTTGCATTTGCCACATTGCAAGGTCAGAACTTTTGAAGTTCTTATCAATCACCAACCCTTCTTTAAAGAAGTGAAGGGCAAGTTTTTCTTTTTTAACAAGTTCCAACAACATCGGAAACTCATTAAAGGTTCTTTGCAACCTGTCAACGGTATCAACAACAAGAGCCGTCAGCTTACTTTGCCGTTTAATGTAATTAACCGCTTCGTAAAATTTAGTCCTTTTACCGTGGAATGAACTCTCAACAAAGGTAAATTCCTTTGCAATTTCAAGCCTTTTGAGTAAACAATAGTTTCTCAACCTGTCCAATTGTGCATCCAATGAGAACCCATCTTCCTGCATCTCGGTTGAAACCCGAGCCAAAATAACCGCTTTCATATCCATAGCCCCTAATTCTTCTGCAGTTCAAGTTCTAATAATAACATCAGTAGTTGGAAAATATCTTCTCCAACTTCAATCATTTTTTTAGGATTTTTATCTTGGTAATTTGTGCAAATCATAGTTATCCCCTATACGAGTTGAAACTATATTTGCAATTCTGACTATAAATATGGATATGTATTTTAGGAATAGAGGATAAAACCACCTCATTGAACAAAGTAGATATTACATTAAAAATTTTTAAAAGTCAAATTTCTGCGAACTTTTTTTATTAAATAAAATCAGTGTATTATGCCATATCATCAAAAAAATAAATTTTCGGGTTATTTTGATAAATAAATTTATCAGAATAATTTTGCATCGCCAAAAGCAGATATGATATTATTTTGCCATCAGCAACAGATACCGATAATCTAAACCTTTTATTGGTATAAGGTTTGATAGGAGAAAAGGAATTCCCCTATTGTTGCTGATAGTTAGACAAGCGTAAGAAGAGCATAAGACGAACATTAGAATGAGAAAGAATGTTTAATAACTACTTTCTCAATTATTTATACCACAATCTATCACAGTAACTAAATGGCTAAAAACTAGCCATAAATCTAACCATATTTAAAACTTTATTATTATAGAGGACGAAATGAGTGAAAAAATATTTAAAAATAGAATAACACAAGAAACTCCCAATACCATAAAACAATTAAAATCTCTCTGGATAGATATGAGTTCAGATAAACAATTGACACCCAACACCCCAAACGGATTATTTGCATTTACCTTAAATCCAAATAATTTTGTAGATGCTGTAAAATTAGAGACAGATTTTAAATCAATTTTATCTCATTACTATCATTGGAGATACGGTTCCAAATGGAGAAATTTAAAACACATACAAGTTCCATTTCAAGGGATTATAGAAAAACAATCCAATGGTATAAATCATATTCATATTACCATATATCAGTATAATGTTGAGGAATTGGCACTATTCATTGGCTACATCATTAAAATGTTCAAATCCTTGTATTTCAAAGCATCCTATAAAATTAAAAAGATTTACAATATTGATGGTTGGCATAACTATATCTCTCCATTTCCTACAAATAAGGACAAATTCATCAGTAAGTATAGAATTGAAGCTCCTACTTATATCTGCTCAGATTTGTTTAATTCACAATTATCTACTCCCAACTGATAAATATAATTATCACAAACAAGGAGATTTGATGAATAACAATAAGAAAAATCAATATTTAGAAATGTTCCTAAACATTGCAGATGAATTGCTACAAGAACAAAAAATAAAAAGTAGAAGAGATTTTAGCACCAGATATTTGAATAGATGTAGTAATTATTTGGGCTCTCTGGTATGGCAAAATAAAAAGCCAAGCATTTCTTCAAGTTGGGCTTTATTTGTAAATTTAAATAGAAAAAAGCAACTTCCCCATTGGCAGGAACAATTATCAAAAACCTTATATGATATGGCTTCAAAGGATTAAGAATGAGAGAAGATATAGTTTTTGAGGAATTGATTGAACAAATAGACCTGATATTAAATTCATCTAAACCACTGCCTTATCATATGAAAGCAGAGAGGAAGTTGGCCGAAGTGCTTAGACATTTGCAGGAAATTCCAGAGTATGATAATTTAAAGCAATTTGAGCCTTTGTTTGATGTAGAGTCATTTTTGATACACTTTTTAGCTTCTGCTGATTACACGGATTTACTCAAAATAATAGACCGAAGCACGATGAAATTTAAGCATATTGATGACTATACTCATTTAATGGCTTTGGTTGTGAATCCCAATATTCCATTTTTTGAGAAAACTGTTGTGGTAGATAGAATGTTAGAAATGGGTGAAGGTATTGATGTAGTTAATGCGAACGGTGAAACAGCACTGATGATGGCAGTCAAAAGAAACAACAGAAAAATGATTGAATATTTATTGGAAAAGGGTGCATCTCCAAATATTCCTGATGATATGGGAGTTACACCATTGATGGTGGCGACTTTTAATGGTCAATTATACAATATGGCTCTTCTTCATTATTATGGTGCATTCGCAGGAGATGTTTGTGCTGAATATGAATTTGATGCCTTTGATATAGCAGATATTACCCAAAATTCCACGGCAAAAGAACTATTGCAGGATTTGGCAAAATAATAATTTCATAGCAAAACCAGAGTTAATACTCTGGTTTTTTACTAATCACTCCATCCCATTCGTTTAATAAATCTTCTTAATGTTATTTTTTGAACACCCATAATTCTGGCGATTTGTGCTTTTGGCACTTTTTTATCCAATAAATCTCTTATTCTTTTGGTATTTTTTGAGAGTTTTAATTTTTTTGATTCTGCTCCAAAGGGACGACCGAGTTTCTTTCCTGATGATTTAAGATTATCCAGCGACATTTTAGTTCTTTGAGAAATCAGGTTCCTTTCAATCTATGCTGAAAGTCCAAAAGCAAAAGCCAATACCTGTGATTGAATGTCATTGCCTAAATGGAAACCTTCTTTAATGGTAATAATTTGACAGTTTTTAGCCAAACAAGTTTCCAAAATTCCCATAACTTCTAAAAGCGAACGCCCAAGCCGAGAGATTTCACAAGCAATAATCACATCATTTTCTTGCAATTCATCAAGTAATTGACCTAATTTTCTGTGTTTTAATGCTTTTCGTGAAGAGATAGTTTCTTCAATCCAGCTATCTATTTTTATACCTTTTTTTAAGGCATATTGCTTAATTTCATATTCCTGATGCTCTACCGACTGCTTTTGGCTGCTTACTCTGATATAACCATAAATCATCTTTTCTCCTTTTCATATATTTATCAGGATTTCAAAGAGTTAATAACAAATAGAAGGTCATTTTTATTGAACAATAAAATCAACCCTTTTTTATGGTTATTAGTTTTATTTTCTTTCGCTTAATTCAAAAATATATAAATGGCATTAACACAAGCAAAACCAATGGTTTCAAGGAGTTCTATGTTAGGAAATTCATTTCTTTTAAATAGGTAATGGCTGACAAGAACACAATCGTTGGTTTGTGTATCCTTAGGAAAACATCTCTATTGTGAACAACAGAGTAATTGAGGATACGGATTCCGTCACTTCCTATAATCAATTGGAAGGCAGAGCCTTTGAAGTATATAAAAGGGCAAAAACAAGGGTATTACGGTAATTGAATTGGCGGATATGAAATAGAAAAGGAAAATATAATGCGTAGATTTTTAGTTTTTTTTACAGCTGTTATTTTTTCTCGTTTTTTGATTCGTATCCATTTCTTTATAAAAACAGGCAATAAAAGGATGGTTATTCTTTATTTGTTGGGAATAATTATCAGCGGAGGTATTTTAATTTCTTTTTTTACGAGCGGAAATTATGATACAGGAAAAAAATCAGTATCCAATACGCTGTCAATACAAGCAGCAAACAAGAATACTTTAAATGCCTTTAATTATTTAACAGTTCAACCTGATTTTGTGTTTAAGGGTATGAACTCACTAAATTCTGTATCCAAATATTACGATTTAATGTGCTCCGATGAAAGTTATGATTTTTATTGTATCTATTCCGCATATGGAAAAATTGGAAATTCTCAAAAAACAAAAGAAAAATATTTAGGAAAAATTATAAAAACTCCTTTTCTGGTCTGGTCATACGCTAATGATAAAGATACTGTTTATCTCTCAGATAGAGGTTATATCAGTGAATATCAAAGCATAAGAGATTCTTCCTCTTGCCATCTGGTTGATGAGAAAAACATTAATAAATATGTCTCTGAAACAGATAATAAACGAGGCGATATTGAAGTCATTGGAATTTTAAAAAATATTTCAGCAATAGACGGTAGACTAATATTAGACCCTTGCTTTTATATAAAAAAGCATAATTCAAATTCTTCATCATCTTCTAAATCTTCTTACAATACTCCGCAAATATCATCAAATCTCACTCTTGATATATCTAAACCTGTTTATGAAAAAAATGAAAATATTGCGTTGTTAGCTCAGTGGATTGGTCCAGATGTAGATTGCAAAATCTTAGAGGAAAAAGTTAAAGAAACACTCGTCAGCCGTCATTTTGAAATTGTTGAAAACAGTCTTTCCTGTGCTGGAAATGATAACAAATCTTTAATTCAGCTTCGTGTTCAGTTTAAATCTCCAAGAATAGGGAAATTAAACATCCCATCCATTAATTTGGATAATGTTAGCGGTAACAGTGTTGATTTTAGTGTCAGAGATTTAGAGGCTCTGCAAAATGCCGTTGCCTCAAAAAATACTGAAAGTATCAAAGCATTTTTATCATCTCCGTCTGATTTAGATGAAATCAAAATAGATGGAGAACATCCTGTTGCTCATTTCATCAAAGATGATATGACTTTTGCTCAAGAGCTGATTAAATTGGAGGCTTCAGCGGATGTCATTGATAAGAATGGCTATACGCCATTGATGTATGCTGTTATTCGCCAAGATAATGATTTTCTTGATTTGTTGCTGAAGAAAAAAGTTTATTTGAATGAAGTTGATAAAAAAGGCAGAACCGCAATTATGTATGCGGCCATTAAAAATAATCTGTATGCCGCCCAAAAGTTAATAGAACATAGAGCAGACTTATACAAATCAAAAGATAAAAAATGGAGTGCATATAAATATGCCAAAGAAATGGGACACAAAGATATAGCAAAACTTTTAGACCTTGGATTTGACGAATTAATTATATTTACAGATTCTAGTAATGATAGCATACGAAAAAAAGAAATCTTAAAAAAGTTTTCTGAAAACTATACATCGTTGAGACTTAAATACTTACCCCTTTCTTCGTTAAAAATTTATATTCCTGAAAAACGGTATATCCAACCCACTCTTCTTTTATTTGATAGCAAAAAAGAAACTGGGCGATATATTCCTGATTGGGATGGAGATATAGCAAAATTACAAAAATTGATGGTAAAGGATTGAACAATGAAAAAAATGCTTTTTTTAATGCTGTTTTTAACATCGTGTCGTTCCATAACAATGGAAGATTACAAGAGCAACATATCTCCTTTAAAATATCAGGATTATGAGTTTACTCTGAATGTTCCCGATAACATTTATGTTATTACCCAAACTAATGTTGGCGAACGAGCCAAGATTGATAACAAGCAAGAGCATTTGAAAACGGTTGCCTATGATGTTAATAGTGAAATAATTAATAAGCTCGGAAACGATGATAACAGCATTGGTAGCATCATTATTTCCCAAGATGTTCTTAACCGCAAGCAAGGGTCTTTGATGACTTTGCTTGGGTCTTTTCCTTCCATTTTGTCATTGGGAACACTTAATTTAGTAGGATACCCATTCGGAACAGAGGAATACACAGTCCAGGTCAATGCGGTTGCTTATGACTTAAATGGAAAACAACTAAAGGAATATAAAGCAACAGCAAAAGATTGGAAATTTGTTGCGTGCTATTATGGTTATGCTCCAGACCAAGTTCAGGCCGCCGCATATCTGTCTGCCTATAAAGAAGGATTGGAATCCGTAATTGACCAAATTAATCAGGATAGTGATTTGCATTCATTAATGCAAAAGAGAGCTCAGACAATAATGAAACAAAACAAGCAAATTGCACAAAAGAAAAAAGCGGAAGAGGCCAAACGCAAAGCCCTTGAACAAGAAGCTAAACGCAAACAGGAAGCTCAAAAACAAGAACATATCCAAAGTGTATTGGATGAGCTAAAAGATATTTAAAGGATTTTGTTATGAAAATTTTTTTATTTGCCTTAGCTACTGGACTGATAATAACAAATAGCTGTTTTGCAAACTGTTATAATATTTCTGATTCAGACCTGAAATATGCTTGCTTGGCTGAAACCAAGAATGATGAGGGATATTGCTACCGTATATCAAATCCTGATGATAAAAATTTCTGTTTAGCGAAGCTTAAAAGGCAAAAAGGCATCTGTTATAGAATTTCCGATGTCAATAAAAAGAACCAATGCATCGCAATGGTTAAATAACGGAGAGAAAAGATGATTAAGAAAATAGTTTTTTGTTTCCTCGTTATTCTGAGCCTTTCAGGATGTGGTGAAGAACATAGATTTATGACTCTTTGTCGCAATGAAGGCTCTGCTGTTCCCTGTAAATGTATGTATAATGAAATATCTAAACAAGTTAAAGATATGAAACATTATAACGATTGGCTAATAGTTTTTCAAAAATTGAATGAAAACCCAAGTCTATCAACCATTCAAGAAGCGAAAAAACTACAAGCATCAATGGGTGAAGAATTGTGGGAACAATATATTGGTCTACTAACCAGATACAATATAACGTGTGCGATGGACGAGGGAGTTAATGTGCTTGAAATTTTTGATACAGATAAATTTTAAACACAAATAAAAAAGAACCAATACATCGCAATGATTAGATAGGATAAAATATGAAAAAAATAGTTTTCTTGATAGTTTCTTTGTTTCTAATGGGATGTTCTCATAATAACATTACCAACAATAAATCTTTTGCGGAAATTTGCAATACAGATGCGGCCATTTGCAAAAGAAATTATAGTGTATTGGCAGAGGAAGTTGAAAAATTTAATACCGCAGGAGGTGCTTTTATTCTGGTGAATTTGGAAAACGATGAAGTTCTAAATTCCGCCTCCATCAGTATTTTAGAAAGTTTTGACTACAATAAAGATTTTTCATATACGCCCAACAACATTATGAAACTTTTGAAAAAGGATAGATTGGCAACCACACAGCAGTTTATTCAAGATTATGCCTCTTTCATCAAATCAGCAGGTAAAAAAGAACTGGAAGAGTTAAGAGGCAATGTTACCAACGGAACGGCAAAGAAAATAAACATTGAAGGTATTTCTATCTATGGCCTAACGGCAACAGACTACAAGTTAGATAATCCTGATGATGTCGTTACAACGTTTTTGGGGCATTTCAGTTATCAAGGACAAGAGTATGCTCTTATCACTTTTTTAGATGCCCCCAAAGGCATAAAATCTACCTATAACTTTAACAGTTCTGGCTGGAATGCAACAGAATTAGCCAGAAAAATTGTGGAATCTATTGTGCTAAATGCTAATTTGGCAAAACGATAAAAGCTATAAATTCAAAGTTTCCAGAGCATTTTGGATATTTTTGGGATTTGTCCTATAATAAATTGATAGAGTTTGAATGGAACTATGCCCTGAAATTTGTTGTATTAATGGCAGGGGATAATTGGCATCCATTAATTTTGTTAAACAAGTTGCTCGAAGAGAATGAACACGGTATTGCTTATCAAGTCCAACAGCATCAAAAATCTGGCGGAAAATATGGATTATCTGTTGTTTTGAAAGATAAGAACCTTTATTTGATTTGAATAGGTAATCATTCATTTTAGGTTGAAGATACTTATCTGAATGTAAGAATTTGGCATATTTTTTTAATTCCTGTTTCAAGGTATTGTTTAAATAGACTTGCAGAGCCTTTTTTCCACCTTTATTTTGCTCTGGTTGCAGCAAAAATGATTCCACAGGATTGAAGTTTTCATCATAAACTTGTCCAAGAGTCAATTTTTGGATGGAATGGATACGAAGAGAGGTCATCAACATCATCAAGAACATTAATCTGGTTCGTTCCCGATGTGATGGCATATCATTGATAAACCGAAGACAATTTTTTACATCTGTGTCTGATAATAATTTAGATTTTCCACGCTTCATTTTAGCCTCATAGAATATTCATTAAAATATATAAACTATATATAAATGAAAATTTATAAAATGTCAAGATTTGGTCCTAAAATCAAAGTGTTAGATTTTATTGGAGTTAAAGCAAAAATCTTAATTAATATGTATTTTTGAATATTTCAGGAAGATTCATTTTATTTTAAATAGAGATAGTTATAATACACTAAATTTATAAAGGGACTCGGTAAAATGGATGAAATAACAGATTTATTATCAGAAAAGCGATTGGCTAAATATAAAGGCATCGGTAAAGAAAATGCCATTGCTTGTCATCTGTTTAATTGTGAATTGGCGGAATCTTTTTATTCCTCATTATCATATTTTGAAATTATTTTGCGTAATAAGATAGACAAGGTATTTTCTAAATATTTGGGTGATGACTGGATTTTCAAAGATGAGTATATTATCGGCAGAAATCAAGATAATATGAAAAATGCCCTTGCTCATATTAAGGATACTAAAAAGAATCCTACCGATAAAAATCACATCATATCCGAATTAAATTTAGGGTTTTGGGTGTATTTATTTTTGCCAGCATACAATGATGTTGTATGGAAAAAGCATCCGCAAGTATTGCAAGAGATTTTTGATGGTTGTAAAGATATTAGTGTGTTATCAAGAATTTTTAATAAATTAAACCGAATTAGGATGTATCGCAACAAAATATTTCACTATGGTTCTTTACTTGTTGTTGCAGAAGAGAATAGACCTGAAAAAGTGCATAATCTAATATACCGTATGATTGGAGATTTGAACGCTCCTAAATTACTGAAAGAATTAAGAAAGATAGATTCTTTCAATGAGAAGTATTTAAAAGGAAAAAATTTCGGGATTTTAAAACGATAAAGGATGACAGCAAATACAACCAGAGAAACTCCTGCGTGAAAACGCTTAATGTATTTTATAGTCATCCTATCTGCTAAAACATATAACATTAAAAGTTATAAATGTCAAGATATATTATGCTATTTTGGGTTTATCAACAATACATTCCTGAACGTATCTATGTAATGTGTTCCAATCACAATCAAGCAATCTGGCTATTTTAACTTTGCTAACACCTTTTCCAAATAATTCTATGCTTCATCATCATGTAATTTGAGATTAAGCTAGATAATTCAACAGAAATTTAGTTGATTCTTTACCATTCTTATTTATGATCCTAAACTATGCAGATGTATTTAAACTATTGGGGCTATGTTATGGATCTGGAAGAAAAAGTTAAGCAATTAGTCAACCAAAACAATCATGAAGAGTTTATTTTTGACTTCTTGTTGCTCTATGGTTTGCCTAAAAGTACGGTAACCAAGACCAAAAACTCACGCTTAAATAAGGCCGAGAACCAGATCATCATTAAGAAGAAGCTATTCTTTGAATATTATGATCAAGGAAATAGTTTATTTGAAGCTAAAACGGCTGATCTATTGGAACGAATTGAAACATTAAAAAATGATCCTAAAACCTATACTCATGATCCACGCTTTATTATAGTTACTGATTATAAGAAATTTTTAGCAGTTGATACTAAAACTCAAGATACTCGCGATATTGAATTTAAAGATTTATGGAAACATACAGATTTCTTTCTACCGTGGTCAGGTAAAGAAAAATATCAGCCACATTTGGAAAGTATGGCAGATGTTAAAGCTGCCGAGAAGATGGCAAAAATTTATGATGAAATTTACCATAACAACAAAAGTTTTGCCGAACAATATAATCATGATCTAAATGTATTTTTAACCAGATTACTCTTTTGTTTCTTTGCTGAAGATACAGGGATATTTACCGAAGAAAACCTTTTTACTAAATCATTGATAGAACATACCAATGATAATGGCAATGATCTTCAAGCTTTTTTTGAAACCTTGTTTGAAGCATTAGATAAACAAGACAAATCTAAATATCCGCAATATATTCAAAAGTTTCCTTATGTTAATGGTAAACTGTTTAGAGATAAGATCCATATTCCTGAAATGACAGCTAAAACTCGTGAATTGATGATAGAGTGTGGTGATCGTAATAATTGGAAAGAGATTAACCCAGATATATTTGGTTCAATGTTCCAAGCAGTTAAAACAGCAGAAGTTCGCTCTGGATTGGGACAGCACTATACTTCTGTGCCTAACATTATGAAAGTAATTAACCCATTATTTATGGATGATTTACGTGAGGAATTTGAAAAATCCAAGGAGAATGTTAATAAATTAAAGGCTTTACAGCTAAGATTATCAAAAATGCGTATTTTTGATCCTGCTTGCGGATCTGGTAACTTTTTAATTATTGCTTTTAAGCAAATGAAATTGCTTGAAATGAATATAATCAAACGTATCCAAGAAATCAGTGGCGAAAAAAATTTCCAGATGAATTTATCCGTTATTGAGCTAAAACAATTCTATGGCATTGAAATAGACGATTTTGCTTGTGAAATTGCCAAATTGTCTTTATGGCTGGCCGAACACCAGATGAATTGTAAGTTTAGAGAAGAAATCGGGGAACCCAAACCAACCTTACCTTTAAGTGAAAGTGGACATATCGTTTGCGGTAATGCTTTGCGTATGGATTGGGAACAAGTTTGTCCGAAATATATTGAAAAACAAATGCTAACTCAAATTATTGCTGAGGCGGATATTTGGAATACTCCCCTACATATGAATACACCTAAAGAAGAAGCTGAAGTATATATTTTAGGCAACCCTCCTTACGAAGGAGCAAGAAAACAAAGTCCTGGACAAAAAGCAGATATGAATTTTGTTTTCAATAGAAGAATAGAAAAATATAATAATCTGGATTATATTGCAGGTTGGTTTTGGAAAGGAAAAAAGTACATTGAGAATACCAAATCAGTATGTGCGTTTGTTACAACAAACTCAATAAACCAAGGTGATCAAGTATCTTTATTATGGCCACATATTTTAACTGATGGAACAGCAATTAAATTTGCTTATACATCTTTTAAGTGGTCTAATAACGCAAAACACAATGCTGGTGTTACTTGCAATATTATAGGTTTATCAAGTGATCCAAATAACAAAACTATATACACAAAAGCAACTAAGCGTATAGTGGAAAATATTAATGCCTATATCATAGCCGCAGACAACATATACATATATCCTCGCAAAAAAACATTATCAACTATCCCTCTAATGTGTTTTGGTAGTATGCCTAATGATGGGGGATATTTAATATTAAATTCAACTGAATATAAAACATTAACTGAGAATAATCCTTTTTTATGTTCAATAATGAAGAAGTATGTTGGAGCAGATGATTATATTAATTCTATTGATCGGTATTGCTTATGGATTGATGAAGAACATCTCACTGAGGCGACAAAATACAGCGAAATAAGAGCACGTATTGACAATGTGAAAGATTACAGACTAAGCAGTAAAAGGGAAGCTACTCAAAAATTAGCTAAGTATCCATATAGATTCGGTGAAGTTAGATACAAAAATACAAATTCAATAATCGTTCCACGAGTTTCATCTGAAAGAAGAATTTACATCCCATTAGGTTTTCTTGATGCACAAACAGTAATTTCCGATGCTGCTCACGCTATTTACGATGCTGAACCCTGGATTTTTGGCGTTGTAACGTCTTTAATGCACATGGTATGGGTGAGGGCTGTTGCAGGAAGACTTAAAACCGACTATCGTTATTCTGCAGAATTATGTTATAATACGTTTCCATTTCCAAAGATTTCAAATCAACAAAAGAAGCGAATTGAACTTTGTGTACAAGAGATCTTACGTGTCAGAGAGAAGTATTCTGAACGTACGATGGCTGAATTGTATGATCCTGATAAAATGCCAAAAGATCTATTAGAGGCCCATCACAGTTTGGATCTGGTAATAGAAACTTGCTATCGTCGGAAACCTTTTGAAAATGACGAACAACGCTTGACTCATTTATTCAAAATGTATGAAATGATGACTAGCAATGCAAGTGAAGAAGAACTAAAGCAATTAGAACTTGGAGTTTAATATGGAAAACGTGGTAGAAGTTAAATATGCTCAAACAGGAGAAAGCACCAAGACAGACTCTTGGGGTATGCGAGAAATGCAGCAAAGAGCCTATGCTTATCGTGCTTCCAAGTATTTACTCTTAAAAGCTCCTCCTGCATCAGGTAAATCTCGTGCTTTGATGTTTATTGCCCTTGATAAGTTACAAAACCAAGGCATTAAAAAGGTTATTGTTGCTGTTCCTGAACGCTCTATCGGTTCTTCGTTTAAGAAAACGGAATTAAAGAAATTTGGCTTTTTTGCCGACTGGATGCCTGAGGACAGATACAACTTATGCACCAGAGGATCCGATAACAGCCAAGGTAAAATCAAAACTTTCCAAGAGTTTATGGATTCCGATGCTAAAATACTGATCTGCACCCACGCAACTTTACGTTTTGCTTATGAAACCATTGAAGAAAACAAGTTTAACGATTGTTTATTGGCTATTGATGAGTTTCACCATGTATCAGCAGATTTGGATAATAGCAAACTAGGTGAACTTCTGCACTCTATTATGACGAAATCAACCGCTCATGTTGTAGCAATGACAGGATCATATTTCCGTGGTGATGGCGTGGCTGTTATGCGCCCTGAAGATGAGATGAAGTTTGATCGGGTAACCTATAACTATTATGAGCAATTAAACGGTTATACATACTTGAAATCTTTGGGAATCGGTTATCACTTTTATCAAGGAAGATATTTGTCTGCACTTCCTGAGATTTTAGATACCAATAAAAAGACAATTATCCACATTCCAAGCGTTAATTCACTGGCATCAACCAAAGATAAGTATGATGAAGTTGATCGGATTATTGATATAATTGGAGAATTGGATCATCAAGATCCTGAAACTAATATTTTATATGTAAAAAGACATAGTGACAGCAAGATTTTAAAAATTGCTGATTTGGTAGAAGATAAAGAAGGCCGTGAAAAAGTTGTTGAATATTTAAGACACATAGAAAAAGCTGATGATTTGGACATTTTAATTGCTCTTGGTATGGCAAAAGAAGGATTTGACTGGCCATTCTGCGAACAAGCATTGACAATAGGTTATCGTGGATCATTAACCGAAATTGTGCAGATTATCGGCCGTTGTACTCGTGATAGTGAAAATAAGACACACGCACAATTTACTAACCTTATTGCACATCCAGACGCTTCAGATGATCAGGTTACAACAGCAGTGAATAATATGCTCAAAGCCATTACCTGCTCATTGCTGATGGAACAAGTATTGGCACCTAAGTTTAACTTCAAAGTTCGTTTGGAAGATGACAACACCGAGAACCAAAAAGGTGAAATAAAGATCAGAGGGTTTAAGCAACCGTCAACAGAAAAGGTCAAACGCATTATTGAATCCGACTTGAATGATCTTAAAGCCAAAATTCTCCAAGATGATAATGTGTTGAAGGCCTTGCCGAGTAATATTGATCCTGTTGTGGTTAATAAGGTTTTGATACCAAAGATTATTCAGACCACATATCCAGACTTAACAGATGAAGAAGTTGAAGAAGTAAGACAGTATGTTATTGCTGATTCAGCCATCAAAACAGGATCTATTGAAGACACCGGAGATATTCGTTTTATTCGTATGGCAAACAGGTTTATCAATATTGATGACCTAAGCATTGACTTAATTGATTCCATAAATCCATTCCAAAAAGCATTTGAAGTATTATCAAAAACTTTAGACAAGCGAACATTCCGTTTAATTCAGGAATGCGTTGATGCTACCAGATTGCAAATGACGGAAGAAGAAGCTGTTGTTCTGTGGCCAAAGATAAAAGAGTTTGTTAAAGCAACAGGTAATGAACCAGATAAAAATTCAGTGGATCCAAAAGAAAGAGAATTGGCAGCAGCTTTACTCTATCTTCGTAACAAAAAGAGAAATCAGCAGTAGGATTGAAATATGGAAGATTGGTTACAGAAGATTGTTGATGATGACGATTTAGGTCTATTGGATGTTAAACCTAAAAATGCTCGTATTACAGCAGATGAACGGTTGGTTAAAAGTTTTGAAGAGATCAATAAGTTCATAGAAGAAAATAAACGTGAGCCTGAACTATCAAACGATATTCTGGAAAATTCATTGTATTACCGTCTTGAAGGAATTAGGGAAGATAACAACAAAATCAACCAATTAAAAGGATTTGACACGTTTGGATTGCTTAAAGAAACGGAAGAAACACCTCAACCACAATCTATTGATGATATATTAAATGATGATGACCTTGGCCTTTTATCAACACCTAAAGAAGACGATATATTCAATTTAGGACATGGACTGAAAAAGGTTGATCGTTCTGTTGGGGGTTATGATTATGTGGCTCGAGCCAAGAAGTGTGAGGATTTTGATAAGTTTGAACCATTATTTAAGGCCTGCCAAGCTGATCTTAAGAATGGTAAGCGTAGACTGATGAAATTTACAACCGAAACATCAATCAAAGAAGGTGCTTTTCTGGTTTATCGTGGAATGTTGCTATATATTGATAAGGTTGGTAATTTTTCTCAGCGTAACCAAAGAAAACAAGCCAGACTTCGCTGTATCTATGAAAATGGGACGGAATCTGACATATTGCGCAATTCTTTGGCTAAACCAATGTATTCTGATGGAAAAATCGTAACGGAAAACTATGAAGAAGCGTTAAAAGAGTTTTCTGGCGTAACAGAAGAGGATAAACCGTCTGGATACATCTATGTTTTACGGTCACTCAGCAAAGATCCGCAAGTAAAAGCCGTGAAAGATTTGTATAAAATTGGTTATTCAGAAACTACCGTTGAGGATAGGATCAGGAACGCAGCAAATGAAACAACATATCTTATGACCAAAGTGAAAGTGGTGACTTCATACAAGATGTATAACGTTAATACGCAAAAGTTTGAAGATTTGTTGCATCGCTTTTTTGATTCTGCACGATTAAACATAGATGTAATGGATAACAACGGAACACGGCACATGGTTAGAGAGTGGTTTCAAGTGCCGTTAGGTGTAATAGAACAGGCCATCTATCTCTTCCAAACAGGAGAAATTGTTAATTATTACTATTCTCGTGAAAAACAGGAAATTTTGAAAATAAAGTGTTAAAAATTCTGTATTTTCTTATTCTAATAAGAAACCCAAACTCTTATTGGCACCTTTGTTTTCTTTCATTCCTCAAATAGCTATACACAGTTGGGCGAGTAATTTTGAAATGCTTAGCAATGCGAGCGATAGGCATTCCTTGTTTGCGGAGTGTGGTTAATCTAATTTTTCAAGAAGTATAGCAAAATTTTTACAAATGATTCACCATATTTTAAATTGATTATATTACTATAGAAAAAATTGTATAAAGGTTTATAAAAATGACAAACGGGTTTAATTTTCTAATATATAAAACTCCAGATAAGGATGTGAAAGTCAATGCTGTTATCAAAGATGATACAATATGGCTTACACAAAAATCTATGGCAGAACTGTTTGGATGTTCATCTGATAACATTTCTTTGCACCTGAAAAATATATTTGAAGCAGGAGAATTAGAAAAAGATTCAGTTACCGAGAAAATCTCGGCAACTGCCGCAGATGGTAAAAATTATCCAACAAATTTTTATAATCTTGATGCTATTATTTCCGTAGGCTATCGGGTTAATTCAATTCAAGCTACACATTTCAGAATCTGGGCGACAAAAGTTCTTAAAGAATACATCCAAAAAGGTTTTGTTTTGGATGATGAACGGTTGAAACAAGGAAAAGATGCTTTTGGAAAAGACTATTTTCGTGAATTATTGGAGAGAGTTCGCTCAATCAAAGCGTCCGAACGTCGTATCTATCAACAAATTACAGATATTTTTGCTGAATGTTCTATTGATTACGATAAGGATTCGCAAATAACACAAGATTTTTATGCCACTGTGCAAAACAAGTTCCATTATGCCATTACGGGGCAAACAGCGGCAGAAATCATTTACACGAAGGCAGACCATACTAAAGAATATATGGGGCTGACAACTTGGAAACATTCACCCAATGGCAGAATCTTGAAGTCTGATGTGTCTGTTGCTAAGAACTATTTGCCTGAGAAAGAAATCAAACGTTTAGAACGAACAGTTTCAGGATACTTTGATTATATTGAAGACTTAATTGAACGTGAAAATACTTTTACGATGCAAGAGTTTGCTAAAAGTGTTAATGAGTTTTTATCATTCCGCAGGTATGACATTCTTCCCGATGGCAATAAAGGGAAGATTTCGCAAAAACAAGCCAAAATTAAGGCAGAAAAAGAATATGACGTATTTAATAAGACCCAACAAATAGAATCTGACTTTGATAAAGAAGTAAAGAAATTACTGAAACAGGACAAGAATACCAATTAATTAGATAATTTTCTTGATTAATTTACGAGCGTGTTCAATATCACTTTTCATCTCTCCTTGGCTAAATACGCACCCCAAACAGCCGAGGACGGAATCACATCTTTTGCATTTGTTGGCAATAATTTCAGAAATTGCTTCTAAATGCTGTACAATTTCAGCATTTTCTTGTTCTCGTAGAGATTTCAAATCTTCTTTTAGCATTTTACTTTTCTTCATTTCTTAAATAACTATACACAGTTGGACGAGTTATTTTAAATTGCTTGGCAATGCGAGCAATAGGCATTCCTTGTTTGCGGAGTGTGTTTAATTCTGCCACCTGCTCGGTGGTTAGTTTATTCTTACCACCTTTGTACTTGTTGTGCAGTTTAGCAAGAGCAATACCTTCACGCTGACGTTCCAACAAAATAGAGCGTTCCAGCTCTGCCACAGCTCCAAGCATAGTCATCATCATTTTTTGGTAAGGGTCTTGTTTTTCATTACCTTTAAATGTCAAATTTTCTTTATGGAAAACAATTGTTGCTCCTTTGGAAGTAATCTCTTCAACAAGATTTAATAAATCCCGAGTATTTCTCGCCAAACGGCTCATTTCGTGAATATTAATGATGTCCCCAGAACGGATATTGGACAGCATTGCCTGTAATTGGGGACGGTTGGTATTCTTACCACTAATTTTTTCTTCATATACCCTATCACAAACAACATCCCTTAACTGTCGTTCGGTATTTTGTTCAATCGTAGAAACTCTAATATAGTTAAAAATCATCACTTAATCCTAAATATGTAAAATTTATATTTAAGAATATACTTTACATATGTAAAATTGTTAAGAAAAATGATTTTGATTTTACACTTTTACAAATGTAAAAATAGGGTATAGTTGGATTTAATAATTTTTATTTAACCAGTTTTTGAAAACAATAAGGAGCAAGCACAACCAATTACAGCTCCTTTAATTTTTCAGTAAAAAATAAATTCATAGTGGTTATCTCATAATCTAAATAGACTTTTATACATTTTAACTATAATTTAATTATATAATTTTTGTCAGCGGAGGAGCTTATGGAAGAAAAAAACAACAAGTCTGTAACATTGAGGGCGTTTAGTATTAAATGTTCCAAATTATCAAGCAACAAAAGTGATTATGTTGAAAAATTAAAAGAAAAATTAGAAAATACTGTTGTTAATGATAGAAGAATGAGATTAAGTCAACAAGACCCTAAAAAAGAAGAAGATTTAATTTCATATTATAATGCCAGTAAAGAAAAAACTATTTTATTTGGCACTATGTTGCGAATTACTCCTGGTGGAGATGTTGCTCACATTACAAATGAACTATTCAAAAACAAAAGCTTTACTATTGACGAATTAGTCAATACAAAACACAACAATTACGCAGCTGTTTATCGTGGACATTATTACTTTTGTATGGATGATAAGCACTTAATCACTAATTTACCCACAAATAAAACCATAACTAGATTACAAACTTATGTAAACTTTTTATTATCATCAGAAGATTTTGAACTAACTCCTATAATTATTTCATCACCTGAAAATAAGTTGAGCGATTTGAAACGCATTACAGTAAAGAATCCTTTTACAGATACATTTAAAAAGAACAAAACAGAAAATAAATCTATTCATATTGATAAAAATTTATTTGAAATTGTAAAAAGTTTATTCAAAGATACTCAAAACTTAAATGATGTGGATTTATCCCAAATTATTTCGGCAGAATTAATTCTAAAACTTACTAAACCAAGAAAAATGAGTGAAGAAGAGTATCAACGCCTCTATGGAGCATACTTAAAACCCATCAGTGATATTGACAATATTTCATTTAAAGATAAAAATGGGAACCAAATAAAGGGAAAAGATGTACTAAAAACTAAAAATGTAAATATAGAAACAACAGAAACAGGAGAACTCGTTGAACCTCAACTCAATCAAGAGATGATTAGATTCTTAAATGAGCTAAAAGAATGAAACATTTAATTAGATTTTTTTTATTAATCCTTATTACTGGCGGATTTGGCTATATGTTAGATACCCCCTTAAAAGAAGGATTAATTTCAACATTATATAATGTTTCTGGTATTATGTTTTCCATCGGTTTAGGACTTATTGTTACTTTTAATTTATCTGGCATAAGGAATAGAGAATATATTAAAGAAATAAGGAAAAATATTGCAAATATCCGCAATATTTTTATTAGTTACTTTGCTACTTCTACATTAATTTATATAACCTATTCATATATTGAGGTTATAGATTTTAGGCATAAGTCCTTTTATATAAAGATTGAGAGCTCCATTTTTGCTTGTGTACTTTTGCTGTTTTCAATTATGTATTTTACGATAAACTTTTTATCAATTCAAAAACTAAATGATGAAATTTTTGATAGAATTACAGAGGAACAAGAGCAAAAATAAAATAACTGCAATTACTATCACTAGTTAATTTCTTATTTTATATTTAAGTAGTTTTCCAATAATGCTATGCATATTAGTATAAGGGCAGTTGTTCTCTTCTAATTCCAAGCTATCTGCATTAGCTATTGCAGAATCCAAATTATCTTTCAAATCATTAAAAATATCTGTTTTTGCCTTCAATTGCTTAACTGTATACAGGGTTTGAAACTTCTTATTATATTCGGATTGGAATGTTTCACAGCATTCTCTGGCATCTCTAAACGGCTGATTAGTTCTTTTAAAATGCAATAAAAGCCAATATTCATAACAAGGCACAGAGATAACATCTGCAAAACCTGCTTTTTTACATTGTTGAATAACTTTCTTAAATTTTTCATCATCACAATCATCTTTATCAAAAAGACAATAAATTTGTACGGTTCCTTTGTCTTTGAATAATTTCTGTTTTTCTTTTGCACTTCTTAAAACATTTTCAGGGCTTGTTCCATAAGCTTCTTCTGCTTTGATATTAATACCTTTGGCTTTCCCTAAACCCTGCATATAATATTTTGAAGATTTACTGTCTTCGCAAATGAATAGATGCAACGGGCGTAATTGTCTATTTTGTTGAGTTCTCGCCATCGGTTAGTCTCCGCTGATATTTGGAACAGCTCCAAAGATACCATACATATATTCATTATAAAAAGCACCTTTTTTTCTTTTGATTTGTTTGAAATCACTCAAAGAATATAAATCGCTTGAATAACTGTTTTCTTTGGATACAAACCAAATTTGGTCTCTGGTTAAGTTTTCTCCATCCATTAAATAATGAGCGTGAGAGGTAAAGATAAGTTGTGCTCCTTTTGGATTCGTTTCTGGATTGTTGAATAACCCTACCAAATATTTTACTAAATGAGGATGTAAAGCTGTGTCTAATTCATCAACAAACAAAACTTTTCCATTTGTCAAAGCATCATCAACGAATCTTGATACAGCAATAAGAGTTTTGGTTCCTAACGATGTTTCCTTACTGAAATCAAAAAGAACATCATTATTATTTTCATCTTTCTGAATAGCATAGGTTTTACCATCTTTGATAACAAAATTGACAATATCAATATCTGCTTTATTTAAAAATTTAGAAACTCTATTTATATTAGTTTCATCAATATTGGCAGTATATGCCATAATAGAAATATTAAACAAAGTTAATAAATCTTCTGCAAACCAATTATAAATAGCTGATACAAATTTATCCTGATAATTTTTATTATTAATCAAATCACCAATTAATAATCTTGTATTAATTGTTTGCATTGCAAGATTCTTATCAATACCATAAGGACTATTAAAATCTTTGTCTGTTCTTCTAAACAGGCATTTTTCTCTCCCCTCGCCAGAGGTTTCATTATAATATGCTTCTTCTTTAACGATAGAATCGTTATTTAATTCAACAAAATATTTATACACATAACCATTTTTTAAAAATTCTACTTCAAAAGTAGTATTTTTTTTATTTGCCGCTAATTTATATATAGGTATATTAAATTTAGATGTGGTTGAGTTTCTATAAGTCCTAATAACTAGCATTCTAAAAAAAAGCATTGCTTCAATAAAATTAGACTTACCAGAAGCATTAGCTCCAAAAATTGCTGATGTTCTATAAACACAAGGTGCTTTTTTATATCCAGTTTCAATAGCATTATTAACAGAACCATTATTGGTTAATGGTTCCATTGAAAATTCGGCTTTATCTTTAAAGCTTTTATAGTTGCTAAATTTGAAATTTATCAGCATGTAACCACCCTTCTCTGCTAAAATTTTGCATAGATTTATTATTAATATAGTTAACATCTTAAGATAAGTCAACAAATACTTTATTTTATCACTCCATTATCATTTTAGAAAACACCTAATATTGGTAAAAATCTAAAATAGAATAAGGCTTTTATAAATTTCCTTATCGGTAAATTTTAATCACAAAAAATTTTTTTGAATAAAAAAATTCCCTATCGGTAAAATTTTGTAGGTTGTTGTATAGAGCTATAATCTACGCAAAATGTGCGGAGATTAGACTAGTTTTTCTCCGCAAAAAACAACATCCCAAACTAACCAGATGATTCCGAAAGACATCACCTAATACCCTATTTTTTCAATATCAACATATTGGCAAATTATTTCATTTAATTCTTTTCTGATTTCATCAGTGGGAATAGCAGACCGCTCATCATACTTATCCCAACTACGTGCTTTTTTCAATATTTCGCCTAACGCTTTCGCCATATCATCAGCCTGTTTATGGCGTTCCAATTCAATAGAATTAAAATCTTCACTCTCTGTATCAAATTCAAATATTACCTTCATATTATCCACGCTCCACTTCACTTAATTCTTCAATATCTTCTAAATTGCCACATCTACGCAAGTAATCAAATCCACCATCAACGGCTACTGCTCCACACTTACAAAATTTGAAATCATTTACAGATACACTTTCTATAATATCACCACATTTTTTACATCTTATCTTATTTTTTACAATTTTTCTTGCATTAAAAAATTCTCCTGTATCATCAGATTTCCCTATCATATTTTAATCCCTCATTAATACTAATCATTAAATTACAAAAATCTCATTTTAGAAAATACCCAATATTGGGCATTTTCTAAAATAGAAGTTTACCAATCCTACATAAAAAACTGAATTATAACTGAGCAACTCTTGCTTTGATAACCTCAATAATCCTATCATAAACAGGATTATAAGTTTTTTCAGTTGTCGTCATTTCCTTGAGTTTTTCTGCCTGCACAATGATTTCTGCAGCCAATTTATCCAAAATGTCATTAATAAGTTGAGATTTCACACCAAGTTCTTTTGCCATTACCATAAAATTGGTTCTGGTAATTCTGTCAGGTTCATACTCGCCACCGATAGACATTGACATTTCTTTGGCTAGTTGCGGATAAACTTGGGTAGATACCAAATCATACAAAGGAGAAAGAACATACCCGTTCGCGGTATGCAAATAAGAGAAATTCTTTCCGTGAGCATCAGAATTACCAATTAAAAAGTTAAAAGCAATGCTTTTCAGAAAATGCAATTCATCTTTTGCCTTGTTCGCCAGATTGCTATGGATAAATTGAAAACATTGCTTAATACTCGGTCCCCCCTCAGTCCTTTGATATTTTTTATTAGACAGCCCTAAACCTTGGCAAAAATCTTCCTGCTGGATTCGCTGAATAGTATTCTGCCTGTCAAATCGCTTTGTCATATAAGCCGTTACTGAACCAAACATCCTAATCTTACATTCAGCGACATTTAATCCCATAAGACCTGCTAACTTCATACAAAAATATTCATTATAGATTAAATTTGGAAAATTCCGATTCTCAGGCTTTAAAATCCAAGTAGAAATATACTTACCCGATGGTTTATAATACTTTTCATCATCAGGAAAAATTGTTAAAGCTAGTTTTTCTTGTGCTCCAGCAAGCGATAAACGAATACCTTCGCCCGTTAATAACGGAGTTTGAGAAAGCTTGTTCAGAAGGGTAGCCAACTCTTCTGCGGATACTTCTTCCAAAGTATCATCAAAAATCGGTGTCATATCTTGCGGATAAAGGGAAACTGCCCCTGCACATTCTCCGCCTAATTCTCTTAATAATGCAAATGGATTGTTGAGCGAAACTTGTTTTATCTGAGCAATTTTCTTCACCACATCACCTTCTGGCAATAAATTAGAAAAGAAACTTCGTGTTTCTTTATCTCCAAAAGCTTCTTTTTGCAACGGAAGCTGATGAGCAATCGCTTCTGTAGCATCATCCAAGTATTTGAAACTCAATCTGGAATTATGCTCTTTTAAAACTCCAATTTTTTTGTTATGAAAATAGACATCAAGCAAATTCATTGATTTTCTCCGTCAATTTTTAATTTAATTCCCAGCATATCCAGAACATATAATACTTTGCCAATTTGACAGGTTTCTTTGCCCGATTCCAAATCAACAATAAACCGCACACCGACATTGCATAAACCTGCTAACTGCGGTTGGGTGAGTTTTTGCTCTTTGCGTTTCTTTTTTATGATATCTGCCAAATCTTTTGTCTTCATAAATTTCCCTTTCGGTAAATTTTAGTCACAAAGAAAACCTCTTTAATAAAAAATTTCCCTATCGGTAAATATACACCATTAAATGATAAAATGTCAACAAAAATTTCCCGTTCGGTAAATTGCTAGTATTAAAACCTCTTTTATCTTAGCATCTTTATTTTTCGAACAAAAATTCATTATTTTATGATTTATAGTATGTGCAGAAGTATGAACACAAATAAACTATTGAAACATATCAAGCAAATTGATACATTCGATGAAAAATATAAAAAGGGAAAAGAACTAGGTATTATTTAAAAACAAGAAAGAAGGCCTCACCTATAATCAGACTTTCGTCCTGCATAAAAATGCTTAATATAGGATATATCCTTCCCTTCTATAGAGAAATAGAACGTTTAAAATAAAAAAAGTCAATATATTTCATCTAATTCTTCCGTTAATATCAGGAGTCGCATCCCTGACGGAGTTCAACAATTCGTCAACTTCGGAGCACCATAATAAAAACAGACCCCTAACGGGTCTTTTTTTTATGGTAAAAGCACTTGCTGATTTGTAACGCCGCAACAGTAGGCTAAAAAATGTTACAAATACTTTGCAAAAGCAAAATTATTGAACCTAACGGCGAAATTTACGGGTAGAACATAACCTTTACAGTCTCCTAAATTTGATAGGCGGTAAGGTTTTTATGATATAATTTAAAATTAAAATAATGGGAGCAACAAATTGCTCCCTCATCTTACGGCATTTCCAGCCTTATTATATATGTGTTGACCGTCTAATTAATCTCTGAAAAAAATTACGTCATTCACATAACACCTAATATTATGCCGATATTATTGTTGAAATGTCAATAGTTATATTATAGCCTATATCAAGTTGTTTGCATATAAGGGAGATAGCCATGAAATATCGTCTAGGTCTTGATTTGGGTGTTGGTTCAATAGGAAGTGCAGTCATTGAGCTTGATAATGAAAATAATGCAAAAGATATTATTGATGCAGGTGTCCGTATTTTTGAAGTTTCAGAAGGCGCCGAGGAGAGAAGACTTAAAAGAACAGCCCGCAAAAATTTGGTCAGAACCAAAAAACGGTTGGAGCTCTTAGCTAAAAAGCTTTTTGAAAATGGCTTATGGCCGAATGAAAATCCTGAAGGAACCAATAAACTAAAAAGCAAATCTCCTTATAAAATCAGAACAGATGCCCTAAACGAAAAATTGGCAAGCCCTTATTATGTCGGACGGGCCGTTTTGCATATAGCCAAACATCGCGGGGCAGGTTTTGTCTCGGCCAGTGAAGAAACAGAAGAGGAAATCTTAGAAGAGGGTGAAAAGTCAAAAGCTAAAAAGTCTTCTTATGATATGATGCTACATCACCTGAAAGAAACAAATTCCAAAACCATCGGTGAATTTTTTTATAATAAAATAATCTCCGGCAAAGGAAACGATAAAACAGTTCGTCAGAAAAAATATGCTATTGAAAAAAATATTGTAGATTACGCAATCCCTCGCTACCTTGTTAAAGATGAATTTAATAAAATTTGGGATAAACAAGCCGAATTTTATCCGCAAATGAAAAAAGAAAATTTAAAAAAAGAAATTTACGACATTTTATTTTATGAACGTCCAGCAGCACCTTATGCTACAGGTAAATGCATTTATTTCAGAGAAGAAGACCGTTTGTTAAAAGCCCACCCGTTATCGGAAATGCGTCGTATTTATGAAGAAGTCAACAACATCCGCATTTTAAACGATATGAACAAAAGAAAATTAACCTTGGAAGAAAGAGATTCTATCGTTAATGAACTATTGCTGAAAGGGCAAAATGCAGGTAAGCAAGCAATAAAAAAATTGCTCAATTTGTCAGCCCAACACAAAATTTCTTTGGTTGATGACAGAGTAATCAAGGCCTATTTATATTCTCGTCCCGAATTTGCAAATAACGAACATTTGCAGAATATGAACGAAAATGAGCTTTCATCTTTTATTGAATTTTTGGCCGAGCCTAAAATGTCAAAGGATAAAAATGCTCGTTTATACAACGAAGATGCGTTAATCGAATATCTTAAACCTATTCTGAAGATTGATGACGAAAAAGAAATCGGCAACCTTTTAACCAAATTGCCCAAAGGACGGGGAATGTTAGGCATAAGTGCCACAAAAATTATCCTCGAAAAATTAAAAGAAGATGTATTAACTCATCGTGAAATTACCGACAAATTGGCGGAAACGGATAAACGATTTATGGCAGAGGAAGAAATCGCTCGCCAGAATCAGGGAAAATGTTTCCAGCTTCCTTATTATGGAGAAATTTTACAAACAGATACGGCCCCGCTTCCGCCTTTAATGATAAATAACAACAAAAGCCTTAACCCTGATGAGATAAGATGGGGCAAAATCGCCAATCCTGCCGTACATATGATTCTCAATCAAATTCGCTTGGTTGTTAATGAAATTATTAAAATTTATGGCAAGCCTTATGACATCAATATTGAGCTTGGTCGTGATGTCGGTATGTCAACAAAGAAGAAAAAAGAATTTGAAAACCAACAAAAACAAAATGAAAAACTTAATGAAGAGGCTAAAAATTATTTAAAAGAGCATAAAATTGCCATAAATAACAAAAATATTTTAAAATATAAACTAGCCAAAGAGCAAGGCTGGAAGGATGCTTACAATCCGACACAAAATATTTCCTCTATATTTACGGGTATGGAAATTGAGCATATTATTCCTCAAGCCAAAGGCGGAACAGATACATATAACAACCTCTGTTTAGTTAACAACAATGACAACTTAAACAAAGGCGACCGATATGCCTATGAATATTTTGAAGAAACAAAAACACAAGAAGAAATAAGAGAAATTTTAAAAAATGCCCGTTCCCGCACCCCTCAGAAATCCTGGCGTTTTGAAGCAGATGCACGTGAAAAGTATGAAGAAAGCGGCGATAAAGAAGAGAGCACGCGTTATCTGACGGATACCCGCTATGTGGCAAAAATGGCTCAGCGATATTTGCGGGCTATTGTCGATTGCTCTGATTGTGACGAAGTTATGCAAACTCGTATTTTGGCGGTCAAAGGCGGACAAACGGCCAAATTGCGCCAACATTGGAATTTATATGGTCTGGAATATGATTTAATGGGACTTGATATTCCAAGATATGTCAATTGCCCTCCTTACTGGCTGGAATTGGATACAGGCGAAATTATAGAGGGAATAAACAAACCCGATATTGATGGCAAATGGAAATTTTTTGATAAGGCAAAAAATAAAGAATGGCAACCCAAACCGCGTATTGACCACCGACATCACGCCATGGATGCCATAACGGTTGCTTGCGCAAATCGCGGATTGATTCAAAAAATGGCAGAAGAAAATGACATTAACAAAATTCATTATCCGTTGCCTTTAACTTCTGTCGAATCTTTGGCCGATTTCAGGCGAAAAGTCATTTCCTGCCTAAAAGATATCAAAGTCTCGCACAAGCCTAATCATAGCAAAGCCGGACAATTTCATAAAGAAACAGGTAGAACCGTTTTGTGTCAAAATCCTGATGACCCAAATTCTTTAATCACTGTTTATTCTCGCAAAATTTTACAGGTGGTAAAATCGGCTAAAGATTTAACGAAACTGCTTATTCCCGAAACAATAAAAAATGAATGGCACGAGGATATTGCAGAGCATAAAGCTAAACAGGCTAAGTTAGTACAAGATTTTGAACTCTATATGAATACGGCGGAACAAATTTTAATTGCCGAAAATGAACAGGGCGTGGCCGAAGGTAAAAAGGAAATCAAAATTACCGAAGGAAGAATTTTATTAAAAGCGTTCCGCATTATTCAAGATAAAGGCCTATGGAAAGGCGATAAATTCAGATGTTATGAAAATAATTCTTCTTTAGTTTATATTAAAAAACACGGCGTTGCTTATGAGGGGCGAAACAACCATTGCGTAGATTTTTACCAAAAAAACGGTAAAATCGGCTGGGAAGTTATTAAACGCTTTGATGCAAACCAGGCCGATTTTGAGCCTCAATGGAAAAAAGAAGGCGGAAAAATTATCTGGTCTGTCCAACAAGGAGATATTTTAGAACTTGATACGCCTGATGAATGGAAACAATATACCGACAAAGAAAGATGTTTGGCAAAAGTGAAGAAGTTTAGTAATGGTGCTGTTACTATTGATTTTGTTAGCGATGCCCGTATGACTTCGCCTAAAGATAAAAATTTACAATATATGTTTGTTGATAGTCTTGTAAATAGAGGATTAAGTTATTTTACAAACAACAAAGCACGTAAAATTGAATTGACACCATTCGGCAAAATCAAAAAGAAACATAAGGCTCTCTGGAATGGCACGAAGACAGCGGCTTGAAACTCTGACAGGATGGTCAATGATGTGGATAATCTGTATGTTTGACATTCCTGTTCGCACCAGAACTGAAATGCGCAAAGCAACAAGATTTCGCAATTTATTACTCGATAATGGTTTCGTGATGAAACAGTTTTCGGTATATATTAAGCCGGTTAAAAGTTTATCCGTCGGACAAACAACCACGAAAAAGCTTTCAAAATTTATTCCTGATAACTCATCTATCTCATTTATATATATTACAGATAAACAATATCTGATGACGGAAAATTATTTAGGCAAAAATTTTGAAGAAAATGAAGAATCGATTCGCGAAAAAAATGGTCAATTACTGTTGTTTTAACCATAAGAAAATATGTTTTTAAAGTTACAATAAGGCCTTGAAATTATTTTATTTCAAGGCCTTATGCTATTAGATAAAGTATCAGAGATTAATTAGACGGTCAACTATAACGACACTGGCCCGTGAATTTAATCCGGCCACAAAGTATCAGAGATTAATTAGACGGTCAACTATAACCAAAGTACCACGCATCTGACCGTGTACCGTAAAGTATCAGAGATTAATTAGACGGTCAACTATAACAGCAATCGCCATCCATTCTTCTTTTGTTGGAAAGTATCAGAGATTAATTAGACGGTCAACTATAACAGGCGTTCAACGATTACTTCATCAACCAGAAAAGTATCAGAGATTAATTAGACGGTCAACTATAACAAAGTTATTTCGTAATCCCGCATTACAAACAAAGTATCAGAGATTAATTAGACGGTCAACTATAACAAAGATTTCCTGAACCTTAGCAGATAAACGAAAGTATCAGAGATTAATTAGACGGTCAACTATAACAGTAGGCCAGAAAATGGGTCTGCAGAAGCGAAAGTATCAGAGATTAATTAGACGGTCAACTATAACATCATCCTTTATCTTCCTTTCGCTTTCTACAAAGTATCAGAGATTAATTAGACGGTCAACTATAACGGCGCCAACTTCAACAATACTCCAAAATCTAAAGTATCAGAGATTAATTAGACGGTCAACTATAACCAAGGCAAAACATATCCGAGCTAAGTATTTAAAGTATCAGAGATTAATTAGACGGTCAACTATAACAACAAAGCGTTTTTGGACGGGGCAACATGGAAAGTATCAGAGATTAATTAGACGGTCAACTATAACAACGTTTCTCGCTGTTCTTTCTCTTCCATCAAAGTATCAGAGATTAATTAGACGGTCAACTATAACAGGACAATGATAAAATGATTGATGTTGAGTAAAGTATCAGAGATTAATTAGACGGTCAACTATAACCATGATGACTAAATCTGGATGACGGCCGCGAAAGTATCAGAGATTAATTAGACGGTCAACTATAACCATGATGACTAAATCTGGATGACGGCCGCGAAAGTATCAGAGATTAATTAGACGGTCAACTATAACCAAACCTCTGAAACTACTGAAACTTCTCCTAAAGTATCAGAGATTAATTAGACGGTCAACTATAACACTTTTTGCCAAGTTCCTATTCCTAAAGCTAAAGTATCAGAGATTAATTAGACGGTCAACTATAACATATTCAAGTCAAAGTCGCAGTCAAGAATGAAAGTATCAGAGATTAATTAGACGGTCAACTATAACAATTTTGTTATATTCATTTATGTTTAGTTTAAAGTATCAGAGATTAATTAGACGGTCAACTATAACCATTTGGTGAAATGGCCGGTCTTGCTGGTTAAAGTATCAGAGATTAATTAGACGGTCAACTATAACAACGTGATGCAGCTGAAATTGACGCCCTTGAAAGTATCAGAGATTAATTAGACGGTCAACTATAACTGCATAGTTGGAGCAATCATTGCCAAAGTAAAAGTATCAGAGATTAATTAGACGGTCAACTATAACTGACAGGAGGTTTACAAGGTAATGCTAACAAAAGTATCAGAGATTAATTAGACGGTCAACTATAACATAATCCGGCTCATAATTAACCTCTTTTAAAAAGTATCAGAGATTAATTAGACGGTCAACTATAACAAAGAAACCAACTGCCGGGAAGTGATCGCGAAAGTATCAGAGATTAATTAGACGGTCAACTATAACTTCACCACATAAAGCCCGCTTGTTTCTTTTAAAGTATCAGAGATTAATTAGACGGTCAACTATAACATCAAGCCAGCAGCGGATACCGACAATATTAAAGTATCAGAGATTAATTAGACGGTCAACTATAACTTGGTGAAGTAACTCCGGATAGCGCGGCTTAAAGTATCAGAGATTAATTAGACGGTCAACGCCCTCATGTCTAATTTATTTTTACAATTCATATTGAGGGTATTTAAGCAATACTTTTTTATCTTCAAAACTAGATACTAAACTGCCGACAAAATCGTATATTGCATCACTCAAAGTAACAGCCCCCTTACCTGTAATCGCCGGAAAAACAATAAGCTTCGCTAAATTTCTTTTTATTTCTGCATTTAATTCAATATTATCAGTATTGATAATTTTATTTACTTCATCAAAAACTAATTTATCAGCTATTGCTCTGAATGGTTCAATCAAATCATCAACTAGGGGTAACGAATTAGTTTTTCCACAATGCTTTAACCCCAAATAAGGCAATAGACCATTGCCAGAAACAGCTCTAGCTACCATAGCCCTTAATATGGTATAAGCATAATTAAGCAAAATATTTATATCGGGATTCAACCTGTTGCGCACAAATTTTTTGCCGAACAATGATTTAAAATATAAAGCTGCGGCCATTCCTTCATGATTGCGGGCATCATCACTTAGAGTATCTTTGGCTAAAATTTTTAATCTTTCGATATTTTTGTTATCAGGAAAAAAATATTCCAGAACAGAGGATTGATTTAATATTTTATGCTGAACAATACTCTTCCATAAATTTTTTTGCAATGGTCTGGAACAATCTATTTGCTGCTTTATTCGATGTGACGTTAACCAATGTCCCGTATATGGCACGGCTATCGTTGATGGCAAATATTTTTTGTCGCAAAATATAATATTTCCACCCTGCTCAATAACAGCATTGACTATATTTTTAGATATAACAGTATTATCTGCTGACAATATTAAAGATAAAATATTATCTAAAGGTATCTCTTGTTTTTGTTTCTTCTCGTTTTCTATAACAAGAAATCCTCGATATAATGATAAGAAAAAACCATTATTTGAAATTTCAATAATTTGTCTGTCCATTATTTCAATCTCCTGTTATATATAACACAAAATATACGAAAATTATGAGTGCTATTCTCCGCAAAAGTCAATATGATTCATTTAATTCCTCCGTCAAACGCCGGAGTCGCATCTCTGACAGGGTTCAACGCTTCCACAACTCCAGAGCAACCAACATACTAAAAGACCTCCCTCGCAGATTTTCAGTATGGTATTTAAGACCTCTCGGACTTCCACAAAGAAGTAGTTTGACGGCGAGCAACAGAGATATCGGGAATATACCATAGCGGCAACAGACGCTGCGAACCAGACAACGCCATATAAAATAAATCAGAAAGCTTTTGATTTTTGTTGAATATTCGGACAAAAAGACTACAATAAGCAGAAATTTTACATACTATTGAGATTATTAACATATTGTCTAATTTAAAATTATTACTGTCATGGGATACATGGATTTCTTAGAACAGAGAATTATTATCATTCCGCCGGGAATGTGGTCTTTTTTGCCGCATTGGCTTTCTCTCGATTTTATCGGAAAAAACCGCCGGGTCCCCAAACTTTTGCAAACACAGCTGCCGCCGGCCGATGCTCTGAACCGACGCCATTGCGGACAATCACAGCAAAGCGCCGTCATCAGACGCCGGGAACGTCTTGCCGAAAGCAAAGCCTTGGGAACCGAGCGCAGAAAACATGCTAAAATCAAAAAGAAAAAAGCCAAACAGGTAGCAGCGGCATACAGTTTCAAACGAAAAGGAAAATAATATCTTCCCATACTAAAAAAGGTTTCTGTGGTTTCAGAAACCTTTTTTAGTATGTATAATTGCAGAGAAAATTAGACTTCCGCACATTTCTCCGCTATACTTGCCCCATGTCAAACGATTTGTCAAAATTGCTGTTGAATTGGTATGATAAAAACGGCCGCCGCCTGCCTTGGCGGGTCAGGGGCGGCGCTCATCCCGATCCATACGTCATCCTTGTTTCGGAACTCATGCTCCAGCAGACCACCGTCAAAACCGTCATTCCCTACTTTCAGCGTTTTATGGAGCGTTTTCCCACGGTTCAAAGTCTGGCCGAAGCGCCGTTGGAAGAAGTTTACTTTTACTGGCAGGGACTTGGCTATTATACCCGAGCCCGTTCGCTGCATGCGACGGCAGGCATCATTGTCAGCCAATATGGCGGAAAATTTCCTCAAACCCGACAGGAAGTCCTCAAACTCAAAGGCATCGGCAGCTATACCGTTGCCAGCTTTTTGGCCCTGGCTTTCAATCAGCCTGAAACCGTCGTTGACGGCAACGTCATTCGCATCATCTGCCGGCTTTATAACCTGACAGAACCCGTTGACGAAATCGCCGGACTGATTCGCCAAAAAGCCGAAGCGCTGACCGACCGGACATGTCCTGCCGACTATGCCTCGGCAATAATGGATCTTGGCGCCGGTATCTGCACACCGAAAAACCCTCAGTGCCTGCTCTGCCCCTGGCAAAACTTCTGCCGGGCCAGAGGCCTTGAAAATCTGGAAAATATTCCCCGGCGCAAAAAAAGCGGCAAAAAAGAAAAAACCGGCTTCGTCTATCTTATTCATAATAATCAAAATGAAATCCTTATCCGCCAAAGGACAGAAAAAGGCCTTCTTTCCGGACTTTACGAATTTCCATGGAGCGAAGAAAAGCTTTTTGCCGAAGCGGAAGACACCGGACTGGAAGTTTCGCACGTCTTTACCCACATCAAGCTCACACTGCGAATATGCCTGAGGCAAGACAACGACGTTTTCGACAACGGTCGTTTTGTTCCGACCGCCGAACTCTCCGCCTACCCTTTCTCAACCCTGATGAAGAAAGTCTATCAGAAATTCTCAGCCCGCTGAACGAATTTCCGACATACATACCTGCAGGTATATAATTTTTGTTGCAATCTGAAAACCGCAAGCTAAAATAAAATCATAATAAGTTCCGATAAAACTGGAAATTAACCGCCGGAAGTATTATAATTATATTGTTCACATCTTAGGGAGGACCGCATGGAAGTAGAAAACATATCACTCGAAAACCTGCGTATTCAGCATGCTCATTTAGATGCTGTCATTAAGGAAGAAGAATCCCATATCTGGAAAAACTGCATTAAGATTGAAGAACTCAAAAAACAAAAGCTCAGAAAAAAAGACGAAATGCTGCGCCGGATTATGCAAACAGCAGAAGCTTAACCAAACGCATACTTTCTCGAAACGGCTTCTCGCAAAGAGCAGCCGTTTTTTAATGGATATTTAAATACGCCAATGCTACATTAAAAGTAAGATAAACAATTTCAGGAAAATGCCGATGCCGATACTGATTGCCTTGCTGATTGCCCTCACCGGTTTCAATGTTGCCGCCGATGTCCGCTTCATTACCGAAACGGAAAACACCGCCGACTATGAAAAATTTCAGAAACTCAATCCCAAATATGCCCCGCAGGCCGACAACTATGCGCTCGACGACGAAAGACGCTGCCGCGCGGAAGGCTATACCTACCAAAAATGTGACGACGGCATGCTTCTGGCCGATCCCTGCCCTTATGACCACAGCCTTTACGCCAACTGCTGCCCGGACACCTATCGCTATTCAGCGGCCGAATGCCGTGCCATGGGCAAAGGCCTCGGCGAATATTCCTGCGGCGGTTTTTATAAATGCCAGTAAAAAACCGCCAATCCCCCCAATATATAAATCCGCCAAGACACCGCCTCAACAGTCTATCCAATCAGTACTATAAATTTCAAAATAATATAAATTGATAAAATAACTAAAATATTTGTCATTTTTTCTTAAATTTTTGTCAAAAATACGATATATTTAAACTAACAAAAAAATTATGAAGTTTATTATTGGCAAACTGACATTTGTAATTTGATTCGCTCAAATTATAAATTTTTAGCTAAATAATAAATTTCCTCAAATGAAATCTATGTTTAACTAAAAAAAATTTAATTATGAGCAAGAAAACAGCAACAGTACTGATCATTCTGATTGTACTCGTATTTGGATGTTGGAGAGTATCTTAAGACTCCTTTGTCAAAGTTAATCCCGGACAAAGAGCCGTAAAAACCGTATGGGGACAAATTAAGGATTCATCCTATGTTCCCGGTCTGGTATGGTACATCCCCTATTCTCGGCACATGGGAAACGAAGTTCAAATTGTCGATGTCCAGCCGCAGAGGTATGAATATACCTTCAGCGTTCGGACAAAAGACCTTCAAAAAATCTCCCTGAAATGTGCCCTGTTGTGTGAAATGAATGACTCTCAAGTACACAAGATGTTTGAAAAATATCAGGGATACAAACAGTATGAAGAGAAAGTCATCAGAGACATGGTAAACAGCACAATGCTGACTCTATCTGCATTGACAGACATTTGGTCGTTTGTCGGAAATGAAGAAAAAATAGTCACGGAAGCTGTTGAATACATCGTCCGGGACCAGTTGCTGACCGAAGGACTTGTCAAAGTCAAAACATTTCGTTTACTGAGCTATCAAGCTTCCCCTGAATTCGAAAACTTAATTGAACAGACGGTTCAGGCAAAACAGGGCGAAAAGCTTGAAAAATATAAAAGCCAAATGGCCAAACAGGCAACAGCCAGAGTTAAGGAAGAAGCTCAGCAAACTTACGAACGCATGGCCGCGGAAGCCAAAGCTCAGGGAATTGAAGTTGAGCTGAAAGCAAAAGCTTTGAAAAACAATCCCTTTGTGGCGCAATACGAACTGGCCAAAGCGATTCAGAAATGGAACGGTGAACTGAATTTTCCTCAGACTTTGACAATGATGGAGGGAGCAAACAGCAGCGGAACGATTATTCCGTTTCTGAAAATAGGTAAATAATGTTTAATTTAAATCAAATTGCATATGGAATTATTAGCATTATCGGCAATAATCACAATTTTGCTTATTGCCTACAAAAAAGAAATCCTTTCTGGAGTAAAAAAACTTTCTGTCGAAATAAAAAAAATCAAAAAAGCTAAAAAACCTACAGAAAAAGCTATTAAGGAGTATATTATAAAGATAGTAGACTATAATTACTCTTTTGTGAAACTTTCAGACGGTGCCTGCATCAAAAAAGATGATATATGGAATCTCTGTAGCTATAATGACAAAGTCAGAAAAATCATCTACCCATCGGGAAAAGTAGAATACACGCCGGTATTTGAAAAAGACAGAAAAGAATACTAAACTCCAGAATAAAAAAACCGCCGGCAACAACCGGCGGTTTTTCATTTAAAAATTCTAAAAACTTAGAATCCTTCAGTATCTAAGCGCTTCCGCAGCTGCTTACGGGCACGTCTGACAGCCTCTGCCTGACGGCGGGCTTTCTTCTCAGAATTCTTTTCGTGATGACGTCTTAACTTCATCTCGCGGAAAATGCCTTCACGCTGCATTTTCTTCTTCAGAACCTTCAAAGACTGAGCAACGTCATTACCGATAACAGTAACCTGAACCACTTAAATCACCCCTTTTCAACTTATCTTAAGGTTAAACATTGAATTGTCTTGTACCACAGGCTTTTTTATTATGCAACATAAATTTATAAAGAAGCCTCAAAACAGTTTTTATTAAGAATGAAGATAATTAGACACATTCTTTAGGCGATAATATTCGGCATAATCTTAGCCTCAACACTCTTAATTTTGGTCTTCAGACCAGAACGAAGCGTATTAAGCTGTTTTGCCTGAAAAAAGTCAATCGTCTGATTTTTGGCAACTAAATGTCTGATATCCGAACAAACGCGGCGCTCCTCGAGTCTCAGTTCACAAAGCTGGTGCTGGAGTTTGCCTAAATTGTCGTTATTTAACATTAAATAGTCCCTTCTTGAAAAAAAACGATGAAAACAAAAACTTTTTGCTGGAAATAATTTCCTAAAATTTGTATTAGATTATACAGTATATTTAAGAAAAAAGCAACAATAAAGAAAACTAGGAGTTTTTATATGAGCACTACCAAAAAAATCGGCATTTTAACCAGCGGCGGCGACTGCGCCGGATTGAACGCCGTCATCAGAGCCGTGGTTAACTCTGCCAGCAGGCTCGGCTGGGAAGTCTACGGTATCAAGAATGGTACGGACGGCCTGACCGAAAAGCCTCTCGCCTACGAAATTTTGACCGTTCATAACTTTTCCGATACCCCGTGGCCGAGAATCAGCGGCTCTTATCTGGGTTCGCTGAACAAAGGCGTCAAAATGGAATCTCTGGAAGAAGTTTCCAAACGTTTCGGCGAAGGCGTCAAAACTCTTGGTTTGGACGCAATTGTCGTTGTCGGCGGCGACGGCAGCATGAACATTGTCAGCAATTACTGTAAAAATGCCGGCGTTAAAATGGTCGGCATTCCGAAAACCATTGACAACGACACGCCGATTACCGAATTTTCAGTCGGTTTCAACTCCGCCTGTCAGGTTTGCACCTCGGCCATCGACAGCCTGGACGCCACTGCCCGTTCCCACTCCCGCGCCCTGATTCTGGAAGTTATGGGCCGCGATGCCGGACACCTGGCCATGCACTCGGCTCTGGCCGGCGGCGCCGACGTCTGCCTGGTTCCCGAAATTCCTTACAAGATTGATTCGATTATCGAAAAGCTCAAGGAAATCAAAACTTCCGGCCGCAGCCATGCAGTTCTGGTCGTATCCGAAGGCATCAAAACCGAAAACGGCGAACATATTACCGGCGCCAAAAACCTTATCGGCGAAAACGTTTACGGCGGCGTCGGCCAGTACCTGAGCGCCGAACTCAACAAACGCCTGCCCGATTTTCAAACCCGCGTTACCACATTGGGACACCTGCAGCGCTCCGGCATTCCGACCGCTTTCGACCGTATGTTGGCCGCCATTTTCGGAGCCAAGGCCGTTGAACTTCTGGAAAAAGGCGAAACCAATAAAATGGTTGTCTGGGAAGACGGCGAAGCAAAGGCTTATTCTTTGGAAGAAGTCGTCAAGAAAGGTACCACTCTGTTGGATGTTCATGGCGACTATGTTAAAGCCGCACAGAAAATCGGCATGTATGTCGGCGAAATAAAAGCCTGACAAAAAACACTTTAAGCTCCCTTCAGGGAGCTTTTTTTTGAGACAGGAAAGCCATGCGCTTAGTGCATGGCTTTTCTAATACAAAGACAGCCTCTCCGAAGAGGGGCTGTCAACTTTAACCGGAAACGGCTTATTTAACGCTGTCAATCTGTCTCTGGATTTCAGCACCGTCAATGGTCTGAAGCTGTTTGCCGTTCAGGAACAGAGCCGGAACGCCGTTAACCTGAATTTTGCCGGCCAAATCATTAATGCTGCTCAGAGCATTGTTAACTTTGGCAGAATTCATGTCAGCCTTCAGTTTTTCCATGTCGACACCGGTCGAAGCAACCAGTTCGTCAACTTTGGCTTCATCCGGTCTGCCTTCAAATTCAAAGATAGCTTTGTAGGCATCAAAGAACTTGCCCTGTTCGTTGGCAGCCAAAGCCGCTTTAGCTGCATACTGGGAAATCGGCGCAACGAAAGTCAGCGGCTTGAAAACGATTTTGATATCCGGATTGGCTTCGGCAATCTTCTTAACCGCCGGATAAACCTTGTGGCAGTAATGGCAGGAAAAGTCAAAGAACTCAACCAGAACCGTCTTGGCATCGGCAGCACCGATAAACGGCGTGTTGGCATCATTGTTCAAAGCCGGCAGGTTGGCCTCAATCATCTTCTGAGCTTCGGCAGCAGCCTGTTCTCTCATTTTCTGCTCATAGTTCTGCATGGCATTGATGATAATCTCGGGATTATTGTTCAGGGTTTCTTCAACGCTGAGCGACTGTTTCTGAGCGCAGCAGTGGATGCACATACCCAGAGCAACCAGAGCTACGACCAAAGCCAGCAGCGAAACGTAAAGTGAATTCATTTTACTCATTTTAGTATCCTTAAATTATTATATAATAAAACACCTAATAATTTAGCCAATCTGAAATATATTTACAAGTCTAAATTTATATAATAATTTTCGTTTTCCGTTCAAAATGCTAAAGCTTTTTTCATAATTAAGACGTATGATATTTTAAAAAATTTAAATTAAGGAAGCGGATATGTTCCATATAAAGGTATCTTTGTTTGCACGCACCAAATCGCTTGAAAACAAAATTGACTTGTTTCACGATAAAATCATTGACGCGGCCATGACGTTCAAAAAGGCCATCCGCGTATTTCTGAACGAGAAACGCAGCGAGAACTATCGCAAGCTGAGCAAACAGATAAAAACCATTGAACATGACGCCGACGCCCTGCGCCGCGACATCGAAAACAAACTTTATATCCAAAATCTGATTCCCGACCTGCGTGCCGACGTGCTGCATCTGGTTGAAAATCTGGATAAAATCATCAACAAATTTGATGAAGTTACCTACAAATTCTACATTGAGCAGCCGGACATCCCTGCCGAATACCATTCGCGGGTCATCGAACTCTGCGAACAGGTTTCTGACTGCGCCGAAAACATGGCCATTGCCTCCCGTGCCTTTTTCCGCGACTTCAGCACCGTCCGCGACTATTCGCAGAAAGTTTACTTCATCGAACATGAATCCGATTTGACTTCAGGACGCATGCTGGAAGCCATTTTCGATTCCGAGCTGCCGCTGGCCAACAAACTGCAGCTGGATTCGCTGATTACCGAAGTCGCCGATATTGCCGACATCGCCGAAGACTGTGTCGACGAACTGCTGATTTTCACCATTAAAAGAGATATCTGATGGATTTGAGCTATTTCATATTTCTGAGCAGCGGCCTCTTTCTGGGCTGGTCTCTCGGCGCCAACGACGCGGCCAACGTCTTCGGTACCGCCGTCGGCACCAAGATGGTTCGGTTCCGCACCGCTGCCGTCATATCCTCATTTTTTCTGATTCTCGGCGCCGTCTATTCCGGCGGCGGCACGACCGAAACCCTGACCAGACTAGGCAACGTCAACGCCCTGCCCGGCGCTTTTATGGTTGCGCTTTCCGCCGCGGTCAGCGTCTATTGGATGATTAAGGGAGGCCTGCCGGTTTCAACCTCGCAGGCAATCGTCGGCGCCATTATCGGCTGGAACTTTTACAGCGGCAGACCGACCGACCTGAGCATTGTTTCCAAAATCGTCAGCACCTGGGTCATCTGTCCGGTTCTGGCCGGCATACTCGCCACGCTGATTTATTTTCTGGTGCGTTCGTTGATAAAATATTCCAAAATCCACCTCATCCGCCAAGATTTATATACCCGCATCGGCCTGATTGTTGCCGGCGCGTTCGGCGCCTATGCTCTCGGCGCCAACAACATCGCCAACGTCATGGGCGTATTTGTCGATTCCGCTCCGTTCCAAAATCTGAAAATCGGCAGCCTGGACTTCAGTCCCGAGCAGATTCTTTTCTTCATCGGCGGCATTGCCGTCAGCAGCGGCATTTTCTCTTATTCGCACAAAATAATAAAAACCATCGGCAACGGGCTTATGCGCATGTCTCCGATTGTCGCCTGGATTGTCGTCGTCTCACAATCGCTGGTTTTATACATGTTTGCTTCCGAAAAACTGGAAAACTTTCTGCTGTCAAACGGGCTGCCGGCGCTGCCGCTGGTACCGGTTTCCAGTTCGCAGGCCGTTATCGGCGCCATCATCGGCATCGGTTTGGCCAAAGGCGGCCGCAGCATAAGCTGGAGCATTCTCGGGCACATAGCCCTCGGCTGGATATTTACGCCGATAATGGCTGCCCTGCTCTGCTTCATCTCACTTTTCTTTCTCGAAAACGTCTTTAATCTGGTCGTTTACCTGCCCGAAACCAACTGATGGCAAATAACTCGCCCCGTTATACGAGTTTGGAAAAACTCGAAGAGTGCGTCAAACAGTAAGCAATAAAGGCAAAAGCACCACTGCCGCAAAAGAAAGCACCCGAATGTGCTTTCTTTAAGGAAAAGCAATGAGACTTGTTGTTGTGAGAAGCGACAGCGCTACGAAACAACAACCTAGTCGGAATTGGTACACAATAGTACGTGAGGACACTTTTGTCCTGCAATTTCTGTACCAGATGACCATTATACGAGGTTTTACAAAACTTTGAAGAATGAGTCATATAGTAAGAAATAAAGACAAAAGTACCACAGCGTACACAACAGTACGTGAGGACACTTTTGTCCTGCAATTTCTGTACTAGATGACCATTATACAAAGTTTTAAAGGTTCAGGTTATTCCAACCGCTCTTCTTCGGTGCCGCAGGTTTTGCCGGCGCGGACTGCGTATCCCAGTTGCGTATCGGACCGCTTTGCTTGGCAACCATATCCTTCTGCGACTGCGTCTGCGCAACGCCGATCGGCAGCAACTGTCTCAGCATGGCCGGCGACACGAAAGGAACCGTCTTCGGACGGAAAGAATCTACCATCACGTCAATAATTTCCGCTGCCGGACTGAAATTATAAGACTTTACCTTGCCGCCGTAAAAAACCGAAAAAGAATGGCAGGGCGAAGAAAGCAGCACGTCCGTATAATCCACGCCGCGGACAAAACGCAGCATCAGCCGCGGCTTGATAACGCACTGCGCCACTTCCTGAGAAATATTCTCGGGCGTGGCAAAAAACTGTCTGATAATCATATTTTTCAGGTCGTTTTCAATAATGCCGCAAAAACCGGTAACGGCCATGTTGTCAATTGTATATCCTTTATAGCCGGCCGGTTTTGACGAAACCTGATAACAGAAGACGGCTTCTGAGTCGGTAATGTTGGCTATGCCGCTGTTGCCGACGGCGTCAATCATGCTCTGACTGATAACCGGCGGCTGATTGTCTTCCTCCGCACGGCGCCAGGAATCGCCGCCCTGCTGGAATGACTGCACGCCCTCTCTGCCGGTCTGAGCAACTGCCGGACAAGCCAGTCCAAGCGAAACGCCCATCATTAACAGTGCTGCAAATTTCATTATCCATCTCCTCAAATTCATAGACATATTATCAACATAATACTTAATTAAAAAATTTTTACATCAAAAAATATTTACTTTTCCCACCCCGTCAAAAAAAGCCCCTCAAAGGAGGGGCTTTTCGTATTCGGCCTTACCACGGCTCGGTATATTTGAGATTCGGATCGTTCAGGCGGTTGAAATAACCGCTGTCGCTGCCGGTCGCGCTTACCGATTTTCCGCTCATCGGCGCCCGGAAATTAGACAGCTGATCGTAAGTCGTATCGACCAGGTTGGAGTCAAAAGTCGTGCCCAAACCGCCCTTACGGTCAAAATAGCAGTAAACGGTGGCATACGCTTCCAGCTGCTTTCTGAAAACCGGAAACAGGTTCCATGCAATTGCGTCGTTGCCGCTCAAACCCAACCCCAGGTCGTCCATATACTTCTTATAATAGGTATATGGATACATAAAGCCCATAATCGCGCTCCACCCCTTGAAGCCGTTGTCGGAACCATGCGTATAGACTTTGGCGCGCAGCCAGGTGCTCTTCTGGAAATAAAGCGGCGAAGGCGCCTCGGACGGATTGGCCGAATAGTCTTCATTCGGATTTTTCGGATAGTTTATAATCACGATATCCTGCTTTTTGCCGGCTTGTCTGGTGCCCGGAACACCGGCCTGAGCCATGGCAAAACCGGCCGGCGTAATCGTAATAACCTTGGCGTATCCCGGCGGACACATCGGCGCCGGAACAACCCCCAGCCATGGAGACGTCCAATCGGTATGGTTATTGGCCACATATGAGGAAGAAACGGTCTGACAGCTGTTGCCGCTGGTCTTGCTCGGACACCCCGACGAATTCTCCCAGCTGCCGAAAGTTTCCAGATAGGTATTGTCAACCACATAAATGCCTTTGTTGATGAAGTCCGGCAGAATATCACTCAGACGGGCGCCGCCGCGCGACGTCAGTTTAATGTCGTGCATAACCGACGTATAGGCCGGATTAACCTGATAGGCGTCATAAGTCGTACCGCGGTTAAAGCTGGAAACCACACCGCCGGTAATCGGATTTGTCCAGCCGCGGTTGGATACGAAACGGTCCGCCCGGACATAACCCTTGTCATTTCCGGAAGTCGCCTGCGCCTGAACCTGAGCGTCAGTCAGCTTGGTTCCGTAACTTGATTCCAATTCGACGATACCTTTACGGATATAAACGCTGCCGCGATCGGCCGTTGACTTGTCCGTTTCATTGGCGTCCACCGTCAGAACTTTTTTAACCGTCGTCCCGTTGTCTTTGACGATAACCTTGCCTCTGGTAATTTCAGCCGTAGCATTTCCGCCGCTGTTGTTGCTGGCCTGCGAAACCTGAAGCAGTTTTTCGCCGGAATCGCCGACCGCGTTATCATTATAGACAATCAGTTCGCCGTCTACTTTAACTTTCGACTTGTTGACATTCTGCGGTTCCACTTTCAGGACATAGGCGCCGCCCGGCTCCTCAACCTGAAAATTCATGTTGCGAACCCGGCTTACCGCACCGGAAATATCCGTCTGATCCAGCTTGCTTCCGTCCGTATTTTTGACAGTAAAGCTGTTGACAATCGAATTAATTGCAATCGTACCACGGTTTGCCCTGAACATCGTGTCCTGAATGCTTACCTCATTGGCGGTCAGCGACGGGTTCATTGCTCCCGTATACAGATGCACGCTGTTATTGCCGTGCATTTTAACATTATTCGTCGAGCTGATTTCCGCACCGCTTGAATTAAGCACCGCCTTGGCCACGTCATTCGCGTTCAGCGTAATTGTCGCATTTTTCATGCTCGATTCGGCAGAGGTAATTTTCAGCTTGTCCGTCGCCACATTAAAGTCAGGCTGGGCAAAGCTGGCCTTTGTCGCCTCAACATGCAGGTTCCACGGTCCCGTATAGGCGGCTGCACCGGCATCCAAGGTCAGCGACTTGAACTTCGGCGTGCGGATTTCTCCGGCCGTAAAAATACCGGTCACGTCCGCATTTCCTTTAACCGTCAGCTTGTTGGCAACGCCGTCCGTCGAATTGACGCTGGCATTCAAATCGCCGATGACGGTATCGCCGGCAATGTTGGTTTTGCTGTTGATTTTGGTTCCGCTGCTGTTAACCGTAATCTTGCCGTTCAACAGGTTCAGATCCGAAGCACTGGCATTGATGACGCTGCCGTTTTCGCCGTATTTCAGATTGCTGTCGGTAACCGTAAACAATGTTCCGTACTGCAAACCGGAATTATTGACCTTGAATTTGTCTGCCAAAGCCGACAAAGCGCCGCCGATAACGGTGTTACCGCCGATAGTCGCGCCGCCGCTGCCCTTAATCAGCAAAGCGCCGTCGTTGCCGCTGCTTTTGTCGGAAAAATTGGCCTGATTCTGCGCCGAAATAATCAGCTGGTTAATGTTGCTGATATTGTGATGCGGGCCGCTGTCAGCACCGAGCTTGAGATTGGCCTCCATCTGGTTCAGTTTGGCCGTCGACGGATTGCCGCTCATATCAATACGGTACAGGTAGTTCTCGTTGTTACCGCCGCCCCCGGCTTCCGTAATCGGCTGTACCGAAGACGTAACAATGGAACCGTTGGTCGTTGTAACCCCCAGTTCGCTGCTCATGTTGTCAATCGTCCAAATACCCTGTACGCCGTTAACCGTAACCTTGCTGCCGCTGACCTGCGCATAACCGCCGTTGGTGCCGACCATCGACGCAATACGCGACGCACGCAGCATCGGAAAGTTGCCTTTTTCCTTAGGCTCGGCTACCACAAACGCCGTTACCGCCTTGCGGCCCCCCGCATCCGTGTATTTGAAAACGACTTTGTAGTCTTTGCTGAAAGTTTTGGTATCCTGCACATTGCCCGACGAGTCTAAAAAGCCGTACGGCAGATAGTCGCGAAAGTGCTTAATGTCAATCGTCTTTTTGCCGCCGCTGACCAAATCGCTGTAGTTGACCGAATTGTTGACGCTGTTGTTAACCGCATTGCCGGCGACAATCGTGTTGTAGTTGTCGCTCACATAGTCGTCCACGGCTTTAATCAGGCTGCGCATCTGCCCCGCGGCATTAATATCCTGCAGTTCGGTCGTTCTTTCGGCCGCCTTACGGTACAAAATCGGCGTAACCATGGAAATGAGGGCAAGCATTGCCATCGCCTCAACCATCAGGCTGCCCAGCTCGTTCAGCTTTGCAAATTTGCTTTTCAACATTGTCTTTCTCCTCATCTCCGCCTAAATCGGCGTAATATAAACCATGCAGTAGGAACAGACCTGCGCTTCAACGACGTTTCCGTCCTTGTCCTTCAGCGGTTCGACGCACATGCGGTTAAACGACGTATTTCCGCCTTCCGCATCGTTGACCACATACTCCGGAATGCCAATCCACTCGACTTCGCGGCCGACCAGGTGCATGGTATACTTGTCCTGCACCGTTTTGCCGTTGGCCACGTCATAAGTCCGCGTAAAGGTCTTGTCCTCAAAGTCGGCATAACCGATGTTGACACCGACGCCGACCGTGTTTTTAATCGCGTTCAGCAAATCGTTGTTGGGCTTTCCGGTTTTGATGTTTCGCCAGCGCTGCGGCACGCAGCCATAGGTCACGACATAGTTGTATGCGTTGTCCTGGCTGCAGCAGCTCGGACTTCCTGGACATCCGGTTACGGACTTCGAATATCCCGACGAACTCTTGTCCAGACAATATATCCGCGACTGAATCTCCTGCCGACGCGAAATTTTGCTGGTATCGGAGGGATTACAGCCTTCCAGACCGTAGGGAAGGTAATTTTTCTGGCACAGCAGCTTAAAGTCGACGTTGCCCGGATAATAAGACGTATAGCCGAGATCCCGGGCATAGTTTTCGGCCGCGCGATGTTGCAGGAGCATTTTGCTCACAATCGCCTCTGCCTGCGGCTCAACGTAAATTTCGCGCATGTCGGAACGCGTCGGCAGATTAAACGAATACAAAATCGCTATGAATGTCGCCAGCAGTACCCAGATATACATTTACGCCACGCCCCGTTCCAAATCCTTTAACTCATTATCCATCCTACCACAAAAGCGCGCTTTTTTCCATGTCAAAGCTTTAAATTTCCTCAAAATTAACATATCTGTAACAATCAGGCGGCGCTAATGTTCATAAGACCTTTTCAGCTTGATTTATACACCGGAAATCCTGAAATAATGGTTAAAATCACAAATACGTTTAATAAGTATGTTTTTAGGGTTTCATTCTTGAAAAAATATTATAAAATGTCGGACAGACAAATCTATTGTTAAGGTAGGGTTATGGCAAATTTAGACGATGATTTCGATGCGGATTCCGATGCTGAGGAAGGCAAAAAGAAAATCGACCGCAAAAAAATTCTGATTTTCCTGCTGCCAGCACTGATTGCAATCGGGCTGGTCGTCAGTTTTTACTCGGTTTTCAGCAAAAAAACCGGTCCGCAAAACCTTTCCTACGCCGTTGTCGAAAGGCCCGGCGGCACGGACGGCGACACTGCCCAAAACAAGCTGACCATTCTTTACGACATTCCCGAAATCAACGTCCGCATTAAAGACGAAGCCGGAACGCCGCAGGACGTCAGCCTCAGGCTCAATATTGAACTGACCCGGATGGAAGACGTTCAGATTGTCGAAGGGCTCATGCCCAAAATCGTCGACGCCGTCATTGCCCACACGATTGAGCTGACGCCGGACGAAATCAGCGGTTCCAACGGGCTTTACTGGCTCAGGGAAGAGCTGTTGTACCGCATCAACCTGATTGTCAGCCCGGTCGTGGTTGCCAACCTGAACTTCAAGGCTTTCGGAATTGACAAATAACCAATTTTAAGGACACAAAAAGTGGCAGAGGAAAATACGACAAATAATCAGGAACAGGCAGCCGACCGCAAGGAAGACAAGGACTGGGCCGATGCCATAAAGGTTCGCGGCGGGGAAGAAGTTTCTCCGGCGGCGGGTGACGGCGGCGATTCCAAAATCCTCAATCAGGAAGAAATTGATTCCCTTTTCGGCTACACGCCCGACGAAGAGGACGAAGACTACGAAATGAAAACCGGCGTCCGGGCCATTTTGAACGCCTCCATGGTTTCTTACGAACGTCTGCCGATGCTCGACATCGTGTTTGACCGCCTTATCCGCATGATGGCCACATCGCTCCGCAACTTCACGCAGGACAACGTTGAAGTTTCGCTCGACAACATTGAGTCCATGCGCTTTGGCGAATATATCGATTCTCTGACGCTGCCGACCCTGCTTGCCGTTTTCAAGGCCGAGGAATGGGACAACTATGGCCTGATGTCCGTTGATTCATCACTGGTCTATTCCATCGTCGACGTATTGCTCGGCGGCCGCCGCGGCACCGCGGCCATGCGCATTGAAGGACGTCCGTATACCACCATCGAGCTCAATCTTGTCAAAGACATGATTGAACTGATTTTGTCCGACCTTTCCACTTCTTTCGACCCGGTAACTTCGGTCAACTTTGCTTACGACCGTCTGGAAACCAACCCGCGCTTTGCCACAATTACCCGCCTGTCCAACGCAGTCATCGTCGCTCATCTGCGCATCGACATGGAAGACCGCGGCGGCAAAATTGACCTGATGATTCCCTATGCAACGCTGGAACCGGTGCGCGACCTGCTGCTGCAAATGTTCATGGGCGAACGCTACGGCCGCGATACCATCTGGGAAAACCACCTGATGGAACAGCTGTGGGAAACCGATGTCGAAATCAAAGCCATTCTCAAAGAGCGGATGATAAGTCTCGGCGAAATCGCCAAATGGGAAAAAGGGTCTTTTCTGCCGCTCGAAATGTCCTGCTGCGACGACGTAACGCTCATCTGCGGCGACGTTCCGCTGCTTAAAGGCTGTATGGGACGCAAATCCGACCATGTCGTCATCAAAGTAAAAGATAAGGCTGACCGCAATGGATAGTTTCGAATTAATCATCAACCTCACCATCATCGGACTGTTGATTCCGACCATTGTCTTTGCATATCGGCTCAACAAGAACCTGAGCATGCTGCGCCAGAACCAAAAAAGTCTGGCTCAGTTGGTGCAGTCGCTCAACGAAGCCACATTCAAAGCCGAAAACTCCATTCCGAAGCTCAAATCGGTTACCGAACATTCGTCGGAAGGTCTCAAAGAGGTCGTAGACAGTGCCAAAACGCTCAAAGACGACCTGACTTTCATCAACGAAAGAGCGGATAACCTGGCCGACCGGCTGGAAATCATGATTAAGGACGGGCGCAGCATTAAGGAAGAAAAACCCGCCGCCGGCTTGTTCGGTGCAAAAAAAGCTTCCGCAAAAGCCCGCGATGATGTAGAAGAAGATTTTGCAGTTTCGGATTCGCGTTCCGAAGCCGAAATGGAACTCTTAAAAGCCCTGCGTTCGATAAAATAAGGAATTTCGATGCTGACCAAATTCAAGAACAATTTTCGCATTCTGCCCGTTTTCATTTTTCTGGCAGTTTTGACCCTGTCCATTCGCGTCAATAACGTTTTCGATTCGCTCAAAAACGCAGACAGCCGCAGCTTCAGCATCAGTCAAAGCAAGGCCTGGGCCGAAGAAGAAGCGTCCAGGGACACCGCCGAACTCGGCAAAGTTCTTGAACAGGCAGAACGCGGACAAAACCCGGGCAGCACCGGCGAAAAGGCCAACAGCACATTTACTCAGTCCGAAATAATGATTTTGCAGGAACTTGCCGAACGGCGCGAAGCCCTCGACCTCAGAAGCCGCGAAATCGATAAAAAAGCCGTTCAGCTGAAAGTCGCCGAAGAAGAAATCGAAAAAAAACTGGCCCAGCTCCGCGAATACGAAAGCAAGCTGAAAAAACTTATCGGCGAATACAATGAAAAAGAAAAGGAAAAAATTGCGGCTCTGGTCAAAATGTATGCCAGCATGAAACCGCAGAGCGCTGCCAGAATTTTCAACACGCTGGATATTGAAACGGCGGCGTCTCTCCTGCGGGAAATGAAACCGTCCTCGGCTTCCGCCATCGTTTCACAGATGGAGGCGGTAAAGGCCAAGGCCGTCACGGACGAAATCATCGGCAACAGCATTTAACGGCAGCGGGAAATGGTTTTGAACAAAGCGATAACAGACATTTCAAAGCAAATCAGCCGGCGTATGGCAGCCTGTACGCTGGTTTTTGCTTGTTTGTTCCCGGCGCCGGCAGCCGCTTTGGTCGGAACCTCCGCCGCAATCGAACCAGTGGCCACCGCACAGATAAAACCTATTGAAACCCGCAGTTCGGCAAAAGTCTCCGGCGTCAGCGAAATGGTCGCGCCGCAAATGACCGAAAACGGCAGTCAAAGCATCAGCCTGAGTTTTCCGTGGAACATTCCCGTCGGTCTGGCCGTCTTCCGCCGCGGCGATTACTTATGGATTATTTTTGACCATTCCCAGAACATCAATGTCGACGAACTCGCCGCCAGTGCGGCGCCTCTGGTCGACGAGCTGGTCCAGATTCCCAATTATCAGGCCCTTATTTTGCGCCTGAAACCCAAAGAAGGAACCTATTATACCGTCCGGAAGGAAGGTTTGCTGTGGGTTGTCGACCTGCTCAAAAAGCCATTTTCCGACGAAGAACACCGTTACCTGCAGGCATTCACGCAATATGACAGCCGCAAGCAGCCCTACCTCTTCGTCCCCGTATCCAACACCGGCAACATCGTTTCCACGCTCGACCCGGAAATCGGCGATACGCTTATTGCTGCGCCCAGTCTGGACATCGGCGTCGGCATGGAGCACCCCTATACTTACCCGGACCTCGACATTTTGGATTCCTATCAGGGTATCGTCATCGTTTCCAAAACCAACGATATTGTCGTCAGCCGCGCCACAACCGGCCTCTCGATTCAGGGCTACAACCGCGGGCTGAACATCTCCCACAACCTCGAAATTCTCAAACGGCAGGCCATGCTCAGTCAGGACGACAGCGAACTTTCGCCGCTGACAGGAACTTCCAGCGCCGCACTCATGAACAAGCCGTTTGTCGAGGCTGAAGAGCAGCTGCGCAGCGACATCGCCGCCGCGCCCGAAGAACAAAAAAACAAAGCCCGTCTCGAACTGGCCAAATATTATGTTATGCGGGGGCTCGGCACCAATGCGCTGACCATAATCAATCAAATAAAGGAAACCGGCGCGCCGGAAGCCGCCTCCGAACGGCTGTACGGATTGTCCGGCGTGGCCAACTTCCTGGCCAACCGCTATGAACAGGCGGTCGAAGACTTTTCATACGGCCGTCTGCCGACGCTGAACGAAGCCATTTTCTGGCGAACCCTGTCGGAAGCTGCTGTCGAATATAAAGACGAATACAGCGGCATACTGCTTTCGTTCATCTCGCTTATCCGCGACTACCCCGACGAAATCAAGGACCGCATTGCGCTTGTCGGTGCGCGTATTGCGCTTAATGCCGGCGACGATCTTTCCACCCAGAACTTTATAGATATTCTCAAAAACAGCCGCCATCCGGAAAGACTGGTCCCCGCCGTCCATTACCTGACCGGCAAAAAACTGGTTCTGCAAGGTTCGCCGATGAGTGCCGTCAACGAATACAAGCGCATTCTGCCGATGGATTCGCTTAAATACACCTCGCTGGCCCGCAAGGAAATCGTCGAACTGGGCTTAAAACTGAACCTGTTCCCGCTGGACAAGGCAATCAGCGAATTTGAACGCCTGCGCTACGCCTGGGGCGAAAGAAGCTTCAAGCTGGAACTTTTGGACGGCCTGGCCGACATGTATATCCGCAAAAAAGACTTTGCCAATGCGCTCCGCACCTTGCAGGAACTGAAAAACTATGCCGGCTACGAAGACAAACCTGCCGTTGAAGACCGCATGGTCCGCCTTTTTGAAGACATCTACATTCGTAACGAAGCAGATAACCTGTCGGCACTGAAATCGCTGGCGCTCTATCACGACTACGAATGGCTGGCGCCGAAAAGCCCGCGTTACAACACGATTGTCCAAAAACTCAGTGACCGCCTGGTTGCCGTTGATTTGCTTGACCGTGCCGAAAGCCTGCTGACCGGACAGCTGCGCAATGTTCCGATGACACCGGTCGACCGAGCCAAAATCGGTACGCGCCTGGCTTTGATATACCTGTTTAACCACAAGGACGGCGAAGCTCTGCTGATGCTTGACGATACCGAAAACGGCGCCATTCCGCAGACGCTCGCGCTGCAGCGCAAAATCATCCGCGCCAAGGCTTTGACCAACCTTAACCGTGAAGAGGAAGCGCTGGCACTCCTCAAAGACGATTACAGCAAAAATGCCATTTTGCTGAAAAGCGAAATTTTCTGGAATGCCGGCCTTTGGGGCCCCGCCTCTGACAATCTCAAATACCTGATTGAAAAACCCGTTCCCGGACAGCCTCTCAGCGAAGAACAGATTAATTATATACTCGACTGGGCCACCGCACTGAAAAAATCGGGCAAGGAAACCGTTATCGTCCGGCTGCGCAACAAGTTTATGCCCTACTTTAAAGATACGAAATATTATAGCGTATTTAACATCTTAACCGGACAGCTGGAAGATGATAAGATAGACATCAATTCAATCGACCGCATGGTCAACGACGTCGCCGCCTTCAGCAACTTTACCAAAATTTATTCCAATTCGCTGAAACTCGACGGCATAGACAAAGATACGGAAGAATAAAACCGGAAAACAAAATGAGTCGCGATTTCAAAATCGAAAGTCCGTTTGCTCCCGCAGGCGACCAGCCGCAGGCGATTAAGGAACTCTGCGAAGGCATAGCCAACGGCGAAAAAAATCAGGTTCTGCTCGGCGTTACCGGCAGCGGAAAAACCTTTACCATGGCCAAAATCATTGAACAGAGCAAACGTCCGGCCCTGATTATGGCGCCAAACAAAATTCTGGCGGCTCAGCTTTATTCGGAAATGAAAGAGTTCTTTCCCGAAAACCATGTTGAATATTTCGTTTCCTACTACGATTACTATCAGCCCGAAGCTTATGTTCCCAAAACCGATACCTATATTGAAAAGGATTCGGCCATTAACGAACAGATTGACCGCATGCGTAACGCCGCCACGCGTAATATTCTGGAAGACAATGACGTCATCATCGTCGCGTCGGTTTCCTGCATTTATGGCTTGGGCGACGTTGAGTCCTATTCGCAAATGACAATTCCGCTGAAAGTCGGTGACGAAATCAGCCCGCGGGAAGTCCACCGTCGGCTGGCAGAACTGCAATATGAACGTAACCAGCAAAACTTTGTCCGCAGCACTTTCCGCGTTCAGGGCGACATACTTGACATTTTCCCGGCGCACTACGAAGACCGGGCCTGGCGCATTTCCTTCTTCGGCGACGAAATCGAAAGTATCAGCGAATTCGATTCGCTGACCGGCAAAAAAACCGCCGATTTGAAAGAAGTGACCGTCTATCCGGCCAACCACTATGTTACGCCGCGGCCGGCTTTGTCTCAGGCGATTGTGCACATAAAGGAAGAACTCGGCGAACGGCTGGACGAACTGAAAAGCCAAAACAAACTGCTCGAAGCTCAGCGGTTGGAACAACGTACCCGTTTCGATCTCGAAATACTCGAAGCGACCGGCCATTGTAAAGGCATCGAAAACTATTCGCGCTACCTGACCGGACGTCCGGCCGGAGCGCCGCCGCCGACGCTGTTTGAATATCTGCCGCCGAACGCCATCATCTTCATTGACGAAAGTCACATTTCGGTGCCGCAAATCGGCGGCATGTACCGCGGTGACTATAACCGCAAATCAACCTTGGCCGATTATGGCTTCCGTTTGCCGTCCTGCGTTGACAACCGACCGCTGAAGTTTGACGAATGGAACGCCATGCGCGGTCAGACGATTTTTGTCTCCGCAACCCCCGGCGACTGGGAGCTGGAACAAAGCGGCGGCAGCTTCGTCGAACAGGTCATTCGCCCGACCGGGCTTGCCGATCCGGTTTGCGTCGTGCGTCCGGTTGAAAACCAGATTGACGACCTCATGGAAGAATGCCGCAAGGTCATCGCCAAGGGCGAGCGGGTTCTGGTAACGACCCTGACCAAAAAAATGGCCGAAGACCTGACCGAATATCTGAACGACAACGGCATCAAAGTCCGCTATCTGCACTCTGACATTGACACGCTGGAACGCATCGAAATCATCCGCGATTTGCGGCTGGGCGTTTTCGACGTGCTGGTCGGCATCAACCTGCTGCGCGAAGGCCTTGATATTCCGGAATGTTCGCTGGTTGCCATTCTTGACGCCGACAAAGAGGGTTTCCTGCGTTCTACCCGCTCGCTGATTCAGACCATCGGCCGTGCGGCGCGCAATGCCGAAGGTAAGGTTATCCTCTACGCGGACAAAATAACCGGTTCAATTAAACAGGCCTTGGACGAAACGCAGCGCCGCCGCGAAAAACAAATGAAATACAATGCGGAAAACGGCATTACGCCGAAAACCATCAAAAAGAGCATTTCGGCAACCTTAAAGGAAATGACCGAAACCGATTTTGTTAAAGACGACGCCAAAGATATTGAAGAAATCAAAAACGTCGAAAAGAAAATCAAGGAATATACCAAACTGATGAAAGAAGCCGCCGCCAATCTCGAGTTTGAAACGGCCGTCATTTATCGTGACAAAATCAAGGAACTTGAACTGCTCGCCATGAAGAATCTGTAAAAATTATATCCCTGAATTTAACAGTCCCGGAAATTATCCGGGACTGCTTTTTTTGATATTTATTTTACCTGCTCCACACAAAAATGCGCCGCCGCAAAGCCTACGCCACTGTGTGTTCCGCCGCACGCACAGGAGCTGCCGGGTCTGCCGCCGGGACAGCTGACCGCTTTTTGTGTGCATCTGTAACATTTCAGGTTACTGACGGTAACCTGAGAACAGGTTATACCAATACCAAATTTAAGACTGTCTTCATACCCGTAATCGGCACAGGTTTTCTTTTCCTGAACACAGCTTGCCCCGGATTGGTTATAACCTGAGTCACAGCTCCAGGCGGAACATT
>ERZ779870.90-NODE-90-length-117182-cov-42.9133_pt1 | contig 117182 bp, 96 predicted proteins | sample MGYA00511247_ERZ779870 | MGnify/ENA primary metagenome ERZ779870 (study PRJEB29588, sample SAMEA2149068) | human gut metagenome | biome: human gut; feature: human-associated habitat; material: faeces | place: Denmark | collected 2008/2010 ...
GCGGTGGAAGAGACTTTATGGAAGGCACCGAAGAGGCTTTCCGGACAGCAATCAAGGCTCACATGCAGCATGGTACCACCAGTATTTTTCCTACCCTTTCTTCTTCTACCATTCCGATGATCCGTGCAGCTGCGGCAACTACTGAAAAAATGATGGCGGAGCCCAATAGCCCTGTACTCGGACTCCATCTGGAAGGACATTATTTCAATATGGACATGGCAGGCGGACAGATTCCGGAAAATATCAAAGATCCCGATCCCGAAGAATATATTCCGTTATTGGAAGAAACACGCTGTATCAAACGTTGGGATGCCGCACCGGAACTTCCCGGAGCCATGCAATTCGGTAAATATATCACGGCAAAAGGTGTTCTGGCTTCGGTAGGACATACCCAGGCAGAATTTGAGGATATACAGACGGCTTATGAGGCGGGATATACGCATGCCACTCATTTTTATAACGCGATGCCCGGTTTCCATAAACGGAAAGAGTACAAGTATGAAGGTACAGTAGAAAGTATTTATCTGATTGATGATATGACAGTGGAAGTGGTGGCTGATGGTATTCATGTACCTCCGACGATCTTGCGTCTTGTCTATAAGATAAAAGGAGTGGAACGCACTTGCCTGATAACGGATGCGTTGGCTTGTGCCGCCAGTGATAGCCAGGTTGCCTTTGACCCGCGTGTGATTATTGAGGATGGAGTCTGTAAGTTGGCAGACCATTCAGCCTTGGCCGGGAGTGTTGCAACGATGGATCGTTTGATTCGTACCATGGTGCAAAAGGCGGAAATTCCTTTGGAAGATGCCATAAGAATGGCTTCCGAAACTCCTGCCCGGATTATGGGAGTGCTCGACCGTAAAGGAACGCTGGAGCGTGGCAAGGATGCTGATATAATTGCCTTGGACAGAGACCTGAATGTGAGAGCTGTATGGGCAATGGGAGAACTGGTGGAAGGCACCAACAAACTGTTTTAAATCTAATAAATAACAAAGACTATGTTGACTCAAATAATAAACGGAAGAATACTTACCCCGCAAGGCTGGTTGAAAGATGGTTCCGTATTGATTTGTGATGGAAAAATATTAGAGGTAACTAATAGTGATTTAGCGGTTATCGGTGCAACGGTTATTGATGCCAGAGGGATGACGATAGTGCCCGGATTCGTAAGTATGCATGCACATGGAGGTGGTGGGCATGATTATACGGAAGCAACGGAAGAGGCTTTCCGCACCGCAACCAATGCACATCTGAAACATGGTGCTACCGGTATATTTCCTACTTTGTCCTCTACTTCATTCGAAAGAATCTACCAGGCAGTCGATGTATGTGAGCACTTGATGAAAGAGAAGGATTCTCCGATTCTTGGTCTGCATATCGAAGGCCCATATCTGAATCCGAAGATGGCGGGTACGCAGTATGACGGTTTTCTGAAAACTCCGGATGAAAATGAATATATTCCTTTGTTGGAGCGTACGTCTTGTATCAGACGTTGGGATATTAGTCCCGAACTGCCCGGTGCACATGATTTTGCAAAGTATACCCGTTCGAAAGGAATTATGACTGCTGTTACACATACCGAAGCCGAATATGATGAAATTAAAGCTGCATTTGCAGTAGGATTTTCTCATGCTGCTCATTTCTATAATGCGATGCCGGGTTTCCATAAACGTCGTGAATATAAATATGAGGGTACAGTGGAAAGTGTGTATCTGACGGATGGAATGACTGTGGAAGTGATTGCGGACGGTATTCACTTGCCTGCCACTATCCTGAAACTGGTTTATAAGTTGAAAGGCGTGGAGAATACCTGCCTTGTTACCGATGCTTTGGCATATGCCGCTTATGAAGGGAATGAACCGATTGATCCTCGCTATATCATAGAGGATGGCGTATGCAAGATGGCGGATCATTCTGCGTTGGCCGGTAGTTTGGCTACAATGGATGTGTTGGTTCGCACTATGGTAAAGAAAGCGAATATTCCTTTGGAAGATGCCGTGCGTATGGCTTCTGAAACTCCTGCCCGTTTAATTGGAGTGAGTGATCGTAAAGGGGCGTTAGCAAAGGGTAAGGATGCCGATATTGTGATTCTTGACAAAGAACTGAATGTACGTTGCGTATGGTCAATGGGAAAGATCGTTCCGGGAACTGATAATCTGTTGCATAAATAACCATTGAAAGGGAAGATGCCGTCCGGAGACTTCCTAAAAGAAAAATGCCCTTTACTAAGAACTAAACTGAATCCCAAAAGTTGGATACAAAATTTTAGGAGTTCAGTTTAGTTCTAGTAAGGGGCATTTTATAAGATCAAGGCTTTTCAGCCTCTTATTATAACAGCAAATGTTCTGTATTATATCAAAAGCTCGGTAGTTTATCAGTCTATCGTCATAAGGAACTTTCCGGACTTTCGATATTTTTCTATTCTGAAAGTAAACTGGTTTCTATTAATTCTTTCAATTGGGCTTTATTCATAGTGCCTAATTTCATTGCCGGTTTGCCGTTCAACGGGCAAAGTAACAGATTGGGAATGGTACGAATCTTAAATGCGCTTTCCAGTTCCGGTTCCTGATCGACGTCCACTTTATAAATATCTAATTTACCTTCGTATTCTTTTGCCAATTGGTCTAATATAGGCGATAATGCTTTGCAATAGACACACCAGGGTGCATGAAAATCGACCAGGCAAGGTTTATTCCCTTTGAAGTTCCAACTGTCAGGATAAGACTGATAATCTGCTACTTTTTCTACAAAACTATCTTTGGTTAAATTTATTATTTTCATATATCCTATTTTTTAATGATTCGTTTTATTTTCTCTCCTGCAAAGATAGGGGAGTTGGAATGAAAGAAGGCTGGCCATTTTTCCTGTTGTATTTACAATTCTTCCTTTATGGCTCTTTTCTAATCAAATTCTAATCTGATATGAGAGGCTTATAATCGTTTTTTTCCGTCTCTCCGGTTGCAGAATTGTAATTTTGCTGCGACAACTACGATAAGGTAATAAAGATAAATATAGTAATGAACAGAGTATTTCTAATTTCTTTTTTTCTTCTGCTGACAGGAGGAATATGTGCGCAACAGGCTACCACAGGAACATTAACGCTGAAAGAGGCGGAACAACGTTTCTTGGAACGTAACTTATCGCTGATAGCCGAACGGTATAACATCGATATGGCACAGGCACAAGTGCTGCAAGCCAGGTTATTTGAGAATCCGGTCATCTCGCTGGAACAGAATGTCTATAACCGCTTGAACGGAAAATATTTTGATTTTGGTAAGGAGGGTGAAACGGTTGTGGAGGTTGAACAGGTCATTCGCCTTGCCGGACAGCGAAATAAGCAGATAAAGCTGGAAAAAATCAATAAGGAAATAGCGGAATATCAGTTTGAAGAGGTGATGAGAACACTCCGTCAGGAGTTGAATGAGAAGTTTGTGCAAATCTATTTTCTTTCGAAATCTATATCCATCTACGAGAAAGAAGTGAACTCTCTGCAAGAACTGCTTGCCGGAATGAAGCTGCAACAGGAGAAAGGGAATATCTCATTGATGGAAATGTCTCGTTTGGAATCGATGTTATTTTCTTTGAAGAAAGAGAAGAACGAACGGGAAAATGAGTTGCTGACTCTTAGAGGAGAACTGAATGTCTTGTTAAATCTTCCGGGAGATACTGCGGTTAAGTTATCACTGGACGAAGAGGTGTTGAAGCAATTGGATTTGTCTCAATTATCGTTTGCTGATTTGAAAGCGATGGTGAATGAACGTCCCGACTTGAAGATTGCCAGGAGTACGGTAAGCGCTTCTCGTGCCAATCTGAAATTGCAGAAATCAATGGCATTTCCGGAGTTCTCGGTGAAAGGGAACTATGACCGTGCCGGAAACTTTATCAATAACTATTTTGCGGTAGGAGTGAGCTTGTCAGTACCTATTTTCAATCGCAATCAGGGAAATATAAAGGCGGCCCGTTTTAGTATTCAACAGGCAGGAGCGGAACAGGAAAATGCTGCTAATCGTGCAGATATGGAACTTTATACCGCTTATGCTTCACTGGAAAAAGCAGTTCAGCTTTACCAATCTACCAATATGGATTTGGAACGTAACTTTGAGAAACTGATAACAGGAGTGAATGAAAACTTTACCAAGCGGAATATCAGCTTGCTGGAGTTTATCGATTACTATGACAGTTATAAGGAAACCTGTATTCAGTTGCATGAAATAAAGAAAGATGTTTTCCTCGCGATGGAAAACCTGAATACAACTATCGGGCAAAATATATTGAACTACTAATATTCATAAATTATCAAAGACTATGAACTGGAATAAATTCCTTCCTTGCATATTGCTTACTACCGTATTGGGAGCATGCTCCGGTAAAGGAGAACAACCGAATGTTGAACCGACTGCTTTATGCCTGACAGATAGCTTGTTGAGAATTGTATCTGTCGATACGGTTCACGTTCAAGAAGTGATTGATGAACTGACATTGAACGGACGGGTCACTTTTAATGAAAATCAGGTAGCACATGTATATCCGATGTTTGGAGGCACGGTGACGGAACTGAAAGCAGAAATAGGAGATTATGTTCGTAAAGGAGATGTACTGGCAGTCATCCGCAGTGGAGAAGTGGCGGACTATGAAAAACAATTGAAAGAAGCGGAACAACAATTATTGCTCGCCCGTAGAAATATGGATGCTACGCAGGATATGTATAACTCCGGCATGGCTTCGGATAAAGATGTGCTTCAGGCAAAGCAGGAGTTGACGAGTGCCGAAGCCGAAGAAAGAAGGATAAAGGAAGTCTTTTCCATTTATAATTTCTCCGGAAATGCTTATTATCAGTTGAAATCACCTGTTTCGGGCTTTATTGTGGAGAAACAAATCAGCAGGGATATGCAGTTGCGTCCTGATCAGAGTGAAGAGTTGTTCACGATTTCGGGGTTGTCGGACGTATGGGTGATGGCAGATGTGTATGAAAGCGATATCAGTAAAGTTTCTGAAGGTGCTTCTGTACGCATTTCTACATTGGCCTATCCGGATAAGATGTTTGCCGGCACTATTGATAAGGTATATCATTTGCTGAATAGCGAAAGTAAAACAATGAATGTCCGTATCAAATTAAAGAATGAAGAGTATCTGTTGAAGCCGGGGATGTTTACGAATGTAAGTGTGAAGTGCAAGGCAGATGGAACCTCCATGCCTCGTATCGATTCTCATGCGTTGGTGTTTGAAGGAGGTAAAAATTATGTTGTTGTAGTAGAGCCGGATCAGCGTTTGCAGGTGAAAGAGGTAGATGTATACAAACAGTTGAGCAAGGAGTGCTATATCCGTTCCGGGCTTTCCGAGGGGGATAGGGTGCTGAATAATAATGTATTGTTGGTATATAATGCGTTGAATGCAGATTAAAAACAGAAAATAGTATGCACAAATTCATAGATAATATAGTGGCTTTCTCGCTGAAGAATAAGTTCTTTATTTTCTTCTGTACAGCGATTGCCGTTATAGCCGGAGCTGTTTCTTTTAAACATACTCCGATAGATGCTTTCCCGGATGTGACGAATACGAAAGTCACAATTATCACGCAATGGCCGGGACGTAGTGCGGAAGAGGTAGAGAAGTTTATCACCATTCCTGTTGAGATTGCCATGAATCCTGTTCAGAAGAAAACGGATATTCGTTCTACCACTCTTTTCGGACTTTCTGTAATCAATGTGATGTTCGAAGATCGTGTGGATGATTTCACCGCCCGTCAACAGGTATATAATTTATTGAATGACGCCGATCTTCCTGACGGGGTTACTCCGGAGGTGCAACCGTTATATGGCCCGACGGGAGAAATATTCCGTTATACACTCCGTAGTGATAAACGTAGTGTGCGGGAGCTGAAAACAATCCAGGATTGGGTGATCGAGCGTAACCTTCGTTCGGTATCCGGCGTAGCGGATATTGTGAGCTTCGGCGGAGAGGTGAAAACATTTGAGGTAAGCGTGAATCCTCACCAGTTGATTAACTATGGAATTACTTCTTTGGAACTTTATGACGCGATAGCCAAAAGTAACATCAATGTAGGAGGAGATGTCATAACCAAGAGTTCGCAAGCTTATGTTGTTCGTGGAATTGGTCTGATTAACGACTTGGAAGAATTGAGAAACATCGTAGTGAAAAACATCAACGGTACTCCGATTTTGGTGAAGAATCTTGCCGATGTACACGAATCCTGTTTGCCCCGTCTCGGCCAGGTAGGACGAATGGATGAAGATGATGTGGTACAAGGCATTGTAGTCATGCGGAAAGGGGAGAATCCGGGCGAGGTGATTGCAAACCTGAAAGATAAAATAGAAGACTTGAATCAGAATATACTTCCGAAAGATGTGAAAATCGTGTCATTCTATGACCGGGAGGATTTGGTGAATCTGGCGGTAAAGACGGTGACACATAATCTGATCGAAGGAATTTTATTGGTTACGTTTATTGTATTGATTTTTATGGCAGATTGGCGGACTACCGTGATTGTTGCTGTCGTTATCCCATTAGCCCTTCTATTCGCTTTTATCTGTTTACGGGCGATGGGAATGTCCGCCAATCTGCTTTCTATGGGAGCCATTGACTTCGGTATCATTATTGATGGGGCAGTGGTGATGGTGGAAGGAGTGTTTGTGGCTTTGGACAAGAAAGCAAGGCAAGTAGGAATGCCGGCATTTAATGTCATGTCCAAAATGGGATTGATCCGTAACACCGCAAAAGATAAGGCGAAAGCAGTTTTCTTCTCCAAATTGATTATCATAACCGCGTTGATTCCTATCTTCTCTTTCCAGAAGGTAGAAGGAAAGATGTTCTCTCCTTTAGCCTATACGCTGGGTTTTGCACTATTGGGAGCTTTGATCTTTACGCTGACCCTGGTGCCGGTAATGTCTTCTATGCTGTTGAAGAAGAATGTTCGTGAGAAGAATAATCGTTTTGTCCGTTTTGTCAATAGAAAATGTACGGCTTTTTTTGATTTATTCTATGCGCACAGAAAACTGACTATTGGACTGGCAACGGTCATAGCAGGTGTCGGATTATGGCTTTTCTCTTTCTTGGGTACGGAGTTTCTTCCACAGTTGAATGAGGGGTCTATCTATATTCGTGCCACCTTGCCACAAAGCATTTCGCTGGATGAATCGGTGACGCTTGCCAATAAAATGAGAAGGAAGCTATTAACGTTTTCGGAAGTACGTCAAGTCCTGTCACAGACCGGACGACCGAATGACGGAACAGATGCTACCGGATTCTATAATATCGAGTTTCACGTTGATATATACCCTGAAAAGGAATGGGAGAGTAAACTGACTAAAATGGAACTGATCGATAAAATGCAGGAGGATTTATCCATTTACCCCGGCATTGACTTCAATTTCTCACAGCCGATTACCGATAATGTGGAGGAAGCCGCTTCCGGCGTGAAAGGATCTATTGCGGTGAAGGTGTTTGGTAAAGACTTGTATGAGTCGGAGAAATATGCGGTGCAGATTGAGAAAATCCTGGGCACGGTTCAAGGAATTGAAGACTTGGGTGTGATTCGGAATATCGGTCAGCCGGAACTTCGTATAGAGTTGAATGAAGGTCAGTTGGCGCGTTATGGCGTTGCTAAAGAAGATGTGCAATCGATTATCGAGATGGCGATTGGCGGAAAATCGGCTTCATTATTGTATGAGGACGAACGGAAATTCAATATCATGGTAAGGTATAGCGAACAATTCCGCCAGAATGAAGAAGAAATAGGTAAGATACTGGTTCCGGCAATGGATGGCACAATGATGCCTATCAAGGAACTGGCGGATATAACGACCATTACGGGACCATTACTTATTTTCCGTGATAATCATGCACGATTCTGTGCAGTGAAATTCTCGGTGAGAGGCCGTGACATGGGTACGGCAGTTGCCGAGGCACAGAAAAAGGTAAATGCATCCGTACATCTGCCGGCAGGATATTCGCTGAAATGGACAGGTGATTTCGAGAACCAGCAACGTGCCACGAAACGCTTGGCACAAGTGGTTCCCATCAGTATTGCTATCATCTTTATCATCCTGTTTATTCTGTTCTCTAATGCGCGGGATGCCGGACTGGTATTGCTGAATGTGCCATTTGCCGCTGTGGGGGGTATTGTAGCCCTTCTGATAACACGATTCAACTTCTCCATTTCTGCAGGTATCGGTTTCATAGCCTTGTTCGGTATTTGTATTCAGAACGGCGTGATTATGATTTCCGACATCAAAGCGAATCTGAAACTGGGTTCTCCTTTGGAAGAGGCTACGAAAGAAGGAGTACGCTCACGCATTCGCCCTGTGATTATGACGGCGGCAATGGCGGCCATCGGTTTGTTGCCTGCTGCCATGAGTCATGGAATTGGTTCGGAATCACAGCGTCCGTTGGCGATTGTTATTATCGGCGGATTGATAGGAGCGACTTTCTTTGCCTTGTTTGTCTTTCCTCTCATCGTAGAAGTGGTATATGAACGAATGTTATATGATAAAAACGGAAAGTTATTGCAAAGACGTATTTAGTTCATTTCTATTCTGTGGAAAAAACGTTCATAGATTAAATTTGTAGTTTTCAGTAGGTAGAGTGAGAAAGGGATAAAAGAAGGGTGAATTAAAAAATCACCCGTACTTTTGTTCCTTTTTCTATTTCTGAAGATATATCTAGCTTTCCATGATAAGCAGAAATGATTTTCAAAGTCAGACTAAGTCCGATACCTTGTCCGGCATAATCCCGGGTGTTACTACCTCGATAGAAAGACTGGAAAATATGCTCTATTTCTTCTTGCGGAATACCGATTCCCTGATCTTCCACCTCAAGAATGACTTGTTGCTGTTCCCGATAGAGAGCCACATTTACTTCCTTATCGGAGTATTTACATGCGTTATCAATTATATTTTTCAATGCTATCTTTAACAGATAAGGATTAGCCTTAACAACAGCTTGTTGTTCTGTTGCTTCCAAGTGGAGACGGATTCTTTCATTAGAACCGGTCAACCCTTTCAATATATCAGATAGAATGATCTCTTCCACATTATTTTTCAGGAGTTCTTCTTCCTGTCGCGAAAGAAAAAGAAGGTGGCGGATCAGACTGGACAACCGTTTGCTTTCCGAAGAAATTCGTTGCAGGGATTCAATGTATTCTCCGGTACTTCTTTCTTTGAGCAGACTGATTTCACATTCTCCCTGAATAGCAGTAATCGGATTGTTCAACTCGTGCGAAGCATGGCTTACAAAGGATTTCTCTGCCTTGAAAGCACTATCCAGGCGATCGAGCATATTATTTAGTGTTTTTATCATGTCCTCCAGCTCGTCATTATTTCCGGTAGTCTTTAACCTACGATTCAGACTGTTGGCCCGTATTCTTTTCAACTCCTTTAATATGTGTTGCAGCGGAACCAAAATACGACCGGAATATATTTTCCCGATGAAAAAGATCAGGATGGAACTGGCTAAAACAAGGAAAATGGAAAGTAACAACAGATGTTCCTTGATTTCTGTTCCGTAGGCATTCCGGGACATGACAAGTACGATGAAATTCCCTTCATTATCCGGATAATAAAGGGCGGCTCCCAACTGATCCTTATATTTAAAAGAAAAAGGAATACTGTCTTTCCCTGCCAGTAGAAGTGTTTGCTGGTGTTGCGTGAGATACTTATTCAACGTATCACGCACTTCAGAAAGACTATCCATGTTGAGAAGAATCTCATGAGCTTCGGGCAGAAGTTCATCATATTTGCGTTGGATAATCTGGTAACTCTGTTCGTCTACTTCATCCTTTTCCCAGTGCTTCTGTGCAGTCAGGTAGGCTTTCTCACGCAGGTAGGAAGCATAGAGCTTATTGATATACTGTGTACTGAAAATATAAAATACAGCAATGATAATGACAGTCGTCAACACGCTGATTAACGTATAGAAAAGAGCTATTTTGGAACCTATTTTCATAGCCGGGATAGTTGGTGAGTTTAAGTATTCATGATATATCCTAATCCTACGACTGTGTGAATCAGCTTTTTATCAAAGTCACGGTCTATCTTTACCCGGAGATAGTTTACATAAACATCTACGATATTGGTATTGGTATCAAAATTCTTGTCCCACACATCTTTGAGTAGGGTGATACGTGAGAGCGCAACCCCTTGATGAGTCATGAAATATTCGAGCAGACGATATTCCTTGACAGTAAGATCAATATCTATATTGCCTCTTTTAGCTCTTCGGGTATTGCAATCCAATATCAGATTATCACAAGTCAGCAGATTGGAGGTTACTTCTTTATTGCGTCTTAACAAGGCTTTGATGCGTGCCTCCAGTTCTTGGAAACTGAAAGGCTTGACGAGATAATCATCTGCTCCCGCATCCAGTCCTTTGACGATATCTTCCGTTGTACCCAAGGCTGTCAGCATGATCACAGGAGACTGGTACCCAAACGTCTGCCGATAAAGCTGGCAAAGTTCCAAACCGTTTATTTTCGGCATGATAATGTCCAGTATCAAAAGGTCGAAAGGTTCGTCCTGAAGGATTTTCCAACCAGCGTTTCCGTCATGACAGACGGTTACCGTATGTCCGAACTCTTTTAACCCCCGTTCAATGAAAGAGGCGATGTTTATTTCATCTTCAACTAATAATATCTTTGCCATCATTCAGATTGTTTATGCGCAAAGATACTTTTTTCCTGGCATCTGAAGAAAGAAATTCGCCCTACATTTAAGTGTTTCTCCTTTTTGAGTTGTACTGTTTTTCTGAAATAGCAAGGATACTTATCGCGCTATCCGGGATAATTATCCCTTTGCTTCCTGATACATAAAGCGTTTGATTGACTTTTTCGCAGTCTTTTCAAATTCCTCGAAATGGATCTTTATCTTGCTTATTTGAGAATAGTTAGGAAGCTGTTGATTCAACTCGATACGGTTTTGTTCCATCACTTTCTGAATATCCGTCTGCTGCAATCCATGAGCGAAAGCGTCATCGAAATCCGGATAAATCATTGCTACCAGCTTTTCATGCTGTAAGACAATCAGTGATTCCGCAACATACGGCATATTATTCAGCTTGCTTTCAATTTCTTCCGGATAGATGTTCTGTCCGCTAGAGGTGAGAAGCAGGTTTTTGCTACGTCCGCGAACTGTTACGTAACCTTCTTCATCCAACGTGCCGAGGTCACCGGTATGCAGCCAGCCGTTAGCATCAATAATTTGCGCGGTAGCTTCCGGATTTTTGTAATATCCCAGCATCATGTTCATTCCTCTACATACGATTTCTCCGGCATGCGTTTCCGGGTCCGGCGAGTCAATACGAACTTCCATTCGGCTGGTTGCCTTTCCGCAAGAAGCAAGTTTCAGCGTTTCCCAACGACTGGAGCAAATGATAGGACCACATTCAGTCATACCGTAAGCGATTGTATAGGGGAATCCTATCTTTTTAAGGAAGGCCTCAACTTCAGCATTGAAAGGAGCGCCTCCGATAATAATCTCGTCAAAGTTTCCACCGAAGATTTCCATGGCGGCCTGCCGTGCCAGCGATTTGATTTTATCATTCACGATAGGCACTTTAAGCAATAACTTACCGATTGTGCTGTCTACTTTAGGAAGAATATCTTTTTTAATAATCTTTTCCACAATCAATGGCACACAAGAGATCACTCTTGGCTTGATTTCAGAGAAAGATTGAGAAATAATTTTCGGAGACGGCATGCGCGTCAGGAAATAGATGTGCGCACCTGCAGAAAATCCGTAAAGGAAATCATATACCATACCGAACACATGCCCCATAGGCAGCATGGAAACGATATGATCGCCCGGTTTAACAGGAAGCATCTCGAAGCAGTAAGCCACATTCGACCAAAGACTGCGATAGGGGAGCATCACTCCTTTAGAGTAACCTGTGGTGCCGGAAGTATAATTGATAATAGCCAGTTCTTCAGGATGATCCTTTCGGTAGCAAATATGTTCCGGGCGGAAGTTCTTGGGATATTGTCGACCATATATTGCATTCCGGTGTTCAAAAGCATAAGTGAGTTTCTCGTTGCGTGATACTAATGGTGAGAAATCTGTTAGTAAAGCAATACCCTCTAATAAAGGCATGGCGTCCTCATTCAAATTTTCCCAGGCTTGGTCACCGACAAAAAGTAATTTGGCTTCGGAATGGTTGACGATATTATGAATATTATCTGCCTTGAATTCATGCAAAATGGGAACAATAACAGCTCCGTAAGTGATAGTCGCCAGGAAAGTAACTGCCCAGTGAGCACTGTTACGTCCGCAAACGGCTATTTTATCTCCCGGCTGGATGCCGGCACTCTCCAAGACGATGTGAAATTTAGCGATTTTACGCGCTACATCCTTATATTGGAGGGTAATTCCTTTATAGTCAGTTAAGGCATCTTTGTCCCAGTTTTTGATGATGCTTTGCTCAATATAATCAATGAACTGATGTTCTTGTTCCATTCGATTTTTGCACATTTAGTTTAAAACTGCGCAAAATTAATACTTCGCTGATGTAAACCGAATTTTAAATTCAAGTTTTACGGTTAATTAACGGAGGGGAATGAACAATTTTTACGGCTTGCTAAGGCGTTTTCGTGTTTCTTCCTTAAAACTAGTCTGTTGGCCTATTTAAAACATTTCGTCTCCACGCATGAATAAGAAACGAGTGTCTTGTAGGGACAAGAGGCTTCATGCGTGGAGACGAATCAGTTATAGTGATAGAATCAATCTTTTCGGATGTTAGTCAGAATCAGTCTCTTCTTCTTTGGATTTTTCGGAGATGAGCAGCAGTTTATCTCCTTCATGCAGTTTCAGTGTTCCGTTGGGAATCAGGAACTCATCTCCGCGCTTCACAATCATTACCAGCGTGCCTTTCGGGAGATTCATATCTTTCAATGTATCTGCTTCTTCCAGCATACTTTTAGTAATAGTCATATCACTAAGATCAGAGTCTATTTCTTCCGGGAGTTCCACTCCGAAATCATTTCCTGTTTTTTCCAGTGGTTTGGAAAGATTCAAGATCCGGGCTACGAAAGAAATCGTTGTTCCCTGTACCACCAATGACACGATGGTAATAAAGAAAACAATGTTGAAGATGAGGTTCGAACCCTCTACGCCCGCCACTACCGGATAGGTGGCAAAGATAATAGGAACTGCACCGCGCAATCCTACCCAAGAGACGAAAATACGTGATTTCATCGTAATTTTCCGGAATGGAAGCAAACAAAGGAATACGCTTAACGGTCGGCCGATAATAATCATAAAGACACCAATCAACAATGCCACAGCAGCTACTTCCAACATCTCGTGCGGATTGACAAGCAATCCCAGGCAAAGGAACATGATGATTTGAAACAACCAGGTCAGTCCGTCCATAAAGGTGTAGATATCCTTACGGTGCATGATTTTATTGTTTCCCACCATGATACCAGCGATATATACGGCAAGGTATCCGTTACCTTTCAGTAAGTCGGTGATGGAGAAAGTGAAAAACACAAATGCCAGTAATAAGATGGGATACAAGGCTTGATTATCAATATTGAGCTTATTTAACATCCGGATAGCTAGCTTTCCAAGTACATATCCGGCAGCCGCGCCGACGATAAACTGGATGACGAAAGAGCCTACGATAGCTCCGACTCCCATACCTGACGATTGAATAAACTGTATCAGGACAATGGTAAGCATATAGGCCATCGGGTCATTACTTCCGCTCTCCAGTTCCAGCATGGGACGGAGGTTGTGCTTTAAATTCATCTTCTGTGAACGGAGAATGGCGAACACCGAAGCCGAGTCCGTAGACGACATGGTAGAGGCCAAAAGCAGGGAAGTGGTGATAGGTAAATAAATATTAGACCAGCTCATACCTGATATCCACCAGATAAAGAGCCCGGTGAAAAGAGCTGTGAGCAGTACTCCGACAGTGGAAAGCACGATACCGGGACCTAAAATAGGTTTGATTTCTCTGAATTTCGTATCCATACCTCCCGAGAAAAGGATAATGCTAAGAGCGACCATACCGATAAACTGCGCGTCTTTCGCGTCGTGGAATTGCAGGCCGAGGCCGTCACTTCCAAACAACATTCCTACTACGAGGAACAATAATAAGGTAGGTACTCCAAAGCGGTATCCGGTTTTTCCAACAACGATGCTGACGAAAAGTAAGATAGAACCGATAAGTAGGGTGTTTTCTGCTGTAAATATCATAGGCAATATATTATAAAGTTATAAAATTGTCGTATTAATTCTCACCGTGCGAAGTTACACATTATTAACAACAAATAAAAACTCTTTTTGGATGTATTTTTGTGAAAAAAGGGAGTTAAATTGTCTAAAAAGACTAATTTTGCAAAGAATAATCTACATTATACTTATGGATTCAAATAATCTTACACCTTTGAGGAAAGGGGTGGTGGGGGTACAATTCTTGTTTGTAGCTTTCGGTGCTACGGTACTCGTACCGTTATTGGTAGGGCTTGACCCTTCTACAGCTCTGTTTACAGCAGGTATTGGTACGCTTATCTTTCATGCGGTTACGCGTGGAAAGGTTCCTGTCTTTCTGGGGAGTAGTTTCGCATTTATTGCGCCTATCATTAAAGCGACAGAACTTTATGGGCTGCCCGGCGCTTTATCCGGCATGGTTGGAGTTGCATTAGTTTACTTTGTGATGAGTGCGCTTGTCAAATGGCAGGGAGTGCGGGTGATTGAACGGTTGTTTCCTCCTGTTGTCATAGGACCTGTCATTATTCTGATAGGTTTATCATTGGCGGGAACAGGAGTGAATATGGCAAAAGAGAACTGGGTGCTGGCTCTCCTTTCATTGGTGACTGCGGTTGTTGTTTCGATGAAAGCTAAAGGACTTTTGAAGCTGATACCTATTTTCTGTGGAATTGTAGTGGGGTATCTGGCTGCATGGCTCTTCTATGGTTTGGATTTGTCCGGTGTCAGAGATGCCGCTTGGATTGGATTGCCGCAGTTTGTCTTTCCTAAATTCTCATGGGAGCCGGTGTTATTTATGATTCCGGTAGCTATTGCTCCGGTGATAGAGCATATTGGTGATGTCTATGTGGTGAATACGGTTACGGGAAAAGATTTCGTGAAAGACCCGGGATTGCACCGCACCTTATTGGGGGATGGTCTGGCTTGTTTCTGTGCCGGATTGCTGGGTGGGCCTCCTGTGACTACCTATTCGGAAGTGACAGGAGCCATGTCATTGACAAAGATTACCAATCCGCAAGTGATCCGAATAGCTGCCATCTCTGCTATCTTATTCTCCGTTATTGGTAAAATCAGCGCATTACTAAGATCCATACCTAGTGCGGTACTGGGTGGCATTATGCTGTTGCTTTTCGGGACGATTGCCTGTGCGGGTATTGGTAATCTTGTGAATAACTGTATTGATTTGAGCCGTACAAGAAATATCGTTATCGTGTCTTTGACACTGACTGTCGGGATTGGTGGCGCTGCTTTTAGCTGGGGTGATTTTTCTTTGTCCGGTATCGGATTGGCAGCTTTGGTAGGAGTAGTTCTCAATTTGATATTGCCCAAAGAAGATTAAAAAAGGAAGCCGGTATTCGAGAAGAAAGAATAAACGCTGGATTCCCGATTATATATAAAAAAGATAGTGACGGTATATGATGGAAATAGTGACGGTATCATTACCGTATAGCGTCACTATCCTTATCATATACCGTCACTATCTTTTAGAAGGAAATTTGCCTGTAAAATACCCTTCTGTTCCCTTATCATTTATGATAGAAACTTCACAATATCTTCATCCACTGTACTGATACCTCCGATCCCAAATTGCTCGATCAATACGTTCTTTACATTCGGTGAAAGGAAAGCGGGAAGAGTAGGTCCTAAATGAATATGTTTCACTCCTAAAGCCAGCAATGCCAATAAAACAATGACCGCCTTTTGTTCGTACCATGCAATGTTGTATACGATAGGTAACTGATTCACATCGTCCAACCCGAAGATTTCTTTCAGTTTTAGAGCGATTACAGCCAGTGAGTAACTGTCGTTACATTGTCCCGCATCCAATACTCTCGGAATACCGTTGATATCACCTAAAGCTAATTTATTGTATCTGTACTTGGCGCAACCTGCCGTAAGAATCACTGTATCACCGGGTAGCTTTTGAGCAAATTCCGTATAATATTCACGGCTCTTCATACGTCCGTCGCATCCTGCCATTACAAAGAACTTACGGATGGCTCCACTTTTCACGGCATCCACCACTTTATCCGCTAAAGCCGTCACCTGTGCATGAGCGAATCCACCGATGAGTGTTCCGTTTTCGATGGCTACGGGTGGCTGGCATTGTTTAGCATGAGCAATCAGGGCAGAAAAATCTTTCGGTTTTCCATCTTTGCGTTCGGGGATATAATGCGCGCCTTCCAGACCGCAGGCTCCTGTGATGTAAATGCGGTCTTTGTAGCTGGCATTCGCACGTGGCGGAACAATACAGTTACTTGTAAACAGGATCGGACCGTTGAAACTTTCAAATTCCTCTTTTTGTTTCCACCAGGCATTTCCGTAGTTTCCTGCCAGATGCTTATACTTCTTTAGTTGAGGATAATAGTGCGCAGGCAGCATTTCACTGTGCGTATATACATCTATCCCTGTACCTTCCGTTTGCTCCAGCAACTCTTCGAGGTCTTTTAAATCATGTCCGCTTATCAATATACCCGGATGATTACGGACACCAAGATTCACTTGTGAGATTTCCGGATTACCGTAACTGCTCGTATTTGCCTTGTCTAGCTGTGCCATTGCTGATACTCCATGTTTTCCTGTTTCTAGCGTTAATTGAACCAATTCTTCCACAGTAATATCATTGCGGGTCAATTCGGACAATGCGTGCTGCATGAAAGCAAATATCTCCGGTGACTGATAGCCCAGGTTATGCGCATGCTCTACATAGGCAGCCATTCCTTTCAGACCATAGTGTACGAGTTCTTTTAGTGAGCGTATATCCTCGTTGGGCGTGCGAAGCACACCGACCGTTTTTGATTTTTCTTCAAACTCCTCTTCATTTCCATCCCAAAGACATTCGTCAGGAGCATTCTCGATCTTTACCTTACCGGCAAGTTCCTTTTTCAGTTTCAGTCCTTCTTTGATTTTTTCGGTGATCGCTACTTTATCAAAATTGGCGTTAGTGATGGTGATGAACAAAGCATCATAGATAAATTTGTCTGCTTGTTCGGAAGACTGTCCCTCTTTACGCAGATGTTCGTTGTAGACAGCAATTCCACGTACTACAAAAAGCAGCAGGTCTTGCAGGTTAGCCACTTCGGAAGTTTTACCGCATACACCTTTTAAGGTACAACCCGTACCCATTGCGGTTTCTTGACATTGATAACAGAACATACTCATAACTTTTACGTTTTTAATTAGTCCAACAGTTTATTTATTGAACGCAAAAGTAGAGGAAAGGTTTCAGGTGATTCTGTAACCAATGTTACAACAATGAATATTTTATCTCAAATACTCACAATTAGATAAATGATTTTTAAATCGGAGCATTATTGGATGAGCCGGACCAGTTCTTCTTTCTGTAAGATAGTGATATGTTTACGATCCGCTATCAATAGTCCGTCTTCCTGCATGTGTGCCAGTTCGCGGGCGAGGGAAGGGCGGGACACTCCGAAGTAATCACTCAACTCCTGTTGCGAACGGTCGAGGGTGATATGTGTCTGTTGTTGCTGTTTGTACAGGCGGAGCAGGTAGGAGGCAAGTTTCTGACGAATGGTCTTGAATGACATGAAGAAAAGTTTATCTGATAAAGTCCGTGCATAATTGGCGGAGAGATTCATATAGTTTTCCAAAAACTGCTCGTTCTTGCGGAACAAACTCAAAACACTTGGTTTAGGAAGCTCGATCACCTCTGTCGGTTCATTGGCAGTTACCTCCACCGGATAGCGGTTCTGCTCACCAAACAGGAACAGGGGGGCAATCGCTTTGGGAGCAGTTATATCTTCCACCTTGATAAGACGTCCCGAATAGTCAATCATTTCCCCACGCACACTTCCTTTGGTCAGGATGACAAGACGGTTGCACACATCTCCCTGTCGCGCCAGGATTTCTCCTTTCTTATAAGAACGTGTATGAAAACTGATCTCTTCCAGATCGGCAAGAAGTCTTTCCGGAGTGATTCCACGGAATAGCGGATTATTGACTAGTGTAGGTATCATATATCAATCGTTATTTGAATTTTAAAATAAACGTTGTCTCTTTCTCTCGTAGTAACGTAAGGCTTCCTCCTGAAAGGCGCATGATTTGGCGGGAGATACTAAGTCCGATTCCGCTACCGCCTTCTTTGGTCGTAAAGAAAGGAATGAAGATATGTTCTGCTATTTCCGCTGGGATTTCGGGACCATTGTTTTTTATCTCAATCCATATTTCTTCCATGTCATTGCAGGACGCCTTCAACTCAATTCTCCCATCCGGCTGATTGCCGATTGCTTGAATTGCGTTCTTTAAAAGATTGATAACTACCTGTGAAATAAGATTCTCATCTGCATATACGATTAAGTCCGTAGGAGTAATCTCTGTGTGGAAACGGATATGCTCACATGGATGCTGATGACAGGCAAGTTCAACCATTCTTTCTATGAATGCTTTCACATAGAACAAGGAGGGTTCCGGTGTCGGTATGCGTGTGAATTGCCGGTATGATTCTACAAAGGCAAGCAACCCTTTTCCCGTCGTACTGATTGTTTGTAATCCGTGATTCATCTCTTCGTCTTTATCCGCTGATATTGAAAGAAGCGTATCGCAAAGGGAAGTGATGGGAGTCACAGAGTTCATGATCTCATGTGTCAGTACCCGTGTCAGCCGGATCCATGAATCTATTTCTTTTTCATCCAGTTCGGTATTGATATCATTCAGGGCAAGGATGCGCAGATGCTCTTTGCGTACATTGATTTCCGACACACGGATGGATAAGTTAATCGTTCCCCGTTCATTGTGAAATATGACTTGTAGTTTGTCCCCCGGGCGACAGTTCTCTATTTTCTCCATAAGCTGCGCATCCACTTGACTTAACTGGCGGATATGTGTAAACACATTCAGCCCTAAAATACGGAGTGCTTCTTTGTTCTTCTGATAAACGGCTCCATTGTCATTGAGCACTACTAATCCTGTACTGACAAAGTCGAGAATCAGTTCGTAGTATTTCTCTTGCTGGGCTGTTTCAGCTTTCACGCTATATAAGATATGTCCCACGCGGTTGAGCGCCCGGTTTATTTCTTTGCTCTCGGGAGTACCGTTTTCTTCGGTAAAATGAAATGTATTATCATTATTCTCGAGCGCATCAATCATAAAAAGCACCTGTTTGGTGTGGAGGCGATAAAGGCGGATTTGCCAAAGTATGCTAAGAACCAATAGACAAAGACTGCCCCCTAACCAACCGTATGATTGATGTATACCGAACCACACGGACGATATACAGAAAAGTGCCGTCAGCAAGACTCTGAACCAATATTGAACACCTACTTGTTGAAGCTGCACTGTCATAATCCGAACTTTTTCATCTTGTTATAAAGAGTCTGCCTGGTTATTCCCAGTTGGGCGGCTACTGCCGATAAGTTTCCTGCACAAGTGTCGAGCGCTTTCCGTATCATCTGCATTTCCATCTCTTCCAGCGTAGAAATACTTTTCTCCTGACTCTCCGTCCGTGGAATGGATAATTGGAATAATTCGGCAGGAACGAGCGGACTGTCATTGATGATAACGGCCTTTTCAATCACGTGTTCCAGTTCACGGATATTACCATACCAAAGGTGTGCTTTCAATTTATCTTTAGCGTCGGGAGTGAACTTCATCAATGTCTTGTCATATTGTTTGCAAAAGCGTACCATGAACCTTTCGGCCAATGGAATAATATCTTCTTTCCGTTCCCGCAAAGGAGGAATCTCTACATGAATGGTATTGATGCGATAGAGCAAATCTTCCCGGAATTCACCTTTCACTACCATCTCTTGCAGATTCCGGTTGGTTGCGCATATCAGTCGGATATGAATGGGAATCGGCGTGTTGCTTCCCACTCTCACAATGCTTCGTCGTTGGAGGACGGTCAGTAGCTTTGCTTGCAGGTGGTAAGGCAGGTTGCCTATTTCATCGAGAAACAGCGTACTATTATCGGCAGCCTCAAATTTGCCGGTCCGGTCGGTGTGTGCGTCGGTGAAAGAACCTTTAACGTGTCCGAAAAGCTCACTTTCAAATAAAGACTCTGTGATAGTCCCCATATCCACTGCAATCATTTCTTTGTATTTGCGGTTGGAAAGGAGATGAATCTCCCGTGCCAGCATTTCTTTCCCCGTTCCGTTTTCGCCTGTTATCAGGATATTGGCGTCGGTGATGGCTACCTTTTCAATTAATGTGCGGAGTTGTTGCATCACTTTGCTTTCTCCCCAGTACATAGGTGAGTGGGTGGTTTCTTCTTTGCTGCCCGTTTTCTTGTCGTTGTGCGTAGAAGCTGCTGCGGTTTGCAGGGTTTCCACTAGTTTTTGGTTATCCCAAGGCTTGACGATAAAGTCGGTTGCTCCTTCTTTAATCCCCCGGATAGCCAGTTCGATGTCGGCATAAGCCGTAAAAAGTACGACCGGAAGTTCTGGACGTACTTTCTTTATTTCATGCAACCAGAATAAACCCTCATTGCCGGTGTTGATGCCTGATGTGAAATTCATATCCAGCAGAATTACTTCCGGTGTTTCTTCCCTTATGACACTGGACAGGGTGACAGGAGAGGAGAGTGTGACAATCTTGGAAAAATAATTTTTCAGAAGGATTTGTACGGCAGTCAATACTCCTTTATTATCGTCTACAATGATGATTGTTCCTGATTTACTCATTTTCGTTTAAGTTTGTAAAGCGCAAACTTACGAAAAAGTGAGTTATAAATCATAATTCATAAATCATAAATTCTTTTATAACCACTGGAACTTCAATCCGAATGATAAACTAAGATAATCACGGGGACGGAGATAGCTATTGTTTACTGCACTGATAACATACAGGTCGCACGTACTTATTTCATAGAAAAAAGTCACCGACTTGGCTAAAAATCTACGTTGCGGATCAATATCGTATGTCAACCGTTGTCCCATGAAAACATGAAAACGTACTTTGCTGGAGAAACCATAGTAACCTTTCGGATAACGTTCCGGCTCATTCACCCAAAACTGGTCGCCAAACACGGTATTCACATAAAGCCCGCAGGTAAGAGGTTCCGTAGAGAAGCCCTTTCCGATATTAATGCTCCAGGGCATATAGTTCTGCTTGAGCGTCATGGTTACTTTGGCCTTCTTTGACGAATATTTCGGTATAAATCCGAGCAATATATCCGTTTCCCACTGATTATGTTTCCCGTAATCCCATCCCGTACCGAAAGAAAGCAATCCCATGTTTCCGGCATACTGTATTTTGGAGTGCGTCGGGATAATCCGTTCCCAGTGACTGCGGAAACGGTGAATCCGGTTATCGTAACGACTGTGTTTCACCTGCTTCGGTGTAACCGGCAATACAGAGTCCGCTCTGATGATCGTAAATATAGAATCTCCTGTGCGAAAAGTGATAATTGAATCATCTTTGATAATGAAACGGAGTGAATCATCCTTGTACGAGTTGATGATTGTATCTGCTTTACAAGTAGCTGAAATCAGACCGGGAAGTAACAGAAGTACGGATAATACTCCTGCGCGCAAGATATAGTTAGTATTTAACCAGTTCATATTCATATTTTTCCGGGGTTATTGTAAATACCAGATAAGTACGGAGATCCATGCAATCACTGGTAACATAATGTATTCCATCATCAAAAATCACGTCATCCTGAAAGTGATGTGTGTGGGCAGCTGTACAAAACTGTATTCCCGGGTATTGTTTGACATAATGTTGGAATACTTTTGCCACATTATCATTGAATACATCTGTGTAGGGGCGTGCGTGCATACTAATGACCGTTTTTTTGAATTCATCCTGTCTGTTCGTTAACTCTTGTTCCATAAAGGTGAAGTTTGGCACCGGTTCAGAGTAGTCATACTCCAATGCATTGGTGTTCAGGCAGACAAATTTCACATTACCTGCGATGAAAGAAAAGTTGGTGGGACCGAATACCGCCTTGTATGTTTCTGCTCCCGTCCCCAAACAATCATGGTTGCCGATAAGGACTACATAAGGCACGTTAAGTCCGTTCATGATATCCCTTTGCCAGAGAAACTCTTTGGTTAGTCCGAAGTCACTCATATCCCCTCCGTGAATAACGAAGTCGATATCATTCCGTTTATTAATCTCTTTCACGAAATCTTCCGTTTCATCGTACCATCGTTGTGAGTCGCCCATAGTCACAAAGCGTATGGTCGTTTTACCTTGGCAGTTTGCCTCTATTCTTTCGATATTATGTGCGTTGACCTCTGTTTCGCCGCTGATACGGACGTCGTATGGATGGTAATCTATCATGCCGCATCCGGAAAGTAAAAAGCACGATAAGAATACATATACACTCTTTCTCATCATAATTATTTTGTTTATAGTCTAGAAAACTAAATACAAAGATAAAGTTTTCTATTTGGATGGACAATCGGCTAACAGGCAAATAGGACTCTTTGAACAATAAATGGGAGATATGGAACAGTATCGATTTGTCTAATAATTAGACGGTCCTGTCTAATTATTAGACAATGCTTGGGAAACTAGGAAAAGATAAATGATTGAAAATGAATAGCCATTCTTGTTTGGCATACTTTCTGCATGACTAAAAACGTCAATAGTAAAACTGGAAATAAATCTATGTAGAACAACATCATAAATAAACAAGATGATACAGATTGAAAATATTAGTAAAGTATTCCGTACTACCGAAGTGGAGACGGTCGCATTAAATCATGTAAACCTTGAAGTAAAAGAAGGAGAATTTGTTGCTATCATGGGACCGTCTGGTTGTGGGAAATCCACCTTATTAAACATCCTCGGCCTATTAGATAACCCCACTGAAGGCTCTTATCTGTTGATGGGAGAAGAAGTAGCCGGTCTGAAAGAAAAGGAGCGTACCCGTGTCCGTAAAGGTAAACTGGGCTTTGTATTCCAGAGCTTTAATCTGATAGACGAATTGAACGTCTATGAGAATGTGGAACTTCCGCTCACTTATTTAGGTCTTAAATCTTCCGAACGCCGCCGAATGGTGGAAGACATTCTAAAAAGAATGAATATCAACCACCGTGCTAAACATTTTCCTCAACAGCTTTCCGGCGGACAACAACAACGGGTGGCGATAGCCCGCGCGGTTGTTACCAATCCTCAACTCATCCTTGCCGATGAGCCTACAGGTAACCTTGACTCAAAGAACGGAGCGGAAGTGATGAATCTGTTGACGGAACTGAATAGAGAGGGGACAACCATTATCATGGTGACCCACTCACAGCACGATGCCAGTTTTGCACATCGTACCGTACATTTATTCGATGGAAGTATTGTAGCAAGTGTAAAGGCATAAACAGAGAACCAACCATGAGACAAATCTATTATACTATACGTACCTTATTGCGTGAACGCGGATCGAATATCATACGAATCATTTCCCTTTCCTTAGGGCTTACTATCGGTGTTCTGCTTTTCTCGCAGATAGCTTTCGAACTAAGCTATGAGAAATGCTATCCGGAGGCGGAACGCCTGGCACTTGTACGTTGTCAGATGACTAATCTTAGTACAGGCGAAACCGCAGGTGATGATGGAGAGACCAGTTACGACTATACTGTTTTCGATGTGGTGGCACCTACTTTGGCAGAAGAGATGCCGAAAGAAATAGAAGTAGCCAGTAGTGTCCTTTCGATGGGAAGTGCCAATATTTATTATGAAGATAAACTGTTGCCCGATGCAGATTACATCTTTGCGGATACTTGTTTTTTTCAGACTTTCGGCATACCGGTGTTGGAAGGCAATCCCAAGGATATGATTATGCCCGGAAGCGTTTTTGTTTCGGAGCATTTTGCCCGTGAGACGTTTGGAGATGAAAGCCCTGTTGGTAAAGTGCTTTCTGTTGAAAAACAAAACACACTGACCATACGTGGGATCTACAAAGATGTACCGGAAAATACGATGCTCACCCATGATTTCGTGATATCTGTTCATCAGAATGGAGGGTATCATGCAGGAGCCGGCTGGAGAGGAAATGATGTCTTTTACGCTTTCCTTCGTTTGCGCCATGCTTCGGACATTGACAAAGTGAATGCTGACATTCAGCGGGTGATCGGGAAATATACAGATTTAGAGTATGATGGCTGGAAAATTGAATTTAGCGTCCTTCCATTGGTGAAACGTCATCTGGCTTCTCCCGATGTACAAAAGCGTTTGGTCATTTACGGATTTTTGGGTTTTGCTATCTTCTTTGTGGCTATCATGAACTATATGCTGATATCCATTGCTACTTTAAGCCGTCGTGCAAAAGGAGTGGGAGTACATAAGTGCAATGGAGCCAGTTCCACCCATATTTTCAGAATGTTTATGGCAGAGACAGGAATCCTTGTCATTCTTTCCGTATTGCTTAGTTTCTTACTGATAATCAATGCGCGTGATTTGATTGAAGATTTACTTTCCGTCCGTCTTTCCTCACTTTTCACTTGGGAAACGTTGTGGGTACCGTTGCTCACTATCCTTGTTCTCTTCATACTGGCAGGTGGCATACCGGGACGATTATTCTCCCGTATCCCTGTCACGCAGGTATTCCGCCGGTATACAGATGGGAAGAAAGGGTGGAAGCGTTCGTTGTTGTTTGTGCAGTTTACAGGAGTTTCTTTCGTTTTGGGCTTGTTGCTGGTCACTCTGTTGCAGTACAGTCATCTGATGAGCCGTGATATGGGTATCGTCGTGCCCGGATTAGCTCAAGCGCAGACATGGTTGCCTAAAGAATCGATGGAGCATATCAAAGACGATTTGAACCGCCAACCGATGGTAGAAGGAGTGACCGTTGCCGTGAATGGGGTGTTGGGCGAGTACTGGACACGCGGACTGATGGGAAATGACGGTAAGCGGATTGCTACCCTTAATTTTAACTCCTGTCATTACAACTATCCTGAAGTTATGGGTATTAAGATTATAGAAGGCACTACGCTGAAAAAGCAGAACGACTTATTGGTAAACGAAGAACTGGTGCGTCTGATGAAATGGACTGACGGAGCAGTAGGTAAAACTTTGAATGACATTCAAGGAACAATTGTAGGTGTATTCCGTGATATTCGCAATAAAAGTTTTTACGTGTCGCAATCTCCTATTGTCCTGATTGGAGATGAAAATGCCAACCACGCATTTGATGTCCGCTTGAAAGAACCATATAACGAGAATCTGAAACGTCTGAATGAGTTTGTAGAAAACACCTATCCGAATATATCCTTGCGTTTTATTCTGGTGGATTATATGGTGAAGGACATCTATAAAGACGTATACCGCTTCCGCAATTCCGTCTGGATCACTTCCGCCTTTATCCTGCTGATCGTTATCATGGGATTGATTGGCTATGTGAACGATGAAACCCAGCGCCGGAGCAAAGAGATAGCTATCCGGAAAGTGAATGGAGCCGAAGCATCTCATATCCTCGGATTACTGACACGTGACATTTTATACGTTTCAGTGATTTCTATCCTAGTAGGCACTACCGTTTCTTATTTTGCAGGACAGGCATGGCTCGACCAATTTGCCGAGCAGATTGATTTGAATCCATTGCTTTTTGCTGCTACGGCCTTGTTCGTCCAATTACTGATTGTAATCTGTGTTGTTCTGAAAGCATGGCATATCGCGAACGAGAATCCGGTCAATAGCATTAAAGCAGAATAAGCCGAATAGAATAAATGGCAGAATAGGGTAGACACCGCCTTATTCTGCTACTACCGGATGCTGTTTGGAAACCTTCTTGATATAAATCATCAGACTGATAACGGCCGTAATAAACGCCAGCGCATCCGATACCGGCATACTGATCCAGATACCTTCCAATCCCCACCAGTTAGGGAACAGTAATAAGCAAGGCAAAAGATAAAGCAACTGACGCGTCAGCGAAAGGAAAATACTGACTTTTGCCTTGCCGATACTTTGGAAAAAGTTACCGATTACAATTTGTGCCCCTACAAACGGGAACATCAACACAGTCAGCCGGATACCGCCTACCGCCAAATCAATCAACTCATCGCTATCGGTGAAGAGAGCCGATACGGCATGAGGGAAAAACTCACAAATCACGAACCCGCTGCTCGTAATCACTACCCCGGAGATAATCCCCAGTCGCAGCGTTTGTTTCACCCGGTCTATCTTTTGTGCGCCGAAGTTGTAGCCCACGATTGGCTGCATTCCCATAGTCAGCCCCAAAACAATCATTACATAAAGCGTCAGCAACCGATTGATGATGCCATACGCGCCGATAGCCATATCGCCCCCATAGTTTTGCAGACTGTTATTGATGATAATCACGATGGCACACGCACACACATTCATCAGGAATGGAGACATACCGATGGCGAAGATACTTTCTACAATCCTTGGTTTCATTTTCCAGATATTCCCTTCAAAATGCACCGTACTGTCTTTCTTGGTGAAGTGGCTCACCACCCACACCATACCAATCAACTGCGAGATAACCGTTGCCGTAGCCGCACCCCTCATTCCCCATTCGAAGTGGAAGATAAAGATAGGAGCGAGGATGATGTTAGCCACCACCGTTACCATTGAAGTAAGCATAGCCTTTTTGGGGTATCCGGTAGCGCGCATCACGTTGTTCAGCCCGATCATTGTGTAAGTGATGGGAGTTCCCAGCAAAATCACCTGCATAAAGCTGCGTGCATATGGAAGGGTGTCGGCGCTGGCTCCGAAAAAAGTCAGTATATCATCCAGGAAGATAAAAGACAGAATACCGAAGAAAAGAGAATTTGTGATACAAAGCATCAGCGTATGTGACAAAATTTCCGTAGCTCCTTTCATATCCTTCTGTCCCAAACGGATAGAGGCGAGGGTAGACCCACCAGCCGAAACCAGTGTACAGAAAGCGACAACAAGATTCATCAGCGGGAAGCTGATAGCCAGTCCGGCAATAGCCATCGGTCCTACGCCATGTCCGATGAAGATACTATCAATGATGTTATAGATAGAAGTAATCGTCATTCCGATAATCGCAGGAATGGAATATTGTAACAGCAATTTGCCGATACGTTCTTTGCCTAAAATGTGCGGGTCGTTCTTGCTCATGCGCCAGTAGATTTTGTTGGATAAAAACGTATGTTACGTTTTTTTTAGCTTTGCAAAGGTACGAATTATTTGCCTGATTCGATGATTATTCGGAACTTTGCGGCGATAGATACACAAGGTTTAACGTTTTAGGTAAAAAGACAGTTTAATATGAATACAACGAAAACAATTGCAGCACTCTTCGACTTTGACGGTGTCATCATGGATACAGAAACGCAGTACACTGTTTTTTGGGACGAGCAAGGACGGAAATATCTGAATGAAGAAGATTTCGGACGCCGTATCAAGGGACAGACGCTATTACAAATCTATGAAAAGTATTTTGCGGACAAACCCGAAGCACAGCTCGAAATAAGCGCTGAACTCAATGTTTACGAGAAAAAGATGTCCTACGAATACATCCCCGGAGTAGAAGCTTTCATAACCGATCTTCGTCGGAACGGTGCAAAGATAGCCGTAGTCACCAGCTCCAACGAAGAGAAGATGGCCAACGTCTACAATGCCCATCCCGAATTTAAAGGAATGGTAGACCGCATCCTGACAGGAGAAATGTTTGCCCGTTCAAAACCCGCTCCCGACTGTTTCCTGCTGGGAATGGAAATCTTTGAAGCCACCCCCGAAAACTCCTACGTCTTTGAGGATTCTTTCCACGGCCTACAAGCCGGCATGACTTCCGGGGCAACCGTGATCGGACTTGCCACCACCAACTCACGCGAAGCCATCACCGGAAAAGCCCATTATATAATAGACGACTTCACCGGCATGACATACGAAAAAATGATCTCTTTCCATAAATAACGGCATTATTTTTAAATAGTTACCTCACTTATATTATATTAATAAATGAAATAAGAAAAACAACCGAGATAAATAAAAATAGTGAGACCCACCCATCCTTTCAAATGCCTTCCAACTATCCAAGCGAAGCATTTGAAAGGATTTTTTGCTTTTCTTTCCCAGTTATGAATTAAATGTTATAACTTTGCCGCAATTTTTGAAAGCGTCCAAATGCGCAGACATCAATGACATAAATCATAATTCATAAATCATAAATTAAAAAGACATGGCTGGTTATATATCAGATGACACAAGAAAGGTGACTACTCATCGCTTGGTTGAAATGAAACAGAGAGGCGAAAAAATATCTATGCTGACTGCGTATGATTACACAATGGCACAGATTGTAGACGGTGCGGGAATGGACGTAATCCTGGTAGGCGACTCCGCTTCTAACGTAATGGCAGGTAACGTGACTACATTACCTATCACGCTCGACCAAATGATTTATCATGCCAAATCCGTAGTACGTGGTGTAAAGCGGGCGATGGTGGTAGTTGATATGCCTTTCGGATCTTACCAGGGCAATGAGATGGAGGGCCTTGCTTCCGCTATCCGCATCATGAAAGAAAGTCACGCTGACGCATTGAAGCTCGAAGGCGGTGAAGAAATCATCGACACGGTGAAACGTATCGTATGCGCCGGTATCCCTGTGATGGGACATTTGGGACTCATGCCTCAATCCATTAACAAATACGGAACCTATACCGTACGTGCCAAAGACGAAGCCGAAGCCGACAAACTGATTCGCGACGCCCATTTATTGGAAGAAGCAGGCTGTTTTGCCATTGTACTCGAAAAAATCCCCGCTACCCTTGCAGAGCGTGTAGCTTCCGAACTCACTATTCCTATCATCGGAATCGGTGCCGGCGGCCACGTAGACGGTCAGGTATTGGTTATTCAGGACATGCTTGGCATGAACAACGGATTCCGTCCGCGTTTCTTACGTCGTTATGCTGACTTGTACACAGTGATGACCGACGCCATCAGCCGTTACGTTTCCGACGTGAAGAATTGCTACTTCCCCAACGAGAAGGAACAATATTAAGATAGTATATGGCAGTTAAATTGTGGACAGTTCATTTTATGCGGATATGTGTAGCTAATTTGCTGTTGTTTATATCCTTGTATGTGTTATTTCCGGTACTTTCCGTAGAGATGGCCGACCGTCTCGGAGTGCCGGCCGCACAGACAGGAGTAATCTTTCTTTTTTTCACCTTGGGGATGTTCCTTATCGGTCCTTTCCATGCCTACCTGGTAGATGCCTACAAACGTAAATACGTATGTATGTTTGCCGCTGCCCTGATGGTAGTGGCGACGATTGGGTACGCCTTTGTGACGAACTTCACAGAACTAATCCTGTTGAGTACCGTGCAAGGACTGGCCTTTGGCATAGGCACTACTGCCGGTATCACCTTGGCTATCGACATCACCAACTCCACACTGCGGAGCGCGGGAAATGTCAGCTTCTCGTGGACGGCACGTCTGGGAATGCTTTTGGGGATTATCCTCGGAGTGTGGCTCTATCAAAGCCACTCATTCCAAAACCTGCTCACTGTATCTGTCATAACCGGAGCTGTAGGAATTCTCATGCTATCGGGGGTATATGTACCTTTCCGTGCGCCGATTGTCACTAAACTCTATTCCTTCGACCGCTTCTTATTGCTTCGTGGATGGGTTCCCGCTATCAACCTGATTCTGATAACATTTGTTCCGGGCTTACTGATTCCAATGGTACACCCTTTCTTAAACGATTTCGTACTCGGAAACGTGGGAATCCCCGTACCGTTCTTTGTCGGCACAACCCTCGGATACATTATCTCCCTGTTCATCGCGCGCCTGTTCTTTTTTAAAGAGAAGACACTGCGCTTGGTCATTATAGGAATCGGGTTGGAAATGGTAGCCATGTCCTTATTGAACACAGACCTTTCGATAGGCATCTCTTCCGTACTCTTGGGATTGGGTTTAGGTTTAACCATGCCGGAATTCCTGATGATATTTGTGAAACTATCCCATCATTGCCAACGCGGAACAGCCAACACTACCCATTTGTTGGCAAGCGAAGTTGGTATCTCCCTGGGTATCGCTACTGCGTGCTACATGGAATTGGATACAGACAAGATGCTCCATACCGGACAGATGGTAGCTTCTATCGCTTTGCTGTTCTTCGTATTGGTCACTTATCCTTATTATATAAAGAAGAAGGTAAGATAAAATAGACAGAAGAACAAAAGAACATATTTCAGGAGTGATGATTGTTTTTTGATTTTCATCATACGTATCCAAAAATATGTTCTTTTGTTCTTCTGTCTTAACTTTAATTCCTGCTCACCTGTTTTACTCCCTTCACCGTCCGTAATTTCTTGATAAGAGCCTCCAAACGCCCCGTATCACCCACCATTACCGTCAGTGTGCCAGAGAATAACCCATCGTTCGAATCAATACCGATAGAACGTAGCGTGATACCATTCTCTTTCGAGATGATCGAAGTAATATTTGTTACGATACCAATATCATCATGTCCTACAACGCGCAGCGTGATCGGATATTGCGTACCTTCCGACTTGCCCGCCCAGCGAGCCTTCACAATCCGGTAGCCGAAACGTTCGCGCATCTGGTTCGCGTTCGGACAATCCGACCGGTGTATCTTGATACCGCCGCTCACCGTTACGAACCCGAACACATCATCGCCATAAATCGGGTTACAACATTTAGCCAGTTTAAACTCCAGTCCTTTCAGATTCTGGTCAATCACCAGTACATCCTCTTTAGATGTCGTTTCCTCCTGCGCGGTTTGCAAATTATACCCTTCGGCACTCCGATAAACAATTTCATCGTGCGTATCGCTGTCCCGTTTTTGCTGCTCAATGTATTTATCCAGAATCTCGTTCACATCCAGTCCGCCATCGGCAATCCGTTGATAAAACTCCGTCACGTTCTTGAATCCCAAACGCTTGATGAGGCGCATCATGGTCGCTTCATCATACTCCAGTTTGCGGTTCTTGAATTTTCGTTCCAGCGTCTCTTTGGCAAACGCATGTTGGCGTGCCACCATCTCTTTGAGCGCCTGGCGTATCTTGGTGCGTGCTTTGGAAGTCGTCACGATGTTCAGCCAGTCCTGTTTCGGAGTCTGGGTATTTGAAGTCATGATCTCCACCTGGTCGCCGCTGTTCAACTTCTGCTTCAACTGCACATTCTTGCCGTTCACTTTCGCGCCGATACACTTGCATCCCAACTTACTATGTATATGGAAAGCAAAATCGAGCACCGTAGCCCCTTTAGCCAGCTTGAACAAATCCCCCTTGGGCGTAAAGACAAACACTTCATCCTCGTAGAGATCCATCTTAAACTGATCCATCACCTTCATCGAGTCGTTGTCCGCGTTCTCCAATGCCTCCCGCACGGAAGTCAGCCACTCGTCCAAGCCCGTTTCTCCTTTGATACCTTTATATCTCCAGTGCGCAGCCAGTCCGCGTTCCGCGATCTCGTCCATCCGTCGGGTACGTATCTGCACTTCCACCCATTTCCCTTCCGGGCCCATCACGGTGATGTGCAACGACTCGTAACCATTACTCTTCGGTATTGAAAGCCAGTCGCGCAGACGCTTCGGGTTCGGCTGGTACATATCCGTCACAATCGAATACACCTGCCAGCACTCCTGCTTCTCCTTCGCCGGATCCGGTTCCGAATCCAGGATGATACGGATGGCGAACAAGTCATAAATCCCCTCAAAAGGAGTCTTTTGCTTCTGAATCTTGTTCCATATCGAATGAATCGACTTCGTGCGTCCCTTGATGTCGAACTTCAGTCCCGCTTCCGCCACCTTCTTTTGGATCGGTTCGATAAAAGCGGCGATATACTTGTCGCGGGAAGCCTTCGTTTCGTTCAGCTTATCCTTGATGAAATAATATGTCTCTTTCTGCGTATATTTGAGAGACAAATCCTCCAGTTCCGATTTTAGCTTATACAATCCCAGCTTGTGGGCCAGCGGAGCATACAGATACGCTGCTTCGTTTGCCACCTTGATCCGGTCCTCCTCGTTGCCTGTATCCTTTATTTTGCGCATCACGTTCACGCGGTCGGCAATCATAATCAGGATTACGCGCATATCCTCCGCAAACGACAGCAGCAGATTACGGAAATTCTCCGACTCGATGGCAGGGCTTTTGGCATACAGCTCGTTCGTCTTCACCAATCCCTTGATGATGCTTGCCACGTCTTCACCATATTCGGCGTTCACCTCGTCGATAGATAATACATGACCTTTCACGATTTCGTGCAACATGATCCCGATCAGGCACGAACCTTTCATACCGATTTCCTCGGCAACGATCACTGCTGTTTGTAAATCTCTGATAACGGGATTCATCCCGAAGTTATTGCGTTGCAGACCGTTACATTGGGCCGCCTTGATAAGATGTTTCTTTAACTTTTGGCAATCTCTCCAGAAAATACTGTCTCCGGCAGACTGCAATAAATGTCGATAGAGTGAAAAAAGCTCCTTTTTTTCCTCCAATGTAAAAAAGTCGTCCATATTCAATCTTGTTAATTCGATGTAAAAGTAGTTTTTTTTCCGGTTATTCGGCAAGAAGTAAATAACATTTTGTATTTTTGGGCATCAATTAATAAAATTAGATATTATGATAACGACACAGGACAAAGAGTTGCTTGCCAAGAAAGGCATCACGGAAGAGCAAATTGCAGAACAATTAGCATGCTTCCAGACGGGATTTCCCTTTTTAAAACTGGATGCGGCAGCTTCCATCGAAAAGGGCATATTAGCTCCCGACGCAGAAGAACAGAAGGCTTATCTGGCCGCCTGGGATGCATATACAAACACAGATAAGACTGTTGTGAAGTTCGTGCCTGCCTCCGGTGCTGCAAGTCGTATGTTTAAGAATCTATTCGAGTTTCTGTCCGCCGATTATGACCAGCCGACTACCAAGTTCGAGCAGGCCTTCTTTGACGGAATCAAGAATTTTGCTTTCTATGACGATCTGAATGTGGCCTGTCAGCGAATCTCCGGAAAAGACATTCCCGGACTGATGGAAGAAGGCAACTATAAAGCAGTGGTGTCCGCCCTGCTGGAGACTGCAGGACTGAACTATGGCGCACTACCGAAAGGTCTGCTCAAATTCCATAAATATCCCGAAGGCTCCCGCACTCCGATGGAGGAACATCTTGCCGAAGGCGCTCTGTATGCAGCCGGCAAGAGCGGCAAAGTGAACGTACACTTCACCGTGTCTACCGAACACCGCGAACTTTTCAAGAAGCTCGTGACGGAAAAAGTGGACGACTTCGCCAAACGTTACGGCGTAGACTATTACATCACCTTCTCCGAGCAGAAGCCAAGTACCGACACCATTGCTGCCGATATGGACAACCAACCGTTCCGCGACAACGGCAAACTGCTGTTCCGTCCCGGTGGTCATGGCGCGCTGATTGAGAACCTGAACGACTTGGACGCAGACATCATCTTCATCAAGAACATCGACAACGTAGTGCCCGACCGTTTGAAAGCCGACACCGTTACGTATAAGAAACTGATTGCCGGAGTGCTCGTGACCCTGCAAAAACAAGTATTCGAATACCTCACGCTGCTCGACAGCGGCAAGTATACGCACGACCAGATGATGGAAATGCTTCAATTCCTGCAAAAGAAACTCTTCTGCAAGAATCCGGAAACAAAAGACCTCGAAGACTCCGTATTGGCTATCTACCTTAAAAACAAGTTCAACCGTCCGATGCGTGTCTGCGGAATGGTGAAGAACGTAGGCGAACCCGGCGGCGGTCCGTTCCTTGCTTACAATAGCGACGGAACCATCTCCCTGCAAATCCTCGAAAGCTCGCAGATCGACATGGACGATCCGGAGAAGAAAGAAATGTTCGAGAAGGGTACGCACTTCAATCCGGTAGACCTCGTATGCGCTGTGCGTGATTATAAAGGACATAAATTCGACCTGGTGAAATATGTAGATAAAGCCACCGGCTTCATCTCCTACAAATCGAAGAACGGTAAAGACCTGAAAGCCCTCGAACTTCCCGGTTTGTGGAATGGTGCGATGAGCGACTGGAATACCGTCTTTGTAGAAGTTCCTCTTTCTACCTTTAACCCGGTGAAGACAGTGAATGACTTGTTGCGTGAGCAACATCAGTAATTGTATATCTATGTTCACCACAGATTACACGGATTAACACAGATTCTTAATTACCGATAATGGTTGAGATATAAAAAGAAAAAAGGATGCATCCGAATTCAATCTGTGTTAATCCGTGTAATCTGTGGTGAAACTTAAAAAAGAGTGTTTAGAATGAATCAGATAGAGAAGAACATCGATATTGCTACTTGGAAGAGAAGAGAACATTACGAACATTTCAGTGCTTTTGACGATCCTTTTTTTGGAGTGACGGTCAACGTAGATTGTACGCGCGCGTATCAGGAAGCCAAAGACAAAGGCGTTTCCTTTTCCCTGCTCGTCCTTCACCGCATCGTGACTGCCGCGGCTGCCGTGGAAGAGTTCCGCTACCGCATCGAAGGCAATCGAGTGGTGTGTTATGACAGTCTTCTGCCCGAAGCCACTGTGGGGCGTGCCGACCACACCTTTTCTTTTGCCGCTTTTGAATACGATCCGGACGAACTCGTCTTTATTCGTCGGGCAAAAGCCGAGATGGAACGCCTGCAAGCCACTACGGGACTCAACAAAGGAGGTACGTTTCATCCCAACGCCATTCATTATTCGGCTGTGCCGTGGCTCTCTTTCACCGATATGAAGCATCCCACCAATATGCGTTCGGGCGACAGCGTTCCCAAAATCTCCACCGGTAAATACTTCCGCGAAGGAGAAAGGCTGATGATGCCCGTTTCCGTCACTTGCCATCATGGATTGATGGATGGCTATCATGTAGCGCAGTTTATCGAGAAGCTCCATTTATAAACTTCGTTCTGAAAAAGACTAACCAGACTATGATATGAGAGTAAAGATACCCAGACGGGAAATCATCCTATTCTGTTCCGCCTTGCTTTTCCCCGTTGCTTCGCTGTGCGCACAAGAAGTGGGGCAGGAGGTGAAAGAGGTCAGGCAAGACGTGGAGCAACTCCAGCAGGACGTCCGCGAACTTCGTGAAGAAGTGCGTCGATTGCAGGACGAACTTCATGGATTCCGGCGCAACAGTTTCCCGCAATGTGGCATGGACACGGTAGCTCCTTACGTTCCCCATCGGTTCATTCACCGGTTGGGGATAGAAGCCCGGCCGCAATATGTGTTCCCCACCAATCCTTTCCTGCAAGGAGAGAACGAACGGTGGAAGCCCATCCAAAGTTCCTTTGCTGCTCATCTGAAATATTCCTTCAAGTTTCGTCCCAACACCTGTGCCGACCGTATCTACGGCGGAGCCTACCAAGGCTTCGGCTTGGCCGTCACCACCTTTGGCGACCGTAAGCAACTCGGTGATCCGGTGACGTTCTACGTCTTTCAGGGCGCACGCATCGCCCGTTTCAATCCCCGTCTTTCGCTCAATTACGAGTGGAATTTCGGCCTTTCTGCCGGATGGAAACCATACGATAACGATTACAACTCCTACAACGGAGCGGTAGGCTCACGGGTGAACGCGTATCTCAATGCAGGTATCTACCTCAATTGGTCGCTTTCCCGTTATTTCGATTTTATCATCGGCGGAGATTTTACGCATTTCTCCAACGGCAACACTAAATTCCCCAACGCAGGAGTGAACACCACCGGAGCGAAAATCGGTCTGGTGTACAACTTCAACCGTGAAGAATCCGACCTGACCAAGTCCTTGGTCAAGCCGTATATTCCCCGTTTTCCCCGTCATATCAGTTACGACCTTGTGTTGTTCGGCTCGTGGAGACGGAAAGGTGTGTACGTAGAAAGCGGGAAGCAGATAGCTTCGCCGGGCAGTTACCCCGTGGCGGGATTCAACTTTGCCCCGATGTACAACCTCAACTATAAGCTGCGATTCGGCGTCTCGCTGGACGGTGTTTATGACGGTAGTGCCAATGTGTACACCGAAGACCGGATTGTGGAGTACGATTACGATGGAGGCAGCGGCACTTCCGGACGCAGGTTTCTTGTGCCGGGCATTCAGCATCAGCTTGCTCTCGGACTTTCGGGACGGGCGGAGTATGTAATGCCGTTTTTCACCATCGGTGTCGGTTTGGGAACGAATGTGCTGGGACGTGGCGATTTGCGGGGGCTATATCAGGTCTTTGCGTTGAAGATAGACATGACACGTAGCTCTTTCCTTCACATCGGTTACAATCTCCAAAACTTTCAGACACCTAATTATCTGATGCTCGGCTTGGGATTCCGTTTCAATAATAAGTATCCTAAGGTGCGTCATTAGAAATGTCCGTCCGGTGGTCTGTCGAATCAAGTAAGGAATCTCAAAATGGAAAACATTATTCAAAAAATCAGAGAAATCTATCCGGTATCCGATGAAGCGCTTCAGGCGCTTCAGGCGAATATGGAACTGCGATATTATCCTAAAGATACCTATATCGTCCAGTCGGGGGTAACAGACCGCCTGGTTTATTTCATTGAAGAGGGCATTGCCCGTTCCGTATTCCATCACAACGGACAGGACACTACTACGTGGTTCACGCTGGAAGGCGACATTACGTTCGGCATGGATTCGCTCTACTATCAGCAACCGTCGGTGGAGAGCATTGAAACGCTTTCCGATTGCAAAATCTACGTCATCCATATCGACAAGCCGAATATGCTCTACGAAACCTATATCGACATAGCCAACTGGGGGCGCATCTTGCATCAGAATGTCAACAAAGAGCTTAGCCACATGTTTGTGGAACGGCTCCAGCTTTCGCCTAAAGAGCGGTACGAACAGTTTAACCGTCGCTATCCCGGACTGATAAACCGGGTGAAGCTGAAGTATGTGGCTGCCTTTTTGGGCATTTCCATCTACACGCTTAGTCGGGTACGTGCTAAAAAATAGTTTTCGGCAGGGCTTTTTTGCTTTTAAGCAAAAGAACTTCGTTTCGCAAAGCGTATCTTTGCCATCTGAAAATACTAACTAATAGAAAAACAGATGTCGAACATTTCTTCTTCAGCCTTTGCAGACACCAAAGCACATTATGATCTTCTTGACGGACTTCGCGGTGTAGCGGCTCTTATGGTGATATGGTATCATGTATTCGAGGGCTATGCTTTTGCCGGTGGTGGCAATATCGAGACTCTCAACCACGGTTATCTTGCCGTGGATTTCTTCTTTATCCTTTCGGGTTTCGTGATCGGTTACGCTTATGACGACCGTTGGGGCAAGAGTCTCACCATGAAAGATTTCTTTAAACGCCGTTTGATACGTCTTTATCCGATGGTCGTTATGGGTGCCGTATTGGGGGCTATCACATTCTGTATTCAGGGTTGTGTGCAATGGGATGGAACGCATGTAGCCATCTCCATGATTATGTTGTCTCTTCTTTGCACGATATTCTTCATTCCTGCCATGCCGGGGGTGGGATATGAAGTTCGTGGCAATGGTGAGATGTTTCCGTTGAACGGCCCTTGCTGGTCGTTATTTTTCGAGTATATCGGTAATATCCTGTATGCGTTGTTCATCCGCCGCTTGTCCAACAAGGCGCTGACGGTATTTGTGGTGTTGCTGGGGGTAGCATTGGCAGCGTTTGCCGTCTTCAATGTCTCCACTTATGGAAACATAGGAGTGGGCTGGACGCTGGACGGGGTTAACTTCCTGGGCGGCTCCCTACGTATGCTTTTCCCTTTTTCGCTGGGTATGCTGATGTCGCGTAACTTCAAGCCTATGAAGGTGAGAGGTGCTTTCTGGATCTGTACCGTTGCATTGATTGCCCTGTTCGCTGTTCCTTATCTCGAAGGAATGGAGCCGCTTTGCATGAATGGTGTTTATGAAGCGTTTTGTGTGATTGTGGCTTTCCCTATCATTCTTTGGATAGGAGCGTCGGGCACCACTACGGACGTGCAATCGACAAAGATATGCAAATTTCTGGGGGATATATCCTATCCGGTTTATGTGATCCATTATCCGTTGATGTATCTGTTCTATGCATGGCTGATTGAGAATAAGCTCTATACGTTGGGCGAGACTTGGCACGTAGCCGTGTGCGTCTTTGTCTTGAGTATCGTGCTTGCTTATCTGTGCCTGAAACTGTATGACGAACCGATACGTAAGTATTTGGCTAAACGCTTCTTGAGTAAAAAATGATAGTTTCATTGTTATGCATCTGAAAAACATTTCATAAAGCTAAAAAAAGAACTCCAACCAAGTGGCGGATAAAGTCGCATTGGTTGGAGTTTTTTATCAATAGAATAAGTTTCTCTTCGTCAGTAAATGAGACTGATTCTATGTCTTTGCATTTTAGATGTGAAACGATATAGATTAATAGAGTTGCTTGCTCATTTTATAATTGGTGAGACACATTTGATTAGCTTTCCGTTTTTGTTCTTCATCAACCTGAAAACCTTGTTTCTCGAAAAACGGTTTTGCTGTGATGCTAACCTCCGATGTTAATCTTTTCGTACCTCTTTCTCGTGCGTATGCTTCGAGATATTTATACAAAGATGTCGCAATGCCTTGATGCTGAAAGTCCTTATGGACAAACAGCGTGTGCATATATCCGTCATCGTTGACAGAGCCGAAGCCTACAATCACACCTTCTTCATTTTCTGCAACCACATAATGTTGCTCTTCGAAAAGCTCACCCCAATGTGATGTATCGTCTCCGCACGAAGCCCAGTCTGCTACTTCTTCGGCTGTATAATCTTTTCGGTTCACAGTCAGAACTGTATGCTGATATAGCTCTTGTAGTGCTGGAATATCAGACAGGTTTACTTGGCGGATTCTATTCATCTTATCTCTAAATTTCTTATTTAGTAAACTTCTACTTTCTCTGCAATTCTCTTAGCCTTGTCGCGCAACGTATCCAAATCAGTATCGAGCGGAGCGTAGCAAAGCACCACACCCATACGACGGTTGACGCGTGTAAACGGTTTGCCGAATATACGTAGATAGGTATCTTCTTCTTTGGTCACTTCTTCCAGTCCACGATATTGAGGGCGTTCCTGACTGGCAATCGGAGAGAGGATGACGGCACTTGCACCTATCCGTTCTTGCTTGATGCCCGGAATAGGCAGACCGAGCACGGCACGCAGGTGCAATTCAAATTCATTCAGATTTTGTGTTCCTGCCAAAGTCACCATGCCGGTATCGTGCGGACGTGGAGAAAGTTCGGAGAAATAGACTCCGTTTTCATGGCTTAGGAAGAACTCAACTCCCCAAAGTCCTGCGCCTGTCAGCGCGCGGGTTACTTTTTCTGCCATCTCTTCCGCTTCTTTCAAATGAGCAGGATCGATGTGTGCAGGCTGGAAACTTTCGCGATAGTCGCCACCTTTCTGCACGTGTCCGATAGGGGGGCAGAACAGGGTGGGGCCGTTCTTTTGAGTAACGGTGAGCAGGGTGATTTCGCTGTCGAATTTGATAAATTCTTCAATGATAAGTTCGCGGATATCGCCACGGCTTCCGCTGCATCCGTATTCCCAGGCGTGTTCAAGTTCGTCGGCACTCTTCACCAGCGACTGTCCTTTACCGGAGGATGACATCAACGGTTTAACGACACAAGGGAAACCGATTTTAGCGGCAGCTTCTTTCAGTTCGTCCAATGTTTTGGCGTAGAAGTATTTGGCTGTTTTCAGTCCGAGCTCTTTGGCGGCAAGGTCGCGGATAGCTTTACGATTCATCGTGAAGTTCACGGCACGGGCGCTGGGCACTACCTGTATGCCTTCTTTTTCGAAGTCATACAAACGTTCTGTGCGGATCGCTTCAATCTCCGGAACGATAATGTCCGGCTGGTGTTTCTTTACGACACGCTCCAGTTCTTCACCGTTCAGCATATCGAATACTTCAAATTCATCAGCCACTTGCATAGCAGGTGCTCCCGCGTATGAGTCGCAGGCAATGATGTGTTGACCTTTACGTTGAGCTGAAATTACAAATTCTTTTCCTAGTTCTCCGGAACCGAGTAACAGTATTTTCTTCATCATTTTGAGTGTTTTATATTAGTGGTGCAAAATTACAGCAAAAAAATGAGATAATAATTGTATAGGCGTTGATTATATTTCTCTTTTATATAAATAAGGAATAGTCTTCTATATAATATAAGGTGCAATGTAAATCCTGCATGAAAAACTTTCGTGCAGGATTTGGTGTTTTCTTTAGTTGAAAAGCGTATCCTTGAAAAAGACAACCAGAACCTCCTGAAAATTGCTGTGAATTTTAGTGCGGAGACGCGAAATATAGAGAAATGGATCGTAGAAAATACGGCTTTAAACTTTCTTAAGGAAAACATGAAAAAACAGCGTTCGCTGTGTTCGAGCACAAAACTAGTTGTCTGTGCTACTATTTTGTATTACGGCTAAATCCTTGATTTAAAACAAAGAGAAAGGAAACTGGACGCGAAAATCCGGTTTATTGATATATTATTATCTCAAAATCTATTTTGCTATTGATTTGTAGTCTAAATTCGCCTAAATTGGTCAATCTGTAGCTATTATTAGTCTAATAAGTGTTATCGAACGACAAATTATAAAAAAGGAGTAACAATGATACAGAATTGTTTCTACATTTGTGCAGTTGTTTCTTTAACTATTTCTAGTGGTAGAAGTTTCTAGGATATAGAAAATAGTTGAACAAAAAATTAATTCAACTGTTTATTATAATATTGAAATTAGGTAAAACGCGAAAATGTTTATTCCTTATCATATTATAAGGTCAAAAAGGAGAGAAAAGAATAATATAAATAAAAGAGATTGCTTATGTCACAGATTATCGGACATATCTCGCAGGTCATCGGCCCTGTGGTCGATGTGTACTTTGAAGGTACGGATGCGGAACTGGTGCTGCCAAGCATCCACGACGCACTGGAGATAAAAAGGCCAAACGGCAAAATACTGGTTATAGAAGTTCAGCAACATATCGGCGAAAATACGGTGCGTACCGTAGCGATGGATAGTACCGACGGACTTCAGAGAGGCATGAAAGTGTATCCCACCGGAGGCCCGATCACTATGCCGATAGGCGAACAGATTAAAGGACGACTGATGAACGTAGTCGGTGATTCGATCGACGGTATGAAAGGACTCGACCGCAAAGGTGCATATTCCATTCATCGCGACCCCCCTAAGTTTGAGGATTTGACTACTGTGCAAGAGGTGCTCTTCACAGGTATCAAAGTGATCGACCTGCTCGAACCGTATGCCAAAGGTGGTAAAATCGGTTTGTTCGGCGGCGCCGGTGTGGGAAAAACCGTATTGATCCAGGAACTTATCAATAATATCGCCAAGAAACATAACGGATTCTCCGTATTTGCCGGAGTAGGTGAACGTACCCGTGAAGGTAACGACTTGCTGCGCGAAATGATCGAATCCGGCGTTATCCGCTACGGCGAAGCATTCAAGGAAAGCATGGAGAAAGGCCACTGGGATCTTTCGAAAGTAGATTATAACGAACTGGAGAAATCGCAAGTATCGCTGATTTTCGGTCAGATGAACGAACCTCCGGGCGCACGTGCTTCTGTGGCACTGTCCGGACTGACGGTAGCGGAATCTTTCCGCGACGCCGGTAAAGAAGGTGAGAAACGCGATATCCTGTTCTTTATCGATAATATCTTCCGTTTCACGCAAGCAGGTTCGGAAGTGTCCGCCCTTTTGGGACGTATGCCCTCCGCTGTTGGTTACCAGCCTACGCTGGCCACGGAAATGGGTGCGATGCAGGAACGTATCACGTCTACCCGCAAAGGTTCTATCACCTCCGTACAAGCGGTGTATGTGCCTGCCGATGACTTGACCGACCCGGCTCCTGCAACGACTTTCAGCCACTTGGACGCAACTACCGTACTCGACCGTAAGATCACCGAGCTGGGTATCTATCCGGCTGTCGACCCGTTGGCGTCTACGTCACGTATCCTCGACCCGCACATTGTAGGCCAGGAACATTACGACATAGCGCAGCGAGTGAAACAAATCTTGCAGCGTAACAAGGAATTGCAGGATATTATCTCTATCCTCGGTATGGAAGAACTCTCGGAAGAAGACAAGATGGTAGTGAACCGCGCCCGCCGTGTGCAGCGTTTCCTTTCACAACCGTTTGCCGTGGCTGAACAGTTTACAGGCGTTCCGGGTGTGATGGTGGGTATTGAAGACACCATCAAGGGATTCAAGATGATTCTGGAAGGAGAAGTGGATTATCTTCCCGAACAGGCTTTCTTGAATGTCGGAACCATTGAGGAGGCAATAGAGAAAGGTAAGAAATTGCTGGAACAGGCAGCAAAAAAATAAAAAGATAGCATGATGAAAGAACTGCATTTGAGTATAGTATCGCCCGAAAAGAGCATATTCGACGGAGATGTGAAGATTGTCACATTGCCGGGCATGATCGGTTCGTTTTCTATTCTGCCGGGGCATGCGCCCATTGTATCGTCGCTGAAAGCGGGAACGTTGAGTTATACGACGATGGAGGGAGAAGAGCACACGATGGATATTCAGGGCGGTTTTGTTGAAATGAGTGACGGCACGGTTTCTGCCTGTGTTTCCTGACGGAAGCCTTCCGGCACAAAGACCAAGTATCTAAAGATTGAAAAAAACGAGATAATAACCTTACAGAAAAACACAGTAACATGATGAATATTAGTAAAACTAAACGGAACTTTATCTGTTGGCATACCTTATTTGCAGTGATTAGTGCGGCGCTCGGAGCTGTTATCCTACACTTCGCTCTGCCGGGGCATTATTTCGGAGGGTATCCGTTTATACCGGTTTATTTTTACTTCTTCGGGTTGGCCAGCATCTATATGTTCGACGCTTGCCGGCGGCACGCTCCGCAGAGATTGTTACTGTTGTATTTGGCAATGAAGATGATAAAGATGATTCTTTCGCTGATTCTGGTCTTGATTTATTGCCTTGCTGTACGCGAAGAAGCCAGAGCTTTTTTACTGACGTTTATCTCGTTCTATTTGATATATCTGATATTCGAAACCTGGTTTTTCTTCTCTTTTGAGATGAACCAGAAACGGAAAAAGAAAAATAAGAAGAAACATGAAACAGTTGCATAACATAGTAGCTCCGTTGATTCTGTTCTGTCTGATGGCAGCGGTCAGTTTGCCGGTTCTTGCGCAAGAGCAAGAGGGGGAAACGGTGGCGCAGCAGACGCAGGACGAAATTACTCCGAAGGAGGAACAGGAGAACACGGTTGATGTGAAAGAAATTGTGTTCGGTCATATCGGCGACTCCTACGAATGGCATATTACAACATGGGGTAACACGCATATTACTATACCGTTACCTATTATTGTTTATAGTAGCACTTCAGGTTGGCACACGTTCCTTTCTTCCCGTCTCGAAGAGAATGGAGGTACGTATGAAGGACTTTCCATCGCTCCCGCAGGAAGCAAATATGAAGGCAAACTGGTAGAGTATGACGCCGCAGGCGAACAGGTTCGCCCTTGGGATATTTCCATTACGAAAGTGACGTTTGCCTTGTTGTTCAACAGCGTATTGCTGCTCGTTATCGTGTTGTGTGTGGCACATTGGTACAGGAAACGTCCGCAAGGAGCCAAAGCACCGGGAGGATTTATCGGATTCATGGAGATGTTCATCATGATGGTGAACGACGATATCATCAAGAGTTGTGTCGGACCTAACTACCGGAAGTTCGCGCCATATCTGCTGACAGCGTTCTTTTTCATCTTTATCAATAACATGATGGGATTGATTCCGTTCTTCCCCGGAGGCGCGAATGTGACGGGAAATATCGCTATCACGATGGTGCTGGCGGTCTGCACGTTCCTTGCAGTCAATATCTTCGGTACGAAACATTACTGGAAAGATATTTTCTGGCCCGATGTACCTTGGTGGCTGAAAGTGCCTGTGCCGATGATGCCGTTCATCGAGTTCTTCGGAATCTTTACGAAACCGTTTGCTTTGATGATCCGTCTTTTTGCCAATATGCTGGCCGGACACATGGCGATGCTGGTGCTCACCTGCCTGATCTTTATCTCGGCAAGCATGGGGCCTGCGCTGAACGGCACGCTCACGGTGGCTTCCGTATTGTTCAACATCTTTATGAATGCGCTTGAACTGCTGGTGGCTTTCATCCAGGCTTACGTATTTACGATGTTGTCGGCAGTGTTTATCGGACTGGCACAGGAAGGAGCCAGAGTGAAAACAGAAGAATAATCAATGAAACGCGGTGAAAACGTGACTGAACGAATACGGAATAAACGCGCGGAATGAGGAATTAAATAATAAAAACAAGAGAAAATATAAACCATTTTAAAACTGAAAATTATGTTACTATCAGTATTGTTACAAGCCACTGCAGCAGCAGTAGGAGTTAGTAAATTAGGTGCAGCTATCGGTGCAGGTCTTGCAGTAATCGGAGCTGGTTTGGGTATTGGTAAGATTGGTGGTTCGGCAATGGAAGCTATCGCACGCCAGCCGGAAGCATCGGGAGACATTCGTATGAACATGATTATCGCCGCCGCCTTGATTGAAGGTGTGGCCCTGTTGGCGGTAGTAGTTTGTCTGTTGGTGTTCTTCCTCTAATCAGGTATATAACAAGCGGATTTCGCAGGCGTAAAACCCTGTTTCTAAATGGGGGAGATCCTCATGCAATGGGCAGCCGCGAAATCGTAAATTGTAAATCGTAAAATCGTAAATAAAGATTATGTCATTACTATTACCTGATAGTGGCCTGCTGTTCTGGATGTTTCTCTCATTCGGGATTGTGTTCGTGATATTGGCGAAATACGGCTTCCCCGTCATCATCAAGATGGTGGAGGGTCGTAAGACCTATATCGACCAGTCTTTGGAGGTGGCGAGAGAGGCTAATGCCCAGTTGTCTAAACTGAAAGAGGAAGGCGACGCATTGGTGGCTGCCGCCAACAAAGAACAAGGACGCATCTTGAGGGAAGCAATGGAAGAACGTGACAAGATTGTTCACGAGGCCCGTAAACAAGCCGAAATTGCCGCACAAAAAGAACTGGATGCGGTGAAACAACAAATCCAGATAGAGAAAGACGAAGCCATCCGCGACATCCGTCGCCAGGTAGCCGTGCTTTCTGTGGATATCGCCGAGAAAGTGCTCCGCAAGAGTCTTGAGGACAAGGAAGCACAGATGGGCATGATCGACCGTATGCTGGATGAAGTACTAACCCCGAATAAGAACTAAGGAAGATGGAAGTCGGAATACTCTCAATGCGTTATGCAAAAGCCATCATTGAATATGCACAGGAAAAAGGTCTGGAGGACAGGTTATATCAGGAGTTCCTGACGCTGTCGCACAGTTTTTGTGAACAGCCCGGTTTGCGCGAAGCACTTGATAATCCGGTCATCACAACGAAGGAAAAGTTGGCGTTAGTCTGCACGGCTGCCGACGGTGACGGAAAATCGACCAGAGAGTTTGTCCGTTTTATCACTTTGGTACTGCGAAACAGGCGTGAAGGCTATCTGCAATTTATCAGCCTGATGTATCTGGATCTCTACCGGAAGCTGAAGCATATCGGAGTGGGTAAGCTCATTACAGCCGTTCCCGTCAACAAGGAAACGGAAAACCGGATTCGTTCCGCAGCAGAGCATATCTTGCACGCCCAGATGGAACTCGAAACGGTGATAGATCCTTCGATCGAAGGCGGATTTATCTTCGATGTCAACGACTACCGACTGGATGCAAGCGTTGCCACGCAGTTGAAGCGAGTGAAACAACAATTTATTGATAAGAATAGGAGAATTGTATAATGTCTGAAAATATAAGAGTAAGCGAAGTATCCGATATATTGCGCAAGCAGCTCGAAGGAATCAATGCCAATGTGCAACTTGACGAAATCGGTACGGTGCTCCAGGTGAGTGACGGCGTAGTGCGTATCTATGGACTACGGAACGCCGAGGCCAATGAATTGCTGGAGTTTGATAATGGTATCAAAGCAATCGTGATGAACCTCGAAGAGGACAACGTGGGTGCTGTACTGTTGGGCCCGACGGACAAAATCAAAGAAGGATTCGTCGTGAAGCGTACCAAACGTATCGCCTCCATCCGTGTAGGAGAGGGCATGCTGGGACGTGTGATTGACCCGCTGGGCGAACCGCTCGACGGCAAAGGATTGATTGGCGGCGAACTGTATGATATGCCTTTGGAACGTAAAGCTCCGGGAGTAATCTATCGTCAGCCTGTGAACCAGCCGTTGCAGACCGGATTGAAGGCTGTGGACGCCATGATTCCTATCGGTCGCGGACAGCGTGAGTTGATTATCGGCGACCGCCAGACAGGAAAGACTGCCATTGCGATTGATACGATTATCAACCAGCGCACTAACTTCCTGGCAGGCGACCCTGTATATTGTATCTATGTAGCTATCGGTCAGAAGGGTTCTACTGTTGCTTCTATCGTTAATACGCTTCGTGAGTACGGAGCACTGGACTACACGGTGGTTGTAGCTGCCACGGCTGGTGACCCGGCTGCGTTGCAGTATTACGCTCCGTTTGCAGGTGCTGCCATCGGCGAGTATTTCCGTGATACCGGGCGTCATGCGTTAGTGGTTTATGATGACCTTTCCAAACAGGCGGTGGCTTATCGTGAGGTTTCGCTGATTCTTCGCCGTCCGTCCGGTCGTGAGGCTTATCCGGGTGATATCTTCTATCTGCACTCCCGTCTGTTGGAACGTGCTGCCAAGATTATCAGTCAGGAAGAAGTGGCACGCGAAATGAACGATCTCCCAGAAAGTCTAAAGGGGATTGTGAAAGGTGGCGGCTCGCTCACAGCATTGCCTATCATCGAAACGCAAGCAGGTGACGTATCGGCTTATATCCCGACGAACGTGATTTCTATCACCGACGGACAGATATTCCTTGAGACTGACTTGTTCAACCAGGGTACGCGTCCGGCTATCAACGTCGGTATCTCCGTATCCCGTGTAGGTGGTAACGCGCAGATTAAGGCTATGAAGAAGGTGGCCGGAACATTGAAGATTGACCAGGCGCAATATCGCGAGTTGGAAGCCTTCTCTAAGTTCAGCAGCGACATGGACCCGATTACTGCCCTGACTATTGATAAAGGACGTAAGAACGGACAATTATTGATTCAACCGCAATACAGCCCGATGCCCGTAGAGCAGCAGATTGCTATCCTCTACTGTGGTACGCACGGACTTCTACATGATGTCCCATTGGATAAGGTGCAAGACTTTGAACGCAGTTTCATCGAATCTCTGCAACTGAATCATCAGGAGGATGTATTGGACATACTGAAAACGGGCGTGATCGACGATAACGTGATTAAAGCTATCGAAGAGACTGCCGCTATGGTGGCGAAACAGTACTTATAATAGTGATTAGTTGGTTAGTGATAAGTGATTAGCTTACTGTCACCAACCACTAACCGCCAACTATTAATCACTATCACCAACTATTAATAATTAACCACTAACCAATAAAAAAATGGCTTCACTGAAAGAAGTAAAAACCAGAATAAATTCGGTAAAAAGTACCCGAAAAATCACTTCAGCAATGAAGATGGTGGCTTCTGCCAAATTACACAAGGCACAAGGAGCCATTGAGAATATGCTGCCTTATCAGAAGAAGTTGAACAAGATTCTGACTAACTTCCTAAGCGCGGACCTGCCCATCGAATCTCCTTATGTGCAGGAGCGTGAAGTGAAGCGTGTAGCAATCGTCGTCTTTTCTTCAAACACTTCTCTTTGTGGTGCTTTCAACGCCAACGTCATCAAAATGATGATGCAAACGATCGGGGAGTTCCGCACCCTGGGACAGGATAATATCTTGATATTCCCAATTGGCAAGAAGGTGGATGAAGCGGTCAAACGAATGGGATTCAAACCGCAGGAGACTTCTCCGACGCTCTCCGACAAACCGACGTATCAGGAGGCTGCCGAATTGGCTCACCGACTGATGGATATGTATGTGGCAGGAGAAGTGGACCGCGTGGAAATAATCTATCATCACTTCAAATCAATGGGGGTACAGATTCTTCTCCGGGAGACGTATCTCCCCATTGATATGACGAATGTGGTAAGTGAAGAGGACAGAATGAATAAGGAGGAGGTAGAGGAGCATGAAATTGCCAATGATTATATCATCGAACCGAACGCGGAAGAATTGATCGCCAGCTTAATACCAACAGTATTGAGCCAGAAGATTTTTACCGCTGCCGTTGACTCTAATGCATCGGAACATGCTGCACGTACCCTGGCTATGCAAGTGGCTACGGACAATGCAAATGAACTGATTCAGGATTTGACGAAGCAGTATAATAAGAGTCGCCAGCAGGCGATTACAAATGAGTTGCTGGATATTGTAGGGGGGACAATGAAATAGATTCCAAGGATTAATAACAATATTTTTTGATTCGGTATCCCATTTTTAAGATAAGCCTTAAAAATGGGATATTTGTATATATATTTGTGGCATAATTAGGCTTGATTATGGGTTTATGCCTAGACAAAACAAACTTAAAAATATATATAGATTATGAGAATTAAGCATTTATTGAACTTTTTCGTTGCAACGGTATTTATCGGTGTGGCAGTAGGATGTGCAGAAAAGGATTTGTATGATCCTAATTATGGGAAAGAACCTGTAAAAGGTCCTGAAGAATATTTTGGATTCGAAACACGTGGAGATGTGTCGCTTGATGTGAATTATGCATTACCCGGATTTGCGGCTCTTATTGAAGTCTATGACATTGATCCGATGGAAATTGTGGATAATACACCTGTAAAAAAACAAGGAGTGGAAGCTTTATTCAAGATTTACACAGATGAAAGCGGAAAGTTTAATGGAAAGATGAATATTCCTACTTCTGTAAAATCGATATACCTATATACGGAAAGTTGGGGATTACCAAGGTGTATGCCATTGGAAATAAAGGATGGTATGGTTAGTTTTGATATGTCAAATATAGGAGCTTCTACTGTAAAAGCAAAAAATAATACACGGTCTTATGGTTTTCAAGGGACGGTTCCTTATGTCTTGAATGGAAATAATAAACTGTATTCCTTATGTAAATGGGGAGAGGGAGGAAGTCTTGACAGTAAATATATGTCATTTGAAGAGAACGTTGGTGATGAAACGGTTGGAAGTTTGACGCAACGTTTGAAGAATTTCTTTAATCCTGATGGAATAGCGAATGTTGATAATATGAATTTAGTCACCCAATCCAGAACTACAAATATTACGGTAACACAAGATGGGACTGCATTGGATGTTATTTTCCTGAATCGGGATGCCATGTATAATAATTCGTTCGGGTATTATTATTATAAAACATCTAAGGAACCTGATATGCGCGGAATGTCAGATATGAAGAAGTATATCATATTTCCAAATGTTTCTTTCTCTGTATATGGAGGTCAGTTGCCTATTTTGAAATGTGGCAGTAAAGTACGTTTGCTCTATTTTGATGAACAAGGTAATGCTAAAGAGGAATTTCCAGCCGGTTATACGGTAGGATGGTTTATGTATGCTGATGGATATAATCAGAGTGAGAATGAAATTGATATAACAAAACAAGTTGCATCAGGTTTCTCTAATTTATTAGCTTCTAATCAGGTGTTGGGACAGCAGCGACAGAATTTTGTATCTGTAAAGGACGAGACAAGCGGCAAGGTTATTATCGGAGTAGAAGATGGGGCAAATAATAGTTATTGTGATCTTTTATTCTATGTAAATGCATCAAAAACTATTGAGGAACCCAATGACAGACCTGTTATAACTCCGGATGATGGAAATGAACCAGAAAAACCGGATGTAACTGAAACGAAGACCGGTACATTAGCTTTTGAAGATATATGGCCTGGCGGTGGAGATTATGATATGAATGACGTAATCGTAGAATATAATCGTGCCGTATCTTTTGATAAAAAGAACCAGGTAACTAAAATTGTAGATACATTTACTCCTGTACATGATGGTGCAGTGTTTGCGAATGCTTTTGCTTATCAGGTAGATAAGGGACAATTCGGTAAAATGACTTTTTCCGCTACTACGGAAGGGATACATACGGAATCTGCAACATCTTCTATTATTGTTTGTCCGAATGTGAAGCAAGCTATTCAAAAGGTATATACTATAACCCGTGAATTTACAGGCGGTTCTTTCAATAAGAAAGATTTAAAGTCATATAATCCTTATATCATAGTGAAGTATGCCGAAGGGCAAAAAGGTCGTACAGAAGTGCATCTGCCTAAGCATGAGGCAACATCTCTTGCGGACTTGTCTTTAGCAGGTACTCAAAAGGATGCTTATTACATAGATAAAGAAGGAGCTTATCCGTTTGCTATTGATATTCCTATCTTGAACTTTATTTCAGTAACTGAAAAAAAGAGTATTGATACCGAATATCCTAACTTTAAAGCTTGGGCAGATTCTAAAGGAGAAAAATATACGGATTGGTATAACAATCATGTAAATTAACTCTCAAAGCATATAACACAACATTTGGTGTTTTTATTGTTCTCTCGTCCCGGTCGTTATTTAATGAAAACGACCGGGACTTTCTTTTATCCGATTGCTTCTCATCTCTACCAGAAAAAGTTTGCTACTTTTATTTCAATCTCTATATAGTTTTCTGTACCTTTGCACAAAACAATATAACTTTCATGGAAAATAACCCGGAACTGCAGCTAGCTTGGCAGTTCATAGAAAATACAGGCACACATTTATTTCTTACCGGAAAAGCCGGAACCGGAAAAACGACATTTCTTAGACGATTGAAAGAACATACGCCCAAACGCATGGTCGTATTGGCTCCGACAGGGATTGCAGCTATCAATGCGGGAGGAGTAACGATTCATTCTTTCTTTCAGTTGTCTTTTGCCCCTTTCGTGCCGGAAACTACCTTTAATTCTTCCCAAACGCATTACCGTTACAGTAAAGAAAAGCGGAACATAATTCGTAGTATGGATTTGCTCGTTATTGATGAGATCAGTATGGTGCGTGCCGATTTGTTGGATGCGGTGGATGCAACTTTGCGGCGGTATCGCGATAGAGAGAAACCATTTGGCGGGGTGCAGCTGTTGATGATTGGAGATTTGCAGCAATTGGCTCCCGTCGTGAAAGATAATGAGTGGGAACTGTTGAGGAAGCATTACGAAACCCCTTATTTCTTTGCGAGCCATGCGTTGAAAGAAACGGTATATATGACCATTGAGCTTAAAAAAGTCTACCGGCAGAGTGACACATTCTTCCTGTCTTTATTAAATAAAATCCGGGAAAATAAGGCTGATGATGAAGTGTTGAATGAACTGAACCGTCGTTATCAGCCTGGTTTCCAGCCACAAAAAGAAGAAGGATATATTCGGCTGACGACACATAATTATCAGGCACAGAAAGTAAATGACCGTGAACTGGCATCTTTATCCGGCAAGGCGTATCATTTTCGTGCCGAGATAGAAGGAGACTTCCCCGAATATTCGTACCCTGCGGATGAACTCCTGACAATAAAGGAAGGGGCACAAATTATGTTCCTGAAGAATGATCCATCGTCCGAGAAACGATATTATAACGGTATGATTGGTGAGGTGGTCACTGTTAATGATGCAGGCATTATCGTGCGGGGGAAGGGGAATAAATCAGAATTTCAGTTGTTGCCGGAAGAGTGGGGAAATTATAAGTACGTGCTGAATGAGGAAACAAAGGAAATCACGGAAGTGATAGAAGGAACGTTCCGTCAATATCCTATCCGTCTGGCATGGGCTATTACGATACATAAAAGTCAGGGGTTGACGTTTGAGCGTGCCATTATTGATGCGCGTAACTCTTTTGCGCACGGACAGACTTATGTAGCGTTGAGCCGTTGCAAGACTTTGGAAGGGATGGTGTTGGAGTCTCCTTTGCGGAGGGAAGCCATTATTAGTGATGCTACGGTGGATAATTTCACCAAAGCGGTAGAGCAGAATAAGCCGGGCAGTCAGCAGTTGAACGATATGCAAAAGGCGTATTTCTTTGATTTGTTGAGTGATTTGTTTAATTTCTATTCGATCGATCAGGCTTATAAACGATTGCTTCGTTTGATAGATGAAGATTTGTATAAGCTCTTTCCGAAGCAGTTGGCAGAATATAAGGCATTGGAACCTCGCATCAAAGAGAAAATAGTGGAAGTGTCCCAGCGTTTTCGTAACCAGTATACCCGGTTGATACATGAGAGTGAAGACTATGCGACGAATCAGGAGTTACAGGAGCGGATTCGTTCCGGGGCCAGATATTTTCATAAAGAGTTGGCGCCGGTTCGGGCTTTGTATAATAAGACTAATATGCCTCTTGATAATAAAGAGTTGAGAAAGCTGTTGGCGGAACGTATGCAGGCGTTGGATGATGCGTTGTGGATTAAAGAGTCTTTGTTGGAGGCTGTGTCTGCAAGAGAGAGATTCGCTATTACGGATTATTTGAAGTTGAAGGCTAAAGTAATGTTGAGTCTTGAGGATGATTCTTCTTCTTCCGGTTCTTCGAAAGCGTTGAAAGAAAAGAAAGAGCGGAAGGAACGGAAAGAGCGTACACGTAGCGGTGCTGAAAAGGTGAAAGTGGAAGTGCCTACGGATATTTTGCATCCGGAGCTTTATCGCGCCCTGTCTGAATGGAGGACAGCCAAAACACGTGAGGTGAATCTTCCTGCGTATGTTATTATGCAGCAGAAAGCGTTGATGGGAATTGTGAATCTGCTACCGGATAATCCAAGAGCTCTGGAAGCGATACCCTATTTCGGAGCAAAAGGGGTGGAAAGGTATGGACTTGAAATATTAGGCATTGTCCGTAAGTATATGGCGGAAAATCAATTGGAAAGACCGGAAATAATGGATATGCTCATCTCTGATAATAGGGAAGCCGCAAGCCGACGGGAAGAGCTGAAGCAACGGAAAGAAGAACAGAAGCAACGGAAAGAGGAAGAAAAACAGAAGAAGGAAGCAGAGAAACAGAAAAAAGAAGCGGAGAAGGAGAAGAAAAAAGATACAAAATTAGTCAGCTATGAAATGTTCTGCCAGGGAATGAGCATAGATGAAATAGCCAAAGCTCGCGAATTGGTATCGGGAACCATTGCCGGTCATTTGGAATATTATGTCCGTTTAGGAAAGATTAAAGTGGAGAAAGTAGTGAAAGCTGAAAATCTGGCGAAGATTCGTAAGCATCTGGAAGAACATGAATACATGGGAATATTTGCCATTAAGGCAGCATTAGGAGACGATGTCTCCTATGCTGATATAAAGTTTGTATTGGCTGTTTCCGGGCATTAACTAATTATCTCTGGACCTAGCCCCAAACATAAAAATATCTCTGTCTTTCGTTCACAATGCTCATTCTTGCTCTTGTCAAACCATCGCAAGCAATATCAGAGATTACAGAAAAATGAAACGAAAACAGGAACACTGATATCAATCAGAATACCGTGTAAGATAGCGATGGGAATCATTTCTTTTCCCGAATATCTGCTGATGGAGGGCAGGAGTACATCCATCGAATTGACTCCTGCCGCTGAAATAGGAGCCAGTTTCCCGAAATACTTCTTGATGATTGGAGTACCGAGAAGTGCCATCATCTCACGGAAAATATTAGTCAACAGTGCGATAGTTCCTAATTCCGTAGCCAGTTGCAGCCCGATAGAAGGCTCTTTGAACTGGGTGATAAGGATAGAAGAGAGCGAATAGTATGCGAATCCGCTTCCCACTGCCATACAGTCGAACACGCTCCACTGGCGCAATAGCAGGCTTGCTAAAGCAGAAAACAGCAACGTACCGATAATCGTTCCCAACGGAATCAACAGCATTTTAGGATGCAAATGTGAAACAATCGCTTTCAGGTTCTTATTAGAACCGATACTGATTCCCACTTGCAGCATTAACGCATAAAGTATATACATTGAAACTGTGTGCGTATCAAACTGGAACTTGTTGAAAGCTCCCATGACACAACCTACACAAAAGAATAATATAACGATCAAACTTCCTTTCATTGTTCACCTCCTTCTTGAATAAACGCGTCTTTTTTCCTCTTAAAAGAAATCAGACTCCTTTTTTTATTATTCGCCTCCTTTTCTAAAAAACAATTGCAGTACCAAACGGGCAGCGATCAGGCTTCCCAATACACCGGACACGGCAAGAACAATTGCCTGCCATCCGAATTTACCGAGATTGTTTACAATCAGGCTATTAGAACCGATAGACACACCGAGAATGAAGAGCAACAAGAATATTGTAAGAGAAATTGTCTTTTCTGTCTTTTGCAAGATACTCCAGTTACGCAATACATAACCGATGCCGATTCCTAAAAACATAGTAGATATAATAGAGAACATAATGTATATATTTTTGGTTAGGTTAAACTGATTATTGACAACGCACAAGAGAATTTTCAAAGAAGATGATACATCTGCTTGAAAATCGGAAAGGAATACTGCTGTGAATAGTGAAACAAGTCAGCAGATAGTTCCTGTTAAGAAATAATAGGGTAATTTAGATGAATCCACTGAACCAATGTACATGCACGCAGCAAGACTTACAGAAAGTCGGTATTCCTGCAAGAAAAAGATTAGCGTTATGTAGTTGTAATGTTTGATTCATCATTGGTCTTTTTTGATTTTGGTGCAAAGATAATAACTTATTGCATATTTTCAAAATAAATATGCAATAAATGAAGCGAAAGAATTATTCGGAATGAAATAGATTGTTGTAAAAAGTAGTATTGTTTCCAATTCTACCACTGTCTTCAATTTGGGCACTATCCCGTATTTTGTGTAAATAGCCACTGTTCATCATTTGGAGACTCTCTTAATTATATAAATAGAAACCACAGAATTCCTCTTGTAGTTTTCTGTTTACGTAAAATGATGGATAGTCCTTGAAATTGCTATCTGTCTCTTCCTTATAAATGTTCCCAGTTCGCAAGAACCTCTTTTAGCTTCTGTGGCTTGTATCCAAGCATTGTTCGTGCTTTATCGATACTCATTCCGCTAAAACGGGGACGGGGAGTGGTTTCATTCATTTCCTCTGTCGTGACAGGATGGATAAGAGAGTGATCCAGTCCCATATAATCTGCTACCTGATAAGCAATCTCCGCAATGCTCATGCACTCAACGCCACAAATGTGAAAGATACCGTTCGTTGGATGTGCTATCAAACGCTGTACACCATCCGATACGTCTCCAACATAAGTCGGTGTCCGCCATTGATCGGATACGACACGGATTTCTTGTCCGGCTTTCAAACGGTTCATTACCAACTGGACGATATTACCGTGTTGTCCCGGCAGCGCTCTGCCATAAACGATTGCTACACGGACAATAGCATAACTGCTGCAAGTTTCTGCCACTTTCTCTTCTCCTTTCCACTTGGTATATCCGTAATAGTTGACGGGAGCGGGGATGTCTTCTTCTGTGTACAACGGTCCGGCATCTTCATTTATCTTTTCATCGAAAACAAACATCTTTCCATCGAAAACAAAGTCCGTCGATAGATGAATGAACCGGCTTTTATATTCTTCGCAAAAAACAGCCAGTTGGCTCACTGCGGTCACATTGGTAAGATAAGCCTCTTCATGATGCGTCTCGCAATAATCCGGCACGGACAGGGCGGAACAATTAATGACCACATCAGGCTGAACCTCCTCAAAAAGACACTTAATGTCCGCTTCATTCCGTATATCTGTTTCAATGAAACGATATTTCCCTACATCATTCGGAGAAATATCCGGATGCAGAGAGCACCCCGTTACCTTATATTGTGCATGAACAGACAAATCATTCAATATTTGGCGTCCGGTGAATCCATTGGCGCCGATAATCAATATCTTCTTCATTAGGTTCTATTTATATATAGTGTTATAGATATCAAGGCGCCATATCCGGACTTTTTGATGATACAATCATTGCGGAGACACGACTTTTTTGCACATATTTCTACAAAAATAGAAAATAATATCCATTGCGCAAATAGATTTCGTACTTCCCATCTTACTTTGCTCCCGATAACGAGATTTATATGAATGGATAAAAGAAAAGAAGTATGGAAAAAGTAATTATGGGAACACGTTTGCCCGCTAAGCTTTGGTTGAATGAAGTAGAAGACTCTTGTATGTCGCAGATTATGGATTTAACTTCACTTCCTTTTGCGTTTAAACATATTGCCATCATGCCTGATGCCCATGCGGGAAAAGGAATGCCAATTGGCGGTGTGTTGGCTACGAAGGGTGTGATTGTTCCCAATGCTGTGGGAGTGGATATCGGTTGTGGAATGTGTGCGATTAAGACCAATCGAAAAGCGGAAGATTTTAGTTATACGGATTTGACTTCCATCATGTCGAAGATTCGTGCGGCCATTCCCTTGGGATTCGATCATCATACTAAAAAGCAAGATCAGGAGTTACTTCCACAAGGATTCGACCTTGAGGAGATGCCTATATTGAAGAATCAGTACGAGGCTTGTTTGAAGCAGATAGGAACCTTGGGAGGAGGAAACCACTTTATTGAGATTCAGAAAGATACCGAAACGTCTGATGTGTGGGTGATGATTCACTCCGGAAGCCGTAACATTGGTTTGAAGGTTGCCAATCACTATAATAAGATTGCGCAATATTGGAATGAGAAATGGTATTCTGAAATGGTATCGGGACTGGCTTACCTGCCAATGGAGACGCAGATGGCAAAGGATTATTTCCGTGAAATGAACTACTGTGTGGCCTTTGCCTTTGCTAACCGTCAGTTGATGATGACCCGTATTTGTGAAGCCATCCAGGCTGTGAAACCTGAAACGGACTTTGAGCCTATGATTAATATTGCCCACAACTATGCAGCCTGGGAGAACCATTTCGATCAGGATGTGATTGTGCACCGAAAAGGAGCTACGCGTGCCTATGAAGGTGAGATTGGTATTATCCCCGGATCTATGGGTACTAAATCCTATATCGTTGAAGGACTGGGTAATCCGGAGAGCTTCAAAAGCTGTTCGCATGGTGCCGGCCGATTGATGGGACGAAAGGATGCCTGTCGCCGTTTGTCACTGGATGAAGAGAAAGAGCGAATGAACCAGCAAGGAATCATTCACGGACTCCGTTCGCAGGATGAACTGGATGAAGCGTCGGGAGCTTATAAAGATATTGCGCAAGTGATAGCGAATGAGCGGGATTTGGTGAAGCCGTTGGTGGAACTTGCTCCAATGGCAGTTATTAAAGGGTGATTGACAGATGTACCAAGAAGAGGAAAGCAAAGGCAATTTGGAGTATAGGCATAAAAAAAGGAGCAACGCCTTGCTCCAACCTTTGTTAACCTTAAATCTAATACTATGAAAAACACATTGCAAAGATACGGACTATTGCGAAACTAGCAAATAATCCAAGAAAAAAAGTATGTTTTATAACATTGATTAAGAATTTGTATTCTCGAATCTATTTTTATTAAGAGATTTGACTGATCACAGACAAGAGTAAAGCCTCCATTATCGTACTATTTCTTTTAGTAGCCTTAATGAGTGGCAACATACCACGCTGTTTCGTTCTTTTTCAAAGCAGCTGCACTAGTGCTTGGATCAGAAATAGTGATACCGGAGAAAGTATTGATTTTTTTTCGTTCTCCATAATAGGAGGATATTGCTGTAAAATAATACTCCGTATTCCTTTTATATGGAACTGTGCGTTTCAGTTGTTCGTTGAATTGCTCCAATAAATCAGGATCGGAGCATAGCTTTGCAACATAATCACCACAATCAAAGAATATGGAAGGTTTATATCCGTCTAAACTCTGCAAAGAAGAAATTAATTCTTCGTTAAACGTATAACGTTGATTTATTTCTTTCATAATGGCCGCCAGATTATCTATTTCCGAGCAATCTGTGACACTGATTGTTCCGCAGGGAGTGACATAATTTGAATAAAAAGAATAGAAACCATCACAAATCTTTTCATAATCTATGTTTCCGATTAAGTACTGGCCAATCTTGTCGTATGGCATGCCATAAGCCATGATTTCACTTGTGGATGCTATCAAGTGACTTGTTACGTTTTTGAGATCATAAGCAACCTCTACTGTCGACATATAGCAGTCGTCGAAAAGGATATACTCCATCTTCAATCCTGCGCTCGATATTCCTTCGGCAAGTGTAGTAATATCCGTCTGATACTTGGATTCTCTGCCTCCGAAGAGACGTGTCATAGGTGCATTTCCATATTCCCAATGTTTTTTGACTGTTTGCAGGCTACTACGTGATTGCGTTTTTGATACGGGGATCCATCCCATCCCGTGGCATCCGATAATCATTGCATATCGTTTGGCGGGAGAGTAGGTCTGTACATCATTCAGGATAGAAGTGATACCCTCGGCCGTTGTATAGCTGGGAGTCGGATAATTATAGCTTTTTAAAGCCTTCTGCACAGCTGCGCCTTTTTCGTAAGAAAGCTCATAGAGAGTGGCTTTTGTAGCCGTTGTGCACATAAATACGAGAACCCGTTCGTTTTTCAATATGTTCTGTCCGATAATACTTTTCAGATCAGCAATATTCTGATAGAAAAAGGAAGTCAGGTCAGTCGACCAGGGCAGATACATAAATACAGTTTGTTCATTATCCGAACGAACCACCGGGTCGGTAGGATCAGGATCTGTCGGATCAGTGTTGTCCGTCTGCCTTGTGCCCGGAGATGTAGAAACCGGATCTTCTTTCTCACACGAAATCATGCCGAAAGAAAGAAATAATACGAAGAGGATTGATTTCATCAGACGATAATATTGTTGCATTGTTTCCATTATTCTACTTAGGATTAAATTTTCTTTTTATATATAACGTAAAAAGAGAACTTTTTGATTTGCTTTACCGGGACATAATTGATACATCTCTCTTTGCAAAGTTACTGAAAAATAGCGTAATTCCAACACCGTCATTCATAAGAAAGAACAACTGTCCGGGAAATGGTATCTTAGGAAGTTAAAGAGGAAAGCTTACGTATGGACATAAAAAAAGGAGCAACGCTTTGCTCCAACCTTTGTTAACCTTAAATCTAATACTATGAAAAACACATTGCAAAGATACGGACTATTGGGAAATTAGCAAATAATCCAAGCAAAAAAGTATGTTTCATAACATAGATTAAGAATTGGATATTTCAATTCAAATTTTATTAAGACTTTTTTGTTGCTTTATCGTTCTTCAATCCTTTTAGATTTCATTTCTAGTTAGGTACTCTGAAATCATTCGGAGAGCAACCGGTAACTTTCTTGAATAGTCGGCTGAAATACTGCGGATTCTGGAAACCCAGTTCTTGTGTTATCTGATTAACTGTTTTATCAGTATTCAGCAACCAGTCTTTGGCAATCTCGAAACGTTTGAACTCGATGTATTCTTTAAAAGATTTCCCCGTTTCGTGCTTCAGCAAGTCGTTGAAATATTCAGGAGATAAATGAAGCATGTTAGCGCAATACTCATTTGAAAGCACATCGACAGCCGGTACCAGCTTCGTTTCGAAATGGTTATTTATCATTTTATCAAATTGTTTGATAATCGTTTTATTCACTTCGTTACGTGTAATGAATTGGCGTTCGTAGAAACGGACACAGTAATCTAGCAATAGCTCTATATATTTGGAAACTATTTTTTTGCTGTGGCGATCAATGCAACGTTCGAGTTCTTGCTTGATCTTGTCCATAAACTCCAGAATGATCTGTTTCTCGCGCAATGATATATGCAGTGCCTCTTCAGGCTGATAAGAGAAGAAAGTATAGTTATCTATATTAAGTCCGAGCGGAGTGCCACAAATCAGATCGGGATGAAAAGCCAATATCCATCCTTTAGAGGGAAATCTCTTATTTTTTTCTTTCATACTGATAGACTCTCCGGGAGCCAGGCAGATCAAAGTACCGTCCGAGAAATCATAATACTGGTGACCATACACATAGGCCTCACATTTACACTCACTCAATAGAATCGTATAAAAGTCGAACTTGATGTCCGTATGAGGCGACAAGTCAGCCTTTGAGAGATCAATGACACTCACCAGCGGATGTAGTGTTTTGTTTCCCAGACAACAATTGCATTGATGCACGGTCCCTATTTTGAGTACTTTATCTCCCATGATGTTGAGACTCCTGTAGCTAAAAAATGCTTAGTTTCTTTGTTTATATTCGTTCGGGGTGCAACCGACATGCTTTTTAAACAATCGGCTGAAGTGCTGTGGATATTGAAATCCCAGTTCATAAGCCACTTGGCTGACAGTTTGAACACCTTCCAGTATTCTTTCTTTTGCCAGTTCGATAATCCGGCACTGGATATATTCCTGTGCAGTTTTTCCTGTTTCCTTCTTTATCAAGTCTCCGAAATAATTAGGAGAGAGACATGCCTTGTCTGCAAAATATTTCACGGATGGCAGTCCTTCGGTTATTGCCACCTGATTCTGGAAGTATTCGTCCAGCAATTGCTCGAATTTTACGATAATATCTTTGTTCGCCTGATTACGTGTGATAAACTGCCGTTCGTAGAAACGCATACAGTAATCCAGCAGCAGTTCGATGTTTCGCACGATGAGTTGCTTGCTGTGTTTGTCGATAGGATGTTCCAGCTCGATCCTGATTTTATGTATGCAATCAGTTACGATTTCTCTTTCCTGGTCTGAAAGATGCAATGCTTCATTTACCTCGTAAGAGAAAAAAGTATAGTTTTTGATATGCTGTCCTAATGAAGTTCCGCGGATTAAATCGGGATGAAACAAAACGCCGATTGACTTGGTGCGGGGAGCAGGCCTGTTGCGGTTGTCTATTCCGCTCACTTGTCCCGGTGCCATACAAACAACCGTTCCTTCCTGATAATCGTAATTCTTACGTCCATAAGTGAGGTCGCCACATTTTGCATCCTTCAGGAACAAGCAGTAGAATCCGATATTCATACGGATATATTCAACTGACCTGGTGGCTTTTGAGAAGTCGATTACATTCACCAAAGGGTGCAATGTTTCCAGTCCAAACAATTGGTCATACTGATCGACGGTTTCAATTTTTGTTATTTCATCCATATGCTTCTGTTATTAATCTGATACAAAGATAAAACATTTGAAGGTATCTTTTTAATTTCATTCAGCAAATCAGTAATATGGGTATAAGAATCAGTAATCTGTATACTACATAAACTTTCGGGCAGAAAAATAAATGGCAATGATTGCTGGAAGTAAATGATGGAATTGATATATTTGTTCCGGAGAATATAAAAAACAGGTTTTATGAAAGCATTATTTATTGGAGGTACAGGTACGATCAGTACAGATGTAGTGGCATTGGCGCAACAAAAAGGGTGGGAGATTACTCTCCTAAATCGTGGTTCGAAAAAGATGCCGGAGGGAATTCACAGTATCATTGCGGATATTAATGATGAAGAAGCTGTGGCAAAAGCCATCGTGTCCGAACATTACGATGTGGTTGCACAGTTCATCGGCTATACGGCAGAAGACGTGAAGCGTGATATCCGCCTGTTCCAGAATAAAACGCGGCAATATATCTTTATCAGCAGTGCCTCTGCCTACCAAAAGCCATTGGCCGATTACCGCATAACCGAAAGCACCCCTTTGGTCAATCCCTATTGGCAGTATTCCCGTAACAAGATAGAAGCGGAAGAAGTGCTGATGGCAGCCTATCGCACAAACGGTTTCCCCGTTACAATCGTCCGTCCCAGCCATACCTACAACGGAACAAAACCTCCCGTATCTGTACATGGAGATAAGGGAAACTGGCAGATCCTAAAACGAATCCTTGAAGGTAAACCTGTTATTATCCCCGGCGACGGTTCTTCTTTGTGGACATTGACTCACTCTAAAGATTTTGCCAAAGGTTATGTAGGACTGATGGCGAACCCTCATGCCATTGGGAACGCTTTTCATATCACTACCGATGAAAGCATGACCTGGAATCAGATTTATCAAACCATTGCCGACGCGTTGGGTAAACCTCTGAATGCATTACACGTAGCCTCCGATTTCCTTGCCAAGCATAGCGATCATTATGATTTCAGAGGTGAACTGTTAGGAGATAAAGCAGCTACGGTAGTCTTTGATAACTCGAAGATAAAGCGGTTGGTTCCTGATTTTATATGCAATACTTCCATGGCAGACGGATTACGACAAGCCGTACACTATATGCTTTCCCATCCGGAATCACAAATACCCGATCCGGAATTTGATTCATGGTGTGATCGTATTGCCAACGCAATAAGTGCGGCAGATAAGGCCTTCGAGCTTTCCTAATTCTGTGCCGAACTTACTTGATTTAATTCCGGACTGTCTGATCTAATCTATAGGACTACTTGGTTTTATTTCAGACTTCCGGGGTTTTATATTGAAGTACCTTATTTAATAAGGCGCGTTTCGTCCTTGTTGCACTTCGATTCGTATTCCGAAATTACCATTTGCTGATTTCAGTTCGAATGCTCCCCGGAAATTATTTCTTTCCCAAGGCATAGCGCTGCGGTTAGGCACTCGCCAGCCATCCTTATCATAATCTCCGTAGGTATTGATTCTCATTCCGTTTTTCAGTTTGAAAGACCCCATCTGCATAAACTGTGGAGAAGAAGACAGTCCCCAACCATATCCGTAGCCAAAGCCAGAAAAGCCGGAGAAAGAAGACGAAGAAAAAGAATCAGTGAATCCTTGCGAATAAGTAACATCTGTATTTAAACGAAAGAGCTGATTATAATCTTTCGTCATATTAGGCATCTCTAAATTAAACTTGGGAAGTTCGGGAGTTGCTACATTCATTAGCCCCATATCCAGCAGAAAGCCACCAAACTCTTTAATATTGGTGGATGGAGCATGACGAATACTATCGGAAGGAATTTCCGACTGTGCGGATGCAAAACCGACCGATAATATCAGCGAAAGAAATAGAATCAGTTTTTTCATCTTCGTAAAGGTTGATTTACCACAAAGATAGAGATTTTCAACCTGACTATTTGCTTCCGTTATGTTTTCTTAGAAAAAAACTATCTTTTCAGTTATTTACGATTAGGCGATTTACAATGTACGATTGAGGTTACTATCCTCAATCATACGATCGTAAATCGTCTAATCAGTTCATTCTTTTGATGCTTTCCATGTTTGGGCATATTCTTCCAACACACACTTGATGCTTTGTCCGATTTTCACATAATCGGCCTCATTCAAATTGGCTAGTGACACACGCACACTCCATTTCGGTCCGGCAAAGCCACCACCATTCAACAGAACGAGTGAAGTTTCGTTTGCCAGGCGGAAAACCACATCCAATGGATTGTAGGTCTTTTGCAGATAAGTAACGAAGTCATCCCCATAGAATTTCTTCGCCCATACCAGCATATCAATCTCCGAATAATATCCGGCACGCAGCGGATCCTCTACCAGTGTGAACCCCGTGTTATCCCACAACGCATGCAGGCGTCGATGAATAATTTCCTGCATCTTGGTTTTATAACTGTCTTCTTTATCCAGAAGCGAGAAGATGGCAAACAAACTCATCTGCATTTGTTGAGGCAGAGAAAGCCCTGCGGTATGATTCAGCGCAATCTGCCGGCTGTCAGCCACCATGCGGTCGATAAATTTCATTTTTTCCGGTTGCAGGCTAAGACTGGAATAACGTTTGTTCAATATTGATTTCTGCTCCTCCGACAGGCGGGCAATCATTTTGTCGTAGATGTTGTCTTCGTGTAAAGCAATCACTGCGGTTCTCCATCCCGTAGCTCCGAAATATTTGGAGAACGAATAAACGCAAAGCGTATTGTGTGGCAATTCTGCCATCAATGAACGGAAATGAGGGATAAACGTTCCATACACATCATCCGTAATAATCATCAGGTTCGGATTGTCATTCTTCACAATGTTGATGATACGTTCGGTAGTCTCCCTGCTAAGTGCGTAACTGGGCGGATTACTTGGATTGGTGATAAATAATGCTTTGATCCGCGGATCTTTCAACTTGTCTATATCTTCATCCTTATACTGCCAGGTGTGCAATCCGTCAGGAGTCATCTGGTCGGCGGAAATTTCGGTAACGTCAAACTGATAGCGTCGCAATTCCGGGATTTCTATATAAGGAGTGAACACGGGAATCATCAAAGCAATGGCATCTCCCTGATTCAACAGGAAATTCTCTTGCAAAGAATCGAACAGATAACACATGGCTGCCGTACCTCCTTCGGTGGCGAAAAGGTCAAAAGTCCCTTTCGGCGGACGGCGGTCACACATCTCTTGTGCCAAGTAATCCTGCACGATTAACTCTGTAAAATGTAAAATACGGTCGGGCACAGGATACTGGTCGCCGATGACCGATTCCGCCCATTCGTGAATCAGCGTATCCGGATCGGCAGCATGCTCCATCAACATATAATTGTAGCCCTCTTTCAGCAGATTAGCCCCCGGAGCTTTTTCATTCTCTTTCAGGAAAGCCTCGAAACGGGCAGCTATTCCAGCCTTTTGCGGAATACCTGCTATTCCTTCTTCCAGTGAAAACGCATGGCGACATTCGCAAAGTCCGAATTGTCCCAACAGAAAAAATGCTTCGCGTGGTTCGGTAGCAATCCAGTTCGGATTACCTCTTCCCGCATTCAGCATGGTATGTGCTATTTTCTTAATGCTTTCGTCTGCCATATCGATCAGTTTGTTTTTCAGCTCGAACGGGCTGATCGTTTCCATTTTCTTGGCATAACTTTTCGTAATGGCAGGGTTATTTGTTTTCTTTTCCATAATGATATTTATTTATATAGTTTTACATAAGCAACACGATGACGACTCCCCAGATAATCAGTAGCGTATTGCCGACTGCATACGTCACTGTATACCCTAATGCGGGTGTATCACTTTCCACTGCATCCTGAATAGCTCCCAGTGCCGCTGTTGTGGTACGTGCTCCTGCCGTGCATCCCAATGAAAGGGCAGGGTGGAATTTGAACAGGTATCTCGCCATCAGCAATCCTGCGAGAAGAGGGATGGCAGTTGCCAGTGCACCGACAATAAACAGACTGACTCCGACTTCCTTGAATCCGGCTATAAAACTGGGGCCTGCAGCAATGCCGACCACTGCGATAAACATATTCAGCCCTACATTATTCAATACCCATAAAGAGGGTTCGGGGATACCTCCGAAAGTAGGATGCTTGCTGCGTAACCAACCGAACAGAAGTCCGGCAATCAATGCGCCGCCACTGGTAGAAAGACTGATAGGAACACCTCCCAGATGGATAGCCAGTGCACCGAAAAGACCACCGAGCAAAATGCCCAGCCCGACGAAAATCATATCCGTCTGATTGGTCGGACGGTCAATGTAACCCATTTGTTTGGCAGCGTCTTCCACTTCATGTTTAAGACCGGTGAGCTCGAGAATATCTCCCGAATCCACAACTGTTTTGGATAATACCGGAACATTGATTCCGGCACGCTTGATGTTACGGATACTGACTCCGTGCATAAATTTCTGTGCCCGGATTTTGGCTACCGTTTCGCCGGCAAACGTCCGGTGAGTCACCATTACGGGAAGAGTTTCCGCCGGAAAATCCAATAATTGTGCGTCGATCACTTCCGGACCGATCCAGTCTTCTTCTCCGATTACAAACTCACGGCGTCCGCTTAGTACCACTTCGTCATTTTTGCGAAGAATCAGGTTCGGATCAACATCTTTCACCACTCCTCTTTGACGAATCCGTTCTACAAACAGCCGTTTATCATTCTTACATAAATATGTTTCGAGTTCACTGACTTTCTTTCCTTTGCCGAACCATTCATTGGTGATTTTATAGGCACGGAATACCACCGGACGAAGAGCCGGGGAAAATCCGGGTTCATCAGCTTCCGATGTTCCCATTTGAGCCTCCAGTTCTTTGCAGTCGGCTTTCACCTTATCCAGTCCGCCCAGCATTTTAGGGCCGAGAGAAGCCAGAATCCATGCAGAACCGGCTGTACCGAAGATATAAGTTACAGCGTAAGCTACCGGAATCGCATTGATGAATGTTGCTTTTTGTGCATCGCTGATTCCCAATTGGTTGATTGTATCGCTTGCCACGCCGATCACGGCGGATATGGTCTGTGAGCCTGCCAAAAGTCCGGCAGCTTCCCCTACATGGTATCCCATGATTTTGGCGAGTATCCACGGTGCCACCAGGCTGACAATACACATCAGTACAGCGAATCCCACCTGTGGCAGCCCATCCTTTTTCAATCCGCGGAAAAACTGTGGACCTACCTTATAGCCGACGGCAAACAGGAAAAGCAGAAAGAACACAGCTTTCATCGGGCCATCCACAGTGATATTCAGTTGCCCGACCAACACGCCGACCAGCAGAACACTGGTGACTGTCCCTAATGAGAATTTCCCTATTTTGAGTCTGCCCAGCCAGAATCCGGCAAAGAGCGTCAGGAAAATAGCAAGTTCAGGGTGTACCCTTAGTTGATTAATAATCCATTCCATAATTAAGTTGTTGTTTTAGGTTATGTCATTTACAACAGTTATTGCGTGAAAAGAGTTTATAGTGTTTATGATAAATAGATATATAAATATCCGATGAACTTTAAATTTCTCTATTTCGCTTTTTTGTTATACTTTTGTTCTTTCAAAAATAAAACTAATCATATTCTGTATGAAATCAGACATAGAAATTGCTCGCAGCATTGAGCTGAAGAAGATTAAGCAAGTTGCCGAAGGTGTCGGAATTCCTCGTGAGGAAGTGGAGAATTATGGCCGCTACATCGCAAAGATCCCTGAACAACTGATTGATGAAGAGAAAGTGAAGAAAAGCAATCTCATCCTGGTCACTGCTATCACGGCAACCAAAGCGGGCATTGGCAAAACTACCGTATCTATCGGTCTTGCTTTGGGACTGAATAAAATTGGAAAGAATGCGATTGTCGCTCTTCGTGAACCGTCTCTCGGTCCTTGTTTCGGAATGAAGGGAGGAGCGGCCGGTGGAGGATATGCACAAGTGCTTCCGATGGATAAGATTAACCTTCATTTCACAGGGGATTTTCACGCCATCACCTCTGCTCATAACATGATTTCGGCTTTGCTCGACAATTATCTCTATCAGAACCAGGCAAAAGGTTTCGGATTGAAAGAAATTCTTTGGCGGAGAGTGCTTGATGTGAACGACCGTTCGTTGCGCAGCATCGTTGTCGGTCTTGGACCTAAATCTAACGGGATTACCCAAGAGTCCGGTTTCGATATTACTCCTGCTTCGGAAATTATGGCGATTCTTTGTCTTTCCAAAGATGTGAGTGATTTGCGTCGTCGTATCGAAAACATCCTGTTGGGCTTCACTTATGATGACCAGCCTTTTACCGTAAAAGATCTGGGAGTGGCAGGAGCTATCACTGTGTTGCTGAAAGATGCCATCCATCCTAATCTGGTGCAGACTACGGAAGGAACCGCTGCTTTTGTACACGGCGGTCCGTTCGCTAATATTGCGCATGGTTGTAACTCTATTCTGGCCACTAAATTGGCAATGTCTTTCGGCGATTATGTAATCACAGAAGCCGGATTCGGTGCTGATCTTGGTGCAGAGAAGTTCTACAATATCAAGTGCCGCAAGAGTGGACTCCAACCGCGTCTCACGGTGATTGTCGCTACGGCACAAGGATTGAAGATGCACGGAGGTGTCAGTCTCGACCGTATCAAAGAACCGAATATGGAAGGACTGAAAGAAGGATTGCGTAATCTGGACAAACATGTTCGTAATCTTCGTTCATTCGGTCAGACGGTTATTGTAGCTTTCAATAAGTTTGCGTCCGACACCGATGAAGAAATGGAATTGCTGCGTGAGCATTGCGAACAGTTGGGAGTCGGTTTTGCTATCAACAATGCGTTCAGTGAAGGAGGAGAGGGGGCAGTAGACATGGCCCGCCTGGTGGTAGATACAATCGAAAATAATCCGTCCGAACCTTTGCGTTATACATATAAGGAAGAAGATAATATACAGCAGAAGATTGAAAAGGTGGCTACTAATATTTACGGAGCCAGCGTTATTACTTACAGCAGTATTGCACGCAACCGTATCAAACTGATCGAGAAAATGGGCATCACTCATTACCCGGTTTGTATTGCTAAAACACAGTATTCATTCTCTGCCGATCCTAAGATTTATGGCGCGGTGAACAATTTCGAGTTCCATATTAAAGATATTGTAATCAATAACGGAGCTGAAATGATTGTAGCCATTGCCGGAGAAATTCTTCGTATGCCGGGATTGCCTAAAGAACCGCAAGCATTGCATATCGATATTGTGGATGGAGAAATAGAAGGATTGAGCTGATATACACTTAAAGAACACTTGTTCTGGCGCTATGCCGATAAAAATAAATCCCCGTCTTTCCCTATAAAATGAATGTGGAAAGACGGGGATGACTGTATATAGAGTCCAGTGCGCTTCTCTTTTCTCTTCATGTACACTGTACGGTTGAATTCGTACTTGTTGTGGGTGATATATGACATCATATATTTCTTTTATAGTAACAAAAACGAAATTCCGGAAAGATGGTTCGAACGGGACCGTTAATAAATAAAAAAAGGCCTGCTCCTTTCGTAAAGAGCAGACCTTAAATGGGAATTAAGCTAATAACAGTTTACAATTACTAGCTTTAAAATTGTGTTTTAGTAAGCGAAAAGAGGATATTTTTTCATTGTCTCATTGACGCGTGCACGTACTTGTGCAATAACTTCCTCATTTTCTACGTTAGACAATACAGTCTCGATCATTTCAGCAATTTCGAGCATCAAATCTTCTTTTGCACCACGAGTTGTGATAGCAGGAGTACCCAAACGGATACCGGAAGTCTGGAAAGCCGAACGGCTGTCGAACGGAACCATGTTCTTGTTAACGGTAATATCAGCAGAAACCAATGCTTTTTCTGCCACTTTACCTGTCAGATCAGGATATTTGCTACGCAGGTCGACCAACATAGAGTGATTGTCTGTACCACCGGAAACGATGGTAAAGCCACGGTCGATCAAAGCCTGTGCAAGTACGGCAGCATTTTTCTGTACTTGTTTAGCATATTCCTTAAATTCAGGTTGCAGGATTTCGCCGAAAGCAACTGCTTTAGCAGCAATTACATGTTCCAACGGTCCGCCTTGGATACCCGGGAAAACGGCAGAATCCAGTAATTGAGACATCATTTTGATCTCACCTTTCGGAGTTTTCTTACCCCATGGATTGGGGAAATCCTTACCCATCATGATGACACCACCACGAGGTCCGCGAAGTGTTTTATGTGTAGTAGAAGTGACGATATGTGCATATTTAACCGGATTTTCGAGCACTCCGGCAGCGATCAGGCCGGCAGGGTGAGCCATGTCAATCATCAGGATAGCGCCTACTTTGTCGGCGATTTCACGCATACGTTTGTAATCCCATTCACGAGAGTATGCAGAACCACCACCGATAATCATTTTTGGTTTTTCACGAAGAGCGACTTCTTCCATCTGGTCGTAATCAACGCGTCCTGTTTCCTGATTCAGGTTATATTCGCAAGGAGTATAGATGATACCGGAAGTGTTCACTAATGAACCGTGAGACAGGTGTCCGCCGTGTGCCAGATTTAATCCCATGAATTTGTCGCCCGGATTCAGAACAGCAAGGAAAACAGCAGCATTAGCTTGTGCTCCCGAGTGTGGCTGTACGTTTGCCCATTCAGCGCCGAAAATTTCTTTCAGGCGGTCGATAGCGATTTGTTCGCTTTGGTCTACTACTTCGCAACCTCCGTAATAACGTTTGCCGGGATAACCTTCTGCGTACTTGTTAGTCAGGCAAGAACCCATTGCCTGCATTACTTGGTCACTCACAAAGTTTTCTGATGCAATCAGCTCGATTCCTTTCAACTGACGTTGATGCTCTTTTTCGATGATGTCGAAAATGATGTCGTCTCTTTTCATTCTTTTATAAGTAAGATTAAATTTCTAATTCGAGATACCTATTTTAAGCGCACAAAGTTAATGAAAATAAATAAAGAATGAAGGAACAGTAAGAAAAATGTTAGTAAAAAGCGGGATTTAATGATATTTTATTCTTAAAGAATGAATCCCAGTGAAAAACTTAACGCGCTGTCACGGCGACGGAAAATAATGTTGCTCACACCCGTACTGCCGTCGGAGTTGATATTGTCATAAATGATAGACTTGGAGATGTTTCCTATACCTTGTTCGTAGCGGAAATCGAAGAAGATACGTGAGATGTTGACACCTACGCCAATCACTGCGCTGACATTGAACGGATACAACTTTTCGTGAATACCCTTTTGGTCGAAATTCTTAAAAGTGATTTCATTGTGCTTTCCCCATAGGTAGCGAAGCTTGGGACCTGCGAAGATAGACATTCCGTAAGGTCCTTTTTTCACTACGTTATATCCATATAGAACGGGAAAATCGACACTGTGCAACACCGATTGCACCGAAGCGTAATCAGGCTCGATGGCAGGATGCTGGGAACCGAGTTTGTCGAAAGTAATCTCACATTTGCTTACATTATACGACACTTCAGGCTGAATGAAATGTTTTTTCATATTGATGCGCATGAAGAGAGCACCGAAATAACCAATCTTATAGTTATTCTGCACCTCATCGATAGTTACATCTTTAATTTTCAGTTCAGACACCATGAACATGGAAGAGTTGAAGCCCGCTTTGATACCGATATTTATTTTTTTTGTGTTGGGACGGTCTACTCTGTCTGCGTTATAATTCTGTCCGACAACCGGGCTGCCGGCTGCAACTAATAAACCTAAAAAAATGAATTTACGCAGCATATCCATGACAGTATCGTTCCTTTTATGATTTTTTCTTTTCTACACTCCAACCGAACTTACCGATTTTCTCTCCCAAATTGTAATATCCTCCGTGCACATATACCAGCGGATTAGCTTCCGCCAGTTCCAGCTTTCCGGTTTCGGGGTTCAGGTTCCGTTCATCGGCACGCACATTTACTACGTCGGCAATAAACATATCATGTGAGCCAAGAGAGATGATTTCTTTTACACGACATTCAATGCAAAGGGGTGATTCTTCAATCAGCGGTGCACTGACCACCGTACACTGTCCGGGTGTCAGTTTCATCTCTTCGAATTTATGATAATCACGTCCCGAACGAACTCCGCACCAGTCGGTGGCAAAAGCCATGTCTTTGGTTGTCAGGTTGATGACAAACTCCATGTTCTTTTTGATAATATCGTATGAGTGGCGTTCCGGACGTACGGATATATAACACATGGGCGGGTTCGTGCAAATCGTACCCGTCCATGCTACTGTGAACATATTATATTCGCTTTCCTCTTTTCCGCAACTGACTAGTACAGCCGGCAGCGGATAAATCATCGTTCCTGGTTTCCAGTCCTGTTTCATAGTTGTCATTTTTTTCACCACAGATTACACAGATTAACACAGATATAGATGTTATTGTCCCATAAAATAAAAATCTGTGTGAATCCGTGTAATCTGTGGTGAGCTGAAGTTAGAGGATTGTTATCTCTTCACGTCTCTGTTCTTTTTCGCAATAATGGCATTTCACGATGCAATTATCCTTATCTATCACATGAAAGATGGTGCTCATCGGTTCATTGTTGGTAATACATTTCGGATTGGCACATTTCACGATGCCACGAAGCTCATCCGGCATTTTTACCTCTTTCTTTTCCACTACCTCGTAATCGCGGATAATATTCAGTTTGACGTGCGGTGCTACTACCGAAATACGGTTGATCTCTTCGTCACAAAAGAATTTATCTGCAATTTTGATGATTCCTTTTTTACCCAGCTTCTTGCTGTCGAGGTTGAATCCGATCGTGATATTGCTTGTCATTTGTTCCACACCGAGCAGTTGCACTACGGTGAAGAGCTTTTCAGATGGGATATGGTCAATCACTGTTCCGTTTTTCAGGGCAGCTACTTGCAATGCTTGTTTATTTTCGCTCATAATAAAATATCGTTTTTAACGTCATCTAATGTGATACCTAATACATCGCAAAGGATTGCTTCGCGGGCATACAGACCGTTTTGTGCCTGTTGGAAATAATATGCTTTCGGATTGTTATCCACATCGTAAGCAATTTCGTTGACACGGGGAAGCGGGTGCAGGATACGCAGGTTCGGACGTGTGTTTTCCAGCATTTTGTTACGGAGAATATATACATTCTTCACCCGTTCATATTCCATCAGGTCGGTGAAACGTTCGCGTTGCACACGGGTCATGTACAGAATATCGGCGTCAGCGATAATCTCTTCGGTAAAATCCGTATGTTCAACGTATTTTATTTGGTGCGTTTTACAGTAAAGTTTGTATTCTTCCGGCATTTTCAGCTCTTCGGGAGCGATGAAGTGGAAAGTCGGATTAAAGTGTCGCATCGCCATCAGCAAAGAATGTACGGTGCGGCCGTATTTCAAGTCACCCACCAGGAAAATATTCAAATTTTCCAGCGTTCCTTGCGTCTTGTAGATAGAGTAAAGATCGAGCATCGTCTGCGACGGGTGCTGGTTAGCTCCATCACCTGCATTGACAATGGGCACCGGGGCTACTTCGCTGGCATATCGTGCAGCTCCTTCGAGATAGTGTCGCATGACGATAATATCTGCATAGTTACTCACCATCATGATCGTGTCTTTAAGTGTTTCCCCTTTGGAAGAGCTGGTGGCCTTGGGGTCAGAGAATCCGATTACTCGTGCACCGAGACGGTTGGCAGCTGTTTCAAAACTCAAGCGGGTACGGGTGGAAGGTTCAAAGAACAGGGTTGCTACAACCTTTCCTTGTAATAACCGGCGATTGGGGTTCATTTCAAACTGCTTCGCCATTTCGAGCATGTAGAGGATTTTTTCTTTAGAATGTTCGGCAATGGTTACTAAACTTCTGTTTTCCATTTTGTTATCTTTTATGTGGATAGAACTTGTTTTACCGGAGCGTAAAGGTACGAAGAATTTGTGAAAAGCACAGATTTTTCGTACCTTTTTTATCAGCTTTTAATCAGTCGGTTTATTTCCGTCCGCTGGCTAGTGCTGCAATGATATATTTCCCCGGTGCTCCGATTTTGCTCCAGGCCGTATTGGAGAGTAGTTTCCATACTTGGGTGCCTTTCCTGCCATAGTCCGATAACCGGAGAATTGTCTGCCTCTCCTTCAAATTAGTCACTTTGTGGCGTTCCAGGCTTTCTATCAGTCCGTTCATGTTGTGTGTGGCCTGATTGTATGCATACCCCGGAATTTCAAACGAAGCATCGCTTATTTCTTCTTCTTCAGTATTTAGTTTAGTTTCCTTTAGTTTAGTTTGTCGAGAAATGTCTGCATTTTCAGAACTCACCTCCTCTTGAGTTGGAAAAATGTTAGCATTTTCCTTGTTCAACTCATCCTTGTGTATCCTTTTTCTCTGTTTGGTCTCTAATAAATAAGGTAGTTGTGAGAAATCTATTTTTCTTCGTGTCGTAGCTTCGAACCACACTCTTTGAATCTGTTCCGAAGTGAGTATACCGTGTTTCTCGTAGGTTTCTTTATGGAAAAATCCTTTTTCCAATAACAGATCGACAATCTTTTCCATCATGTCCTCTTTGATCCCGCCACCTACTTTGCGGACGAAAATTAGATTTTGTTCTTTCCCCCAAGAGATGTAATATCCCTCTTTATAGATTTTGCAAAGCAATCTCATGACCATGTAAGAAGCTAACACTCCGAATTTTGCTTCTAATAATTCCATCACTTCTTCGTCAAAAAAGTTTGCCGGTGTCGGGAAGTAAGGTATCCCTTTATTAATCATATTCATTATTCAGTATTTTTTATTATAAACTATACAATGGCTTTCCATTCCATCAGGTTTCCGATCATGAATCTTCTCCATCCTTTTTGTTCTTCACTCCAATAGATAATAGACTCTTGTTGTGCTGTGATATTAAATTCTCTATGAAAGAATTTTTCATATCCTACCAGTGTTCCTCTTTCCAGGCAGAACGTACCATCCTGCTTATGAAAAGCTATCATTGCATTTCCATACAACATGTGTTCTATTAGTTTAATGCACTCCTGTACAATTCTCTCTGCACATTTATCCGAAATCCCCTTTTCGGCAGTAATACGTTTTTTCCATACTAATTTGCAAGCTTCCAACTTGCCTTTCTTGATCTTTTGTCTCATTTTCTTCTGTTTTTTGATTGAAAAATTAAGTTTTTATTTAAACATAAATATCCCCTGTCGGATAGTGACGGTATGCTGTTGTCATAGCGTTACTATCCTTTCATTATAGTGACGCTATGACAACAGCATACCGTCACTATTTTTTGAGAGAAATTCTTGTTGTTTTCCGACCGGTTGAAAACGGCGGCGAAGGTAGGTCTTATATTTCACTTGTCCCATTATTTTTTCTTAGTACTTGCTTTTAAGCTTTTCAGCCTGTTCTCTTTTTTCCTTTTTCTCTTTCATATATTCTTCTTCGACAGACTTTTTCAATGCCGCCAATTCTGCATGTATACTGCTAAGTTCCATTAACTTATAGCCGCCATGCTTGTGAATGTATAATACTTTTTGGTCATAGATATATTGGGCCAGATTTATCAGCTTTTTTTTCTTAGGATGGTGGAAATATCCATCGATAAAGATTCTCAAATGCATGGTGAGATAAAGGCGGATATCTCCACTGATTGCTATTCTGTTTTCCAGCTCTTCTTCACTGATGATTTCTTCCTTTGACTGTCTTCCAGGGGCTTTTCCCACTGTTTGAACATTTCTTTTTGCTTTGTTGTTTTTACTTCCTTTTTTAGATTTTTCGCTTCTCATAATTAGTTAATTTTTGCAATATTAATGAATGTTAATTCGAAAATAATATCTGGAAAGTGAAATTGAACCTGCAAAAAGATTTGTTCTTTTGTCGCTTGCCAAATAGTATATATATAAAATAACTAGTGATGCAAATGATGAATAAAAATGGATTTAGTCGATGTGGTGAGAACTACATCAATCGTTTACGAAAGGAAGGGCGTTATTCTACGGCGCACGTTTATAAGAACGCCCTTTATTCTTTCGGGAGGTATTGTGGTACATTGAATGTGTCGTTCAAGCAAGTTACCAAGGAACGTTTACGACGTTATGGTCAGTATCTTTATGAGTGTGGTTTGAAGCCCAATACGATTTCTACGTATATGCGTATGCTTCGTAGTATTTACAATCGGGGAGTGGAAGCGGGGAGTGCCCCTTATGTTCCTCGATTGTTTCATGATGTCTATACAGGTGTGGATGTCCGGCAAAAGAAAGCTTTGTCTGCCGGTGAATTACATAAGCTTTTGTATGAAGATCCCAAATCGGAACGTTTACGTCGTACACAAATTATTGCCGCCCTGATGTTTCAGTTTTGTGGAATGTCATTTGCTGATTTGGCACATTTGGAAAAATCAGCTTTAGATCAGAGCGTGTTGCGCTATAATCGAATCAAGACGAAAACTCCCATGAGCGTCGAAGTATTGGATACCGCCAGGGGAATGATAAATCAACTCTGGAGTAATCAGGAACCCATTCCCGATTGTCCGGACTATCTGTTTGATATACTTTGTAATAACAAAAAACGCAAAGATGAAAGGGCATATCGTGAATATCAGTCTGCTCTTCGGAATTTTAATAATCGTTTGAAAGATTTGGCGAGAGTTTTACGGTTAAAATCTCCGGTTTCTTCTTATACACTGCGCCATTCTTGGGCAACGACAGCGAAGTATCGTGGAGTGCCAATTGAAATGATCAGTGAATCATTGGGGCATAAATCTATAAAAACGACACAAATCTATTTAAAAGGTTTTGAACTCAAAGAACGTACAGAGGTAAATAAAGGGAATTTATCTTACATTAGAAACTATCGTTTAGGTTGATAGTTAACGATAAAGTGTTAGAAATCAAGGGCGAAATGTTTCTGTTACTTCTTAGGTAACGGATAAGGTACTCATTCACAGAAAAACAGATGAAAGCAGAAAAACATGGACAGGAACTGCCTACAAAGATGTTTTTCTAACCTACGCGAAGGGAAAAGCATCTTTGGAAACAGAGTACAGGAATTTCAGGCATGATCAAACAGAATCATCATGTCCTGATATATTTTTGTTGCATATTTCAACAATTCAGAAAAAAAAGAAGATTTTACTTGTTTACTATTTGTATTTTTGCATATCTTTGCACCGAATAATTATCCGTTACCTAAGAAGTAACGGAAAAGTAAGGGGTAAAAAAGTATGATTCTAACGAAAGAAACTTTAAGTGCTGGGCCTAGTATTGGGACAGGGGAAGGCGTAGCACACTCTAAACGCTGGTATGTCGCTCTGGTCCGTATGCATCATGAAAAGAAAGTAGCCGAGCGTTTAGATAAAATGGGGATTGAAAATTTTGTACCAGTCCAGCAAGAAGTACATCAATGGAGTGACCGCCGTAAAGTGGTTGAATCCGTATTGCTTCCTATGATGGTTTTTGTACACGCTGATCCCAAAGAACGTAAAGAGGTTCTTTCCTTTTCTACAGTTAGTCGGTATATGGTAATGCGTGGTGAGAGCAGTCCAACTATCATTCCTGATGAACAAATGGCTCGTTTCCGTTTTATGCTCGACTATTCCGAAGAGGCAATTTGTATGAATAGTGCTCCTTTGGCACGTGGTGAAAAAGTGCGTGTCATTAAAGGTCCCTTGACAGGGCTTGTAGGAGAACTTGTCATGATAGATGGCAGAAGCAAAATTGCTGTTCGGTTGAATATGCTGGGGTGTGCTTGTGCAGATATGCCGGTTGGGTATGTAGAAGCGATAGAGAAAAAAATGTAATAGTAAAGTGAAAATGGAGAATGAATTTAGCAATATCAGTCAAAAACTGATTATGCAGTCTTTAGAATGGGCTTATGCTAAAGCTGTGAATGGAGTGGTAGGGCTGGGCTCGGCAGAAGAACTGGCGCAGGAGTATTTGAAAGAAGGAGATAGCCTGCCCGAACAAATCAACAATTTAATCCGCTGGCAGAATGCGAAAGCGGGGACTTCCGGTTTTCTGACAGGAATTGGAGGAATCCTGACAATACCGGTCACTTTGCCTGCAAATATCACTTCCATTCTGTATATTCAATTGCGAATGATAGCTGCTATTGCCATAATGTGTGGATATGATGTGAAAGATGATAAGGTTAAAACATTGGCATATTCTTGCCTTGTAGCTACATCTTCAGCGGAAATCGTGAAGAATTTAGGGATAAAGATCGGAGAAAAGATCGCGGTTTCTATGTTAAAGAAACTTCCGGGAGCTCTTATTACTAAAATAAATCAGACCGTTGGCTTTAGATTGCTTACAAGATTTGGACAGAAAGGTGCTATAAACTTAATCAAAGGAGTGCCACTTCTGGGTGGGGTCATAGGGGCTGCGCTGGATATTGTTTCAACTAATACTGTTGGCAATGTAGCTAGGGATTTGTTTATTGGCAAGTAGTACTAAATCGTTTATTTATCTCTATCATCCAATAGTAATTTGCTTAGCTGACATGTCAGATGTGGAATGAAATGACTATTTGAATCAATCAAGGCATAGAACGAAACTTTCTCTACTAATTTTAAGTACCATATGTCGAAATTGAATGCTAAAATAGGGTAGAAATTCGGTATTATTCTTTTATGAACACATTTTCAAATAATAAGCGCATAGCCAAAAATACACTCTTGTTGTATTTTCGTATGATATTCATGATGCTTGTGGCATTGTATACAAGTCGTATTGTACTCAATACATTAGGGGTTGAAGACTATGGTATTTATAATGTAGTTGGTGGTATTGTGGCGATGTTTGGGTTTCTTAACAGCTCTATGTCAACTACAACTATGCGCTATATTACTTATGAATTGGGTAAAGGTAATTTTGAAAGATTAAAAGTCGTATTTAATACTTGCCAGCTTATTTTGGGCATTATTTCCGTTCTCGTTGTTGTAGGAGCCGAAACTGTAGGCGTATGGTTCTTGTACAATAAAATGCAAATTCCTGTTGATAGAATGGATGCGGCTTTTTGGGTTTTTCAATGTTCTATTTTAGCTACAGTAGTATTAATAATGAGTGTTCCTTATAATGCTATAATAGTTGCTCATGAAAGAATGTCAGCATTTGCGTATATATCAATACTTGAAGTAGTTTTAAAATTAGCCATTGTTTATTTATTATTATTTTTTTCTGTAGACAAATTAATTCTTTATGCAATACTAATACTGTTTGTGCAATTTGCGATTAGAGTTATATATAAGGTATATTGTAATAAGCACTTTCCTGAGACCCATGCAATATGGGTTATCAATAAAGCTTTGATAAAGGAAATGGCTGGATTTACAGGTTGGAATTTATTTGGAAATATTGCCGCGGTTTTAAGTTCCCAAGGATTAAATATCTTATTAAACATATTTTTTGGTCCTGTCGTTAATGCTGCGCGTGCAGTTTCAGTTCAAGTTCAAAGTGCAATTATCCAGTTTTCGAGTAATTTTCAGATGGCATTGAATCCTCAGATAACTAAGACTTATGCAGCGGATGATTACAAAATGATGCATAAATTAATTGGTCGGAGTAGTAAGTTTACTTTTTTCTTACTTTTATTTTTATCGTTGCCGATTATGATTCAGACTGATTTTGTACTAACAATTTGGCTGAAAACAGTTCCTGATTACACTGTCACTTTTCTCCGCATAATGTTGTGTACTACCATTGTTGATTCTGTTGCGAATCCTTTAATGGTGGCAGCTTCCGCAACAGGTAGAGTTCGTCTTTATCAATCGGTTGTAGGGGGAATTTTATTAGCAATTCTTCCGGTATCATATATTATATTGGAAACGGGAGGCGATCCTAATTCTGTATTCATTGTCCATTTGATATTTAGTGTTATAGCATTTGCTGTTAGGCTTTTTATTATTCGTCCTATGATTAAGCTTGATTTGAGTGAATACATGATTATATTAGGGAGGATATTTATGGTTGTTTGTTTATCATTGCCGCTGCCTCTATTATATCATTATTACAGAGATAATGGCTTTGTTGATTTTATTATAACTTGTTTACTTTGTATGTCAACAGTTTCTCTTTCAGTATATTATATTGGGCTTGATCGACAAGAAAAAGGTTTTGCCTATAGTAGAATTCAAATTATTCTTCAAAAAATAAAATTAATATGATAAAGTTGTCTGTGAAGGAAGATTGTTGTGGATGTGGAGCCTGTTTGCAACGATGTCCTAGGCATTGTATATTTTTTAAAGAAGATAAAGAGGGCTTCTTATATCCATTAGTTGATGAGAGTAACTGTATTGATTGTGGACTTTGTGAGAAAGTGTGTCCTGTCATTAATCGGGGGGAATGTAATGAACCACTTTATGTTTATGCAGTTAAGAATCGTAATGAAAGGATACGATTGAATAGTTCTTCTGGTGGAGTATTTTATTCTTTGGGCAAATATGTTATACAAAAAGGAGGTGTAGTTTTTGGAGCAGCTTATGATGATAAATGGGAAGTTCGACATCAAAAGGCTGAAAGTATGGATACTCTTGAACCTCTTATGCGGAGTAAATATGTGCAAAGTCGAATAGGAAACACTTTTGTTGAGGTTGAAACTTTTTTGAAACAAGGTAAATTAGTACTGTTTACAGGTACATCTTGTCAAATATTAGGTTTAAAGAACTTTCTGCGGCATGAGTATGAAAATTTGTTAACAGTTGATGTCATTTGTCACGGTGTTCCCAGCCCGGGTGTATGGAGGAAGTTTTTGATGGAATTAACACATTTACAATCGCATAAAACTGCGCTTTGCGAAGTCGCTGGAAAAAAAACGGTTTTGTTGTCTTCGCCAGAATCTATCTCTGCGATTACAGATATAAATTTTAGAGAGAAAGAAAAGTATGGCTGGAAAAAATTCGGTTTTGTTGTCTTAAAGAAATCGGTCTCTAAGACCGGTGAAAATTCAGTTTTGTTGTCTAATATATTTTCAGAAGATCCTTATTCGAGAGGATTTGTGAACAATTTATTCATGCGCCCATCCTGTTACGCTTGTCCTGCCAAAGGAGGAACTTGTGGATCCGATGTTACAATGGCTGATTTTTGGGGTATTCAGAAGCTGTATCCAGATTTTGATGATGATAAGGGCGTTAGTTTGGCTATCATACATTCGCTAAAGGGTGCAGATATATTTAACACCTGCAACTTTGAATCAATGCCTGTTACCCTTGAAGAAGGAACGAGATTTAATCAATCGTATTATCATTCAATGGAGATGACTTCTAAAAGAGCATTGTTTTTCGCTGATTTTATAAAGGGAAAGAAAATAAGGGAAACGGTTATGAGACTTACGCGTAGACCAGTTAAAATAGTTGTTAAACAAATTATTAGAAAGATAATATGCGGGTAGTAAAAAATAAGATTCTAATTTTTATATCTTTTTTAGATAGGAAGCTGGCTTTATTTGTTAGTAAGATGGTTCGTCGCTCATCAAATTCTGAAAGAGTACTGTTGATACCGGCAGCCAGTATAGATGGGGGATTTGGCGATGATATAATGGTAAAGGGATTTTTGAGCCTGTGCCATTATCCAGTGACCATCTGTGAAAGAAAAATTGAAGCAAGATCCTTTTGGAGTCAACGCATAGCTTTGGATGAGAGATATAACGGATATTTTCCGTGTCTTAAGATGCTTTCGCTTATTATGCAACATTCAGAGTTGCATGTTATTGGAGCTGATATTTTGGATGGAATATATGCTACTAATATGTTTCGTTTTACGGTATTAAAAATGGCTCATAATATGGGATTACATGTTAATATAACAGGCTTTAGCGTTCGTAAGGATATGTCGGAATACTTTATATCACAAATTAAGCAGATTTCTAAATATAGTGTGATTAAGTTACGTGATGTAGATTCCTATAATAGGATGATTCAAGTGTTGCCTGCAGACCGGTTGAAACTGGTAGCAGATATAGCTTTTATGTGTGATAAGCCGGTGGATGATATTGTTGATAATCAGTTTAAAGAATGGGTCGTACAACAGAGGGAGAAAGGACGTAAGTTATTGGCTTATTGTCCTAATACTATACAAGCCAAACAGGTAGGATTAGTAGATTACCTTTGTCAACAACAACAGCTATTAAATGCATTTGAAAAAAAAGGATATAGTATTGTTTTCTTGTATCACGATTTGCGTAAATATGCTTTGAATATAAATGATAAAGATCTTAGTGCGCAGATATTCGGCAAATTCCAAGAGAACGGCTATTTTGTAGAGCATATAAAAGATGGCTATACACTTAAATCTTATATAGAATATGTAGAGTTTACGGTAACAGGAAGAATGCATTTTGGAATTTCAGGGTATACCATGCTTAAACCAATGTTTGGTATATGTTATTTCAATAAATTCGAGGGACTACAAAAAATGTTTGGAATAGAACCAGATATATCTCTAATTGATTTTGATAATATTCCAAACAACATCATGCGGGTAGATAGTTTTTTGGACAATTTGGGAAAATTTGATTTAGCTCCAAGGTTGAATGAGATAATGAATATTGCAGTTCAAAATTATTAAATTTCTGAAGTCAGCTCTAATATGGGTGAAATTTATTTTGGCTCGAATTTATTTGAGCAGACAGTAATTGTTTTTAATTTAGTACTAGTGGCTTTTATTGTTTTTCCTTTATCATATCAAGTATTATCTTGTAATCAATATAGAAAACTTCAATCAAAAATTATGATTTTTGATTGGCGAATTCTCATTCCTATTCTTATATATACAATTTTATTGGGTTATCGGTATAATTATTCTTGGGATTGGTATCAATACTATAATACCTTTAATTACATGAAGATGGACATATTGTTTCGAGATGATGTGGAAATTGGTTATGCTTATATAAACAAGATTTTGGCAGGATTAGATTTTGATTTTTATTCTATATTTCTTGTAGAAGCCTTTGTATATGTATTTGCTTTATGCTATTTGTTACGGGATAATAGAAAATATTTATTATTTTCTTTGCCTTATGTATATATATCATGTTTCTATAATTGTTTGAATATATCTAGGCAATTTTTTGCAATTTCGATTCTATATATAGCTTTTCGGTGCTATATAGATAGAAAGTTATTATTAGCTTTGATTTTGGCAATTTTGGGATGTTCTATTCATTATTCAACAATACCCTGGATACCATTGTTTTATATTTTAAGCAAAGTGGATAAGATCGCAATCTCATTAAAAAAAATGTTGTTAATTCTGCTAGTAATAGCGTTTTTTTCCTATGTATTTAAAGGTGCTGTTGAGAATTTTATGGTCATTTTTTCTAGTTTAGATACAACTGGACGATATAGTGAGGCACAGTTTTTGAATGATAGATTTATTGGTGGTACAGTGCCTGTCATTACTTATAGTATTGCTGTAATTAAAATGATACTTTATCTCATTGTATATAAAAAAATAGAATTGAAGGGCTTTTTTCTGAACAATCCTACGCTTCACAGTTTTGTATTAATAGGCATTTTGGCTATGCCTTTAAGATTATTGATGGGAAACAATGAAATATTATCTCGATTTGTTTATAACATTACTATTTTTATTGAATTCGGATGGGGCATTCTTCTTTATATTTTGTATAAAGAGAAAGTTATTAATAATTTAGTATTAAAAGTTACAGTTTTTTTCTTTGTTATATTTCATTCAATATATGCTTTTGAAGCACAAATAATTGCTTATATGACTAACGTGTCAACAAATAATTTTATTATATATAAGTAGGGGCCTTATAGGTCACGAAGCGTTTTCTCCATTTATATAAATGTTTAATTTGAAACAGATGAAGATATTAATAGTTTCAAAATGTCCAACTCACCCTACTAGTGCAGGTAATAGATGGGGTATACTAGCTCAAACTCAGATTTTGAAAGATTTAGGTAACGAGATTTTCTTTTTGTATATTGATGAGCGCCCTATGAAGCATAATTCATTGGAGCATCTAAAAGCGTATGAAGAGACTAAAGCCTACTGGGGGGAATATTTTTTTTATTTACGTGTAAGCCAATTAGAAAAGTTCTATTTCAATCTTATAATGAAGTATAATAAGCGATTTCATAATGGCTATCAATCTTGTGATGTTAATTATCCACATAAGTTGACTGCTTATGTAAATCGACTTGATGCTCAATATGATTTTGATATTTGTATAGTAAATTACTATTATCTTACTAAATTATTTGAAAATATATCAATACCTAAAAAGGCATTGTTTACTCATGATTGTTTTGCTTATAAAGATTTGGTAGTTGGCGAAAGGACAATGGCTATTGACGCGAATACAGAAGCAAAAGCAATGCAACGTTCACCATATATTCTTGCAGTGCAGGATCAGGAAAAGTATTATTTTGAAATACTTTCACCTAGGAGTAAAGTGTATAACATCTATAGTAAGTATACTTATCAATCAAGTCCTGTAATAGGTAATCATAACATAGTATTTCTGTCAGGTAATAATAGCTATAATATAAATGGTTTACGTTGGTTCTTAAAAGAGGTATTTCCTCTTATTAGAAAACATTTTGTAGATGCACAATGTATTATAGCGGGAGCTATTTGTCAGATGATTATAAATGATGATTTAGGTGAAGGGGTAAAGTTGATTGGCTATGTGGATTCTCCTAATGTTTTATACGAACAAGGTGATGTTGCTATTAATCCAACTTATCAGGGTACAGGACTGAAAATTAAGACTTTCGAGGCTATTTCTTACGACAAAGTTACGATGGTTCATCCTCATAGTATGAAAGGGGTCTTTGAAAAAGATAAAACATCACTTTTTTTCTCGGATAAACCTCAAGACTGGATTGATTTTCTTGTTAAGTTGTGGAGGACAAAAGAAATCTTAATAACAGACATGAAGAAATCTAATGGAGATTATATGCGTAGAATGAATGAATTTATAGTGAATGAATACATTCGTTTTTTAAATGATTAAAAATAACCACAAAGACTTGTTTCGATATTTTGAATGAACTACCATTGTCTTTTGGTGGTCTGCCGCTGTTTGTTATATCAATCCTCATGTTCATGATGCCGTAAATATGGTTATGAGGAAATTGGAATAATATATTTTTTGTAAATCAGAATAAAATTCGAATTCAAATGATTGTAAGAAGTAAGGCTCCCCTTCGCCTCGGATTGGCGGGAGGCGGTAGTGACGTGTCACCTTATAGCGACTTGTATGGTGGTTTGATTCTTAACGCTACCATTAATCTGTACACCTATTGTACAATTGAGGAAACCGACGATGGTATGATAACTATTGACAGTGAAGATGCACATTGTTATAACAGCTATCCGTTGGATTCACAGCTTAATATCGACAATGAAGCTTGTCTTATCAAAGGTGTATACAACCGTGTTGTGAAGGACTTTGGAATTGCACCTCGCAGTTTTAAAATCACAACCTACAATGATGCACCTGCCGGTTCAGGATTGGGCACTTCATCGTCCATGGTGGTATGTATTCTTAAGGCCTTTATCGAATGGCTCAGCTTGCCTTTAGGTGACTACGAGACTTCACGGTTGGCTTATGAAATAGAGCGTAAGGATCTTGGTCTGTCAGGCGGTAAGCAGGATCAATATGCGGCTGCTTTCGGTGGATTCAACTATATGGAATTTCTTCAGAATGATTTGGTTATCGTAAATCCATTGAAAATAAAACGATGGATTATTGATGAATTGGAAGCTTCTATGGTGCTCTACTTTACAGGTGCGTCGCGTAGCAGTGCAGCCATTATCGATCAACAGAGAAAGAACACTTCGAGTGGCAATCAGAAAGCTATCGATGCTATGCATCGTATAAAACAGAGTGCTATTGATATGAAGTTAGCACTGCTTAAGGGGGATATGCAAGCGTTTGCCAAGATTTTAGGTCAAGGTTGGGAAGATAAAAAGAAGATGGCTGAAGCTATATCTAATCCCATGATTCAAGAAGTGTTTGATGTTGCTATTCCTGCAGGGGCTTTGGCGGGTAAAGTCAGTGGCGCTGGTGGTGGAGGTTTCATTATGTTGATGGTAGAACCTACCCGCAAGAAGGAGGTGATTAATGCCTTGAAGGAACTTGATGGTTTTGTAATGCCCTTCCAGTTTACCGAAGGTGGTGCACATGGTTGGAAAATTTATTCCACGGATAAAATATAATATAATGAATCAACTCGAATTATTGACACAGCGTTATCCTATTTTGGAGAGCTGTGTAGCCGATATACAGGCTGCTTTTGAATTTTTGAAGGCGAGTTATGAGAAACAAGGCAAACTTTTGGTATGTGGTAATGGTGGTAGTGCCGCTGATGCTGAACATATTGTTGGAGAGTTGATGAAAGGATTTAAGAATCCTCGAAAACTTAGTGAGACTGCAGTGGTTGCTTTGCAAAATGTTGATACGGAGATGGGAGAAGTGTTGGCGCAGAATCTGCAAGGAGCGTTGCCCGCTATTGCGCTTGGTGGGCATGTGGCTTTGTCAACAGCTTATATGAATGATTGTGCACCGTTACTTTGCTTTGCGCAACAGGTTAATGGCTTTGGTGAAGTGGGGGATGTGCTGTTGGGCATATCAACCTCAGGTAATAGCAAGAATGTACTTTATGCAGCAGTTACAGCCAAGGCTAAGGGGTTGAGGGTGATTGGCCTGACCGGTGCTAAAGAGAGTAAATTATCTGCTATGGCTGATGTTTGTATCCGTGTACCGCAAACAGAAACTTATATGATACAAGAGCTGCATTTACCTGTGTATCACTGTTTGTGTTTAATGTTAGAGGATTATTTTTTTACTAAATAAATTCTATGGAAGTAATAATATTGGCGGGAGGATTGGGCACCCGTTTACGTTCCACTATTGGAAATGAAATTCCCAAGTGTATGGCTCCTATAGACGGAAAACCTTTCTTGTGGTATCTGCTCAAATATCTAACTCGTTACAAAGTTTCGCATGTGGTACTTTCTGTGGGACATTTACGTCATGTCATAATCAATTGGATCGATAAATACGGTGAAGAGTTTCCTTTTACATTCAACTATTCGGTGGAAGAGACTCCTTTAGGTACAGGTGGTGGTATCAAGCAGGCTTTCAGTAAATGTATAGGGAAAGACGTAGTTGTTCTTAATGGTGACACTTTTTTTGACGTTGATTTGGATGATCTCTACAATAAGCATTATTTAGCTTCTGCAGCTATTTCATTGGCTTTGAAAAAGATGAAGAATTTTGAACGCTATGGACAAGTGTTGGTTGACTCGGTTGACCATCATGTAAAAACTTTCTGTGAAAAGCAATATTGTGAGGAAGGATTTATTAATGGTGGTGTTTATTATATCAATCGTAGTCGTGTGCAATGGCCGGACGAGACGAAGTTCTCGTTTGAAACAGCTGTATTGGAATCAGGTGTGAAACAAGGAAATCTTTATGCTTTCGATTTCGGTGGCTATTTTATTGACATAGGCATCCCTTCGGATTACGATAAAGCTAACGAAGACTTTAAGACTCTTTTTTAATATGCAGTTGAGAGACTTGAATCTGAGTGAATATGACACTTTGTTACTTGATCGGGATGGTGTGATTAATGTATTGCGCCCTAATGATTATGTGAAATGTTGGGAGGAATTTGTTTTTCTTCCCGGTGTTCTTGAAACGCTTGCCCGCTTCGCTCGAACTGCCAAACATATTTTTATTGTGACAAATCAACGCGGGGTAGGCAAGGGGATAATGACAGAACAAGCGTTGCTTGATGTACATAGTAAAATGTGCAAGGAAATAACATTGCATGGTGGTCGTATTGATGGTATATATTATTGTACGTCATTGACAGAAGCTGATGTTCGTCGTAAACCGGGAAACGGCATGTTTTTGGAAATTTTGCATGACTATCCTGACATAAGGCCTGAGTGTTGTGTGATGATAGGAGATAATGACAGTGATATGGAATTTGCTGAAAATTGTGGAATTAAAGGTATTAAGGTAGAATAAGTTTATGGGGAAAAAAAAGATTTGCTGGATAACAGGTGATGCATTCATGGATACAGATCAGAATGTGGTGCCTTATTTGATGAAATATAGCGGGATGCAGATTGATTGGTATCAGTTGAGTGACTTTAATAGTAAAGTTCCCGTTCATCCAGATGTTACTTGTGTTTTTAAGTTTAAGAATAGAGGATTAAATCCTCTACGTATATTAGAGTATATCAAGCTGTTTAATGCTATTGGTATTAGAAAGTATGACATTATATACTCGGGTTTTATGGATGTGTCCTATTTCTTTTTTGTTCTCAAATTCTTTGCAGGAAAGATTTTCATAGTTCATGCTGCTCATAATGTAATTCCCTATTCTGTATGGTCTAAACGTTTAAGATGGTATGTAAATACAGTATTCAAATATAATCATCATTTTCAGCTCTTCTCAAAATTTACAGCAGATTATTTTAGGAAAAAATATCCAACGAAGTCAATGTTCTATGCACCTATGGCCGTAAAAAGCTTTGGTGAGGTAGTAACCGATAATTATAAGGTAGATTCTTCAAAGTTGAATCTACTGTTCTTTGGTAATGTGGTTGAAAATAAACGCTTGGATTTATTGATTGATGCGATAAAGGGGCTGCCTCAGGAGATACAAAATAGAATTCATCTTAATATTTGTGGCAATTGTAAAGATGCAGAACGATTTATTCGGCAAATTGATGGATGTTCCTCTATTTCAACTTATTTCAAGCGTATTGATGATTGTGAGATTGCGGAGTTATTTACAAAACATGATTTTCTGATGTTGCCATATGAAGATGTAGCACAGAGTGGGCCTCATATGATTGCTTATTATTATAATCTTCCAGTGATAGCTAGTGATATTGAGGGATTTGCGGAAAGAGTAATTGATGGAGAGAATGGTTATCTGTTTAAACGGAACAATTTGCATGATTTAGTGGCTGTAATAAAGAAGGCATCCCAATTGGATAATGTTGAATATGTAAAGATGCGGAATAATCTGAGAACCTATACTTTTCAGAATTATTCGGTTGAGACGGTTGCTTCTAAATATATTGAATATTTCAAATCTTTGTAAGCTTATGAATACTCAATTTATGATTGGTACCTTTCAAAATAAGCATTGTTAGTCAAAGGATTTTACAACTTGCTGATTGAAGAAAAAAAGGGAATTAATCAATGTGATGTAACAGTTTAATAAAAATAAAGAAATTAAAGTGTTTGATATACCTTATCTACATGAGAATACGCTTTATGACTGTAGACTGTCTGAAATAGGATATTTGTGTCGGTTGCTATTACTATTCAGCAGAAAGAATAGCCTCTCAATATATAGAAATGTTTGATGACATATTATGTAAATAATTCTTTAGCTTAAAATTGTATGAAAGAAAAATTAAAGTCGGCTATTAAAGGAAATCCTTTTATCGTATGGTTACGTATTCTATTTGACAAAATAGGGGAGTCCTTCTCATTGACTTTGTATAGTGGAAGTACGAACCAGACAAAGGATATCTTTAAAAAGCAGGCAGAATTACAAATCAGAATACATGCTTTGGAAAAGGGTATGTCTATTGGAACAGTTAAAGTCGGTTTTGGAAAGGAAAAGGCTTTTGCTATCATAAAAGATCTTGTTAATTTGTTAAAAAGAGGGGGGGCAAAACAATTTGTTGTAGAATCGGTTTCGGTGTTGCAGAAATATGTTGAATTTAATAAGAATATGGGGGCTGATATGACAGAAGTGGAGAGATATCTCCATAAGTTGTGCTCTTGTTACGATATTCAAATTATGGATGTAGGTGGAATATATAATCTTAGTTTGAAGGAAATTTCTAGCAAATTAAAATCTCCATTTGATGAGTTCTCTCAATTACGGTTTTCTGTTCGCGACTTTGGAACCTCACCATTGAATATAGAACATGTGTATGCCGCATTAAGGCTTTGTGAACGTACTCCGTCTGCTTGCAATAGGCAAAGTTGGAGACTACATGTGTATACAGAAAATAAGTTAGTTGCAAAAATGTTCAAATTGCAGGGGGGAAGTAAAGGATTTAATGAGCAAATGCAATGTGCTATTCTTATATGTGGTGATTTGAGGAATTATGGTTTTTATGAACAAAATCTTCCTTTTGTCGATGGAGGTATTTATGCAATGAATCTTCTTTACGCTCTTCATTATTATGGGGTAGCCACCATACCATTGACTATGGGACATAAACGGAGAATCACAAAAAAAATAAAACAAGAGATGCATCTTCCAAATCATGAGGTTCCGGTTCTTTTGATAGGTGTAGGAACGTTTAAGGACAATTATAAAGTAGCGGTTTCACATCGCTATTCGTATTGTGAATATGTAAAATTAAATCAATAAATATATATATGAAACTCTTTATTAAAAATATACTAGTTGGTATAGCTGTAATACCCTTATTCTTTCATATTATAATATTGTGTGTAAATGTTTTGCGGGGTAATGTGGAAATAAGGGATGACATATCGCATTATAAAGGTTCTTCGTCAAATTTGGTGGTAAGTTTTTCTCCGCTCATTTAGCTAATTCAGTCAGTGCCTATATTTTCTTATGAAAGTGAGTAAAAAGGGATAATTATTAACTTGGAAATAAAGAGATAAAGAATTTACCACCAAATTTGACGAAGAACCATTATAAATCAAGAAAATCTATTAAATATAACCTTTTCTTTACATTTGTTTATCTGATGCTTATATTTCCAGAATTTCGTAATATCTTCTATATGCGGATGGGAAGATTTTGGCGTTATCTTTTATTTTGGTTTCCACCTTTATCAACTTTACATATATGGACACCTTCTGCTAGAATTGGAGGTGGGTTATACATCGGTCATGGTTGGGGTACAGTGATCAATGCTTATCGAATTGGTAGGAATTGCGTGATAGGTCAAAATTGCACAATTGGAAGTCGTAATTTAAAGGAACCTGTTTTAGAAGATAATGTGAAAGTTTGGGCGCATGCAGTTGTTCTTGGTGACATTGTGGTAGAGGAAAATTCTAATATTGGTGCTGGTGCTGTGGTTGTAAAGAATGTACCTAAGAGCTCTGTAGTTGTTCCTGCAAAATCATCAATTATCCGTATGAATGGTGAAAAAGTAAATATTCTATTATAATGAGAATACTAATTATTACATATTGGAAAGAAACTAATCCGGGGACTTTCTTACAAGCTTATGGAGTACAGTATGCTTTGCGCCAACGATTTAAAAATGCGGAGATTAAGTATTTGAACTATGTAGGTGCTATTAAGGAAACAGATTCTACAAAAAATGAAGTTAAAGGAGCTGAATCTACTACTGACGATCTCTCTATTTGGCAAAAAATTGTTCATGTATTGGCATCTAAAAAGCGTACAAAACTTTTCCAGCAAAGCCAAAAGAAAAATATGCAGTGGGATGAAAGGCGGTTTTCTATGTATTTGAGATCTGAGGAGGAAAGTGTATTTACAGAATATGCTAATAGTTTTAATTTAATTGTTATTGGTAGTGATACAATAATAGAATCATGCGCTATCAATGGCAAGTGGGGGATAATGTGGCCTTCTACAGATATTAAGACAGCGAAAGTTTATTTTGCGGCAAGTGCGGATAGTGCTGTAAATTTATTGAAACACAAGGAATTATATAGAGAGCAGAGAAAGCGTGTCTCTGATTTTAAACAGATTGGATTGCGCGATTATGTCACGATGAATTTTTTCAAAGATTGTTTAAATATTGATATAAGGCAGATCAACAAACAGCCTGATCCTACTTTCTTTTTACCTATATCAATTTTTTCCATATCAGAAAGGAAAACGAAATGCATACCAAAAGGAACTGGTAGAGTTATATTCTATCATTTTGACCGTTGTTTTAAGTATAGAAAGCCCTTAGCGAAACTGTTACATGAAAAAGGATATTTTCTTGTTACATCCGAGTATGATCCCAATTGTGATTTGTCACTTAAATCGTTGACTCCTTTTGAGTGGGCTGGATTGTTTGCTCATTGCGATTATGTTTTAACTGAACGTTTTCATGATACGGTTTTTGCAATGCGTTATAAAATTCCAGTGTTAACGGTTGATTGGCGCTTGCGCATAATGAATGATAAGATGGAGTCGAAACGTCTTTCCATTTTGAAGGATTTTGATTGCACAGAGAATCATAGTGTGATCCGTACTGAATCAGAGCTACCTTTGATTGTAGAAAAGCTATCAACTTTTAAAGACGGTTATAAAGAAAAGGTTACTGTTAAAGTAAATGAGATGATTGAACGGGCGAATTATCTAGCGGATCGATTGGTGTCATTGTTAGAATAATATTACTAATATAAATCAGGATGTTTAAAGTTTTAGTAATCGCTACGTCTCGTAAGACACGTGGTGGCATTACGTCTGTGGTAAAGGCCCATGAAAAGGGAGAACAGTGGAATAATTATCATTGTAAATGGATTGAAACCCATATAGATAAAAATGGAAAATATAAATTGTGGTATTTTATAAAAGGCTTTGTTCAATTCTTATGGGTACTTCCAAGCTATGATTTAGTACATATTCACACTAGTGAACCACCATCTGCTTTGCGTAAATGTTTATTTGTTTCGTTTGCTAAAATTTGTAGGAAGAAAGTAATTGTTCATTTTCATGCTTTTTCACCAGATACAACTGTAAATAGTAAGTATAGATGGATTTATCACTATTTGTTTAATCGGGCTGATAGAGTGATTGTTTTATCGGAAATGTGGAAAGAATATGTAAACAATGCACTTCAGCTGAATGATAAATTACAAGTGATCTATAATCCATGTACTACAGAAATTCTTAAAGAAAAGCATGAAAAGAAAAACATAATACTTTATGCAGGAACACTGAATATTCGTAAAGGTTATGCGGATATGATTAAGGCATTCGCTTTGGTAGCCAAAACTTATCCAGACTGGTTAATTGTATTTGCTGGTAATGGTGAAATAGAGCAAGGAAGAAAGCTATCTGAAAAACTTGGTATAAATAAGCAAACGGAATTTTTAGGATGGGTAAATGGGTATGAGAAGGATAAAGTCTTCAAGGAAGCTACAATCTTCTGTCTCCCTAGCTATGCGGAAGGATTTCCTATGGCTGTTTTAGATGCATGGGCTTATGGACTGCCTGTTATAACAACTCCTGTAGGGGGAATACCGGATATAGCAAAAGATGGGAAAAATTTATTGTTATTTAAGCCCGGAGATATAAAAAGTCTAGCAGATCAGCTGGGAAAGCTAATAAGTAATAAACTGTTGAGAGAGGATATCGCAAAGGAGTCTAAGTTACTAGCATCTACCACATTTAAACTTGAGACTATAAATAATGAAATAGCTGACTTGTATGATCAACTGCTAAAGGAATAATAATACTTTGAGGTATGAGCTGTTGGTATGTTCGGTAGAGATGAAAAAGTATTGAGACAATCAATTGAAGGATATTAATTTATATCGGTATAAATGCTGCTTTTAAGAAATATACAAGGTTGAAATCAATCATAGTATCACCAAACGGGGTATCATATTGAATGTTTATAGTATGAAAAAACTAAATGGATAACCTTAATAATATCTGTACATAAAATCACATAAGTCTTAAATAACTAAGAGGTAAACAGGAAATTGCTGAAGTAGTTCTCACAGAAATGTAAGGCATAAAAACTATTGTGGAGCAGTATAGCAAGATGGACAACGGAACTTTATGAGAAATATATAATAAAATAATTGTATTTATATGATTAAACTAAAAGAACTCTTTATCATGGAGAGCACAGAGCAACTAAAATCATTGCCACAAGGAAAGTTGCTAATAAACACAATTAATGCACATTCTTACAACACAGCTCTGAAAGATCCACTTTTTGCCAAAGCATTAATGAAGGGGGATGTCCTTATTCCCGACGGAGCGAGTATTGTGAAAGCTTGCAAGTGGTTGAATGCTAAATCGAAACCTAAAGAACGTATTGCGGGCTGGGATCTTTTTGTCCACGAAATGAGCGAACTGGAAAAGGACGCAAATTCTAATAGTAAAGATTCTAAAAAAGTAATGTTTATGGGGAGTTCGGAAAGAGTGTTGGGACTGATTAAAATAAAATCGGCAGAAATATATCCGAATTTGGAGGTTGTGACTTATTCACCACCTTATAAACCAGAGTTTTCTAAAGAGGATAATGCTGCAATTGTAACTGCAATTAATTCTGAAAATCCTGATTTACTATGGATTGGTATGACTGCTCCGAAACAAGAAAAATGGACTTATACTCATTGGAACGAGTTAAATATACATTGCCATGTAGGAACTATTGGTGCTGTTTTTGACTTTTTTGCAGGTACGGCAAAACGTGCTCCGCAATGGTGGCAGGATCATTCTTTAGAATGGCTTTATCGGCTCATGATAGAGCCAAAACGTATGTGGAGAAGATATATTATAGGCAATTCTCTATTTATTAGGAATATTCTAAAAGAAATGTATGAGAATATAAGAGTCCATGTACATTCTTAAATCTGTTTTCTTGGAATAAGGGTAAATACTAGTATAATTCTTGTTTGTTTTTTAACTCTTTTATTTCTGTGTTTAATGAAGAAAATAGCATTAATTTCTGGTATTACGGGTCAGGACGGCTCGTTTTTAGCAGAGCTTCTAATAGAAAAGGGGTATGAGGTTCATGGTATTCTGCGCCGTTCCTCTTCTTTTAATACCGGTCGTATAGAACATCTATATTTGGATGAATGGGTTCGTGATATGAAGAAAGAACGTTTAGTGAATCTTCATTATGGCGATATGACTGATTCTAGTTCTTTGATTCGTATTATCCAACAAGTACAACCTGATGAAATATATAATCTTGCAGCCCAGAGTCATGTAAAAGTCTCTTTTGACGTTCCGGAATATACAGCGGAAGCTGATGCTGTTGGTACGCTTCGCATGTTGGAAGCTGTTCGTATTTTGGGAATGGAAAAAAAGACAAAAATATATCAGGCTTCTACTTCAGAACTGTTTGGTTGGGTTCAAGAAGTTCCTCAAAAAGAAACTACCCCCTTTTATCCCCGCTCTCCGTATGGAGTGGCGAAGCAATACGGTTTTTGGATTACTAAGAATTATCGTGAAAGCTACGATATGTTTGCTGTAAATGGAATTCTTTTCAACCATGAAAGTGAAAGGAGGGGGGAGACTTTCGTAACTCGCAAAATAACCTTGGCTGTTGCTCGTATAGTCCAAGGTTTGCAGGATAAACTTTATTTAGGAAACTTGGATTCTCTCCGTGATTGGGGATACGCTAAGGATTACGTAGAATGTATGTGGTTGATTCTTCAGCATGATATTCCAGAAGATTTTGTTATAGCTACGGGCGAGTACCATACAGTACGTGAATTTACTACATTGGCATTTAAAGAGGTTGGCATTAAACTTATTTGGGAAGGAAAAGGGGTAAATGAGAAAGGTATTGATAGGGCTACAGGTAAAGTTGTAGTTGAAGTGGATTCTAAATATTTTCGTCCTGCTGAGGTTGAACAGTTGTTAGGTGATCCGACGAAAGCTAAGACTCTACTTGGCTGGAATCCTCGGAAAACTTCTTTTGAAGAACTAATAAAAATAATGGTTTCCCATGACGTGAAATTCGTAAAGAAGCTTCATATGAAAGAGTTGATGAGTAGAGAATAGCATATTTGTATCATGTTAGAAAATAATTTTAGATAAATCATAGCTAAAACTTATGCAGGAAGTCCAACGTTTTAACAAAGTCCTAAAGTCTTTGGTCCTTTTTGGTGACCTTATTTTGCTGAACCTGCTTTTATGGGGATTTAATTTGTTTCTGGGTACCCGTTTCTGGTGTATCCATTGCGGTTCTATCTTTCAGGGAATGACTCTTATCACCCTGTGTTATTTACTTTGTAACATGCATTCAGGTGTTATTCTTCATCGTCCTGTGGTGCGTCCTGAACAGATCATGATCCGTGTCTTACGTAACATGGTTCCTTTTGTCTTTTTTTCGGTTTGCACATTGCTTGTTTTTCATTTTCATTTTTCTCATTCCCGATATTTCGGACTGTTTTATGTTGCACTGATAATTGTCATTATTAGCTACCGCTTAATTTCCCGTCACTTTCTGGAGCTTTATCGAAAAAAGGGAGGAAATGTGCGCAAGGTAGTATTAGTTGGGAGCCATGAGAATATGCAGGAACTTTATCATGCGATGACGGATGATCCTACGTCCGGTTATCGTGTACTGGGCTATTTTGAGGATTTTCCTTCGGACCGGTATCCGCAGGATGTTCCATATTTGGGACAACCCAATGAAGTAAGTGTTTTTTTAGAAAAACATGCGGGAGAGGTCGATCAGCTTTATTGTAGTCTTCCTTCTGTACGCAGTGCGGAGATTGTTCCTATCATTAATTACTGTGAAAACCATTTGGTCCGTTTCTTTAGTGTTCCAAATTTCCGTAATTATTTGAAACGTAGGATGCATTTTGAATTATTGGGGAATGTTCCTGTACTTTCCATTCGTTGTGAGCCATTGGAATCACTGGAGAACCGTATTATCAAGCGTGCTTTTGATGTTGTTTGTTCAGGGTTATTTCTTATTACGGTTTTTCCATTCGTTTATATATTCTTTGGAATTGCGATCAAGTTAAGTTCTCCCGGTCCTGTTTTTTTCAAACAAAAACGCAGTGGTGAGGATGGTCGTGAATTCTGGTGTTACAAGTTTCGTTCAATGAAGGTTAATGCGCAATGTGACACTCTTCAGGCTACGGAAAATGATCCTCGTAAAACACGTATCGGAGAGATAATGAGAAAGACGAGTGTGGACGAATTGCCTCAATTTATCAATGTATTGAAAGGAGATATGTCTATTGTGGGTCCTCGTCCTCACATGTTAAAACATACAGAGGAATATTCTAATCTGATAAACAAGTTTATGGTTCGTCACTTCGTTAAACCTGGAATAACTGGCTGGGCTCAAGTGACGGGCTTTCGCGGTGAGACGAAAGAGCTCTGGCAGATGGAGGGACGTGTGCAACGTGATATCTGGTATATAGAGCATTGGACTTTTTTATTGGACTTATATATTATGTATAAGACGGTGTATAATGCTATACATGGAGAAAAAGAAGCATATTAATAAAATAAAACTTAGGAATTAAAGGGCGTTTAATTATGAATTCAAGAATTATGATGAGAAGACTAAACAAAAGAAATTTGTGGCTACTATTGTTGCCATTCCTATTGGCTGGCTGTCAGTCTTATAAAAAGGTTCCCTATTTCCAGAATGTGGAAGTTGTGAACGAGGTAGAACAACAGGAAAAATTGTATGATGCCAAGATCATGCCCAAGGATTTGTTGACTATTGTGGTATCGTGTACTAATCCTGAACTTGCGATACCTTTTAACCTGACAGTTGCCAGCAATGCCGGAATAGCCGTGAGTACTTCGTCTTATGTGACTACTCAACCTGTATTACAGCCTTATTTGGTAGATAATGAAGGAAACATAAATTTTCCGGTGTTAGGAGAATTGAAGTTAGGAGGCTTAACGAAAAGGGAAGCAGAACAGCTGATTATAGATAAATTGAAGCCTTACATGAAGGAGACTCCCATTGTAACGGTCCGTATGGTAAATTATAAAATATCTGTTATCGGTGAGGTTACCCGTCCCGGAACTTTTACTATCTCTAATGAGAAAGTGAATCTGTTGGAGGCATTGGCTATGGCTGGTGATATGACGGTATACGGTCTTCGTGATAATGTAAAGTTGATTCGTGAAGACGCAAACGGCAAACAGCAAATTGTAACCTTGGATTTGAACAAGGCCGAAACCATTCTTTCACCTTACTATTGGTTGCAACAGAATGATATTGTTTATGTAACTCCCAATAAAGCAAAGGCTCGAAATTCAGATGTAGGTAACAGTACCAGTCTCTGGTTCTCAGCCACTTCTATCTTGGTATCCATTGTCAGCCTATTAGTAAATATTTTAAAATAATGATTTGCAATGAAAGAAACAGATTTCAACGAAGCACAAGAATCTAAGGAAGAAAATATAGACGTTAAGGAACTACTGTTTAAGTATTTGATCCACTGGCCTTGGTTTGTGGGTGCGGTTGTGGCGTGTTTGATTGCGGCATGGGTCTATCTTTATATATCCACTCCCGTATATAATATTTCCGCTACGGTTTTAATAAAGGATGATAAGAAAGGGGGGAGTGCCGGAATGCTTTCCGGGTTGGAGAGTCTGGGATTGGATGGTATGATCTCTTCTTCGCAGAATATTGACAATGAGATTGAAGTTCTCCGTTCAAAGACTATCGTCAAAGAGGTGGTTGAAGATTTGGGACTTTATATTTCTTATACAGATGAGGATGAGTTTCCTTCCAGGAACATGTATAAGACTTCACCTGTACAAGTGAGTCTGACTCCGCAGGAGGCTGATTTGTTGGAGGAGCCGATGATAGTGAAGATGGCATTACAACCACAGGGAAGTATGGATGTGACTGTGAAGATTGACGATGATGAATATCAGAAACATTTTGAGAAATTGCCGGCGGTTTTTCCTACCGATAAAGGGACATTGGCTTTTTTCCTGACGCCGGACTCGGTATTATCTTCTAAAAGAACATCGGAAGAAACTACAAATTTGGAAAAGACTACACGTAATATTACAGCAACAATTAATAAGCCTTTGACGGTAGCGAAATGGTGTTGCAAAAATATGACTATAGAACCCACTTCCAAAACTACTTCTGTAGCTGTCATATCGTTGAAAAACTCAAATGTGCAGCGAGGCAAAGATTTTATCAATAAGCTATTGGAGATGTATAATATCAATACGAATAATGATAAAAATGAAGTGGCACAGAAAACTGCAGAATTTATCAATGAACGTATTGGAATTATTTCAAAAGAACTCGGTAGCACGGAAAAGGATTTGGAGAGTTTTAAACGTGGGGCAGGTATTACGGATTTGACCAGTGATGCTCAGATCGCTTTAACTGGTAGTGCTGAATATGAAAAGAAGCGTGTAGAGAATCAAACCCAGATTAATTTGCTGCAGGATCTTCAGAAATATATGCAGAATGAAGGTTATGAGGTTCTGCCCAGTAATATCGGATTGCAGGATTTGAATCTTGCGGCTGCCATTAATCGTTATAATGATGTGCTTGTTGAGAGAAAACGTTTGCTGCGTACGTCAACAGAGAATAATCCTACCATTATAAACCTGGATACCAGCATTAGTGCAATGAAAGAGAATGTGCAAGTTTCTTTAGACAGGGTGTTGCGTGGATTGTTTATCACAAAGGCAGATCTGGATCGTGAAGCGAGCCGTTATTCCCGTCGCATTAGTGAGGCACCTGGGCAGGAGCGCGAATTTGTGAGTATTGCGCGTCAGCAGGAAATTAAGGCCGGACTCTATTTGATGCTTCTTCAGAAACGTGAGGAAAATGCTATAACTCTGGCTGCTACAGCCAATAATGCGAAGATTATAGATGAAGCTATAGCAGATGATGCTCCTGTGGCTCCTAGAAGTAAAATTACTTATTTGATCGCTTTGATACTAGGAGTCGGAATTCCGGTAGGGGTTATATATTTGCTTGAATTAACCAAATTCAAGATTGAAGGTCGTGCAGATGTAGAAAAACTTACTAGTGCACCTATTGTCGGTGATATCCCGTTGACAGATGAAAAGCAGGGAGCTATTGCTGTATTTGAGAATCAAAACAACCTGATGAGTGAAACTTTCCGCAATGTCCGGACGAATCTTCAGTTTATGCTTGGAAATGGCAAGAAGGTGATTTTAGTTACTTCCACAGTCAGTGGTGAAGGTAAATCTTTTATCTCTGGTAATCTTGCTATCAGTCTTTCTTTATTAGGGAAGAAAGTAGTAATAGTTGGTCTTGATATCCGCAAGCCAGGTTTGAATAAGGTATTCAATATATCAAAAAGAGAACAAGGGATAACTCAATATTTGGCTAATCCGGAAAAGAATTTGATGGATTTGGTACAGCTCTCTGATGTCAGTAAGAATCTCTATATTCTTCTTGGTGGAACAGTTCCTCCTAACCCGACAGAATTGTTAGCACGTGATGGATTGGATAAAGCGATTGAGACTCTCAAAAAGAATTTTGAATATGTGATTCTCGATACCGCTCCTGTCGGTATGGTAACTGATACCTTATTAATAGGACGTGTGGCTGATTTATCTGTTTATGTATGTCGTGCGGATTATACCCGTAAAAATGAGTATACTTTGATTAATGAACTTATTGATGGAAATAAGTTGCCTAACCTATGTACAGTAATAAATGGTTTGGATTTGAAGAAAAGAAAGTACGGTTATTATTACGGCTATGGTAAATATGGCAAGTATTATGGTTATGGTAAACGATACGGCTATGGTTATGGATATGGAGAACAATCTGGTAAGGAAGAATAAATCCATTGATAACCAAGATATTTTAAAATTAATAATGTCATAGAGTGGTTTATAATACTTTACACAAAAGTGAGATGAAACATGTAGGTCCCTAACTTTATGCTACACACATGAAGAACCCTACATTTTGTGGTCAGGAAATATACAGCGGTGTATTCCTGATCAACGCCCTCATGTCGGTGTAAATCCGATGTGATTTCTATAATATCAACTGTCTGTGAAGATCGTTGATATTTTTTTTAAAACAGTGAATGGTGCGATGAATATTTTTTGTAGCTTTGTGAAAAATCGAATTGAAATGGAAAATTTACGAAGATACCCCATCGGAATACAGACTTTTTCGGAAATACGGAAAAGTAATTACCTTTATATTGATAAAACGGAATATGTGTATTGGATGGTACATTTCACTAAATACGTATTCTTGAGTCGTCCTCGTCGTTTTGGTAAGTCATTGTTGACTTCTACATTACATAGTTATTTCTCTGGTCAGAAAGAATTATTTCAAGGGTTGGCTATAGAAAAGCTGGAAAAGGAGTGGACGGAATATCCAGTGCTTCACTTTGATATGAGTACAGCCAAACATGCAGACTGTGAACAGCTGTTGCAAGAGTTGAATATGAAGCTAATTCGTTATGAGGAGGTTTACGGAAAGATGGAGGGAGAGGTTAATCCAAATCAGCGTCTGGAAGGACTCATCAAGCGCGCTTACGAGCAGACAGGGAAACAAGTGGTTGTGCTGATAGATGAATACGATGCTCCTCTGCTGGATGTAGTACACGAGGAAGAGAGGCTTGGCGTATTGCGTAACATTATGCGCAATTTCTACAGCCCTCTTAAAGCGTGTGATCCTTATTTGCGGTATGTGTTTTTGACCGGTATCACCAAATTCTCCCAACTTAGTATATTTAGTGAATTGAACAATATCAAGAATATTAGCATGAATGAGTCTTATGCTGCCATTTGCGGTATTACAGAAAACGAGATACTTGTCCAAATGAAAGATGATGTAGACGCATTAGCCCAAAAACTGGAGGTTACTTCTGAAGAGGTATTGGCAAAACTGAAAGAAAACTACGACGGCTATCATTTCACTTATCCGTCTCCTGATATATATAATCCATTCAGTTTGCTTAACGCTTTTGCAGATGGTAAATTTAATTCTTATTGGTTTGGTAGTGGTACGCCTACTTATTTGATAAAGATGCTGGATAAATTTGGTGTAGCGCCTTCCGAGATAGGGAGAAAAACTGCGGTTGCGGAGGATTTTGATGCACCTACAGAAAGAATGGTGAGCATTACTCCATTGTTATATCAAAGTGGCTATATCACGATAAAAGATTATGATAAGGAGTTAGATTTATATACATTGGATATTCCTAATAAGGAGGTAAGAATAGGTTTGATGAAAAGTCTTCTTCCTAATTATGTTGCTAGTAAAACACCGGAAACCAATACTATGGTAGCTTATCTTTCCCGTGATATTCGTAATGATGATATGGATGCTGCTTTACGTCGTTTGCAAACGTTTCTATCTACCATTCCTCAATGTGATAATACGAAATATGAGGGGCACTACCAACAGATGTTTTATATTATATTCAGTTTGTTGGGCTATTATGTAGATGTGGAGGTTCGTACTGCCAGTGGACGGGTGGATATGGTGCTTCGTACAAAGACTACGTTGTATGTGATGGAATTGAAACTGGACAAGAGTGCGGATAGGGCGATGGAGCAAATTGATCTGAAGAATTACCCCAAACGTTTTGCTTTGTGCGGATTGCCTATAGTAAAGGTGGCTGTCAGTTTTGATAGCGAACAGTGTACAATAGGGGAATGGAAAATTCTAAAAGTTTAATTATATTGCTGATTAATAAATTGTTATATACTAGTATGAATATAAAGAGCTCCGCAAGGGGCTTTTTTCTTTTCTATCCGGAATAAAAGCTTCACCTTTGCAGTGTTGATCAACAAAACGTGAATAAATAATTTGAATTTAAATCTTTAAAAAAACGTAGTATGAGTGTAATATACAAAGTCATTACGCGCCCAACAGATCCGCGTGTTCCCAATTCTCCCAAGAGATATTATCCGCATCTGATCACTTTAGGTCAGTCTGTCAACCTGAAATATATTGCACAGAAAATGCAGGATCGTTCTTCGCTGTCTGTCGGTGATATCAAGAGTGTGATCCAGAATTTTGTGGAAAAGATGAAGGAACAGTTGTTGGAAGGTAAGTCTGTGAATATTGAAGGTCTGGGCGTCTTTATGTTGACTGCCCGTTCGAAAGGTGCCGAACTAGCGAAGGATATTAATGCCAAAAGTGTAGAGAGTGTTCGTATCTTTTTTCAGGCGAATAAAGAGCTGCGCGTTACAAAGACTGCCACCCGTGCAGATGAGAAGTTGGATTTGATTAGCTTGGATGAATATCTGAAGAAGCTTAATATGACAATTTCTCCTAATGATCCTGAAAAACCGGATGATGGCGGAGAAGAAGGCGGAGGAAATGAAGGTGGCGGTAGCGGAGAAGCACCGGATCCTGCCGCATAATGAATTGTCAATTAACGATTGATGGTTAGGGTGTTTATTTAGTGTTTAATAAAAAAAGAAAAATGTCTATGAAAAAAACGTGGAGTATTATTTTGAAAGTGATTATTGCTGTTGCCGGTGCGATTGCCGGAGTGGTAGGTGTGCAGGCAGCAACCTTGTAATTGATTATCTTATAAATAGGTATATTTATGAATGAATAACAGGCGGGAAAAATCCCGCCTGTTTTTTGTTTGGGATATATTAGAGAATTATACTTCTTCACATACTCTCATTTCCATTCCTTTATACACTACTACAATCTTATGCAACAGTGTGGTACCAATTGCATTTTTCACTGTATCAGTATTAGCATAACGGTTTGTCTGAGCGATACCTTCCAATCGTAATTCTTCCACACGATTCTCTGAATCTTTGTATTTGGCATATTTCAACTCGATTATGTAGCTGTGTTTCATGTCGGGATAAATATCCAATAATGGAGATAGGAAGATGTCGGCATATCCTTCTTGTGTGTCTGCCTCCGAAATGGGACGGTAGAATCGGTTTTGTGCAGTCATGGCTAATGTGAAACCATGCACGAAAAATTCTCCCTTTTGTTTGTCACGCTGGGAGGCATAACTCTTCAGGCAATCGGCTATATAATCAAAATATGCTTTCCATGTACCTCGATAAGCGAGTGAACTGGATAATTCATTTTTTTCATAATTACTGAAGCTTAAGTTGGCTTCATTGTAAGTGTTCAATAGATAGGTGTAAAGCTGTTCGCGGACTACCTGATTAGGAATGGTGAGTTTGCACTTTCCTTCATGTGTACCATTAATAGTAAGCATACCAAAATAATAGAGTAGACTGATGAAGTTGTCTGGATCAATAATACTGGCGGCTGGAAATCCTTTCTTCACTTCTCCAGTGATGTAGCCTTGGCTTATTAAGGTTTGTATGATGGAAGCATCGTGGGCAAACTCCTTATCTTTGCGGATGAGCATACGCAATTTCTCGTAGTCAATACGGATGTTGTCTTCTACCATGTCCCTCGGTACTTCACCGTATCGGATGTAGTTTTTGACGAAATAAAGCACCATGTTGGAATTGTACATAGTGGTTTGACCATAACATTCTTGTGCAAAGCAGTAATTATCATACCACGGTTTCATAATTTCTATCAACTCATCGATGGTATGGTTGAAATGCCCTGTATTAGAATAATAAGTTAACATTTCGCGAACTTCACTTTCTGTGAATCCCATCATTTCATTGAATTCTGATGAAAGGGAGTAATTAGTGCCGATATTGAAGCCGCTGGTCAAGTCATCCATCGTTACGGGACTGACACCTGTGATGAAACAACGTTTGATGCTGGAGTCGGTACCGGATTTTATTTTATTGAAGAAGGCACGTAAATAACCTTCTTTGTGTGTCTCATCAGTGTAACGGTTCAGGCTGTCGACATCAGAGAGTATTGTATTGGTGAAATGGTCATATTCATCAATGAAGAGATAAATCTTTTGATTTACCCGGGCGCATTCCGTAAACAGATATTCGAATTGGCTGACCGCCCCGTCTTTTTCGTTCATTCTTTCTTTGATTCCTTCGGGTAAATAGTCGGCATAAACATCGCAGAAATAGTCAAATACGATTCTGCAATGTTCGTCCAAACCTTTGCGGTAGCTGTGTAAATCTCCACTGATTCCTGAAAAATTTAATTTTATTACTAGATAGCTATTACGGTCTTTCGTAGGGTGCTTTCCGATATAAAGGTCGCCAAATAAAGCGTCAAACTTATCTTTGGTACGTATGTCATAATAATGTTGAAGCATATTCAAGGTCAGACTTTTTCCGAATCGACGCGGACGGATAAAAAAGAAGAAACGATCCGACTGCTCTATCAAAGGGATGAAAGAGGTTTTATCCACGTAATAATAATTGTCCAAACGGATGTCCTCGAAGTTCATCATACCATAAGGTAACAACTTCCTGTCTGATAATACATATTCCATAATTTATGCCTTTTATATGAATATACTTTGAATAAGTGTAGACAAAGATACTTCCTTTCCGCTACTTTCCCAAACAAACGTTCTTTCTTTTTGGTTTCGTGCTATTTGTTAGAAGTGTCACTCTATATTTTAACAAAATAGAAAATCTAATCAAACTCGTTGGCTGAATAGCGGATTTTATCTACCTTTGCACCTTAATTTAATGCGTCATTTTAAGCAAGAAAAAACATGATTCGAAAAATAATAAAGGCTCTTTGGATATTTCTGGCAGTCATTGTGTTGGCTATTGTTGTCATCTTTGTCTCTATCTCAAAGGGGTGGATTGGCTATATGCCTCCTGTGGAGGAACTTGAGAATCCGAGCTATAAATTTGCAACGGAGATTTTTTCTGAAGATGAAAAAGTGCTTGGCACGTGGTCTTATAGTAAGGAAAACCGGGTATATACAGCTTACAAGGATTTGTCTCCCAGTATTATCAATGCTCTTATTGCGACGGAAGATGTCCGTTTTGTTAAACATTCTGGAATTGATGCCAAAGCATTGTTCCGTGCGTTTGTGAAACGTGGTTTGATGTTTCAGAAAAATGCAGGTGGAGGTAGTACTTTGTCGCAACAGCTTGCCAAACAGTTGTTTACAGAAAATGTGGCGAGAAACACGCTTCAACGTCTTTTCCAAAAACCGATTGAATGGGTAATTGCGGTGAAGCTTGAACGTTACTACACCAAAGAGGAAATATTGAGTATGTATCTCAATAAATTTGATTTCCTGAATAATGCGGTTGGTATTAAAACTGCTGCACATACATACTTCGCATGCGAACCGAAAGATTTGAAGATCGAAGAGGCAGCTACTTTGGTAGGGATGTGCAAGAATCCGTCACTTTATAATCCGGTTCGTTTCAACGAACGTTCCCGTGGCCGTCGTAATGTAGTGCTTGAGCAGATGCGTAAAGCTGGTTATATCACAGATGCAGAATGTGATTCTTTGCAGGCTCTTCCGTTGAAACTAAAATATAACCGCGTTGACCACAAAGAGGGATTGGCTACCTATTTCCGCGAATATCTCCGTGGTGTGATGACAGCACCGAAACCGGTAAAAAGTGATTATCGTGGTTGGCAAATGCAGAAATTCTACGAAGATTCTATTGCGTGGGAAACTAACCCGTTGTATGGCTGGTGTGCAAAAAATAAAAAGAAAGACGGTACGAATTATAACATCTATACAGATGGATTGAAGATTTATACAACGATCAATTCACGTATGCAACAATATGCAGAGGATGCCGTAAAAGAACACTTGGGTGACTATTTGCAACCTGTATTCTTCAAAGAAAAAGAGGGAAGCAAAAATGCCCCGTATGCAAGATCACTACCGGAAAAACGAGTAGAAGAGTTGCTGACAAAAGCTATGAAGCAGACGGATCGTTATCGTCTTATGAAAGAGGCGGGAGCTTCGGAACAGCAGATTCGTAAAGCGTTCGATACCCCGGAAGAAATGACTGTCTTTTCCTGGAAGGGAGATAAAGATACAATTATGACACCGATGGATTCCATCCGTTACTACAAATCTTTCCTGCGGACAGGATTCATGTCGATGGATCCGGTAAGCGGACATGTGAAGGCTTATGTAGGCGGACCGAATTATGTATATTTCCAGTATGATATGGCAATGGTGGGACGTCGTCAGGTAGGTTCTACTATCAAACCGTATTTATACACATTAGCAATGGAAAATGGCTTTTCTCCTTGTGATCAGACACGCCACGTAGAGCAAACGTTGATTGATGAGAACGGAACTCCTTGGACGCCTCGTAATGCAAATAATAAACGTTATGGGGAAATGGTGACTCTGAAGTGGGGATTGGCTAATTCTGATAACTGGATTTCTGCTTATTTGATGGGCAAACTGAATCCGTATAATCTTGTACGTTTGATCCATAGTTTTGGGGTTCGTAATAAAGCAATTGACCCGGTGGTTTCGCTTTGTCTGGGACCTTGTGAAATTTCTGTGGGTGAGATGGTAAGTGCATATACAGCTTTTGCCAATAAAGGAATTCGTGTAGCTCCATTGTTTGTTACACGCATTGAAGATAGTGATGGTAATGTGCTTTCTACCTTTGCACCGCAAATGGAGGAGGTGATAAGTATTTCAAGTGCATATAAAATGCTGGTTATGTTGCGCGCTGTTATTAATGAAGGAACAGGTGGGCGTGTTCGTCGTTATGGAATTACCGCCGATATGGGTGGGAAAACAGGTACGACCAATGATAACTCTGATGCCTGGTTTATGGGATTCACTCCTTCATTGGTATCCGGTTGTTGGGTAGGAGGTGATGAACGTGACATTCACTTTGGTAGAATGACTTATGGTCAGGGAGCTGCCGCTGCTTTGCCTATTTGGGCATTGTATATGAAGAAAGTGTATGATGACCCGACTTTGGGATATGACCAGCAGGAGAAATTTAAACTCCCTGAAGGATTTGATCCGTGTGCCGGTTCGGAAACTCCGGACGGAGAGGTGATAGAAGAGGGGGGATTGGACGATCTTTTTAACTAAGTCTGAAATAAGTATAAAGTATTAAGTATTAACCGTAGCGTTTGGGGCACTTAACTGTAGGTGTAATATCTCTAATATCTAATGTTTAATACTTAATACCTACTACTTAATACTTATTTTTTAATGCATAGGTATATTGTTTGCATAGGGAGTAATTACAACAGGAAAGAGAATTTGACTTTTGCCAGACAGAAACTGACTGAATCGTTCTCTTCTATATGTTTTGCGCCCGAATTGGAAACTGAACCTTTATTTTTTAAGAATCCGGCTTTGTTTTCCAACCAAGTGGTTATGTTCTTTTCCGATAAGGATGAAGAGGTAGTGAGGAAAATGCTGAAAGATATAGAACAAAGGTCCGGACGTCGTCCGGAAGATAAAAAAGAGGAGAAAGTTTGTCTGGACATTGACATGCTTTTATATGATAACAAAATAGTAAAACCGGAAGATTGGCAAAGGGGATATATACAACAGTCATTATCTGCCTTCCATTCTTCATTATTTATTAAGTAGATGAAATTTCTTGGAATTATACCTGCCCGCTATGCATCCACTCGTTTTCCTGCAAAACCGTTGGCTATGTTGGGTGGAAAAACTGTTATACAACGTGTGTATGAGCAAGTGGCTGGCGTTTTGGATGACGCTTATGTAGCCACGGACGATGAGCGTATTGAAGCTGCTGTCAAGGCGTTCGGAGGTAAGGTTGTGATGACTTCTGTTCATCACAAAAGCGGTACAGATCGCTGTTATGAAGCTTGTACAAAGATTGGAGGTGACTTTGATGTCGTGGTTAATATACAAGGAGATGAACCTTTTATTCAGCCTTCACAATTGGATGCGGTAAAGGCTTGTTTCGAAGATGTAACCACGCAGATTGCCACGCTGGTGAAACCTTTTACTGCAGATGAACCGTTTGCTGTACTGGAAAACGTAAATTCACCGAAAGTGGTAGTCAATAAGAACTGGAACGCGCTTTATTTTAGCCGATCCATTATTCCTTATCAGCGTAATGCCGAGAAACAGGACTGGCTGAAGGGACATACCTACTACAAGCATATCGGACTGTATGCCTATCGTACAGATGTGCTGAAAGAGATAACCATGCTTCCGCAGTCTTCTCTGGAACTGGCTGAATCTTTGGAGCAGCTCCGTTGGCTGGAGAACGGATATAAGATAAAGGTAGGCATTAGTGAAGTAGAAACTATCGGAATCGATACCCCGCAAGATTTGGAACGGGCAGAAGAGTTTTTGAAGAATAGAATCTAATCGTATGGATCGTAAAATACAACCTGAAATACAAACCCTGAAAAATTTTCGTATACTTCCTCCCGTCCGAATGACATTGCCAAATGGTATTCCATTGACTGTTATTAATGCGGGTGAACAGGAAGTAGTACGCATAGATGTGCTTTTCGCTGGAGCCCGTTGGCAGCAGTCGCAGAAACTGCAAGCCTTGTTTACAAACCGGATGTTGCGCGAAGGTACTACAAAATATACGGCTGCTACCATTGCCGAGAAACTGGATTACTACGGTTCGTGGCTCGAACTGTCCAGCTCGTCGGAGTATGCATACATCACTGTTTATTCGTTGAATAAGTATTTGGCGAAAACATTGGAAGTGGTAGAATCCATGATTAAAGAACCACTTTTTCCGGAAAAAGAATTGCATACTATCCTTGATACCAATATCCAACAATATCTGGTCAATACTTCCAAAGTTGATTTCCTGGCACATCGCAGTCTGTTGAAGTCGCTTTATGGCGAACAGCATCCATGTGGTAAAATAGTGGTGGAGGAAGATTATCATGCCATCACTCCGGAAGTGCTTCGTGAATTTTATGAACGGTATTACCATTCGGGCAATTGCTCTATTTTCTTATCCGGCAAGGTGACGGAGGATATTATCAGCCGAGTGACGGATACATTCGGCACTTCTTTTGGTAAACATCAACAGCCGGCATCGAAATTAAGTTTTCCTTTTACTGCCGTTCCCGAAAAGAGGATTTTTATAGAACGTGAGGATGCTATGCAGAGTGCTGTAAAGATGGGATATACAACCATCACTCGTAACCATCCTGATTATCTGAAACTCCGGGTATTGATGACTTTATTCGGAGGCTATTTCGGCAGTCGTCTGATGTCTAATATCCGTGAAGAAAAGGGGTATACTTATGGCATTTCAGCAGGGATCATGTTTTATCCGGATAGCGGATTGCTGGCTATCTCGACAGAAACGGATAATGAATATGTGGAACCGTTGATACAGGAAGTGTATCATGAAATAGACCTCCTGCATCAGGAACCTGTGTCAGCCGAAGAATTGACTATTGTACGCAACTATATGTTGGGAGAAATGTGCCGTAGTTATGAGTCGCCTTTCTCACTTTCGGATGCGTGGATCTTCATAGCTACTTCCGGTCTGGATGATGATTACTTTTCACGTTCTCTGCTGGCTGTGAATGAGGTTACTCCGATAGAAATACAAGATTTGGCACAGCGCTATTTGTGCAAAGAGACATTAAAAGAGGTCATTGCAGGTAAAAAGTTGTCATAAATTGCTTTCCGAAAGTGGGCTGTTTGGGATAGAAATTGTATCTTTGTCCAAATTGTAATTCTAAAATGAGTAACGACTAAAACCAATGAGGAAATATCTATATACTACACTTTTGCTGGCTCTTCTTGCACAAGAGGGAGTGATGGCACAAGAAAATGAAGGAAAAAAAGGCGGATTTTTCGGAAAAATTAAAGATACATTCTCCACTGAAATAAAGATTGGCAACTATACTTTTAAGGATGGCAGTGTCTATACGGGAGAAATGAAAGGGCGAAAACCGAACGGAAAAGGAAAAACGGTTTTTAAAAACGGTGATGTCTTTGAAGGTGAATATGTGAAAGGGAAACGTGAAGGATATGGAATTTATATGTTCCCCGACGGAGAAAAGTATGAAGGACAGTGGTTCCAGGATCAGCAGCACGGAAAAGGTATCTATTATTTTATGAATAATAACCGTTACGACGGTATGTGGTATCAGGATTATCAGCATGGTGAAGGAACTATGTATTATCATAACGGTGATTTGTATGTAGGTCATTGGGTAAATGATAAGCGTGAAGGCGAAGGTACATATACTTGGGCAAACGGTGCCAAATATACCGGTCACTGGAAAAATGATAAGAAGAACGGTAAAGGTATCATGAACTGGGATGACGGCTGTAAATACGATGGAGACTGGAAAGATGATGTTCGTCACGGAAAAGGGGTATTTGAGTATACCAATGGAGATAAATATGATGGTGACTGGGCGGATGATATTCAACATGGAAAAGGTACTTATTACTTTCACACGGGCGACCGTTATGAGGGCTCGTATCTCTTAGGTGAGCGAACCGGTCCAGGAGTTTATTACCATGCTAACGGTGATAAATATGTAGGTAATTTCAAGAACGGCATGCAAGACGGAAAAGGTACTTTTACCTGGGCGAATGGTGCTGTGTATGAAGGAAGCTGGAAAAATAATAAACGTGATGGTAAAGGAGTTTATAAATGGAGCAATGGCGATGTTTATGACGGTGACTGGAAAGATAACCGTCCCAATGGACAAGGCACTCTGAAAACTGTTGCTGGTATGCAATATAAAGGTGGGTTCGTTGATGGATTGGAAGAGGGTCAAGGCGTACAAATCGACAAAGATGGTAATCGCTTCGATGGCTTTTTCAAACAAGGAAAGAAGGATGGCCCTTTTGTCGAAACAGATAAAGATGGAAAAGTGATTAAAAAAGGAACCTATAAATTCGGAAGACTCCAATAAAATGATGAATGATGAATGAAAAATTGGTTGCTTACTATCACCAATTCAAATTCTTAGTATGTTGAGACAAATAAGAAAGCCGGCTAAACTTGAAATTAGCCGGCTTTCTTATTCTTCATTCTTCATTTATCATTCTTCATTTAAATGATATATTGTGAACTGATAGATTCGTTATTCATTACTCGTTTGATTGTTTCAGCAAACATGTCGGCAATGCTTAACTGTTTCACTTTCGGGCATTTCTTAGCATAAGGGATGCTGTCAGTAAATACCATTTCTGTCAGGGCAGACTCTTGCACACGGAAAGAAGCCGGATCAGACATTACGCAATGACTGGCGATAGCGCGTACAGATTGGGCACCGGCTTCCAACATGATGTTGGCTGCTTTGGTGATTGTTCCTGCTGTGTCTACGATATCATCAATCAAGACAACGTTTTTACCTTCCACGTCACCGATGATTTGCATAGATGCTACTTCATTGGCTTTTTCACGTGATTTGTTACAGAGTACCAATGGTACACCGAGGTATTTGGAGAAAGTGCTGGCACGTTTTGAACCTCCTACGTCCGGTGTAGCAATAACCAGATTTTCCAATTGCAATGACTGGATGTAAGGGAGGAATACAGCTGATGCGTACAAGTGATCTACCGGGATATTGAAGAATCCCTGGATCTGGTCAGCATGCAAATCCATCGTAATCAGTCGGTCGATACCTGCAACAGACAGCAGATCAGCTACCAACTTAGCCCCGATAGATACACGAGGTTTGTCTTTTCTATCCTGACGAGCCCATCCGAAATAGGGGATTACAGCCACAACGCTCTTTGCTGATGCACGTTTAGCAGCATCAATCATCAGGAGAAGTTCCATTAAGTTGTCTGAGTTAGGGAAAGTGGATTGAACCAGGAATACATGTGCGCCACGAATTGACTCCTCGTATGAAACCGCAAATTCGCCATCGGCAAAATGGGTAATGTTCATATTTCCCAGAGGACAATCCAGGCTTGCGCAGATTTTTTCTGCAAGATATCTCGAGTTCGTTCCCGAGAATACCATAAAGGGTGCTTTTTCGCTCATTTTGTAATAGATGTTACCTATTTGTTAATTTGCCTGCAAAGGTAGGAATTTCTCTTATTATTTAGAAGGACTTATTGTATAAAAAATATTTTTCTCTCCAACTTATCGGAAATATTTGTAGATTTGCTTTCTGAAAACAGTTAATAGTCAAAAATGAGTTCACGTTTTCCTTTATATATAATAGGTATAGTGTTGTTTACCTCTTTTTTTTCGTGCACTGATATGGTGCCGACCAAAGAGGTACGCCTGATTGATTCTTTAAACGGGAAAGCGTATACTTATCGTTATCGAAGCCTGGATTCTTCTTATAAGTATGCCAATGAAGCTTATCAACAGGTAAATTTTTATAAGCCGGGGAAAGCGGAAGCATCTAATAATCTCGGATTCTGTGCTTTTATGGCAATGGATTTTGACCGGGCGGAAGCGTTACATAAGGAAGTATATAAACTGACTAAAAATGAGCTTGAACTGTTGATTGCTGATATCGGACTGATGAAGATTTGTCAGCGGACAGCTATGAACAAAGAATTTTATGATTATCGTAACAGTGCGCTTCGGCGTATGAAACGTATTCGGGAAGAGAGTGATTTGTTTGCTGACCGCCACGAGGCACTTCGACTGGATTATGCTTTCACCGAATTTTTCATTGTTTCTTCTATTTATTACTATTATCTTCAGCAAAGGCAGGAAGCCATCGCATCTCTCAATCAGATCCCGGAAGATGAAGTATTGGCAGATACTAATCAGTTGCTTTATTATCATTATATCAAAGGATCGGCTTCATTGGTGGAAGCCACTAAGCCGGAGGATAGGAAAATGCGTGAGTTTGACCAACTATATATAACCTGGAGGACTGCGGTTCAGACTAATCATCCTTATTTCGAAGGAAATGGTCTGCAAGGGTTGGCTAATCTGATGGTTTCTCCCAATAACTTCGAACTCTTTCGAACAAGGAGGGGATATGCGCTGGATCAGTTCGGTTTTCCTGTAGATTCGCTTTTGCCTTTGCGAATGGCACAGCTTGCGCTTGAAAAATTCCGGGAGTATAATGATTTGTATCAGATTGCCGGTGCGTATGTATCTATCGGTAAGTATATGAATGAGCACGGACGTTATTCGGAAGCATTGGATACGCTTACAAAAGCGTTAGATTGTGTGAACCAACACCATATGCTTTATTATCATCATGCAGTGGATACGTTGGACAAGTTGCGTATTTATGCGGAAGGAGATACGACATATACTGGAGTTCCGTGGATTATGGAGGAAGACGTAAGGACGGTGCCTGAATGGATTTCGAGGATTCGGGAACAATTGAGTGTATCGTATGCCGGGCTTGGAATGAAGTATGCTTCTGATTACAACCGAAATATATATCTGGATATTCTGAATTATACCCGTCAGGATAAAGAGTTGGAGAGTCGTTATCTTTCGTTGGAATCCGATTCACGACAAATGACGCTTGTACTTTCTTTGGTTATTGCCGGACTTGTACTGGTGGTTATTCTTTGGTGGTTTTTCAATAAGCGATCTAAAATAAGGAATCAAGTAGATGTGGAACGTCTGCAACGGATACTGGCTCTTTGCCGGGACATCACTTCTTCTATACCAATGAATGTTCCGTTAATTCAACAAGGCATCGACCAACTGTTTGGGAAAGGGCGTCTTCAACTGGAAATTCCGGAGGAAGGAAAAGCGGCACTGGTTCCTTTGCATCGGTTGAACCGTGATGAAAAGGCGTTGGTGCACGTGCTTGAACCGTATATCGTTTGGGCTGCGGACAATGAGCAGATGGTAGAAGCGTTGAGTGACGAGCGGATGCAATTGGAAAAGCAACGATATGTTTACGAACAACATATCGCGGGAAATAAACGCCAAAATCTGATTAAGAAGGCTTGTCTGGCCATTGTGAATGGGATAAATCCTTATATCGACCGTATCTTGAATGAGGTGCATAAGTTGACGGAACGAGGATATATCGATCATGAAAAGATAAAGAAAGAGAAGTATCAATACATTGACGAGCTGGTAACTACGATTAATGAATACAATGATATTTTGGCTCTTTGGATTAAGATGAAGCAGGGGACGCTTAGCCTGAATATTGAAACGTTCGATCTCAACGAACTCTTTGAACTGTTAGGCAAAGGGAGACGTGCTTTTGAAATGAAAAATCAGAAGTTGGAAATAGAACCGACCACGGTTATGGTGAAGGCTGACCGGGCATTGACTTTGTTTATGATTAACACGTTGGCGGAAAACGCCCGAAAATATACTCCGGAAGGAGGAACAATCAAAGTGTATGCCCGTACTACGGATGCGTATGTCGAGATTTCCGTAGAAGACAACGGAAGGGGGATTTCCGAAGAAGATGTAGCTCGTATTATCGGTGAGAAAGTATATGACTCTCGTGTCATCGGAATGAAGAATGTAGCTGATCCGGAGGTTCTGAAAGAAAATAAGGGCAGTGGTTTCGGACTGATGAATTGTAAGGGAATCATTGAGAAATATAAGAAAACGAATGAATTGTTCCGGGGATGTGTCTTTGATGTAGAGAGTGAATTGGGGAAGGGGAGTCGTTTCTATTTCCGTTTGCCTTCGGGAGTGCGTAAAGCGATGGGAGTCTTGTTGCTTTGCCTGTTGCTTCCGTTTGGGGTGAGTTCTTGTCTGCATGATCCGATTCCTCCCATGTTGCAGGAGGGTGATTCGATAGTAGTGGTTACGGATTCTGCCTATGAGGATTTACTGGATGCAGCGTCGGATTATGCGAATGCTGCCTATTTTGCTAATGTGGATGAAAATTATGAATTTGCTTTGCAATATATAGATTCTGCTATACTCTTGTTGAACGAGCATTATGAGAAATATGCGCGTCCGGATCGTCCGCATCGGTATATGAAGCTGGTGGGGGAAGGAACGCCTGCCGAAATCAGTTGGTGGAACGAATTGTTTGATTCGGATTATCATGTGATTCTGGATATCAGGAATGAGGCGGCAGTTGCTTTTTTGGCTTTGAAACAGTTGGATGCATACAGTTACAATAATTCGGCATTTACGGATTTGTATAAGTTGCAGGGAGAAGATCAGACTCTTGAAGCATATTGCCGACAGTTGGAACGGTCGAATACGAATAAGACAGTAGGAATTATTTTATGTTTTGTTCTACTGATTGTTTCTTTGGTCGGATACTATTTCCTGTATATGAGAAAACGTTTGCAGAATCGTTTGAATCTTGAACAGGTACTTGAGATTAATCAAAAGGTATTTGCGGCATCTTTGGTCAGACCGCAGGAACAAGAAAATGCAGAGGCACTCCAACGGGAGGAAAGTACGCTTAAAGAAATCCCGCAACGTATTGTGGATGAAGCATTCGGTTCGGTGAATGAACTACTGACAATTGACCGGATGGGAATTGCCGTTTATAACGAAACGACACATCGACTGGAATACGCTTCTCGTCCCGGGCAGGAAATGCCGGAGATGGTAGAACAGTGTTTTAGTTCCGGAGAATATCTTTCTGAACAGCATCTTCAGGCAATTCCGCTGATGGTGGAAGCAGGAGGTGAACATCAATGTGTCGGTGTGCTTTATCTGGAACGCAGGGAGGGAACAGAACAGGAAACAGACCGGCTGCTTTTTGAACTGGTAGCGCGATATGTGGCTATTGTCGTATTTAATGCAGTGGTGAAACTGGCTACTAAATACCGGGATATTGAATCGGCGCATGAAGAAACACGCAGAGCTTCCTGGGAAGACAGTATGTTGCATGTACAGAATATGGTACTTGACAACTGCTTGTCGACAATTAAACATGAGACGATCTATTATCCGAATAAAATCAAACAGATTGTAGGGCGGTTGAATACACAGAAGCTTTCGGAAACGGAGGAGCGTGAAGCGGTGGAGACTATGACGGAATTGATTGAATATTATAAGGGAATCTTTACGATTTTGAGTTCGTGCGCTTCCCGTCAATTGGAGGAAGTCACTTTCCGGCGTACTGTGATTCCGGTGCAGGAGCTTTTGGACGCTGCCGGAAAATACTTCAAGAAATCAATGAAGAACCGTTCGGAGAGGATAGAACTGGAGATAGAATCGATGGAAGCGAAGGTGATAGGAGACGTGAACCAGTTGCGTTTTCTATTGGAAAATTTGATTGATGAAGCATTGACTGTGCGTGAAGATGGGGTGATACGTCTGCAAGCACGTCTGGATAATGAATATATTCGTTTTCTCTTTACGGATACGAGACGTGAAAAGAGTGTGGAAGAATTGAATCAATTATTTTATCCGAATCTGGCACGTATGACTTCCGGTGAGAAAGGGGAGTTGAGAGGAACGGAATATCTGGTATGCAAGCAGATAATCCGCGACCATGACGAATTTGCGGGACGCAGAGGATGTCGTATCAATGCCGAACCGGCTGAAGGCGGAGGATTTACGGTTTATTTCACCATTCCGCGCCGATAAAAGGAGAACACATAAAAGTTATTAGATAAGAAACATGGAAGAACAGAAGTTTAAAGTTATTATCGTAGAGGATGTAAAACTGGAGTTGAAAGGGACAGAAGAAATATTCCGTCATGAAATACCGAATGCGGAAGTGATCGGTACGGCAATGACGGAAAGTGAGTTCTGGCCGTTGATGGAGGCGCAGCTTCCCGATTTGGTATTGTTGGATTTAGGACTGGGAGGTTCTACGACCATTGGTGTTGACATTTGCCGGAATATATTCAAACGCTACAAAGGAGTCCGGGTACTGATCTTCACAGGTGAGATTCTGAATGAAAAGTTGTGGGTGGATGTATTGAATGCCGGTGCCGACGGAATTATCCTCAAAACGGGAGAACTACTGACGAAAACAGATGTGCAGGCTGTGATGGACGGAAAGAAGCTGGTATTTAACTATCCGATTTTGGAAAAGATTGTAGATCGTTTCAAGAAATCTGTAGCCAACGATGCCAAGCGTCAGGAGGCGGTCATCAGTTATGACATTGATGAATATGACGAACGTTTTCTCCGCCATTTGGCATTAGGATATACGAAGGAGATGATCGCCAATCTGAAAGGGATGCCTTTCGGCGTAAAATCATTGGAGAAACGACAGAATGATCTTATCGGACGCCTTTTCCCGAATGGAGAACGGGTGGGAGTGAATGCTACCCGATTGGCAGTACGTGCACTGGAATTGCGTATTATCGATTTGGATAATCTGGAGCCTGACGAAGAATAAGTAATGGCAAGTAATACCTCTGGAAAGTAATGAAGAATAAATGGCGTATGCCCCATCCCGCTACGATGTTCCTTCTGCTGACAATGGCAGTGGTCTTTCTTTCATGGATATGTGATATCTATGGGTTGAAAGTGACATTGCCGCAGACAGGTGAGGACATTCGTGTACAAAGCCTGTTGAGCCCGGAAGGAATCCGTTGGTGGTTGCGGAACGCTATTAAGAATTTCACGGGCTTTGCTCCGTTAGGCATGGTGATAATTGCTATGTTTGGATTGGGAGTGGCACAACATTCCGGTTTTATTGATGCATGTATCCGCATGGGGGTGGGAAACCGACAGGAAAAGAGGAAGATCGTCTTGTGGGTGATTGTACTTGGCTTGTTGTCGAATGCCATTGGTGATGGTGGATATATCATTTTATTGCCTA
>ERZ779870.95-NODE-95-length-112410-cov-9.3131_pt1 | contig 112410 bp, 83 predicted proteins | sample MGYA00511247_ERZ779870 | MGnify/ENA primary metagenome ERZ779870 (study PRJEB29588, sample SAMEA2149068) | human gut metagenome | biome: human gut; feature: human-associated habitat; material: faeces | place: Denmark | collected 2008/2010 ...
AGCCTGGAGGCCCTGCGGGAGACAGCGGACCTCTGGCGGGGCCGGACCGTATGCCCCTATGTGCGGGTCATGGTGGCGCCCGCCACTTCCTCTGTCTATGTCCAGGCACTAGAGGAAGGGCTTCTGGATGTTTTTCTGGATGCCGGGGCGTTGGTGATGAACCAGGGCTGTTCCGCCTGCTGGGCCCAGAGCCAGGGGCGGTGCGATCAGGCGGAGGTGTTCGTCTCCACTGGCTCCATCAACTGTGCCGGCTGGGCGGGCAGAGCCCACAGCGGCATCTGCCTGACCACGGTCCGCCGGGCCGCCCAGGCGGCGCTGTCCGGCAGTCTCTATGGTTCCTGAGAGGAGGTCCGCCATGGAACAGACGTTTTGCAGCCGCATCTGGCGGCTGAGCGACAATATCGATACTGATATCATCATCATGAGCAAGTATCTGGCCAAGCCCTCCCTCCGGGAGATGGTCCCCCATCTGTTCGAGCCCCTGCGGCCAGAGCTGGCCGCCCGGCTGCGGCCCGGGGATGCCATCGTGGCCGGGGAGAACTTCGGCTGCGGCTCCTCCCGGGAGATGGCTGCCTCCGTCCTCAAAACCGCGGGCATCCGCTGCATCATCGCCAAGAGCTTTGCCAAGATCTTTTTCCGCAATGCCATCAACAACGGCCTGCTGCTGATCGAGTGCCGGGACCTGTATGACCGCTGCCGGGAAGGCGACACTGTGAAGGTGGAGGTAGGCCGGCAGATCATCTGCAACGGCACGGCCTACCCTGTCCCCGGTATGAGCACGGAGGTACTGGATATCCTCCGTTACGGCGGCCTGGTGTCCCGGATGCGGGCGCTGGACAAATCTCTCCCGGCCGCTCCCGCTCCACGGGACACGCTGCGGGACGTCCACCGTCCAGGCCATACCCTGGCGGAGCAGCTCCTCATCCACAACACCGGCGCACAGGACCTACGCCCCGGAGACGTGGTGACGGTCCGGGTGGACGAGGCGGTCCTCCATGATATCTACACCCCTTATATCTTCCAGCAGTTCCGGGACATGGGATTCTATCATGTGTATGACCCGGACCGGATCTCCGTCATGGTGGACCATCTGTACCCCACCTGTCTGGATGATGACCCCCGATGCTTCCGGTACAGCCGCCGCTTCCAGGACGAGTATGGCGTGAAGCGCCTCTATGTGGCGGACGGCATCAGCCATCAGCTGGCGCTGGAGGAGCGTCTGGCCGCCCCCGGCAAGATCATCTTCGGCACGGACAGCCACACCACCACCTACGGTGCCGTGGGCGCCTTCGCCTCCGGCGTCGGCTATACGGAGATGGCCTCCATCATCGGCTGCGGGCAGCTGTGGGTCCGGGTCCCCTCCGCCATCAAGGTGGTGGTGAACGGGACCCTGCCCAAAGGTGTCTTTCCCAAGGACATCATCCTGCGGGTACTGGGAGACCTGACTGCCGCCGGTGCCATCTACAAGTCCCTGGAATTCACAGGCTCTACCATTCAGCAGCTCAGCATCTCCGGCCGGGCCGCCATCGCCAACATGGCAGTGGAGTGCGGGGCCAAGGCGGCCCTGTTCGCCCCGGACGAAAAGACCGCCGCCTTCTGCGGCGTGGACCTGGCGGACTGTGACTGGCTTCGCTTTGACGGGGATGCCCGGTACGAACGGGTCCTGACCTATGACGCAGGCACTTTCCGGCCTTATCTCTCCTGCCCCTACGGGGTGGACAACGTACACCCCATCGAGGATGTAGCGGGCACGCCGGTGGATCAGGTGTTCATCGGCAGCTGCACCAATGGCCGTCTGGAGGATCTGGCCGCGGCGGCGGCAGTGCTGAAAGGACACGCCATCGCCCCCTTTGTCCGGCTGATCGTGACGCCGGCCTCCAGAGCTGTCTACCGGGAGGCCGCCCGGCTGGGATACCTGAAGACGCTGGTGGAGGCAGGCGCCATGGTGACCCATCCATACTGCTCTCTGTGCCAGGGCCGCAGCGGCGGTCTGGTCAGCGGAGCGCAGGTGGTCATCGGCACCCACAACCGCAACTTCATCGGCCGTATGGGCAGCCCTGCCGCCCGGACTTTTCTGGCCAGTCCCGCAGTGGCCGCGGCCTCCGCGCTGGAGGGACGCATCGCCGACCCCGCGCCCTATTTGTGACGGTCCCAGATCAGGCCCGCTTCCGGGGTACCCCAACACAGGCCCCCGGCTGTCTGGTGTAGCCGGGAGCCTGTGTTCTGTGAGGGTCGGGTGAGCGGGCTTTATGTCCAGGTGTAATTCTCCACAAAGTTCAGGATGGTCTTGTTGAACTGCTCCGGGTCCTCCAGGAACATCACATGTCCCAGATCCAAGAATTCGTGGAAGCAGCAATTACCATTCACCAAATCCCGATAGTGCCGCCCCATTTCGATCCCCCGGGGGATGGCCGGGCTGTCCGCACAGCACAGCAGGAGGGGAATGTCGATCTTGGAGAGAGTCTCTGTATAATCCTTGAACAAAAAATCGTTATACAGAGCAAAGGCGATATATACCGGCAGCTTCTTCATTTCCGTACTGACCCAGTCCTCGTCCTCCTGACAAGGCGGTGTATGGAAGCAGAGCCGGGTAAACGTCCGGGCGTAATCATCGTGGTGGGAGAGCGCGTTCTCCAAGGTGGCAGTCATGGCGTCCATGTTGAAGCCCGCCAAAGAATGGCTGTTCCAGGACTCCGGCGAAAAAGGGTACAAGGCAGAGTCGATGACGCCGATCTTCTTCAGATGCTCGTCGCCGAACTGCTCGTAGTACTCCATCACCACACTGCTGCCCATAGACCAGCCCAGCAGTGTCACATCCTCCAGGCCCAAATACTCAATGAGTTCATGAACATCCTTGGCACAGCGGTCCATAGTGAGATTTTGAAGCGTTTTTGACGAAGAACCGTGCCCCCGCCAGTCTATCAGCACCAGCCGGTGATCGGCGGAGAGGGCATCAATATTTTTATAGAAAAATTTGGACGAGCAGAGAAAGCCATGGAGGATCATGATCGGCTCCCCCTTGTCCTTGCCGTAGTCCTCAAAATAGATCCAGGCGCCGTCGCTGACCTGAAGGAAATTGTCCTTGCTCCTGATCATACCTCTACTTCCTTTCTTAGTCTTTCAATGTATCGATCTTGGCATACTTCTCATCATAGTCCTCACAGAAGAACACCTGGAAATATCCCAGCTTGACCCGTTCTTTCTGCGTGGCATAGCTGACAGCCACCAACAGCACCAGAGAGATCAGCCAGGCAGGCAGGAAAGCGTGGACACCCCCCAGCGCCGCAGCCCACCACTCCTTTGTGGATGGGATCACGCCGGAGATGAAATAAAGAATGACGTATGCGGCAAAACCGCCCACCGTAGAGGCGAACATTCCCTTTGCTGTGGCTTTCTTCCAGTACATGCCCACCAGAACAGGGAAGTACCAGGCCGCTGCAAGGGCTGCCAGGGCGAAGTTGATCATGTACTGGGTCAGGGTAGAGGGCTTCAGGGCGATCAACGTCGCCACCAGGGAGATGCCCAATACAAATGCGGTGTTGATGGTGCTCTGGGTCTTGGGAGGCGTGTTTGGCTTCCAGCAGTCCACCACGAAGTCCTTGGCCAGTATGGACGCACCGGCCATGGCCAGCCCCGCGAGAGAGGACTGGATCGCAGCAAAGATCCCGCAGAAAATGATGCCGCCCATCCAGGAGGGCAGGAGATTGGTGGCGTTGAAGATGGTCGTATAGTCCGCAGTCTCCAGGCCGGGGTTAATGGCCCGGGTCAGGGGGCCGGTGAAGCACATGATGCCCTGGATCAGAGTAAATACACAGCAGGAAATGATGACGCCCTGCTTCAACTTCTTATGGTTGTTGTAGGTCATCGTGACCGACAGGGCGTGGGGTACAGCGCCCAGGCCCACGCCGGCAAACAACGCAGTGCCCATAGCGTTCCAGAAGGTGAAGCCTGTGTCCGCCTGGATCGCGCCGGGGAAGGCTGTGCCCAGATACTCCATGGCGGCCTGGACACTGCCGTACTTTTCCACGTTGTCGGCAATCAGAACACCGATGATGGAGAACGTGGCAATCAGCATGATGACACCTTGAATGCTGGCCACCTTGGCCATGGACTTGATCCCTCCGGAGACGGTGTAGATCACAGTGATGACGATGGTCAGCAGGATGCCCAAGTAGTAGGAGTTGGAGCCGGTGACAGCGGCGAAGACCTTGGCGCCGGAGGTGATCTGACCCACGGCGAAAAAAGTCAGGCCGAAAGCTCCGGTGATAGCCAGCGCCCCCACGACCTTTTTAGACTGGAACCGCAGCCCCAAAAGCTGCTGGAACGTGACGGCACCGGTGCGGTCACGCAGGATCGCCACTTTGCGCCCCACGCTGCCCAGGCCATAGGCAGCAGTCAGGAAACCGGCGTAATAGACCAATGCAGCTGTGAATCCAACGGAATACCCAAGGCCGGGCGCGGCCACCATGGTGCCGCCGGCCATGGAATTTGTAGCGGCGATCATGGCGATGGCAAAGGCTCCCAGCCCGCCGCCGCCCGTCAGAAAGGAGGCCAGGCCGTCTTTACCGCCCTTTTTGGATTGATATTTGATGTAGAAGCCGAAGCCCACGATAACAACGCTGTAAACGGCAAAGATGATCAACATGACCCGAGATGTGGACGCGGTTACAGAGAATCCGCCCAGATCATAACTCATGCTTGTTCCCCTCCCTCTTTCTTGTTCATACTGTCTTTCTTAAACCTTGCGGTCAGCGGAAACTCCTCCCATTTGACCAGCCAGATCATGCCCACCACAAACATGGCCAGATAAATCACGATTGCGCCAGACACCCACATGGGCATGCCCAGAAAGTACCTCATCTCTGCGGGATCGCCGGTTCCGAAGGCGTACATCCAGATGGTGGCGATCACTGTGGCCACCACCCCCAGCACGTGAAAGAACACGGCGTCTTTTTTGCCCACCTCCAGGCGGCGGTCCAGATTGCCCACCTGGGCGGGGTCATAGTCGGTACTCTCCAGATCGACATTTGACAGTTTTTTGTTTTCCATGATTCTCACTCCTTTAAAATTCTCTTCCGGCCGGCAGATTCCGGTCCGGCTTGCTGCTCTTCTTTTTAGCAAAAGATATGCCATTCATTTATTGTCCGTTTTGCCTAAATTGTCCTTGCAATTTTGTCGTTTTCCAAGATATATTAGAAAAAATGCCCTCTGATTTTCTCTGATTCGCGAATTTGTTTTTCGCATTTCGGCGAAATGCAAATTTTTCAGAAAGGAATTGACCACAGCATGGTACAGAGACCGGAAACACATCTGGCCGGGGATCTGGCTTCAACCCCCGCAGCTCAGAAGGAATATGAGTTGTTGAAGATCTTGGCGGAGCACTACTTCGGCAGCATGCTGGTCACGGATGACCGGGGCCGTTTTCTCTATGTCAGCGACGGCACCTGTCGCCTTTTGGGTGTCGACCGTGAGACGCTGCTGCAGCTCTCGATCTATGATACCCTCAAGGGCTACTGCTTTGCCACCAGCGCTTCTTCCATCAAGACGTTGGAAACAAAGCAGGAGTGTCTCAGCAACCACACGCTGACCGCCTCCGGCCGACAGGTGCTTGCCCTGTCCCGGCCTCACTTCGGCCCGGACGGGGAGCTGCAATACGTCCCTACATACAGCTGGGATGAGGAGGAGCTGTACACCTTGCTGGAGAAGTTCGACCAGGAGCGGGACAACGTCCGCAACGTCATTCGCTTCATGCAGGGCACTGACAAAACTCCATCCATGATCATCGCGGAGAGTGATGCCATGGTGAAACTGCTGGAGTATGCCGATCATGTAGCCGCGGTGGACAGCACCGTCATTCTGTACGGCGAGTCCGGCAGCGGCAAGGAGATGTTCGCCAAATACATCCATGCCCGCAGTGACCGAGCCGATCAGGTTTTCATCCCGATCAACTGCGCCTCTCTCCCCCCCTCTTTACTGGAAGAGGAGATGTTCGGTTACGAACGGGGCACCTTTACCGGCGGTTCCAAGGACGGCAGGATCGGCCTGTTCGAGTTCGCCGACAAGGGCACTATCTTTTTGGATGAGATCGGCGAAATGTCTCTGGAACTCCAGGCCAAACTGCTGCGGATCATCGAGACCGGCGAAGTCAAGCGTCTGGGCAGCAACCGAATCCAGAAATGCGACGTACGGATCATTGCCGCCACCAATCGGAATCTGCGGGAGATGGTAGAGGAAAAGGCATTCCGGGCAGACCTGTATTACCGATTGAACGTATTGACCATCCACGTGCCGCCTCTGCGGGAACGAGTGGCGGATATCGCCCCACTGACCCGGTACTTTGTCCAGCTTTTCAACAAAAAGTATGGCTTTACAAAACATCTGATGCCCGCTCTGATTCGGGCTCTGGAACAGTGGTCCTGGCCGGGCAATGTCCGAGAGCTTCGCAACACCGTGGAGCGGATGATGGTGGAGAGCCGGGATTCCATCATCGATGCGGCGGCCTTCCGGGAAATCCCACCGGGCATATCCTCTCCAAAAACCAGCGAATGCCCAGTCCCGGACCTTCTGCCCTATCAGCAGGCCATGAATATCTATGAGCGGGAATACCTCTCCGCCATGGTGGCATCCTGCGGCGGGGACCTTCGAAAAGCCGCCGGAAAGATGGAGCTCCACCTTTCCACCCTGTACCGGAAGCTGGAGAAGCTGGGTTTGAAGCCACCCCGGACATCCGGGAACTGCCAGGGCCCCGGAGAAGAACCGCTCCACTGAAAAAGCCGGCATGAAAATTGCTTAATAATTTTGACGCGGTGTTGAACACCGCGGGAGAGAAGGAACCGATTTTGCTGGAGAATCTGCTGTTCAGCCTCAATATGAGCCTGCCCCTCTTCATCGTCATGGGGCTGGGCTGTATTCTCACCCACAAGGGGTTTTTCACAGAGAATTACATTGCCCATACCACCAATCTGGTGTACTACGTACTGCTGCCTGGAAAAATGTTTCTGGACATCGCCACCAGCGATCTCAGCACCGCCTTTGACATCAGATATGTCGCGGTGGCAACGGGCGGCGTGGTGCTGCAGTTCGCGCTGGCCTGGGCAGCCGGCTGGCTGCTGTGTCCGGACCGCAGCAAGCAGAGCGCCTTTTCCCATGCCGCCTACCGGGGCAATTTCGTCTATCTGGGCACGGCTCTTCTGCGAAATATCTATGGAGTCTCCCATGTGCCCAGCGCAACGCTGATCCTGGCGCTGGTGATCCCCCTTTACAATATTCAGGGCGTTGTTCTGATGACTGTCAAGGAGCGCCAGGGCCGGTTCCGCCTGTCCACCGTGCTTCTGAACGTTCTGAAAAACCCCATGATCCTGGCTGTGCTTGCAGCCATCCCCTTCGCCTATTTCAAGATCCAGCTGCCCTTCGTGGTCTCTGAGAGCCTGGGCTATTTCCAGGCCGCCACCAATACCATGGCGCTGCTGGTGGTGGGCGGAAGCATCCGTCTCAGTGCCCTGAAGAACGATCTGCCGCTGCTCATGCGTCTCTGCGGTGTCAAGCTGTTGCTGATGCCGGCCATCTGGGCTGCCATGGGGATCGCCGCCGGCCTTCCGGCGGAGCAGCTGGTCACCCTGATCATCGTCGGCGCCATGCCGGCCGCCGTCAATGTCTACATCATCACAGACAAGATGGGCGGCGACGGAGCCCTGGCCTGCAGCGCCGTAGTAGTGACCCACTTGATGTCTCTGTTCACCATGACAGCCATCATCTTTGCCATGCGCACAGCGCGGCTCATATAGGGCGTACGCCGTAACGTTTTGAAACATTGTCTCTGTTACATAAGACACGCCATGCAACTCTCCGGTGGTCAAGCGTATCCTCTGCGGACTATATCCGCAGGTCGAACAAATATCATGCCAATCAGCAAATATGGAAAGGAGTTTTTCACAATGGATCTACCGAAACGCATTGAGCTGATCGAAGTCTGCCCCAGAGACGGCTTCCAGAACGTCCATGATATCATTCCCTTTGAGGGCAAGGTCGCTATTATCAAGAAGCTGGCAGAGGCCGGCTTCAAGCGGCTGGAGGTTGTCTCCTTCGTCAGCCCCAAAGCCATCCCCCAGATGGCCGACGCCAAGGAGGTTGTGGCCGCTGTGCGGGATACGCTGAAGGCGCACGGCGTCCGCACGGTAGCGCTGGTCCCCAACGCCCAGGGCGTGGAGACCGCCGTGGAGTGCGGCATCAACGAACTGACCTATGTCATCAGTGTCAGCCGCTCTCACAACATAGCCAATGTCCGCCGGACGCCGGAGGAATCCATGGAACAGTTCAAGACCCTGATTCAGGAGTACGGCCACAAGATCGACTTCCGCCTGGCTCTGGCTACCGCTCTGGGCTGTCCTTTTGGAGAGGAGATCCGCACCGAGCGGGTGGCGGAAATGGTGCAGTTCGGCCTGGATCTGGGCTGCAAGGAAATCTCCATTGCCGACACGGTAGGCATGTCCAATCCCAAGCGCACCTATGACCTGATGAATGCGCTCACCGCCCAGTTCGGAGCGGACAAGTTCGTCATGCATCTCCACGACACCCGGGGCCTGGCTCTGGCCAACACCCTGGCCGCCATGCAACTGGGCGTCCACAAGTTTGAAACCGCGGCCGGCGGCCTGGGCGGCTGTCCCTTCGCCCCCGGCGCAGCCGGTAATGTTGCCACAGAGGATACCCTGAACATGATGCATGAGATGGGCATTGAGACCGGCATCGACAACGATGCACTCCATGAGGCGGTGCTGCTGCTCCAACAGTATGTCCACGCCCCTATCGTCAGCCATCTGATGTCCCTGTACAAGACGAAGCCCTGCGTCTAAGGGATCAGCGGCACAGAATGGCACCAGCGGCGTTTCACTCGCTGCTGACGCCGGTCCTTCCCCGGACTTGGGAGCCTTTTAGGGAAAATCACTCCCATCCCAGTGCAACGTTTTTCTGGTGCATCCCTTCGCTGGCGCGTAGTGCGGACAGATTTCAGTCGGTCCATCCGTATCTGCGTTCAAAACGTAGAGCAGAGAGGTATATATGTGGAGATATTGAATTGGAAAGACGTTCAGCATGTCAACGATATCTGTGTTATGGCCCCGACCCTACAGTTGGCGGAAAAAGCTGAGATGCTGATCAAACAGGAGAATTATCAGAACATTGATGTAGTGGTGGCCACCAGCGGCCGCCAGGAGACGGTCAAGTGTGCACAGACGCTGGCAGCTGCGGGTGCCGAAATCATTATCACCCGCAAAGGGACCCGCCGGATCGTGGAAGAGGTCACCAACCTGAAAGTCGTGAGCCTGAACAACTCCCTCTCTGACTATCTTTGGATGCTGAAGGAGCGTGGTCTGCACACACCTGGACTGATTGCTTTTTTTTCCTATGATCCCATGAGTTCTGATATTCTGCAGATGTGTGAGATGCTGGAGGTGCAGACAAAGAACTACATCTTCAAAAGCTTTGCCGACTGCCGGGGCTGCGTGGAGCGTGCCCTGAAAGACGGCGCGGTGTTTAGTGTGGGCGGTGCCTGGACCGATCCGTGGGCCAAAAGGTTGGGACTTCCCCATGTGATCGTGGAAAATTCCGTGGAGACCATTCTCAATGCACTGGAGAGTGCCACTCAGTTGCGCCGTGTCCAGGTGGAGGAAGCAGAAAAACAGTGCCTCTTTAAGACTCAATCAGAGATGTATCAGGCAGTACTGGACTTCACGCATGACGCCATCCTGGCCATTGATGAAAACGGCCGGATTCAGGTCCTCAATCCTCCGGCAGAGCGGATCATGGGCTGCCGGGCCGCGGATTCCGTGGGACAGCCGGTGGAGGCGGTCCTGCCCAATACCCTTCTGCCGGATGTGCTGGAGAGCGGCGAGAAGCAGCTGGACCAGATCATGCAGATCCACCAGACCCTGTGCAACACCAACCGGATCCCTATCCTGGTGGACGGCCAGCGCCGGGGCGTAGTGGCCACCTTTCAGGACGTGAAGCAGCTGCAGAACAGCGAACAGAAGATCCGCCTCAAGTTGCACGAAAAGGGCTTGGTGGCCAAGTACGCCTTCAACGATATCCTGGGGGACTCCCCAGCCATCCGCAGCACCATCCAGATTGCCCGGAGCTATGCCGCCTCCCGTGCCTCCGTGCTGATTCTGGGGGAGACCGGCACCGGCAAGGAGCTGTTCGCCCAGTCCATCCACAACGCCAGTGACCGCCGGGACGGCCCCTTTGTGGCCATCAACTGCGCCGCTGTCAGCAACAGCCTGCTGGAGAGCGAGCTGTTCGGCTATGAGGCCGGGTCCTTTACCGGCGCCTCCCGGGGCGGCCGGGAGGGCGTGTTTGAACTGGCCCACGGCGGTACCCTGTTTCTGGACGAGATCGGCGAGATCCCCCGGGAGACCCAGGTGGAGCTGCTGCGGGTCCTGCAGGAAAAAGAGATCCGCCGGGTGGGCGGAAGCCGGGTGATCCCTGTGGACGTGCGCATCATCGCCGCCACCAACAAGGATCTGCTGCAGGAGACCGTGGAAGGCCGCTTCCGGGAGGACCTGTATTACCGTCTGGACGTGCTGGACCTGAAGCTCCCGCCTCTGCGGGAGCGGGGTGACGATGTGAAGATCTTAGGCCTCCATCTGTTCCGCCAGCTGCCCGGCGGCAAGGACCCCATCATGCAGAGCCAGTTCTTGTATCTGCTTGAACAGGCCGGTCCCTATCAGTGGTACGGCAATATCCGGGAGCTACAAAACTTTGTGGAGCGGGCCAATATTCTGATGAGGAACGCCGGAGCCTCCTCCGTGACGGTGTCGGATATTCTGCGCCGCCGCGCTGAGCCTGCGCCGGAACCCTGCCAGGAAACGGAATCACGTGACCGCCGCGCCATCGAGGCCGCTCTGCACAACCACCCCGGCTCTATGGCGGATGCCGCCAGAAGCCTTGGCTGCAGTCGACAAACTCTATGGCGGAAGATGAAAAAATACGGCATCCAACGGTGATCGTTTCATTTTCTGCTGCGCCTTTAACCGTTTGCAACACACGTTTAACAAATCGCGTTACACTCCCCCGGCCAAACGCCTTGTCTGCCTATTTTCATTCGCGGGCAAGGCGTTTTTTGTGCATTTTTACCCCCTTTTTGTAAATTTTCTACAGCTTTTTCAAACATTTAGTCAAATATATGAATTTTCCCCGAAGGATTGGCACATTTTTTGCTATATCTGTAATAATAGCTTTTGACGTCGTGGGCGAGCTGCGTCTGGGCAGGTCACAGGGGATCTTGTGGCAAGACTCTACTATCTTTTAGGAGGAGATTCCATGGGTAAAACAAAAGTCCAAAAGATCGGCTTCCTTGTCGGCATCGTTGCCATGCTGGTCATCGGCTTCATGCCGACGCCTGAAGGGCTGTCGCTGGTGGGGCAGCGGGTGCTGGCCGTCACCGTACTGATGGTGGTCTTTTGGATCACTGAGGCCATGCCGATCCCGTTCACAGCGCTGTTGCCGATCTTCCTGTTCCCGGTAATGCAAATCACCGGCTCCAAGGGACAGAATGACATCACGCTGTTCGCGCACTATGCCTACTCCACCTGCTACCTGCTGGTGGGCGTGGGCTTCCTGTCCGGCGCCATGGTGAAGCACGGCCTGCACAAGCGTATTGCTCTGGGCATCGTCAGCAAGGTCGGCAAGAAGCCCACCACTCTGATCCTGGGATTCATCATTGCCGTAGGCTTTGTGTCCATGTGGATGTCCAACACGACCGCCACTGTCATGATGCTGCCTGTAGCTCTGGCTATTTCCAGCACCTTGGGCGATAATGCCGCCGGTCTAAAGAAAGCCATGGTCCTGGCCATCCCCTACGCCGCCACCATCGGCGGCATGGCAACTGTCATCGGCACCACCACCAACCCCACCGGCATCGGCCTGATCCGTGAGACCATTGGCATCGACATCGACTTTCTGGACTGGATGAAGATCGGCCTGCCTTTCACCGTCATCCTGATCCCCTTCTTCTGGCTCTATATGGTGAAGTTCTTCAAGGTCGACAAGATGCCCCCTACTGACATCTCCATCGCCCGCAGGCAGTATGAGGAACTGGGGCCCATGAACAAGGGCGAGAAGTGGGTTGCCGCCATCTTCGTTCTGTGTGTCATCCTGTGGGTCACCCGTTCTCTGGTCTGGGGTGACTGGTTCCCCTATGCCACGGATGAAACTATCGCCATGTTCGGTGCAATCTTGGTTATGATTGCACCTATGGATTATAAGAAAGGTGAGTACGTCTGCGACTGGAAGACCGGCTTCAATGACATCCCCTGGAACGCCGTTATTCTGCTGGGCGGCTCCATGGTCATGGGCAACGCCTTCCGGGATGCCGGTTGCGCGGAGTGGATCGCCAATATGCTCTCCGGCTTGGCGGGCATGAACTCCATCCTGATTGTAATTCTGGTTGGTATTGTCACCGCTGTTCTCACTGAACTGACTACCAACGCCGTGGTCGTGGCCGCCTTTATCCCGGTCCTGGCCGGTGTGGGCGAGGCTATCGGAGTCAGTCCCTTTGCCATGATGATCGCCTGCATGTTGGCCTGCAACTTTGCTTTCATGCTGCCTCCCGGAACGCCCCCCAACGCCATTGCTTATGGCTCCGGCGAAATCGAGCTGAAAGATATGTTGAAATGCGGCCTTGGCCTGAAGCTCATCGCTCTGATCATCTTCCCCATCGTTCTGTATTTCATCACCATGGGCATCTTCGGTGTCGGCACGGTTTGACCGTCCCTGGTACATCTGTCACAAGGGCTCCGCACAGTATGTGCGGAGCCCTTTCCTGTCCCCCCGCTCCTCCGCTCCAGCGATCCAGCTGCTGGAGTTCACAGGCACAGCACAGGTGTGCGGACCGATCCACACCGTCTCTTCCAGCTGTCTCACAGGCGGCCTCAGGAGAATCATAGGGTACATACACCCCCGAGTACAGAGTCTGTAATCCCCAGGGCCAGCCCGTCCAAAGCCCTGTGCGTCAGCCCTTTCTCGTGCGATCCCCCTGTGTTCTTCTCTCTGTACGGGCTCTGCGTAAGCCGCCGCAGAATCCCCGCCTGCATCTTCTTCGCCCAGCCCTGCAGAAAAACCCCGCCCCCTTCCATTTGGGAAGGGGGCGGGAAGGAGTGTGTGTTAGATGACTTATCGCTCAGGCTTGCAGGGAGTCTCTTTTTCTACATGGATATGGTGGCCGCTGTATGTACCAGGGATGGCCTGCATCTGGGCCTTCGCAGCAGCCAGCAGCTTGGAGAAGGAAATGCCAGTGTCGCAGCCCATCTCATTGAGAGTCCACACCACATCCTCTGTGGACAGATTTCCAGAGGCACCGGGGGCAAAGGGGCAGCCTCCCAGACCACCCAGAGCAGCCTGCACCTTGGTAACCCCCATATCCATGGCCGCCAGGGTGTTGGCCATGCCCAGGCCGCGGGTATCATGGAAGTGGACCATCAGATCCAGACCGGGATATGCGTTCTTCACGGCGCCGATCACTGCGCGCACCTGGGCGGGATCGGCAATGCCGATAGTATCGCACAGGCAGCAGGTCTTCATACCGGCGTCCACATAGTCTTTCAGAAAATTTACCGCGGCGGAGGGATTGTCGTATTTCCCCTCAAAGGGACAGCCAAAGGTGGTGGCCAGATCCACGATGATGTCCAGGTCGGGATAGGCAGCCCGGATTTCCTTGTACGCCTCCAGAGACTGCTCGTGGGTGCGGTTGATGTTGGCCTTGTTATGGCTCTTGCTGAGAGAGACCACATAGCACACCCGCCGCAAGCCCAGCTCATAGGCGTTCTGTGCGCCCCGCAGGTTGGGGATCAGTGCGAACAGATCCATGTCTGGATATTTCTCCAGCACCACCCGGGTCACGTCAGCCGCGTCTGCCAGCTGGGGAATGGCCTTGGGGCTGACGAAGGAGGTATACTCGATGTGCTTCACTCCGGCAGCCACCAGTTGATCGATGACGGTCAGCTTCTGCTCCGTGGTGATCGGGGTGCATTTGACACTCTGGAATCCGTCCCGGGGCCCCACTTCGATGACTTCAACTTGCTTGCTCATGACAGGAAATCCTCCTCTAAAATCAGATAACGCCTTTCTCCTTCAGCTCGGTCAGTTTGGCCTCGTCGAAGTCCAGCATCTCACCGTAGATCGCGGCATTGTCCTCGCCAAGCAGGGGCGCCCCCTTTCTGGGGCAGGACTTGGTGCGGGTCAGCTTCTGGGCCATGGCCGTGATCTGCAGCTTGCCCATGCCGGGCTGGTCGATCTCCGGGAACATTCCGCGGTCGCCGGCGATCTGGGGGTCCTTCACCAGACGGTCAATAGTGTTCACCGGACAGGCCGGGCAGCCGGCGTCATTGAGCATCTTGTCGATTTCGTCAATGGTATGGTTTCTGGTCCAACTGCTGATGATCTCCCGCAGCTCCTCGTGATTTGCGATGCGCTCCTGGATGCCTGCAAACTTGGGGGCATCAGCCAGCTCGGGGCTGCCCATCACACTGCACAGGATCTTCCAAAGCTTGGCGTTTCCGGCGGCGATGACCACGTCGCCGTCACTGGCCGGGAACACATCATAGGGATAGGTGGACTCATAACGGTTGCCGATCCGCTGGGGGATACGGCCGGTAGACTGATAGATCATGGTGATATTCTCCATAGCGGAGGCCACAGAGTCCACCAGTGCCACGTCGACCTTTTCACCCAGACCTGTCCTCTGCTTGTTCACCAGGGCCGCCAGCACGCCGACGGTCAGGTTCAGCCCTCCCAGCACGTCGCCCATGGGGGTGCCGCAGCGGGTGGCAGGGCCGCCAGGCCAGCCGGTGGTGCTCATCAGTCCGCCCATGGCCTGACCTACAATATCATAACCCGCACGCTTGCTGTATGGGCCTGTGTGGCCGAAGCCGGAGCAAGCGCCATAGATGATGCCGGGGTTGATCTCCTTCAGCACATCATATCCCAGGCCCAGCTTCTCCATGGTGCCGGGACGGTAGTTCTCGATCACCACGTCGGCCTTCTTCACCATCTCCTTGAAGATCTCCTTGGCCTCGGGGGCTTTCAGGTTCAGGGTGACGCCCATCTTACTGCGGTTAAAGTTGGCAAAGTAAACGCTTTGATCATTGATAAAGGGGCCCATGCTCCGACTGTCATCACCCTTGCCAGGCTGCTCGACCTTGATAACCGTAGCGCCCATATCCGCCAGCAGCGCACCGCAGTAGGGCCCTGCCAACACGCGGGTCAGATCCAGAATAACAATGCCTTCCAGCAGGCCTTTTTCGTGCTCCATGATAAACCTTCCTTTTCCGTCAATAATATGCCTTCAGAATTGGCCTATCGCTCTGGGGGCGAGACCAGAGGAGGGCCTTATCCTATCGGGATATTAAGCAATTTTTGTGCCAACATTTTGGAGCAGCCCAGACGTCGTAATACCACAGATATCGGTCTGTTTTTTTGAACCGTCCGCTATCAAGCTGCTAATTTGTATCAGTAAGTATTAAATGTACCGTAACATATTGTTACATCCCGTAACACTTCAAGAAGACCTACTGCGGAGCCAAATTTTCCGGTCGGATGCGCCTATCGTCCGCAGCTTTCAACTCCTGAGAGCATGGCGTTCATGCGCCTGGGAAATGCCACATTCGCTCCCATCTGGTTCTATTGGCAGTCATGCCGATATCTGAGCAATGTTCCGGTCGATAGAATGCTGCTCCTTTATTTTACAGTAGATATTGAAATGAAGAAAATAGCGCCTCATCCGCCTTCTCCCCCACCAACCTGCGGCTCTTCCTTGATCATTCCTGGAATTATGTGGTGCCAGACATTGATCTCTCTGGCTGAATGAGCTATCAGTGTCGACAGGTTCTTCACACAGCTCCTCTCAATTTGCAGCCTGCTGCCGGCAACATACAACTGCATTTTTGACAAACTTTTCCCGCTGAGATGGGCGAGCCCTTGCCCTCATTTCCCAAACTTATCGGGAATACTTTTTCCGCTCGTTTATAGCGGTTTTCGGCGCTTTTTAATTTGTTTCACTTACTCTTTGACGCTCTTATCTCCGCTGTTTCCGAGTGTTCCGGAGCCGTATGTGGTAATCTATGTGGTCAAAAACGCTTCCCGCCCGGTTTCCGGTGAACTGTCACCGGGGCCGGACGGGAAGCGTTTTGTGTTTCAAATCGTCTGCATTGTAACTCTGCGGAGGGTGTTATGCAAGTGGTTTCTGCAAGGGTGCGGCTCAAAGGTTGAGCCGCTATAGACAAAGAATAGGCAGGAAGATAAGCGAGGTACTTTTCGTGCTCCCTGAGTATAAATTCCTTAATACAGGCATAATAGTAAGGGATTTATGGCACAGTCTATTGACTATTCCCTTATTTCGTATTACTATTTAAGGGAAAGCGAATGGAGGTGAGGGAATGAGAACCTTCAATTACTCTGCAATTAAGGAACAGAAGTGGGACTCGGATGTTCTTGGCCTAATTGCGGCCATATACAAGGAAGCCGGAAAGCAAGAATTGTATTTGAAGCAGCGTCCGGAGGAACTTGAAAAGCTCGTGGAGATTGCCAAGATACAGAGCACTGAGGCATCGAATGCCATCGAGGGCATCGTCACCACGAGTACCCGAATCCGGCAGCTCGTCGAGGAGAAAACCACGCCGAGGAACCGAGATGAGCAGGAGATCGCTGGATACCGCGATGTGCTGAGTATCATTCATGAGAGCTTTGACGCGATACCAATTACGCAGAACTATATCCTGCAGCTTCACAAAATCCTGTACAGCCACATGAATAACCCGCTTGCGGGCCGCACAAAAAGCGTGCAGAATTATATCACTGCCACCTATCCGGACGGTCATGTGAAAACGCTGTTCACGCCGCTTGCCCCTTATGAAACGCCGGAAGCGCTGGACAGAATCTGCGAGGAATACAACCGTGTGATTGGAAATATGGAGCTGGAGCCGTTGATTGCAATCCCGGTTTTCATCCATGACTTCCTGTGCATTCATCCGTTTAATGACGGCAACGGAAGAATGAGCAGATTGCTCACAACGCTGCTTTTGTACCGGAGCGGATTTTATGTCGGCAAGTATATCTCACTTGAAGCCAAAATCGCCAAAAACAAGGATTTGTACTATGATGCGCTTGCACAGGCGCAAACCGGCTGGCACGAAGGCACAGAGGATGTAGTGCCTTTCATCAAGTATCTGCTCGGGACAATTCTTGCGGCGTATAAGGACTTTGAGGATCGCATGGCGCTTGTGGAAACCAAGCTGCCCGCACTGGAAATGGTGCGCAGAGCAAGCAAGAATAGAATCGGGCGGTTTAATAAGCAGGACATCCGGGAGCTCTGCCCGACGCTCAGCGACAGTTCCATTGAGGGTGCTCTGCGGAAGTTAGTCGCCGTTGGTGAACTGAAAAAAGAAGGAAAAGGTAAAAACACCTGCTATTTCAGACTGAATTAAATTTCCGTCAATTAGAGGGCCGCACCTGTTCATACGAGCAGGTGCGGCCCTTTTAGTCGCTTTATAGTAGTTGGCGCACAGTTTAAGGGTTGAGCCGCTATAAACAAGGAATACACCAAAGTCTCCTGCCGGAACACACACTTGCCTTACCCGAAGAAATACTGCTTCATATCTGAGACAGCGCCATCCTTATCGCAGAACCATTCATAATTAGAGAGACAATTTCGGCAGTGAGCAATCACATCGAAGCCGCCGGGTGAATGCCAGTTGTCGGTAATGCTCATGATCTCCAATGGTTTTCCGCAGGCTGGACATAGTCTGATTTTCCTTGCCTTACGAGTGGCACGCTCTCTCTGTTCTGTCTCAAGTGCATCTAAAAGGTCATGCCAAAGATTCGGATTCGGCTCGTGTTCTGCGTAATCTTCAAGATGCCGCCTAATCTCATCGGCAGCCAGTACGAGAAACTTATCATCCAGAAGCTGAGTGTGACGCTTGATATAATCAGCGACTACCATGGGCATACAAGTATTCCTGCCCATCGCATACCGCATTGCCGACAGCAGAATCAAGCGAAAGTCAGAGTCGCAGATTGGGGCGAGCAGATCCTGAGGGAACAGCAGAAACTCCTTGCCATTATTCATGCATACGCGCAGCGGCCGCTGTTCTTCCGTTACCAGATTCAGTAGACTGTTAGCTTGATCCTTCAGCTCATCAATGGTGATCGATTCGTAGTCCTGAAACGGGTTTACTTCATAATTCATCATTTAACCTCCAATCAGTTTGTCCTCACGATGAGGTGTTGGCATTGTAGCTCTGACTGCCCGGAGGTTCAACCGTTTCTTTTGCAGCTCGAAAAGAAATCCAATAGGGTCGGAATTCGTGCGGATTTATCATTTTCTTGCTTTTCCTGCCCAAATGTGCTATCATTATAAACAACGCTGTCAAGTGTTGGAATAGGCCTTGGCAGTATGGCTGCAATAGACCGAATGCTCTGCCAAGTGGCAGAGCATTTTTCGCATATCGGTACGGAGGAGATATTTATGTCTGTGAGTTATAAAAAACTCTGGAAACTGCTCATCGATAAGGACATGAAGAAAAAAGACTTATATGAAAAGGCGGGTATCAGCCCAGCATCCGTCACTAAGATGGGGCGGAACGGGCATGTTACCACGGAGATTCTTGCGAAGATTTGCGCTGCGCTGGATTGCCGGATAGAAGATATCGTGGAGATTGTGCCGGATCCTGATAAGAGTCGTTAAATAGTAGAATATTCTTGATAACAAAGGGATACATATGGGAAACATCATTCAGTCGATTCCGGAAGCAAAGCTTCTATTGGCCTCTTTACGCTCCGTTGGATATACAGAGGAAACCGCAATTGCGGATATTGTTGATAATTGTATTTCTGCTAAAGCCAAGCATATTGATATTATCTTTGAGACTGAGAAAATGCGAATTCTAATTCTTGATGATGGTATTGGTATGACAGCACAAGCCCTAATAGAGAATATGAGAATTGGGTCTTCTGATCCGTCGAAACAGCGGGATGATACTGATCTTGGGCGATTTGGTATGGGCATGAAAACTGCCGCCTTTTCATTGGGGAAAAGGCTTACTGTTGTAACCAGATTTGAGGAATCTACCAGTAACGCTGCATGGGATTTAGACAAAATACCTGATATTGGGTGGAATCTTATTATCGAGGAAAGTGACTCAATAGCCGAGATTTCATCCAGGCTTGGAGCGCAAGGTACTGTTGTTTGTATTGAGAATCTTGATCGAGTAATCGGTTCTTTAGATGAAGCGAAGGCCAAAAAGAAGTTTTACAAAACAGCGGAAAAAGTTGAAAAGCATCTCGCCCTTATTTTTCATCGGTTCATTGAGGAAGATGGCCTTGTTATTCGCATCAATGGAACAGAGATTCAACCATGGAACCCGTTCGTTATCAATAATAATGCCACTCAAGAGCTTGCAGATGAAACTATATGGTCAGACGATGGTGCATCTGAAGTTGTAATTCAGCCATATGTTCTTCCCCATAGAACCAAGTTTGCCTCGGATGATGACTATCAAGCTGCGGGCGGTGCAAAAGGGTGGAACTATCATCAGGGTGTGTATGTCTATAGAAATCGTAGACTTATAATTTGTGGTACATGGTTTGATTATATCAAGAAAGAGCCAGCATACAATCTTGCAAGGATTAAAGTTGATATATCTTCTGTTAGTGATGAAGAGTGGAAAATTGACATTAAAAAATCAACAGCCTCTTTACCTGGGTATGTTCGAGACACTGTGGAACGGGCTATTGATATTTGTACGGAGGCGTCCGCTCGTGTCTATAACTCCCGTGGGACATACTCAAAATCTAATATAAGTGCACCGAACCTAAGTTATGTTTGGGAACAGCGAAAAAAGAATGGGCGCTATTCCTTCCATATTAACCGTAAACATGCCTTGCTCACCGAGGTCAAAAAGCATCTTGACACAGATGGCGCAGCTGCGTTGTCAGCGTATTTAACTCTGGTAGAAAATTTTGCACCGTTTATGCTGTCTGGTGTAACAGACTCGCTGCAAAAATCGACTGAAACTGCAGTAAATAAAGCCTCACTTGAATATCAAGTGGAGATATCCGAATTAAAAGAATACATCGCGTTGTTTCTGTCTCAAGGATTTACAAAAGAAGAAACAAGGTCCACCTTACTGGATATGGTGAATTACCGTCATCTCCGTAATGAGATTATTGAGTTGTTGGAGGAAGCCGAATGATAAACGTGCCTAAGGGCTTAGCCCCGCATGAAGTTGATCTTTACATAAGTGCCTTCAAGTTTTGCGAAAAGTTAATTCAGGAACAGAATACTGATATTGGCGCTGCAGTAACAGAGACAACGGAGAAATACAGCTTTATTATTTCGGATAAAGAGTTATTTGCACAGTTTCTTTTTAGAGAAATCACTGCATATACCGAGCCATCAATAGGTGTTGTGTCCCCAGAACTTGATGATAAAACTTGGTGGAGTAAACTTAAAAAAACGGAAAAATTCATACCTGAGTATTGGCAGCGATATTATGACTACTTAAATAGAAAACCTTCTTGGAGTTTAACTGCAGTGCAGGATATTGATTCGTCCACTGACGAGATAATGAACGCACTTGCAAACCCACGAAGTGGTAGAGCATGTGATCGCATGGGCATGGTCTTTGGTTATGTACAATCTGGTAAGACCGCACATTACATTGGGCTGATCAATAAAGCGGTTGATGCGGGGTATAGAATTGTAGTAGTGTTGACTGGCATTCATAATAGCCTACGCAGCCAGACGCAATCACGTATTGATGAAGAAGTTTTGGGCTATGAGACAAGCTTGGAAAACTTGGCCGATATGATTAGGGAACCGAATGTTATTGGTGTTGGGATAGGTGCGCACAACCGCGTGAAAACGATAGTGCAGTCCATTACAACCCGTGATGAAAAAGGCGATGTAAATAAAACTACAGAAGGCGTCTCCATGGTTCCGCCGTTTATTATTGTTACAAAGAAAAATGCAACGGTTTTGCGTCGTATCCTGCGCTTTTTCCGAAAAAACCAATGTGCCGAAGTAATTGACGGCAAAAAAATTATAACAGCTAAATATCCGGCGCTCATAATTGATGATGAAGCAGACCAGGCCTCCATTAATACAAACGATAGTTATGATGAGAAGGGTAATCTTCTTGATGATTATAATCCTACAACAATAAATGGACTGATTCGAGAAATTCTTAAAACATTTGAGTGCAGATCTTATGTTGGATATACAGCTACTCCGTTCGCCAACATTTTTATACCACCGCATATTAACTCTGAGCGATATGGAACAGATCTCTTCCCTCGCAACTTTGTTTTCAGAACACCGCGGGCGGATCAGTATATCGGTGCCCGAGAGTTTTTTGGATTAAGCGGCGATGAAAATACGCCGGTAATGCCTTTGTGCAGAGATATTATCGCGGGAGCTTCTTACCTTGGTAAGGGTACTAAAGCAGGAGATCCTGTTGGCAACATACCAGAAGAGCTAAAAAAAGCAGTGAAATGTTTCTTGATATCCACCGCGCTTCGTAATTGCAGAGGACAAATTAATAAACCCAATACGATGTTGATTCACATTGTGCGTTTCGTTTCTCAGCAAAATGCAGTAAAAAAGAAAGTTGCTGCATACTACCAAGATGAACTTGCCAACTTCATCCGATATGGCGACTCAGGTATCTATGATGAACTGAAGACGATTTGGGAAAATGATTACCTTGAGACAACAGCTGCATTACGTTCTCAATTCAGTAAATATATGTCTGATTGTGCAGATATTGAATGGGATGATATTTGGGATGAAATTAGGAGAATCGTAGCAAAGAAAGAAATTAAAATATACAGTGTCAACGGAAAAAGCGAGGATGCTCTGCTATACAAAAACAACGAAGGAAAGCCATTTAATGTTATTGTCATTGGCGGGGACAAACTGTCCCGAGGCCTGACGCTTGAGGGATTAACTATCAGTTACTTCACGAGAAGCTCTAATACTTATGATACTCTTATGCAAATGGGGCGCTGGTTTGGCTTCCGTCCTGGCTATTTGGATGCGTGTCGCCTATATACAACGCCAGGGCTAAGAGGACTTTTTTCTCACATTTCTATGGCAACCGAGGACTTGGCTGGACAGTTTGATTTTATGAATGATGTAGATCAGACTCCAGCAGATTTTGGCCTGCGTGTCGCAAGTCATCCCTCTTTAGAGATTACAAGTAAAAACAAACTAAAGACGGGTCTTGAGGTAAAAAGAGACTTCAGCTGCAAGCTTAGCCAGACACGCGTTTTCGATATTGACGGTTCCCAATATGACCGCAATTTTGCAACAGTTGAGAATCTGCTGTATTCCATAGCGGGATGCAGAGTTTCAAGTGAACAGTATGAAGCTCGTCTTAAGAGAACGCACCCAGGTGATCATTATTTTTGGATGGATGTATCGGCTTATGATGTTGCTAATTTCTTCGAAGGCTATGAAACATCGAAAACGGCTACTCGCGCCAATAGTAAGTATATGGCAGACTATGTGCGTGCGATGAATGTAGATGGTCTTGGCGGAGTAAAAAATTGGACCGTCTGCCTTATAAATGTCAGCGGAAACGGAGAGCCATTTTCTATTGCGGGACTTGATGTTGGTGCGGGTATTCTCAGAAAAGAAGGTGCTGGTGTATCTTCTTTTGAGACAACCTGTTCAATACACACCATGACATCCGCTGGGCACGAGTATTTTGATTACAGTCAGGCACAGCTCGACAAGGAACATGAGCTCCGAGAAATGTACTCGGCTGATCCATCCATTAATCGGGTCAACGAAAAAATTCGAAAGGAAACGCGGTCTTTTGATCAAGGATTGTTAATCCTCTATCCAATTGCAGATGCAGGAAAACTAACTGCTCAGAAAGAAGATCACAATACCCCATTTGGCTTCGCAGCTGTGTTTCCTGATAGAAAAGGAAAAGGTAATCTAAAGTCTTATCGGATGAACGATATAGCACTGGAGAAAGATAACGATGAGTTTTACGGCTGACATCTATAAAGAAATATGTACGGATATTGCAAAAAACTCTCGGCCTAATTCTGTTTACGCCATGAGAATGTTGAAACTCTCCAACGGAATTAATATTGCATTCTCTATTAATACACTTACATACATGCGGGGAGCGTTTTTCTCAGTTGACGCTAAAGCAACGGCAAATCAATTCCCTCGCTGGAAAGGCGTTGACATCGTCATCGCTAAACTTCCTGCCTATGGTACTGATCAGGAGTATGTAAATGTAATGCAGTTACCAGGAAGTGCAACTGATATTTTCGAAATTGTCATTGAGAACTTGCGAAGCGAACTGGAGAAATGCTCCGTTGCAGAAGACTCCTTTGCAGTTATTGCTGCGGTTTTGACCAAATGGAGAGAATTCTTCAAGACAGATAAAGATCTTATTATGTCTGAAGAACGCCAGCAAGGGCTGTATGGAGAACTGCTGTTTTTAGAAGAATGCCTTGAAGTATTTGGACCAATGGCTGTTTCTCAATGGGCTGGCAGTAATGACGAGACTCATGATTTCTACTTCTCGTCTAATGCGGTTGAGGTGAAAACAACTTCTTCTCAGGCTCCGTACTATGCACATATCAGCAGTGAATATCAACTTGACAACAATGATATTCCCGGAAAGTTATTCCTGCGTTTTTATGCGTTTCGAAAAAGTCAAAGTGCAGGGGATAAGCTGCCAGACATTATAGAGCGGATCCGTCGGGCAATTTCACATATTCCACAGACAGCACAGACCTTCACAGAAAAAATTCAAAAGTATGGGTACTATGATGCGGCTGCGGATTATTATGGTGCCGGTTATTTTGTCCGTGATCAATACTATTTTACTGTTAAAGATGGATTTGCACGAATCACAAAAGCTGCGGTGCCCACAGGTGTAACAGATCTAACTTATACGATTAGTGTTGCTCAGTGCATGCCATTTGCGGTCAACAAAAATAGCGTGTTTGCAAAGTTGAAGGGAGGGGTTAACAATGTTGAATGATAAAATATTGGAGTTTTACAGCGAACTGCGCGAGGAAGTGCAAGATTATGTGAAAACCAACGGCCCCGTCTCTGTTAACACAGCGTTTAAGACACTTTTCTTGTCATATCTGACTGAAACCGGAGAAACACTTGTTTCGGACTGCACTCTCGTTGATTTCAAAAAAGATTCTGAGAATATGCGTTTGGACGGTTATGCCTTCAGTGAGTATTTTCGTTCATTGACGCTACTCGTCAGCAAGTATCAGGCTAAAGCCATACCAGATAAAATCAAAAAAACAGAGCTTGATAAACTGATGCGAAAAGCAGTAAAATTCTATAAGACCTGCCAAACGAATTATTTCGAGGAATTAGAAGAGTCCAGTGATGGGTATCAAGCCTATGAGTTTATTAAGGCACATAGAGCGGATATTGAGACAGTGAATATTATTTTTCTGACGAATGACGAAGTGGTACAATTCGTTCCAGAGGATATTTCTTACGGAAAGATTTCCATTAAGTTTGATGTCTGGGATATTGAACGCCTTTATCAGAGTATATTCAGCGGAACAGCAGTAGAACGTCAGCTTGTTATAAAGCTAAAGAAGAAGTATGCTGCTCCGTTGCATCTAATTAAAGTAAATGGGAGCAATGATATCTATGACTGCTATATTGGTGTCATTTCCGGGGAACTACTGGCTCGCATTTACAAGGATGAAGGGCAAGAACTAATTCAAAAGAATGTTCGTTCGTTTCTGCAAGCAACTGGCAAGGTCAATAAGGGTATTAAAATGTCCTTGGCAAGTAGTCCCGAAATGTTTATGGCATATAACAACGGTATTTCTACAGTTGCAGATAGTATTGTTATTGACGAAGCAAGCAGCCATGACGATTTAGTGACCATCACCGAAATTACTGGGTGGCAGATAGTAAACGGCGGACAAACAACGGCGTCTATTTATAATGCATTTCAAGCAAAACTGCCTCTGGAAAAAGTGCATGTTCAAATAAAGCTATCTGTCATTAAACAGAAAGAGCAAGCGGATGGTATTATTCAGAATATATCTAAATATGCCAATAGTCAGAATAAAATCAATATGTCTGACTTTAATGCAAATGATGTCTATCATGTGAAAATGGAACGGCTGTCCAGAAGTACCTATATTCCAGTAGCAAAAGGTAAGCCTACCGATCAGTGGTTTTATGAGCGTGCCCGAGGTCAGTACCTTGTTGAACTGAGCAGACAGCCAACCAAAGCGGCAAAAGATCAATTCAAAAGTCGATGCCCCAAGAATCGCTGTATTTCAAAAACTGTTGCCGCAAAGTGCGTCATGGCGTGGTCTGGATATCCATATATCGTAAGCAAAGGGCTGGAAACAAACTTTGTGTTTTTCTCAGATATGGTTTCCAAAGGCGAATTTCCAGAACCGTCTGAACAGAGTTACATCGAAATGATTTCAAGAGTGATTTTATTTAATCGATGTGATGATATTATAAAAAGCTTGAAATTCGGTGGTTTCAAGGCTCAGCAAGATTACTATACTGTTGCGCTTATCGGGAAATACTATTCGGATCTTATAAATCCTCAGGAAATTTGGAACAATCAAGATATTAATGCAGAAACAGCGAAGATAATCGAAACCTTGGCTTATTTTGTATGGGAGCATTTCCAAAATCCCAGTGTACCCGGTGTGAATATCGGTCAATGGTGTAAAAAAGAGGATTGTTGGGAACTGCTGCAAAAGCGCTTTGAAGCACAAAAAGATAAAGCAGGAGCAAGATAAGATATGTACACAGCGGTAGATCTGTTTGCCGGAGCGGGGGGACTCAGTCTTGGGTTCATGCAAACAGGAAAATATGATATTAAAGTGGCTTTTGAGAATAGTCCCTATATGCAAGATACATATCGCTTGAATCATCCAGGCGTAGAAGTTTTAGGTGATGTATGCTCGGCCAACTATAGTGACATTATGCGCAAATATGGCGCTATTGATGTTGTAATTGGTGGCCCTCCATGTCAGGGATTTTCCAATGCTAATCGCCAGAAAAACCATGCGATTAGCCAAAATAATATGCTTGTGAAGCAATATTTACGTGCAATTTTGGAACTGCAACCAAAGGCTTTTGTTATGGAAAATGTAAGCATGTTGAGTTCCGAAGTACATCGATTTTATATGGAAAAGCGCGATGAAGAGACCATTGAGCGCTGCAACATCCCAGTAAAGGATACTCTTCTGCATTTGCTGGATGCGAAGTTTATGTTCGAAAAAGCACTGACTATTGTGCAGTCGGAAAAAGAAATTTCGAAGTATCTTTGGGCAGAAGAAGATTATTACCTGTTGAATGTTATTTACAAGGCATCAAGAAGCGCCGCTAAAATGCAAAAAGCATTGGATAAACATAAGAAAAAATTACTTAAAAGAGCAGAGCGGTATTTAACGATTGCAGAGAATGATCATGTTTTTGCAGAAGCAAAAACAGCATTTCAGGCGGTAGTGGACTTCTATGAGGGAAGACTGGCTATTGATAGAATAAAAGATAAGATTGAACCGTCCATAATGATCCAGCGAATGCTGAGCAAGGCTCAAGAAATATTTGAGAATAACATTGTTGTAGACAAATATGTTCAAGATAATGGCTTAGCCGCCCAAATACGTTCATTCGCAGTTTATGATTACCTGAAAAAAATCCTCGAAGCTCCAGAAAATGATTACGTGATTTATAGCGATGTTCTTTGCGCTGCTGATTATGGTGCACCTCAAAAAAGAATGCGTTTTGTTGTTATAGGAATAAAACGTAGTATTTCTGCAAAAATTGCTTTGCCCAAGGGGCATTTTGACGCAGATGAATATCGTACAGTAAGGGATGCAATTAGCGACCTGGAAGATGTCAAGCCGGTTATTGATCTTGCTGATGACCAAAATGGCATTGTACTACAGCCCAAGGAAAACCTTAGTGAACTTGCTTCATCTTTGCGTAACTCCTTAATCCTAAGAAATCACATGGTCACGAAAACAACTGATACTGCGATGGAGCGCTTTCGTGCTCTTAAACAAGGGCAGAATTTTCATTCACTTAAAGACTCTATGAAAACGAATACCTATACAGATGCTGCACGGACTCAGAATACAATCTACCTTAGACTAAATTATGATGAACCAAGCGGGACAGTGGTCAACGTTAGAAAGTCAATGTGGATTCATCCAACGCAGGATCGGGCGATAAGTGTTAGAGAAGCCGCGCGATTGCAGACATTCCCAGATAGTTTTGTGTTCTGTGGGTCAAAGGATAAGCAGTATCAACAAGTTGGCAACGCTGTTCCTCCAATTATGGCTAAGTCGATAGCAGAAAAACTCGCTCAGATTTTGGAAAAGAATTTAGCTGGTCGTGAAAGAAATGGCTGATAATCACTCTAAAGAAGTCCGGAGCATGAATATGTCCCATATTCGCAGCACAAATTCAAAACCGGAAGAAATTGTGAGGAAATATCTTTTTTCACAAGGGCTCAGATATCGAAAAAATGTGAAGAAGCTCCCAGGGTGTCCGGATATAGTGCTGCCTAAATATCATACTGTCATTTTTGTTAACGGGTGCTTTTGGCATAGACATGATTGCTCCAGATTTGTGTGGCCGAGTTCAAATCAAGACTACTGGAGACCTAAAATCCTGCGGAATGTTGAGCGCGATAAAAAGAATACCGAAGAATTGAAGGCCTTAGGGTGGAATGTCATTACAGTTTGGGAATGTGAACTGAAAAGAGCTGTGCGAGAAGAAAACTTAAATCTGCTTATAACAAAAATCCAACAGAGTAAAAGCTAACAAACAGAGAAATGTTTTGATTCTGAAATCTTGCTTCTTGAAGGGGCATAGTTAACCTGCGAGCCCGGTTGAAGCGGTAAACAACCCCCGCACTTAAAACTCAATATTTACATTCTCTTCCATATGGGGGTATAGCTCAGATGGGAGCCCGCATCATGAGTACCCCACATCCCAAATAGCGACTGAAATGCAATGCTTCAGTCGCTATTTTTCTTAAAAATTTCAGTAGCTATTCCTGCTGACCTGTGGTATATGTTTGTGCTGCAAGGAGGCGAGCACATGAACAAACTGCTGAAGGATCTGTACGACTGCTTCTACACCCCGCCGGAGCTGGCGGCGACGAAGCGGGAAATCGAAGAATGCCACCGCGCGCTCATTGAGGCGCTGGGCAAGCCGGAGCGCCGATTGGTGCTGAAGATCATCGATGCCAAGGATCATATTTCGGAGGACACTTCGCTCGACAGCTTCATCTCCGGATTTCGGCTGGCGTGGCGGCTGTCCGCAGAATTGAATCACTATGACGATGAGCGTCCGGCGCGCTGCCAAGCGGCAGAGAAACCGGGCGCTCGTTTTACGTTCAAAAAGGAGGATGATGAACAATGAAGAAGCGCATCGTGACAGCTGTGATTACCGCTTGCTTGGCCCTGTGTGCCGCTGTGTGGCCGCAGCCAGACACACGGGAGGAACGACCCGCCCCAATACCAACGCACGCCGCAGCTGCTCCGAAAACGGATGCTGTGACAACGGCAGAAAGGAAAAATACGGAAACGCCGCGGGCAGAGCCGGACGAGGAGCTTGGCGCCGTTCCTGTCCCCACACCGGCAGAGCCGACACCTGCGGTCGAAACGCCGCAGCCGGAGCCTGCGCCTCCCGCACCGCAGCCGACCATAGAGCTGCAGCCCGGCGACGAGGTCTATATTCCGGGCTTTGGTTGGGTACCATACGAGGGGCCGAATCACCGCGAGTATGCCGCGGATATGTACGAAAATGGCAATAAAATCGGGAGCATGGGCTGAAACAGGAGCTGCTGGGAGCGGTTAAGCTGCTTGATTACGAAAGTTGCTGCACCGAAAAGTGGTTGGTATCAAAATGTGATACCAACCACTTTTTTTGTCGGTGTGGAATTGAAAAGCGCCATCCGGCGCACGATGAAAGAACTCATGTGCGCACCTGCTTGCGGGGCGATAGTGTGGGGATTTGTAATAGAAACCGCGGAAATCGGCAGTATCGTTTCTCAATTTGCAGTTGCCTATTGCATTTGATTTCGATTTATGTTACCATGTTAATGCTGAATTGTTGGACTATCCTAAGCTTCAACCATTCGTATCATGAGAGTACGAATCATATTGAACCTATGTAGTGATATAGACAATTTAGCGGACAAATGAGTAAATCCTCGAAACTATTGATTCCAATCAAATTCTCATTATGGAATTGAGAAAGCAGTTTGCTGGTTGACTGTCGTTGTCCCCCTGTTGTTTCGATGCTTTGCACCACAAAATCGAACCGGAGAAAGTGTTCTTTCGTCGGGTTTGTTTTGTTGCGTGCAAAGCGGTCTTCCGGATGATCGCAGTCCACGCACGAAGCAAAGTGCGTGGGCTTTTTTCGGTTCAGAAAGGAGGCTGATTATGGGAAAGGTATCAGGAAAAACACATACCAAAGCACAACTGGATCACTGGGCAAATCTGCATAATCCCAATAACAAGGCATATCAAGCTGACGCTGACAATCGGGCCAATCAGATGAATCCGAACCACAGATCGTACCAGAGAACTCACAATGCAAACCGCAGAAACAAAGCGCATTGGATGCCCGAGTGGGCGCCTGACTATCCGGAATACGATGATTAAAATTGGAGGTGCACGGTATGTCAAAGTACATTTTCGACTACGATGACGGCGACTTCGCCATGAGCATTTCTGACAGCATGGCGATGGACTCCGATGGGAATCTCATGATGCGCATGGGAGATCACATGGCGATGGACATGGACACCGGGGATATTCACATGATCTCCTCGTGGCCCGATGATGACGAGGAGTAGAGCATAGGCGGCAGCTCAGCGATTGAGCCGCCATAGACAAGGAAAACACTTTCAATCCGGGCAGAGAAAGCAGCGGGACAGGCCGTAAAGGCTTGTCCCGCTGTCTGTATCCTATGGCAGATATTCTTCTGTGATCCGATACCGGCTCATGCCGAAGGCGCTGCTCCGCTCCACGATCTCCGGCGGGATCTTGGGCAGATATTTCTTGCTGAAGCTGGTGTCCCCGAAGTAGGCGTCAAAGCTTGCCACCGGCAGGACGACCCATTCGCTATCATCCTGACGGTTGGCGAGGTAATAGCGGATCAGCGTACAGACGACCTCGGCTGGAATTTCCTTCGGAAGCGCCGCTTTCACTTTCTCTGTCAGTTCAGGCGGCAGCTCCGGCTCCTCTCTGCGCAGCGGTCCCAGCTCCAACGCATCGGCAAGGACATCATCAAAGCGCAGTGTCCAGGCGCCCTTGGTTTGGGACGCAAAAATCGGGATCTGATATTGCATCACCTTGCTTCGCCATGCGGCGGCAAACTTTGAGCGAATGACCTCCACATACTTGAGCGAGGTGCTGCGCACCTTTTCCGGGTGCGTCAGCATGAAGTCCGCCGCACGGAGAACATGACGGAGGAACCAGCCGACCCCATCCGCATCCACCAGCTCCGGGAACTCTGTATGCAGCTCCGAAAAGTCCGTCTGGAACTGCCACTCCTTGTCCTGCACACGCTTTCCGTCCTCTGGCACACTGCACCAGGCGCAGAGCGCACGGCGGGCGTGGTCGATCCGATTATGCGAATCACCCGAAAGGATTGCTCCATCCTCCCCGTGGAACAGGTATCCGCGGGCCAGGATGGTCAGAATCCGAGCCATTCCCTCAAACTCCAGGATCGTGGCAAAGGTGAAACGGCCCAGCCATGTCGTATCGCTCTTCCTGCTGGCGGTATAGGAAACCGTTCCGGTATATGCGCAGAATTCCTCCCGTTCGTTAATCATCCCGCACCTCCAGAACATTTTTCTCGATATACTCCGGCAGTAGATCCCACAGCAGGTCACGTCTGCCGAGAGCGACCACATAGCGCACGGCCAGAGCCGGTCTTACAATCGCGGTCAATAACTCCCGGCACTTAGCCGTCACCGCATCACGGTAGCTCTGGGAGGCGGATTTGTCCGCGAAGGCGCTCATCATGGCGGTGAAGGCTTTCGAGTCGCTTTCGCGGAACAGCTGCTTTTTCTCCCTGCCGGTGTTCTCTTCCTCTATATCACAGACAATGTCTCCGAGGATGCGGTAGCCGCCGAAGCGGAAATCGGTCAGCAGATCGTAAATATCCTCAAACTCCGGCACCGGCAGCCATTCCCGCAGGAAACGCTCCCGTGCATCCTCGTCCATGAGGTGCCAGGCCTGCTCCCGCATGGCATACAGCAGGGCGGACACCTTTTCCGGCGGCAGGCTGCCGAACAGAGCGTACAGCTCGTCAGGATCGTATGCATCCTCCTGCCCTCTGGCATATAGAATGCGCTCCACATCGCTCTTCCGCTTTTTCTCCTTCAACGGAACGCGGCAGGCCCGGATGCGGGAGAGGCAGGCATCGTAATCCCGCAGCAGCGCATCCACTGCCGCCAGCTTATCGGAGTTTAACTGTTCCTTCCAGTCCGGCTGCCGAGCGAAGGAAAACAATTCTTCGTCCTTGGCGGGCTTTGCCTTGATGCGCGGCGTGTTCTTTTTCAGCTGCTGTGCCAGATACGGCAGGCGCTCCACATTGGAGTCCACCTCGTCCCAATCCACCTTTTTGAAAAACGCCTTTACCTTGGCCGCATGGGTAGGCTCGTACCAGGCGCGCCGGGTCTCCGCCTCCTCTACCAGCGTCTTATATTTGAGGAAGGCACTGCGCTTGACGGTCTTGTGGGTCAGGTACTCATCCAGATCGGGGCGGATGCCGCTCTTAGCCGAGTCGATCTCCAGCCCGGTAAGGATGGCTAATGTTTCCGTCTCCTCCCGGCAGCGCTCCCGCTCCTCGGCGTCGGAGTTTTCGTTGTAGGCAATGATGCTGCGATCCAGCGCGGCATTGCAGATCTGACCGACGCGGGAGGAAAAGGTGCTGCGAACGGTCTCAAAGCGTGCCTCCCAGTCGTCGGCACTGCGGATCTGGGGCTGGGCCGTAGGGATCATCAGCAGAGGAATGTTCTCTGTGTTGGTGAGGGATTTGTGTTTCTCGTAGCGGTAGAGGTTGTAGTTGCGGCGGACGCAGGCATTCAGGATTGGATCAGATATGGTCTTGATCATATCACCGTCGTAGTCAGCGCCGCCCAGCCGCTCCGCAGCCAGCATATTGGAATCCACCATCACCACATCCGTCAGGTGCCCGAAATAGTAATGCCGCATCTGCTTTCTCTCTTCCTTCGCGTCGTAGAAGGAAAGCTGTAGCTCCTCGTTGCGGGCAATGTGCGGATTGCGTAGCAGCGTGCAGGCGTCGTCATGGGCATAGGCCGCTTGGGGTGCATAGAAGGAACTCTCCGGGAAGTGGTCGGTCATGACGGTGCTGTAAAACATCCGTTGCCTGCGTTTGCGCGGCGGAACAGTCGGGAGCAGAAATGCCAGAAAGTCCAGAAGATCACCGGAAAGATAACGGTTGTCTCCCGCCACGATCAGGCGGCCGACGGCGTACTGCTCCACGATCTTGTCCGCTTCGTCCTCCAGCCGCCTGGCATAGACCGGTTCGTTGATGAAATGCGGATTCTTTTTCAGCACGGCGGCAAGAATCTGGTCTTTGCCCTGATGCCGTTCCCACCAGCTGATCCAATCCGCTTTCTCCAGAAAGTAGTTCTGCCGAAATTGCGGGTTTGCGCAGAGGTTATAGTACCGTAGCTCCGTCTGCTTGGTGAGCCAATTTCGCTCGTCCGTCTCCGGGCTGTGATCCCAGCCGTCCGGCAGATCGGCGGGGCGGAACTCGTCACCCTGAATGGAAACGGTGGTCAGAAACTGATAGTTCAGCTCGGTGGTCTGTTCCGGTTTCTCCTTGCTCACATTGGTGATGTACAGCGCATGGCGGTACTTGCGAAACACCGCCCGGTAGTCCTCCCAGTTCATGCCACTGGCAGTGAGCCAGCCGTATCCCTTGAACATGCTCTTGGTGAGGATGACGTCCACATCCCGGACGGAATGCTCCATGCCCCACAGATCGGTGATGGTGTCCGTCCCGCAGAGGGTCAGGAAGTCTTTGAAGTCCACCTCGTGCAGCATACCCTTGACATAGGGCATACGGATCTGGAATGAGGTGTGGACTTTCTTCCCGCACAGCTTCTCGTCCACGACGCGGGCATATTCTTTTGAGATCAGCCCCTCGCCGTCGAAGCAGGTGATTTCGATGTCCTCTTTTTTCTCCACCCGGTGATATTTGCGGGTACTGCTCTGCGTTCCGTCGTCCTCTACGGTGATGACGCTGACATTCCGCTCTGTGCGCGTAGGATTGTCGATGACCACCACCCGGTGGGGCCGGTCAATGCCGATGCCGTCAATGCGGATACCGCTGGACAGCATCAGTCCGTTGTAGGCGTAGAGTTTGCTGAGCTGACAGTCACCGATGGTCATATCCATCATGATGCGTCGACGCACGGCGTCAAAAAAATCTTCCCGAATGAAGGACAGCCGCGCCTGCCGGCTCATGCTGCCTGACCGCTCAAAGGCGAGATATCGATGCGGGTCGGAGCCAAAATCAAGGCTCACGCCCTCGGGACGGAACAGGGCCTTGGCCTTCTCCTGTCGAATCAGGTGTTTCTTTCTGGCACCGCTCCGGTCGAATATGCCGGAGAAGTCCATATAGAAAATGACATCCGAAAGGTCGGTCACCAGCTGCCCTTCAGGTGCTCCGGTGAAAGCGTCGCCGTGCAGCACGCACATGGTCTGATAGAACAGTGCGTTATCGTCCTGCTCATGGGGCGCGGAAAGTGATTTGCATTTCTCTGTCTCGGCGGCGCTGAGATGGAAGGTATATGTCCCGTCCTGCTGCCTGCCATAGCTGATCACGGCTCTGGCGGACAGCTCGTAGATCCTGTATTTCATCAACGGCATCGGCTCACCTCCTGATGCTTCTATTCTATCATGAGGTTCCAAATTTGCAATATGGATACTGCTCCCACTTTTTCAGTGGGAGCTTTTTGCTTGCAGCTCTCAATAAAAAATTATAAAGGAGGAATCCAATGCAAGAATCCACATTCACCAACTATGACCAGCTGCCGCTGTTCCTCAACGCGAACACGGTGGCGCAGGTGCTGGGCGTGTCCATCTCCAGCGCCTACGAACTCATGCACGAGACGGGCTTCCCCGCACTGCGGATCGGCAGCCGCATCGTGGTACCAAAAGAAAAATTCCGCCGATGGGTCGATGCGCAGACAGGAGGTGATGCCTGATGTTCCAGCGCTGGCCTAAGCGGGATCCGAACAAGCACTACTATCTCGTCCCAAACGAAGTCTTCAATCTCGGTCTCACTTCTCACGAGATTGCCGTCTACAATTACCTTCTGCGCTGCGAGGATCGCAGGACCTATCAGTGCCATCCCAGCTACCGCACCATCGGTCGGTCGGTGCAGCTGAGCGAAAACACCGTGCGAAAATATGTGGCCGGGCTGGAAGAGAAGGGCCTCATCCGCACGGAGCCCAGCACCATCACCACGAAGGACGGCCGCGTGCGCAACGGCAGTCTCATCTATACCATCCGTCCCATTCAGGAAGCGCTGGAGCTGAACTACCAGCGGCAATTTCTGCAGGCGGAGCGTGATATGGAGCGGGCACAGGCAGAGAAGCGGCTGGTCGAGTTGAATCAGCAGAACAAAAAGGAGGAAAGCGCATGATGCAGCAACTTGCGAACTTCATTGTAGACCATGACCCGATGATGGTTCTCCGTCGCACGCACGACACGATGCACTACATTCGGTGGGCGTGGAACAAGGATCATGCCGACCCCATCGACGAAGAAGAGCTTCGCCTGTTCCTCTGCGATGAGCACTACGGTGATCTGACCGATGAGCAAAAAGCCGTTGCCCGTCGGAGCCGGGACGAGATGCGAAGTGTCTATGCGGAGCTGTGTGTGCGCTTGCTGCAAAGTGAGATCATGCTGGAGCGTGGCATGGTGCCGGACAGCGGTACCTACCGCAGCGTGTTTTGCCCGGAAGGGGGTGATGCGCCATGGATGCTTGACCAAGCGGGATGACTGCCTTTTCCGCAAAGCGCCGCAGAGCGGCTGAAGTGCGCGTCAGCGCCGAAAATTCTCGCTTCGAGAATGACAAGTTTCGCCTTCGTGGTACGGAACGGGGCGATTGCCCCGTTCCGACCCCTTCGGCAGGCGGGCTAAGCCCACACCCCTATCAACACAAAGAAAAATGAATTTAAAGGAGATAAAGATTATGACGAAGAACACCTATAATCCCTATGAAATTATGATGGACAAGTACGATAAGGAAGAGATGCTCAGCGATGTACGGGAAGCCATGCTCTATCAACTCGGCGTGGATGTCTCCTGTGAAGAGTTGAATCACTTTTTCACCGGCAAGGGCAAAGCCGCACTATCTGGCTGTGCGGAGTGGCAGCAGTGCTTTGCAGTCGAAAAGATGCTGGAGTTCTATTATGTGCATGCGCGGGACGAGACTCTGGCTAAGCAGATCGAGACGATGACTATGCTGGCAAGCAGAGGTAACGAGCACCATGGCTAAGAATCAATTTATCCGCGCCCGCGTTGCCGGGTGGGAAAAGGACTGCATCCGCCGTAAGGCGGATGCAGCTCATATGACCGAGAGCGAGTTTGTGCGCCGGGCGGCTATGGATCGTGAGGTCACGGTCATTGAAGGTATGGATGAACTTCTGCGGGAGCTGCGCTATCAGGGAAATAACCTGAACCAGCTCACGGTCATGGCTCGGCAGGGGCGTATCACGCAGGTGAACTATGAACCCTTTACGGAGGTGTACCGGAACGCATGGCAAACATTAAATTCATTGCTGTCTCACGCAGTCTGAGCGGTATCCTGGACTATGTTACAAACCGTGAGAAAACGGTGGAGCGTCTCATATCCGGTGTCAACTGCATGGCTCAAACAGCTCAGGATGAATTCGAAGCGGTAAAGAAACAGTTCCGCAAAACAGATGGCCGCAGCTACTACCACATCGTCCAAGCCTTCGCCCCGGACGATCCGCTGGATTTTGATACAGCGCATGAGATCGGGTTGAAGTTTGCGGAATACTTCAAGGGCTACCAGTGCGTGGTGGTCACGCATATGAATACAGCGCACATCCACAATCACATCATCATGAACTCGGTAAATTTTGAAACCGGTCAGAAGTTTCATCAGAGCGCCAGGGAGATGCAGCAGGCAAAGGAGTACAGCAACCAACTCTGCCGGGAGTATGGCTTGTCCTTCACCGAGAGCAAGGCGGATCCGTTCCGTATTCCTGCTTGGAAGAAACGGCTGTGCCGTACCATTAAGGAAGCTATGGAGAACTGTGCTACCCGTAAGGAGTTCATCGCATTCATGGCGGAGTACGGCTACAAGGTGCGATGGGAGCCGAATCAAAAATACATCACCTACACCACACCGGAGAATGTCCGATGCAGAGACAATAAGCTCTTCGACCAGACGCTTCTGCGCAGCAGCATGGAAGCCTACTTCGATATGGGCGGCTGTGAGTATCTGGAAAGCCGCATCGATGCCACCGAGTACGGTGAACTCCTGCCTACGGTGGACGATGCCGTCTGCGGTTTGATCTCCATTCTGGATGCGATGAACACCGGCGACAATGACCGCTTCCATCTGGAAACACTGCATCACAGCAAGCAGGAGATCCGGCGTATTCTGGAACGCGGCGGCAAGATCGACCGCACGGTGGAATACGCTGTAGATAATGAAGAGGAACAATACGAGCAGTACCACGGGTTTTCTATGCGGATGTAATGACGAACAATTCCAAAGTTCTGATAGCTATTTCCGCAAAAGTGTGGTAGTTGTTTGTGTTGCAAAAAGAAAACGAATTCAAAGGAAGTGAAATGCATGGCAAAACGAAGACCGGCCGGCGACGGCATGGTGCGAAGGCGTGACGACGGCCGCTGGGAGGGCCGCATCGTCATCGGCCACAAGGAAAATGGCGAACCGCTGTTCCGTCACATCTACGCCAAGACGCAAAAGGCGCTGCTGGACAAACTCCATCAGAACATCGAGTGCTACCGTGATGTGGAGCTGACCGAGGACAGCCGCATGACGCTGAGCCAGTGGCTGGATCGCTGGCTCACAGAGTACAAGGCGGGTACGGTGCGCCCCGGTACCCTCGAGGGCTACCGCCGCTACATCGAATACTACATCAAGCCGCAGCTGGGCGACAAGCAGATCTCCCTCCTCTCCCAGCAGGACATCCAGCGGATGTACCGCCGCCTGAAAACGGAGGGGCGCATCCACGAGCATCCCGAGATGGGGCATCAGCTCTCCGACTCCATGGTGCGCCACATCCACTCCACGCTTCACGCCGCACTGAAAGACGCGGTGCAGGCGCATGTCATTCCCAGAAATCCCACCGAAGGTACAACGGCGCCCAAACCCAACTACAAGCCCAAGCGCATCCTGACCGGCGAGGAGCTGGATGCCTTCCGCGCGGTGGTGGAGCGGGACGAGGTGTGGCGGGACTTCTTCCAGACGGAGCTGATGACCGGCCTGCGCCGCGGCGAGATCTGCGGCCTACAATGGAGCGACTTCGATGGGAATACCGGTACGCTGAAGGTGGGCCGCACTCTCCACAGCCAGCGGAAGGGCGAGTATACCGTCGGTGAGACAAAGACCAATCAAGGTATGCGTACCATCATTCTGCCGCACAGCGTGGTGGACATCCTGCGGCGGCGAAAAGCGGATGCCATCAGCCAATGGATATTCCCTGATCCGGTGAAGCCGGAAGATCCCGTCGATCCCAACGCGGCGTATCGCCACATGAAGACGCTGCTCCAGCGGACGGGGCTGCCCAGTATTCGCTTCCACGATCTGCGCCACACCTTCGCCACCCATGCCCTCACCAGCGGCGTGGACGCCAAGACACTGTCCGGTATCCTGGGCCACACCAACGCCTCCTTCACGCTGGATACCTACACCCATGTCACCTCAGATATGCAAAAGCAGGCTTGCGGCATCGTAGGCGGCTTCATGGAGGATATTTTCGGAAAGGAGTTGAAACCGTGGCAAGAAAACGAAAAGCCGGAGACGGAACAGTAAGGCAGCGCAAGGACGGTCGGTGGGAAGGCCGCATCGTCATCGGCTATGACGATAACGGCTATCCCAAGACGAAAAATGTCCTTGCCAAAACGAAGAAGGAATGCGTCGAGAAGCTCCAGAAGCTCAAGGTGGATTGCGGCGGGCTGAAGCCCGAAAAAGTACGGTCTGAGATGCCCTTCGGGGACTGGCTGACATACTGGTATGAGAATCACTCCAAGCCTAAGATCCGCCCAACTACGCAGGAGACCTACGAGAGCCGCATCCGCCTGCATATCATTCCGGAGATTGGGGACATCCCGCTGAATAAGCTGACGCAGAACGACCTGCAGCAGTTCTACGGTCGGCTCAAGAAAAGTGGCCGGAAGCGCTTCACCGACAAGTACGGCGAAGGGCTGTCCGACCGAATGGTGCGTATGTGCCACGCCACCTGCCGCTCGGCGCTGGAGAAAGCGGTGCAGGATGGGCTGATCCGTGTGAACCCGGCCCTCGGCTGCAAGCTGCCGCCGAAGAAGGCGAGGGAGATGCAGGTGCTGACGCGGGAGGAGTTGCAACGGTTTCTCATCCAAGCGAAGTTTGAGGGCTACTATGAAGTGTTCCTCCTGGACTTAGCCACCGGCCTGCGCCGGGGTGAGCTGATGGCGCTGCAATGGGACGACCTGAACTTCAAAACCGGTGTGTTGAATGTGAATAAGCAGGTCTACGATGTGCGTGGCCAGCTTCAGATCAGCACGCCCAAGACGAAGAACTCCGTCCGCAAGATCGTCCTGCCGCCTGCTGTGGTGGCGGTGCTGCGGGAGTACAAAAAGACGGTGAACTCCCGCTGGATGTTCCCGTCGCCGGTGAAGGAGGACTGTCCCATCACGCCCGGCGTGGTGCGGCGCAGGTTGCAGCTCATCCTGGAACACGCTGGGTGCAAGCATGTACGCTTTCATGATCTGCGCCATACGTTCGCGACCTTGGCGCTGGAGAACGGCATGGATGTGAAAACGCTCTCCGCTATGCTGGGTCATGTGTCGGCGGCCACCACGCTGGACATCTACACCCACATCACCGACGATATGCGGCTCACGGCTGCCGCCAACATTGACCGTGGCATCGGCAAAGCAGCGCCGCAGGAGGACGCTTCAGAGTCGGGGGAGGAAACTGCCCCGGCCCAGGCGGAAAAGCCGAGTATGACCGATTTTAAGCCCTACGTGGGCCGCAAGCGCAGGTCCGGCACCGGCTGCGTCAGCGAGATCAACGACCACCTCTTCGAGGGACGCTATTCCCCCAAATGGCCCGACGGCAAGAAACACGCCCGCAACATCTACGCCCGTACCCGCGAGGAATGTGAAGAGAAGTTGAAGGTGTTGATCGTGGAGATGAAAACGGAAATTGCGGAAGCACAGCGGCTGAGGGATATAGACGAAGGTAATGGAAGTCCGCCAGAAGAGCAGAAAAAGCGGGGAAAGAAGACATAAAAAACACCGGTAAGAGTGTGAAGTGATTGGTACACTATTTACTTTACAACACAATGTCTCAAATTCTACACCGCAATAAAACAATGATAGAGAACTGTTTATGATTCTGGTTATGAATACGACCTAACTGATAAACAAGTGCCCTAACACACTTGATTGTGTGTTAGGGCACTTCGGAAATAATGGGGGGACGCTGGTTTCAGCTCGGCATGAGCAAAGAGCGTATTCCGCAACCACTTTGGTTGCGGAATATGACTGTGAATTGGTATTTCATGTATGACAGAATTACAGAAAATTATATCCCCAGTTTATCAAAGAGGATTCTATTGCGCTTCTTTGCGTCATTTATAATTTTGTCATAAGATAAGATTTCGATATATGCATTCATCTTATCATTATACTTATAATACCCAAGTTTATCAGGTGTTTGTGAAAAATCGTGGAAATCCAAAATCTGCTCTAATGTGGTTGTGATGTCACACACGGCATATAAGTAGAATTTGGTGTTTTGTCCGACTCTGATTACACGTCCATCTTTATCCCTTTTTTTGTTGCTCCTCAACTGTGAAACATATTCATATAACTGATTGACAGGATTATTACTGCTATTATAGTCATCTCGCATCGGACGTTTGAGTTCAAACAAGACAATATTCTCGTATTCTCGACCGTCATTTTCTTCATCAGAAACAGCGACTGGAGAATCCAAGATCATTATGTCTGTTCGGTCTTCTTTCGGATTGTTATTAAACGGAATATCGGAGGAAATATAACTGCAATAGGCGAGCTTCTCATCCAGCAACCACAAATTATGATTGCTATAAGGAGTATCCGCAGAGGTTGTTCTCATTGGATAAATGATATTATGGAGAAAACTCTCTTTTTGAAAATGCCCATCATCATTTTGACGTATTGCAAACTCCATCAAGTCGAGGATAACCTTGCGGTGAGCAACATATTCGGCTAATGCGGCCCCATTAGCGCTATTTATTTTTTCGATTTGCAATCCAAATTTCTGTATGTACTCGTCTGAACTGATTACACCTTTATTCAGTTCATCGAGAAGCTGAGTATTTTCTTTGGCTGTTGTTCTATCGAACTCTCTTTTTATACGATGTAGTTCATCATCCAATTTATCCTCACTTAAATTAGGCTTGATTTTCGCAATTGCCTCAGGTGTGTACTTCAACAGATGACGAAACTGTGGGGCCCGATGCGTTACATAATCTGTTATTCTTCGAATTTTTTCTGTGGCAATAGGCTGAAGGTAGTCTTTAAGAAATTCATTTACTTCGACGACAACCGCTCGCATGATCTGATCCATAGTAATCATGTTTGCCATGCTATCTAATGGGCCACCGTCAGGAATGTTAAAGGAAAGCCTGTTCATATCAACGGCCTCATCGAGGTAATGCCCTCTCAAAACACCAACATACCAGAATCCACTTTTTTCGAAGATTTGTCGATCAAGATCGGTAATATACTTATCCAGTTCTTTTGTTTCTACTAAGCGGTTATGTGCACACAAATATAATTTGTTGCCGTTGATAGTGGACTCTTCGGCTTTTACATGGAGCAACTCAAAGGTTTCATCATTCAAGACAATAGTCTTGCTGTTAGCTTCAGATCGAATTTTCTCCTTAAATATATGATTTAAGTTATGAGTTTCATCAATATCCTGCAGGATGATTTGGGGACAATCATCAGAAATGAAATATACAAGACAATGCTGGATTATCCGCATAGCAATGGTAATACTGCGTTTAGGAACATTATCGGCATACGGTTTAATGTAATTGAGCAATCTGACTGTCGTTTGATTATCATTATACCCGGTGCAGTCGGTGAGGGTATCATTGATGCCAGAATTAGAAATGGAGAAATCAAAGGATCGTTTTACATATTCATCTTCCTCGGAATAGACACTCTCTATCTCAGCTTTTTCGAATGCAATCAGCCAAGAAAACCGTCCGACACCCTTGCCGCCAATTTGGGATTTGTATGTTGAGTCCGATTCCATAAACGAAGCAATATTTGCTTCATTGAATCCAATTCCATTATCAATAATTTCGAAGGACTGAATTTGGGGCAATTCACCAGTGCCATCGAGTACAAACTGTCCATCACGAAGAATTCTGATAATTATTTGGCCTTCAAAAGATGGATCGGTGGATTTCCGCTCACCAATGGCATGAATTGCATTCACGATAGCCTCAAAAAGCGGCACAAGTGGCTGATTTTTAGGAAGATTAAAGTTTTTTACGCGACCGCGTATATTGATTGAAAACGGTCTCATATGGTAGCAACCTCCTTGCTGATAGAATTGCTTTGATTGGTTACTTGGACGAGTATCATAGGAAAGCGCCCTATGTCATTTACAGTTTCCATCATTAAAGTTTTCCAAATCGAGTGCCGTGCGGCTTTTTGGCCGCTTTACACTCGAATTGTTGCTTGACATAAAATAACTCCTCTTTTGGAATCAAAAAAGACCAAAAGAGGAGTTGAATACAAATATAAAAAGCAACAGCTTAAAATGATCGTATGGGGGACTCGAACCCCCGTCTACCTCTTAGTCAAGGAGGCGCTCTATCCAACTAAGCTAATACGGCTAATTGGAATATTAAAATTATAACACAGTCAAATTAATACTGCAAGAGGGAAAAATGTTTGATGGAAGGCTTTTGTGTGGGATGGACTTCTGTATATTAAAAGTGCTTCCGACAGGATTTACTACCGAAAGCGGACGGTTTTGCTGTAGAGAGTAACTCAGAAATTGCGCCGCAATAGACAAAGAATAAGAAAATCCCTCTGAAATCAACGATTTCAGAGGGATTTTGGTCCGAGTAGTGCGGCTCGAACGCACGGTCTCCTGGTCCCAAACTTTTGAATAAAAATTTTTTTACTTTTTCCGACGCTTTATAGCCGCTTTTGCTTTATTATGGATGCTCTTCGCAACTCTTGATTCCACTGTTTCCGCACACTCCACGGCTGTCTGTAGTCAAACATGTGGTCAAAAACCGCTTTCTGAACACCCTCGTGGCAGGGGACAGAAAGCGGTTTTTTATGGTCTGCTGGAGTGCTGCGGGCAGGTAATCCGGTACCCCGGTTTGCCGCATTGTACCTCTGATGGGGAGGTTAAGCAAGCCCTTTATGCGAGAATAGGCGGTGCAAAAATTGCATCGCTATAGACAAAGAATACCTTCACGCATTTGCCTTCTGGAGATAAAACTCACTCTCCGCAACTCGTGTCACAAAATCATATTCCAGCCGTGTTGCCTTTGAGGGGGAAATATTGTAACGCTTAAACACAGAGCGAAAATATGCAAAGAACTCCCTGTCTTCTGCTGTCATCGGGGCAACCCATCCGTTCTCGGCACCATGGGCTTCGATTTTCTCTAACTCTGCCATACGCTCTTTATCCATGTCAGTTGCTCCTTTCGGTGAACTTTCGCATACCCCCAGTGGGAATCGTTTGGAGCTGCCTAAATTGTAACTCCAAGGACAAGATTGTGCAAGAGATTCCTGAGAAGGTGGCAGCGCAAGGCGTGAGGTGTCATAGACAAGGAACACCAGTAACAGCCATTGCATTCCCTTAATTCGGGTAGCACTTTAAGGGAAAGCGCACCAGAAGTAAGGGAAAGTATCTGCACCCTGCGAGTAAAACGCTGTTGACTTTCATCATAATTTCATAATTGATATTTTCTGATTGGAACTAAAAATATGATGACGTTCATCATAGCGGGATGAGAATTCTTGATGTTGTAAAAACGCTATATCGGTGATATAATAAGTTCAATTATCTGGTAAAGGAGAGTTGCAGATGCCGTTCAGTTCCGAAATTAAGAATTTCAGATTGTCTTGTCTGATGAATCAAACAGAATTCGGCAACGCTCTCGGTGTTTCTTTTACGACCGTGAATCGTTGGGAAAACGGAAAGGCCCGCCCCAACATCAAAGCGATGAAAGCCCTGAAACAGTACTGTGGGGAGCGCGGTCTCCCCTATGAGCCACTTGAAAAAAGCTGGCGTGAGAATAGAATTCAGGAGGGTGCGGTATGATCGACTTCAGTAATCTTGAAAAATATCGGGAGAACAACCGCATCGAGGCCAAGAAAGCCCTTGGCGGACTGCCCAGGAGCGTTTGGGAAACCTATTCCGCCTTTGCCAATACCCACGGTGGCATTATCCTACTGGGAGTGGAGGAATGGGCAGACAAATCCCTGCACACGGTGGATCTGCCCGATCCGGACAGACTCATCAAGGAGTTCTGGGACATCGCCAATAATCCCAACAAGACCAGCGTAAATGTGTTGTCATCCAAAGATGTATTCGTCCAAGAGGTCGACGGCAACCATATCGTGGTCATCAATGTCCCCCGTGCCGAGCGCTCCTATAAACCGGTGTATGTGGACGGCAACCCGCTCTGCACCTACCGCCGTAACGGTGAGGGCGACTATCGCTGCACCAAGGAGGAGTATCAGGCTATGGTGCGTGATGCATCGGTAAAGACGCAGGATATGCTGGTTCTGAACGAGATGGACTTGACAGTGTTCAATCAGGAGAGCGTCCGCAGCTATCGCCAGAGGATGCGCCTTTCCCGCCCCGGTCATGTATGGGAGGCGCTGGAGGATGAAGATTTCCTCCTGAAACTGGGTGCCGTGGGCATCGGTTCTGATGGGAAGAAGCATCCCACCTCCGCAGGACTTCTCATGTTCGGCAACGAGTATGACATTGTGCGTGAATTCAATGCTTACTTTCTGGATTATCAGGAGCAGTATGATGCCGACACCCGCTGGACAGACCGGATCATTTCCTCCTCCGGCGACTGGAGCGGCAATGTGTACGACTTCTATTTCCGCGTCTATAACAAGCTGATTCAGGACATCAAGGTGCCCTTCAAAATGGACGGTGGTACCCGTATAGATGATACCCCAGTGCATCAGGCACTGCGTGAAGCACTGGCCAACTGTTTGGTGAATGCCGATTATTACGGCAGACAGGGGTTGGTCATCGTCAAAAAGCGTAATAGCATTACGATGTCTAATCCGGGTAGCTTCCGCATCGAAATTGATGCCGCAAAGAGCGGCGGTGTTTCTGATCCGCGGAACGGAACGATGCTGAAGATGTTCAACCTAATTGATATTGGTGAGCGTGCTGGTAGCGGCATCCCCAATATCTTCCGTGTCTGGAGTGATCAGAATTGGACAACTCCGAAGATTACAGAGCAACTGGAGCCAGAGCGGACAATTTTATCGCTCGCCTTTGAAAAGGCAAGCGATAAAAAGCAAGCGATAAAGACAAGCAATTCCACAATTTACAGCAGACAAAAACAATCCGTCATCGAATACTTGACCCGCGAGATTCAAGCAGATTGTAAAACGATTGCGGATCTGTTGGAGATCAGCAGTCCTCGTGCCAGAGCAGTGCTTACAAAAATGGTGAAAGAAGAAATCATTATTACCGAAGGCGGAAACCGCAATAGAACATACAAATTGAAATCCTAAGTGTCCACTATAACGGACACCACTTATGGTAGACTTTTAGCGAGAAATTGCAGCAACCAAAATGATGTTTTCCGGGGGTTTTGTATGAGAAATGAATTATTTAAAAATATCCCCAGTAAAGTCGGGGATTTGGTCAAGGATGTGCGCAATGGCCGTATTGGTCTGCCTGACCTTCAGCGCCCGTTTGTTTGGAAAGATAATAAAGTCCGTGAACTTTTTGACTCCATGCTCAAAGGATATCCTATTGGCTACATTATGCTGTGGGAATCCCCTGCTGATTACGAAAGCAAAAAGAACACCATTGGAGATAACTCAAAAACCTATGAGGAACCCAAGGAACTTGTTATTGATGGTCAGCAGCGATTAACGGCCCTTGTTGCGTCTATGTTTGATGTCAAGGTGAAAGACAAGAACTTTGCGGATCGCGAGATCAAAATCTCCTATAATCCGCTGACTCGCGAATTTGCCGTGTGGTCCCAGGCATACGAAAAGGACACCGAGTGGATCAGTCGCATCAGTGATGTGTTCCTGGCAAAAGAGAACAATTCCATCAGTTCTCTGCGGCGACATTTTATCAAGGAAGCCAACGAAGGCCGCAGTAAGAAAGAACTCCCCTTGCTGACAGACGAGGAAGAAGATAGAATCGAAGATAACATCAATGCGCTTCTAAATTTGTCTGATTATTCACTACCTACTCTGGAAATCAGTTACACGGCAGACGAAGAAGATGTCGCAGATATTTTCGTCAGAGTCAATTCTGGCGGACAGAGTCTGACGGAGGACAACTTCATTCAGACTCTTATCTCCGTTTACGAGAATGAAACCAGCAATAAGATCAATGCGTTTGCGGCAGCATCCAGAGTACCAGCCGCCAATACCTCTTACAACACACTTTTGGCAATTGAACCTTCTCACCTGATTCGCATGGCCGTTGGCGTTGGTTTCAAGCGCGCCCGGTTGAGATACGCCTACATGCTTTTGAGAGGTAAAAATCTTGAGACCGGAAAGTTCTCTGATGAAGTCCGGCATGAAAATCTCCAGATTTTCAAGGACGCTTTGGACAAGGTCATGAGCCTTAACAACTGGCACAGTTTCATTAACATCGTGGCAGAGGCCGGATATATCAGCGACAAGCTGATTGCATCGTCCAACGCTATCGTTTTCAGTTATGTCCTTTACCTGATTGCCAAATACGACTACAAACTGGATGCGGCGCAGTTGAAGAAATGCACCAGCAAGTGGTTCTTTATGAGCACCATCACATATTTCTACACCGGCTCCACGGAGTCCGAAGTGGAAAAGCAATTTGCAGATCTGCGTGATGTTCATACGGCGGCAGAGTTCATTGCCTATATTGACCGTGTAATCGAAACACACTTCACAGACGATTATTTCAGGTTGACTCTACCTAACGAGCTGAACAGCGCTGCGGCTATTTCTCCGGCGTGGTATGGATATGTGGCAGCTCAGATCGTGCTGAATACTCCTATGTTGTTCAGCAACACCCCAGTATCCAAGTATTTCATCTTGGGTTCCAGCGGAACGAAGAATGCTATCGACAAGCATCACATTTTCCCGAAAAACTACCTGACCGGCATTGGTTTTACCAGCGACCGTGACCGGAACCAGATCGCAAACTTTACCTATCTCGACTACGCCACCAACATCGAGATTTCAGATAAGGCGCCCCAAGATTATGTCTCTCATTACCGCCAAAAGCTGGGCGAAGATGGTTACTACAAAGCCTGCAAGGAGCATGCGTTACCCGAAAATTTTGAGCATATGGAATATGCGGATTTCTTAAGTCAACGGCGCCTTCTTATAGCTCAAATTATTCGCAAGGCGTATGAGCAGCTATGTGAATAATTAGTAAATAGTAAAATAATCCTCAGGTATTGGAGATGAAGATATGGCATACCAAAGTGAAGCGGCTCTTGAACAACAGTTCATAGAGCAACTGAACAAGCAGGAATATACCACAGTCTCAATTCCTGATTATAACGCGCTGGTGGAGAACTTCAAAGTTCAGTTTGAAGCCTTCAATGCGCCAAAGCTGGATACGCCTATCACTGATAAAGAGTGGGAGCGTATCTTCAACCTCATGCTCGGAAAGTCAGTTTTCCAGAGTGCAAAAATCTTGAGGGATAAGTTTGTCCTTGAGCGTGAAGATGGTACAAAGGTATATCTGTCCTTCTTTGATCAGGACCACACAAAGAACATTTTCCAAGTCACTCATCAAACAATCCGTGGTTGGAAAGTACGTCAATCGTTACGACGTTACGATTCTCGTAAACGGCTTGCCCCTGATCCAAGTAGAATTAAAGCGCCGTGGCATTGACATCCGCGAGGCAGTCAATCAGGTCATGCGTTATAAGAAGCACTCCTACAACGGGCTGTATCATTTCATTCAGCTTTTCATCGTCTCCAACGGTGTAGACACAAAGTATTTTGCCAATTCCGACAGAGACTTGATGTATAGCCTTGCTTTCTTCTGGACTGATTTCAATAACGTCCGCATCACCAATTTGAAGGACTTTTCGATTTCTTTCCTTGCAAGAGATCACATCATTAAAATGCTGACACGCTACACCATTCTGAATGATACCGACAAGATTTTGATGGTTATGCGTCCCTATGATAACGGCTTACAAGGTGTTCGTCATGATCGAGTATCTATGACGGATGATTTGCTTATGGGTATTCCTGTTAGGTATCCCAGCCATGAGAAACAACTTTTGTAGGCAGCGCAGAATTTGCATCGCTATAGACAAAGAATAACCAGTCTGCCTATTGGTAACCCGGAAGTAAATCATGCGAACTGGAAGTTGCTTTTGCAATTTACCACTGTTTTTTCGCAACTAAAAAAGAAATTTAATAAAGCCAGAATTCGTGCGAATTTATCATTTTCTTGCTTTTTCTGCCTGAATGTGCTATCATCAAAAACAACGCTGTCATGTGTTGGAATAGGCCTTGGCAGTATGGCTGCAATAGACCGGATGCTCTGCCAAGTGGCAGAGCATTTTTGCATATCGGTATGGAGGAGATAGTTTATGTCTGTGAGTTATAAAAAACTCTGGAAGTTGCTCATTGATAAGGACATGAAGAAAAAAGACCTATGTGAAAAGGCAGGCATCAGCCCGGCTTCCGTGACCAAGATGGGGAGGAACGGGTATGTCACCACAGAGATACTCGTGAAGATCTGTGCAGCACTGGATTGCCAGATTGAGGATATCGTGGAGATCGTGCCAGATAAAAAGTGAGTTTTGACACTTGCTGTTTTATAGTGACTGGACTGAATTATTACAAAGCTCTAATTGCTGAGGTGGGTAAATGCAAATCATCGATAATATCAATCATATTGTCAAGAATGACCTGCAAGATAACATTCGAGCAGGAAGTAAAATGTCTATCGCTGCGGCGTGTTTTTCCATTTATGCGTACCAAGAGTTGAAGAAGCGACTCGAAGGCATCGATGAACTGCGCTTCATTTTTACCTCTCCCACATTTGTGACCGAAAAGGCTTCCAAGGCTCAACGGGAGTTCTATATTCCTCGCATTTCCAGAGAATGCAGTCTTTACGGTACGGAGTTTGAAGTAAAACTCCGTAATGAGCTGACGCAGAAAGCAATTGCGAAAGAGTGTGCAGACTGGATTCGGCGCAAGGTGGTTTTCAAATCGAACGTGACCCAGGAGCAGATGATGGGGTTTATGACGGTTGATGAAAGCACCTATATGCCTATTAACGGGTTTACCACAGTCGATCTCGGCTGTGAGCGCGGCAACAACGCCTATTATCCGGTGCAGAAGACAGAGAGCTTTGAAAACGCCAACTACTTCCTCAAGCTCTTCGAACAGCTCTGGAATGACAAGAAGAAGCTACAGGAAGTCACTGACGTCGTAATTGAGAATATCTCCGCCGCATATCGTGAAAACGCCCCAGAATACATATACTTTGTTGCGCTCTATAACATCTTCAAAGAGTTCCTTGATGACATTTCCGAAGACGAATTGCCGAATGAGGCAACAGGTTTCAAGGAAAGCAAAATCTGGGGAATGCTCTATAACTTCCAGCGCGATGCAGTTCTTGCCATCATCAGCAAGCTTGAGAAATTCAACGGCTGCATTCTGGCTGACAGTGTTGGTCTCGGCAAGACATTCACTGCGCTTGCGGTGATCAAGTATTATGAAAACCGTAACAAATCTGTGCTTGTTCTCTGCCCGAAAAAGCTCTCTGAGAACTGGAATACATACAAGGGCAACTATGTCAACAATCCCATTGCTACAGACCGCCTGCGCTATGATGTGCTCTATCATACGGATCTTTCCCGCGAGCATGGACAGTCGAATGGCATTGATCTTGACCGTCTAAATTGGGGCAACTATGACCTTGTTGTCATTGATGAGAGCCACAACTTCCGCAATGGCGGGGAGGTGTCCGGCGAGGACGCAAAGGAAAACCGCTATCTGAAACTGCTCAATAAGGTTGTTCGCACTGGCGTGAAAACAAAAGTGCTGATGCTCTCAGCAACACCGGTCAACAACAAGTTTATCGACCTCAAAAATCAGCTTGCACTCGCTTATGAGGGTGATGCCTCGCAGATGAACAAAAAACTCGACACGACCAAGAGCATTGATGAAATCTTTCGCCAGGCACAGAAAGCTTTCAACGCATGGAGCAAGCTCCCTGCCGAAGAACGCACGACGGACGAGCTTTTGCGAACGCTGGATTTTGATTTCTTTGAATTACTGGACAGCGTGACGATTGCGCGGTCAAGAAAGCACATCGAAAAGTATTATAACACTTCTGACATCGGCAAATTCCCAGAGCGTCTGCCGCCGGTTTCCCTGCGTCCCTGCTTGACCGATTTGAATGATGCGATCAACTATAACGATATTTACAATCTGCTTATGTCGTTGAGCCTGACGATCTATACGCCGTCGAATTATATCATGCCGTCGAAACTGGCAAAGTACATCGACATGACGCACCACAAGGGAAACAGCCTGACCCAGCAAGGACGTGAAGAAGGCATTCGACGTCTTATGAGCATCAACCTTCTCAAGCGTCTGGAAAGCTCAGTCGCTTCTTTCCGCTTGACGATTGATCGCATTAAAAAATTGATCGACGATACGATTGGGACGATCAAAAATTATCAGTCTGGAGACTGTGTCTTGAATCTGACAGAGATTTCCGGCACAGAAGATTTTGATTACGACGATCAGAACACTGATTTCTTCTCCGTTGGCAAGAAGGTCAAAATTGACCTCGCTGATATGGACTATGTTTCATGGATGCGCGAGCTGGAAAAGGATGCGGAGAATCTGGAACTCCTGTCCCTCATGATTGCCGACATCACGCCGGAGCATGACACGAAACTGCAAACATTGTTTGATTTAATCCGGAAGAAAATCGAGCATCCCATCAATCCTGGCAATAAGAAGATCATTATTTTCACGGCATTCTCTGATACCGCAGACTATCTCTTTGCAAACGTCAGCAGATTTGCGAAAGAGAATTTCGGGCTGGAAACGGCAGAGATCACCGGCACAGTTGACGGTAAGACTACCATTCCAAAGCTCCGGGCAGACCTCAACACGGTTCTAACCTGTTTCTCACCCGTTTCCAAAGGAAAGTCGGTACTCCTGCCCGGAAGTACCGATGAGCTTGATATTCTGATTGCAACCGACTGTATTTCCGAAGGTCAGAACTTGCAGGACTGCGACTACCTCATCAACTATGACATTCATTGGAACCCTGTGCGCATTATCCAGCGGTTCGGACGAATTGACCGTATCGGAAGCAGAAACGACCATATCCAGCTCGTAAACTTCTGGCCGGATATGGACCTCGACGAGTATATCAACCTGAAAAGCCGTGTGGAAACCCGCATGAAGATTTCGGTCATGACCTCTACCGGCGACGACGACCTGATCAACGCCGAGGAAAAAGGTGATCTTGAATACCGCCGCGCACAGCTCAAGCGGCTGCAAGAGGAAGTCGTGGACATTGAGGACATGACAAGCGGTATTTCCATCATGGATTTGGGGCTCAACGAGTTCCGACTTGATCTGCTCGAATATATGAAGCAGCACGAGGACATTGAAACCGCACCAAAGGGTCTGCACACCGTTGTTGGGCAGACGGAGGATTCTCCTGCCGGTGTGATTTTCGTCCTCAGAAATATCAACGACAGCGTAAACATTGATAATCGGAACCGGATTCACCCCTTCTACATGGTCTACATCAGCGAAGAAGGCGAAATTGTCTGCGATTACCTCAACCCGAAGAAATTGCTCGACACGATGCGTCTGCTCTGCCGTGGCAAGGGTGAGCCTTGCGCGGAGCTATGTAAGCGATTCAATGATGAGACGGATGACGGGCGCAAAATGGGTGAAATCTCCGAGCTACTGAGCGAGGCGATCAATTCCATCATTGACGCAAAAGAAGAAAACGATATTGACAGTCTGTTCAAGAGCGGCGGCACATCTGCGCTGCTCAGTGCAGTTTCGGGACTGGATGATTTTGAGCTGATTTGCTTCTTAGTCGTGAAATAAGGAGGGCTTGCGATGCTTGGATTTCCTGCATCTACGGAGTTTGGCAAAAGAATACCGAAGCAGAAATTCTATGAGAATCTTGACGTTTCCCCTGCTTTGCGCCGTGTGTTTGTCGATCAGATCCGGCTGGTGTACTGGCGAAATAAGCTGGCAGTGTCTACGCTGAACATCGCGGCTGGTGAAACCGTGACCGAGATTGAGGTGTTCGAGGTGCGGCTGAATGATCCGCAGCTTGACGAAGCGGTGCTGAAACAAATAGACAAGGAAATCCCGTACCATATCCTCTTTATTCTGACCTGTGACGGCAAGGCTCAGGCGTGGATCGGCTACAAGGAGGCTGCTGCATCCGGCAGCAACGCCTTCAAGGTGGGACGCTATTATCACACTGATTGGACGCCGGAGGATGAACTGCATCTTAGTATCGACGGCTTGAACATGGATGCCGTCTATGAAAACCTTGTTCGCCAAATCGCCGGGGAGAAGCTGCAAACGGATTCCGGCGAGAGTTTGAAAGAGTCTGTCGAGCGGGATGAAAAGAAGAAGCGGCTCGAAAAGCAGATTTCTACGCTGGAAAACAAGATGAAGAAAGAGAAGCAGCTTAACCGGCGGATGGAAATGAATGCGGAGTTGAAAAAAATGAAGGAGGAAAGACAATTACTATAATGGAATACAGAGTTGAGACGACATATGGGCATGGTAATGCTCAAGCTTTGAAAATTGCGTCTGACATTTCCTCTTTGGATTTGTCTGATGCTGAGGACATCTTATTTGATTTCACGAAATATAGTGAAAACAATCCTTTTAGCAACCTGCTAATCGCAAACTCGATTCGAACTTTTAGAAAGAATCATAAAAATAAATGCCAATTGAAACCCAATGGTGCGACATATTTGTCACACTTGGGGTTTTACAAAATGATAGGTGCAGACTATGGAAAGCAATTAGGTGAAGCCAGAGCAAGTGATAACTATGTTCCTATAACTGAGGTTACATTTAACGGCGATTTCTATCAGACAATTGAGAATAAAAGCGAAAAACTTGCTGCACTGCTCAAATTCGATAAGGAACTATCATTGTTTTTGAAGTATCTGTTTATAGAAACAATTCGTAATACATACGAGCATGCAGATATAGGAGAGGTTTATCTGTCCGCTCAGAAATGGCCGAGTAAATCCTTGTTAGAAATCGCCATTTCGGATACGGGATGCGGCATAAGTAATAGTTTGCGCAAATATAGACCATATTCAGATAAGGACGAAAAAGAACTTATCAAACTATCTTGTGAGCCCGGTGTTTCATCTCGCTCAAATTATCGCTACCTTGAAAAAGACAACGTATGGAGAAACTCTGGATATGGTTTATATCTCATGCGTAAGTTGGCTGTTGCATATGGTGGAAGCTTCTTGATTTGCAGTGGGAATTATGCATTACGCGAGAATAAAGAAGGCATTAAAATATTCAATACTGCATATGAAGGCACAACAATAGCAATCCGTGTAAAAACAGATAAAATATGCAACTTTGAAGAAGTTCGCAGCAAGATTGTACTTGTGGGGGAAAAAGCATCCTCAGATGCAGAAACATCGATACATTCTGCTTCAAAGTCTTCAGGTGGGCACTATAAGCATTGAATTCTATTTGAGGAGAAACAACGTGGACAAGATGAAATTTGAATCGCCGGATATGACGGCGCAGAACATAGACCGCATCGCTGCCCTGTTTCCCAACTGCGTCACGGAGATGCTGGATGAGGAACACAGCACGCAGGAGAAAAAGGCGTACAAGCGGGCGGTCAATTTTGAGCTGCTGAAACAGTTGCTTTCGCCGGACGTGGTGGACGGCGACGAGGCATACGAGTTCACATGGGTCGGCAAGAAGGCGGCAATCGTGGAAGCCAACAAGCCGATTCGGAAGACCCTACGCCCTGTGCTGAAAGATGAGACTATTCCGACTGGAGCCGATAGTGAGGGGAAACCATATTGCAGCAGCGGTAGCAAGGACTGGGACACCACCGAAAACCTCTACATCGAGGGCGATAATCTGGAAGTCCTCAAGCTCTTGCAGGAGAGCTATCTCGGCAAGGTCAAGATGATCTATATCGATCCGCCATACAATACCGGCAACGACTTCATCTACGCCGACGATTTCATGCGTTCGCAGGAAGAAGAAAACGAGCAGATGGGAATGTACGACGAGGACGAAAACCGCCTGTTCAAGAATACCGACACCAACGGACGGTTTCATTCCGACTGGTGCAGCATGATTTATTCCCGGTTGATGCTGGCAAGAAATCTGCTGACGGACGATGGGGTTATCTTTATCAGTATTGATGACAATGAAGTGGATGACCTGATGAAAATAGCAAATGATGTGTTCGGAAAGGATAATTTCCTTGCGTGTTTTCCACGAGTTACCAAAAAGGCAGGCAAAACGACTGATGCAATAGCCAAAAATCACGACTATATTCTTGCGTATAGCAAGAGTGCGTCGCCTACGTTGTTTCTTCCGTCGCATACAGATGAAGGGTTTCGCTTTTCTGACGAATATGAGGCACAACGCGGAAAATATAAGCTAAATCAGACACTGGATTATGATAGTTTGCAGTATAGTGCAAGTCTTGATTATCCAATCACTGTAGAGGGAGAAACTTTCTATCCCGGACAATCTTATGAAAAATATCTCGATCGCAAGAATGGAAAGCATGCAAGGGCTGATTGGGCATGGAGATGGAGCAAAGAACTATTTGATTTTGGCTATGAAAATGGGTTTATCGTTATCAAGAAGTATGACGGTTATTCTCGAATTTACACCAAAACATACCAGAACTGCAAAATAGCCAAAGCCGCATCTGGTTTTACCATAGAGTACATTCAACGAACAAAGGCAATTTCTACATTGGAGTTTGTCGAGAATGAATACTCTAACGATAATTCCAAAAAGAACTTAACGTCGCTTTTCGAGAGTAGCGTTTTCGACTATTCTAAGCCCACTGCACTTTTGAAAACACTTGTGCAATATTCCTCTACGGCTGATGATATTGTTATGGATTTCTTTTCCGGCTCCGCCACCACCGCCCATGCCGTTATGCAGCTCAACGCCGAGGACGGCGGACACCGTAAGTTCATCATGGTGCAGCTTCCGGAGAAATGCGACGAAACAAGCGAAGCCTACAAAGCAGGCTACAAAAACATCTGTGAAATAGGCAAGGAGAGAATCCGCCGTGCGGGTGAAAAGATCAAGTCCGAAAGCCCCATGACCACGCAAGACCTCGACGTTGGTTTCCGCGTTCTCAAGCTGGACGATACCAACATGAAGGACGTTTACTATGCACCGGATGACTACGATCAGGGGATGATCGTGGGTCTGGAATCCAACATCAAGGATGACCGCACCGACCTCGACCTGCTGTTCGGCTGCCTGATCGACTGGGGGCTGCCGCTGTCCCTGCCGTACAAGTCCGAGCAAATCGACGGCTGTACCGTCCATACCTACAATGACGGCGACCTGATCGCCTGTTTTGACACAAACATACCTGAAAGTGTGGTCAAGGAGATCGCACAGCGCAAGCCGCTCCGCGCCGTCTTCCGCGATTCCGGCTTTGCATCCAGCCCGGAGAAGATCAACGTATTCGAAATTTTCAAGCTCTATATGCCGGAGGATGCAAACGATATTTCCAAGCGCGTGAGGGTAATCTAAGGAGGACATCGTATTATGACACACTTTATGGAAGAAAAAACAAAGATATTAGAAGGATACATTTGTGCGCTTGATGATGCCATAACTAAAAGCGATGAAGGAAAGGTAAAAGAACTGCAAACAGAGATTATTGCCGTATATGAACCGGAAATTCCTGCATTAAAGAACGGACTGGATAATTACAGTTTTGGACACGCATATACACACACACGTGTTGACTACATCGGGGACGCGAAATTATTAAAAGCAAAACTTCAAAACTATAAATTAAACCTCGTTACTGGTTTATATAGACCGTTTCAAGATGCAGATGGAGCAGTAACAGTAACACAGCAAGTCAACCAAGATGTCAGTACAGAGGTAGTTATTACTCTTGATCAGGTGATTAGCAGCATACAAGACTTACCAGAAACTGAGCTTTCGGCTGAAGATAAAGAAATTCTTTCTGGTAAAATTGCTGCTTTATCTTCTGAAAAGGACAAGGAAAAACGGTGGGAAAAAGTATGCAGTGCCTTGAAGTGGATTACAGAGAAAGGTATTCAAGTTGGGATTGCAGTGTTACCGTACATTGCTAAAGCGTTGGAGGCAACCTCATGAAACTCCAATTCAAACATCAAAAATTTCAGGCGGATGCGGCGAAAGCAGTTGTTGACGTCTTTGCCGGACAGCCGTACCTCACGCCAACCTACATGATGGACAGGGGCTACGGTCAGCAGACCATGACGGATGATACGGATTTTACCGGTTGGCGGAATGAACGCATTGTGCCGGAGCTTTCCGACAGGATGATTTTAGAGCATCTACAAAAGGTGCAGCGCACAAATCAGATCAAGCCATCGGATAAGCTGGAAGGTCGCTACAATCTGACCATTGAGATGGAAACAGGTGTTGGTAAGACTTATACCTACATCAAGACCATGTATGAGCTGAACAAGCACTATGGTTGGAGCAAATTCATCGTGGTCGTGCCGAGCATTGCCATCCGCGAGGGCGTTTATAAATCTTTTCAGGTGACGCAGGAGCATTTTGCGGAGGAATACGGCAAGAAGATCCGATTCTTCATCTATAACTCTGCGCAGCTTACGGAAATTGACCGCTTTGCGTCGGACAGCGCCATCAATGTCATGATCATCAACTCTCAGGCGTTCAATGCCAAGGGTAAGGATGCACGGCGCATTTACATGAAGCTGGATGAGTTCCGCTCCCGCCGTCCGATCGACATTATTGCAAAGACCAACCCGATTCTGATTATTGACGAGCCGCAGTCGGTCGAGGGCAAGCAGACAAAGGAACGGCTGAAAGAGTTTAACCCGCTGCTGACGCTGCGCTACTCCGCAACTCACAAGGCGGACAGCATTTATAACATGGTCTATCGCCTTGACGCGATGGAGGCGTACAACAAGCGGCTGGTTAAGAAAATTGCCGTTAAGGGCATTACCGAATCCGGCAGCACGGCAACCGAGGGATTCGTCTATCTGGAAAGCATCAATCTTTCCAAAGCCGACCCGACGGCAACTATTCAGTTTGATTGCAAGGGTGCGTCCGGTATCCGCAAGAAAACGGCAACAGTCGGAATCGGTTATAATCTTTATGACAATTCCGGCAATCTGGACGAGTACAAAGTCGGCTTTGTGGTCAAGTCCATCGACGGACGCGATAACTCCGTGGGGTTCCTGAACGGCGTCAAAATCTTTGCCGGTGACGTCATCGGCAAGGTCAGCGAAGACCAGCTTCGCCGCATTCAGATTCGAGAAACGATTCTTTCCCATCTTGAGCGGGAACGACAGCTTTTCCATAAGGGTATCAAAGTCCTGTCCCTGTTCTTCATCGACGAGGTTGCGAAGTACAAGCAGTATGATGAGGTTGGGCATCCGTTCAACGGCATCTATGCGGATATGTTCGAGGAAGAGTACAACGACATTCTCAGCTCCATGCAGCGGGAGATCGGCGATGAGGACTACATCCGCTATCTGGACGCAATTTCCGCCCATGATACCCACGCCGGTTACTTCTCCGTGGACAAAAAGGGCAAGATGACCGACAGCAAGCTCTCCGACAAGAAGGAGGGCACGTCTGACGATATTGACGCCTATGACCTGATTATGAAGAACAAGGAACTGCTCCTGGATCGTGATCCGAAAAAGTCCCCAGTGCGCTTCATTTTCTCGCACTCCGCACTGCGCGAAGGCTGGGACAACCCGAACGTGTTCCAGATTTGCACACTGAAACAAAGCAGCAGCGAGGTTCGCAAGCGGCAAGAGGTCGGTCGCGGTCTGCGCCTGTGTGTCAATCAGGACGGCGAACGCATGGACGCCAACGTGCTTGGAAATGATGTGCAGTCCATCAATGTTCTGACCGTTATCGCCAGTGAAAGCTATGACAGCTTCGCAAAGGGCTTGCAGACTGAGCTTGCCGATGCAGTTGCCGGACGTCCTGTGGCGGTTACCGCTGATCTGTTCAAGGGTAAGGTCATTGTGGATGCCAGAGGCAACGAACAGGTTGTGGACGGCGATACGGCGCAGGCGATTTATTTTGATTTGATTGTCAACGGCTATATCGACAAGAAGGGCGTACTGACTGATAAATATTATGCTGACAAAGCAAACGGTACGATTCAGGTTGCGGAGGAAGTTGCCGATAGCCGTGATTCTGTGATCAATATTCTTGATTCCGTCTATGATAGCCGCGCCATGCAGCCGGAGAACGCCCGCGACAAGAATGTCGAGCTGCAAGTTGATCCTGATAAGCTCGCCATGCCGGAGTTCAAGGCTCTTTGGAAACGCATCAGCCCGAAATCAGTATATGTGGTTGATTTTGACACCAATGAACTTGTTGACAAGGCGATTGCATCCATCAACCGAAATCTCCATGTGCCGAAAATCTACTTCAAGGTTGAAACTGGCGCAATGGATGAGATCAAGTCAAAGGACTCGCTTCTTGACGGAAGTGCATTCTCGAAGTCAAAGTCATCTACTTATGACAGCAGCAAGCAAATCCGTGCCAACAGCAGTGTGAAGTATGATCTGATTGGCAAGCTGGTCGGAGAGACCGGTTTGACACGAAAAGCAGTCGTTGCAATTCTGACCGGCATTGAGAAATCCGTTTTTGAGCAGTTCAAATTCAATCCAGAAGAGTTCATTATCAAAGCAGCCGCTTTGATCAATGACGAAAAGGCAACTGCAATCATTCAACACATCACCTACAATGTGCTGGACGAGCATTACGATACGGATATCTTTACCGAACCGACCATCAAGGGCAAGCTCGGAACGAACGCGATGAAGGCACAGCGACATTTATACGACCATATCGTGTATGATTCTACAAACGAACGAGATTTTGCGACCGATCTGGACACGAACGCAGACGTTGCAGTTTATGTGAAGCTGCCGGACAGCTTCTATATTGCAACACCGGTGGGGCATTATAATCCAGACTGGGCGATTGCTTTCTATGAAGGTACCGTCAAACACATCTATTTTGTTGCCGAAACAAAAGGCTCTATGTCCTCTATGCAGCTCCGGCTCATTGAGGAATCCAAAATCCACTGCGCAAGAGAACATTTCAAAGCAATAAGTAACGGAAATGTGGTTTATGATGTCGTGGACAGCTATCAGACGCTTCTTGAACGAGTGATGAAATAACTCGCAACTTATGAGTTGAGAGTTGAATTGATGGGGAGATGCCTATGGACGCACGAAAGCGCTTAATCATCATAAAAGGAAAAGACCAGACGGACTCGGTCGCGAGCTTTCAATTCCATGACGGGAAGTGCGAGGTCGTCTATACCAGTGCGCCCAATAAGTCATACAGCTTTCAGCGTAGCAATGTGGAGATCCTACCCCTGCAAAAGAAAATCGACCCTGCACGGGTGATTGTCACCGTAAACGGGCAAACCATCAGCGGAATTGATGAGATTCTCGACTTCGGTGGGTATTATCGTATTGTCCGCAACGGAAAGAGAGATTTATCGTTCCACAGGAGTGAAGTGCAGTTCCAGCAAAATTGCCTGACAGACGGTAAAAATCAAGAAGCATTCCAATATTTCAAGGAGACTGCCGCTGCAATCAGTCTGGTGGCGGAAAACGGTATCAACATTCTAAGTATGCAGTATGACAAGATCCAGCAGGTCAGCGAGGATACCGTGTTGGCAAGCTATCTTGCACCGCAGAAAGACGTCAAAATGCCCCAGATGCCGGAGGCAGTGATCTATCCGTTTGGCCTGAACCAGAGTCAAAAGCTGGCGGTAGAACGGGCGCTTTCCTCCAAAATCAGTATCATTCAGGGGCCACCGGGTACTGGGAAGACACAAACGATCCTGAATATCATCGCCAATGTTGTTCGCAGCGGAAAAACCGTGGCGGTTGTCTCCAACAACAATTCCGCAACGCATAATGTTGTGGAAAAGCTGGAGAAGAAAAATGCTGCTTTTCTGACTGCGTTTCTCGGCAGTCTTGCCAACAAAGAGAAGTTTCTGGATGCACAGACAGGCGCCTATCCGAATATGAGCGATTGGGAAATGCCCCCGGAGGAACGACAGCAATTAGATCAGGAAACGACTGCACTCTCCAAAGAACTGAACGAAATGCTCAATGCCAAAAACCGCATTGCGGAAATCGAGCAGGAGTTCTTGCAGCTAAACCCGGAGCAGCATTATTTTGAGGAATATTACGCAAGTTACAGTGACGTGCCAATGGAGAGCTTGGACAAGCTGTCCTCGCAGAAGCTTCTTGCGCTTTGGATGGAATTTGAACAGCATGCAGAGCGTGAGACTCGCTTGAGCCTGTTGCAAAAAATATCTATCATGTTCCGATTCAACCGTAATGCGCTCAAATTGTTTATCCGCGCCCCAGAACAGGTCATTCCCTATTTGCAAAACCAATTCTATTTCGTAAAGAGGCGGGAACTGGAGGCCGAAAAGCAGGAATTGAACCGAAAGCTGGAGCGCTACGCTTTCGATGCGAAGATGGATGAGCTCACACAGAAGTCCCTGCGGCTGTTCCGGGCGGAACTGGCAACACGGTATCATTGGCGGAATAATAGACGGTGCTTTGAAAAGAATGATTTCCGCCGAAATTCTGCGGAGTTTACCCGTGAGTACCCGGTGGTACTTAGCACGACCTATTCCATCAAGGGAACGCTGAGCATTGAACATATCTATGATTACCTGATTGTGGATGAGGCCTCGCAGGTTGATCTGGCTACCGGGGTACTGGCCTTCTCCTGTGCACGGAATATCGTGATTGTTGGGGACTTGAAGCAGCTCCCTAATGTGCTGACGGTGGATGACATTCGCACCAGCGATGCCATTTGGCAAAAGTATTCCTTGGATGAGCGGTATCGCTTTTCTACGCACAGCCTGCTGTCCTCTGCGTTGGAAATATGGCAGGACGCACCTGCTACGCTGCTGCGGGAACACTACCGCTGCCACCCAAAAATCATCAACTTCTGCAACCAGAAGTTCTACCACGGGCAACTGATCGTTATGACGAAGGATCATGATGAGCCGGATGTATTGACCATGTACCGGACAACTGCTGGCAACCACGCCCGTGGACATCTCAATCAGCGCCAGATCGACGTCATCCAGCAGGAGGTGCTTCCGCGGCTGCATCAGCAAAATTTCCAGAGCATCGGTATTATCACACCATATCGGGATCAGGTGACAGCCATCCGCAAGCAGTTGGGAGATACTTATGAGGTGGACACCGTCCACAAGTTTCAGGGGCGGGAGCAGGATGCAATCATTCTGACTTCGGTCGACAATGTCATCACAGATTTTGTGGATGATCCCCATATGCTGAATGTGGCGGTTTCCCGCGCGGTTCATTCTCTGGCTGTGATCACATCGCAGGACCCACGCAATGACCAGACCAACTATGGTGACTTGGCCCGGTACATCGAATACAACAATTTCGAGATCATCCAGAGTCAGATCTATTCTGTATTCGATATGCTCTATCGGGGTTATGCCGAGCAGCGCAGAGAATATCTGCAAAAGCATAAGCGGGTGTCTGAGTACGATTCTGAGAACCTAATGTACTCGGTAATTCAAGAGATATTGTCCGATGAGCCTTTTTCCTCTATCGGCTGTGCGGTGCATTTTTCTCTTGCCACGCTGGTGAAGGATTATGCGCCACTGACAGAGGAAGAACGCAAATATGCCCGCAATCCGCTGACACATGTGGATTTTCTACTGTTCAATCAAATGGATAAGCAACCTGTTCTGGCGATCGAAGTAGACGGCGGATCTCATAAATCCGGGAGCAAGCAGGCAGAGCGGGACGCGAAAAAGAACTCCATTCTGGATAAGTGCGCTATTCCTCTGCTGCGCCTCCGTACAGACGGCAGCGGGGAAAAAGAGAAAATCAGAAATGCGCTAAAGAGGGAATGACTATGCCGAGAATTATCAGGAACGCAATCAGATGCAAAAAATGCGGAGAAGTCATCGAAAGCGAAACTGTCCATGATTTCAAGTTTTGCAGCTGCGGCTCATGCGCCGTGGACGGCGGCCACGATTATCTTCGCAGGTGCGGAAATCGTGAGGACTGGGAAGAACTGTCTGAAGCGGAGAAGGTGGAGGACAACGGTGCGTTGACTTGATCCTGGGTGAGCTTGGGAATTGGGGTGATAGGATGTCTCTTAAAATTCAGCTTTTTGAAAACCAACGTATCCGCACGGCGTGGGATGAAGAAAAGGAAGAATGGTACTTCTCCATTGTCGATGTAGTTGGCGTACTGACGGACAGCGTTGATCCCACGGCGTATTGGCGCAAACTCAAACAACGGTTGAAGGCCGAAGGCAATGAAACCGTGACGAATTGTCACGGTTTGAAAATGACGGCTCATGATGGTAAAAAACGCCTGACCGATGTGGCCGATACCGAGCAACTTCTCCGTATCATCCAGTCCATCCCGTCACCCAAGGCGGAGCCGTTCAAACTCTGGCTGGCACAGGTCGGCCGGGAGCGCATTGAGGAAACCATCGATCCGGAGTTGACCATCGAGCGATCGTTGGAAACCTATCTCAAAAAGGGCTATACCCGCGAGTGGATTAACCAGCGGCTGCAAGCCATTCAGGTCCGTAAGGAACTGACAGATGAGTGGGATGCCCGCGGCGTGCAGAAGGGCGTGGAATACGCCATCCTCACCGATGAGATCTCCCGCGCATGGTCGGGGATGTCCACCCGCCAGTACAAAAATCTGAAGGGGCTTAAAAAGGAAAACCTTCGTGATAACATGACCACGCTGGAGTTGGTGCTGAATATGCTGGCGGAGGCCACCACCACGGAAATTTCCAAACAGAAAGCACCGGCAACCCTTTCGGAGAACATCGACGTGGCCCGTGCCGGAGGCAAGGTGGCCGGTGATGCACGGAAAGCTATTGAGACACAGACCGGCGTTCCCGTCATAACTTTCAAGAACGCCGCACAGCTCAGCGAAGTGGTTACAAATCTGCTGGAAGATGCGGGAAATAAAGAAAAATAGCATTCAGACCCTGCATGGGGCAGTTTAAAATCTGCCTCGCAATAGACAAAGAACACCGTGTGCTGACCGCAAGGTCAGCACACGGTTTTTCATTTGGATTCCTTCAGCCAGGCCTCCAGTTCCTTCTGAGAGATCAGCCCCTGCTCGCATTTATCCTTTTCCGCTCTGGCCCGTTCGCTCCAATCGTAAAACTGCTGGTCGGTGATGCGCCCCGCCTTGATCCACGCAAAGCGCCGTTTGTATTCCTTGCGGTAGGCCTTGAAAGCGTCATTGCCTGCTTGCCGGAGCGTCCACTGCTTCAGAGCGCCGATGTCGCGGCAGCGCTGCTGCCCTTTGGGAACAGGCCGCTCGCAATACTCCGCGCTGACCCGCCCGGTCTGCGGAAACCAGCGGCCACAGTTCTTACAGCGCCGCACGGTGATGTTCCGCTCCACGCAGCTCCGCAGAGAGTAGTCGATCATGTCCCGGATGCTGGAGGAATACAGCACCGGCGAACACCGCCCCGGCTCCACCGGCTCAAAGCTGAGGGGGATAGGGTGGAAACAAAACAGGCCGGGATCTTTCGGCATATCGTAGGTATAATTCCTTGCCGCCTGCGCCTGCGGCTCCCGTCCCGCGCTGTCCACATCCAGCACCAACTCAAAAAAGCGTTGGATCTGCTGCTGATACCGCGGAAGCTGTTCAGGGAGCTGGCGCAGTTCGTCCAGTATCTGCGCATCCTCCGCACTGCCTCGGTCATTTTGAATGTACATCGCTGACTGGCGGTAGCGGCAGTGAACATAGAGAAGTCGAAAATAAATGTGTATGGAGGCTAACCTCCACAGTTTTCTCTTGAAATTCTCAAGTGCGTCCCTGTCATCCTCTGCGATAAACCGGCTCCAGTTATCAGTGATGCTTTGCAGTATCGGCGTCACTTCCGCACAGTCCAGTTCCTGAAAGGCAAGCAGGCTTTCCAGAAAGGGGAATTCCTTCTGGACGTCCGGAACGCCTTGCATACCAAGGGAATCATACTGGAAAATCTCTCTGCCCTCAGAGAAGAACATTTTGGCATACCACATGACAGACCACCTCGAAATAGACAATCATAATATAGAAATAAGGACAGTCTTGACAAGGAGTGAAAAGTATGTTACCATACAAACACGGAAAGACTGTCAAAAGTAATTTACAGTTAGTCTAACACGGAGACTGCGGATTGTCAATGAAAAAGACGGTCACAAATCCGAAAAAGCACCTCGACAACTGAATACCCATCACCGGAGATGATACACGCCGGAGAAGTAACGCCAGGACGCCGCGGCAAAGCGGTCGAGCGTGCCAGGGCAGTTGAAAACGCCGTGCAGGTCAAACAAGGCCGCAGGGCAGGAACGGGTACGGTGCGTGGCAGAAGATCGTTAAGAAAGGGGGAATCGGTATCTATCGTTCCTACAAAAAGGAAAACCGCTGAACTGTTGCAGCAGTCCAGCGGCGCGCCGCGTTTCGGAAAACGCAGACTCCATCTGCAAACAGTCTAACAGAGGGACCTCCGAAACGCAAGTAATTTTTCTCTGAATTCTATTGGAGGTAACGATTTTGAAAATATCAACCTATCACAGCTACGATGAATTGCCACTGTTCCTCAACGCGGAACTGGTGGCAAAGGTGCTGGGCGTGTCCATCTCCAGTGCCTACGAGTTGATGCACGAAGAAGTATTTCCGTCTGTGCGCATCGGCAGTCGGTTCGTGGTGCCCAAGGATAAATTCCAACAGTGGGTAGAGCGGCAGACTGGAGGTGCCAGATGAGAACCTGGACAAAGCGCGACCCGGTCAAGAACTATTTTCCTCTGCCCAATGAGATCTATCAGTTGGGTCTGTCTCACAGTGCGATCGCTGTCTACGGTTACCTGCTCCGCATCGAAGACCGCAGAACCTATCAGTGCCATCCCAGCTACGCCACCATCGGCAAGGCGGTGGGCATGAGCCGCAACACCGTGCGGAAGTATGTGCAGGAGTTGGAGGAACGCGGGCTCATCCGTACAGAGCGCACCAGCATCATCACGCAGGACGGGCGCAAGCAAAACGGAAGTCTGCTCTACACGATCCTGCCGATCCAGTTTTCCATCGACCAGTTTTATCAGCGGCAGATGGATGCTGTGGACAGAGCAACGGAACGGCAGCGAGTGGCAAGACGCATGGAGCGGACCGGTGTGTGAAACCGGCGAGTATCTTTCTCTGCGTGCTGTTATCATGGGCAACCAAAACCGTGAAGCCCATCAATGCGGTGAGAGAAACAGCAACGGGATCACGCAGCCCAGCGGGGCCGCGACGCCTCGGGACAGCGACGCGCATGAACGCATCGCTGTCCCGCAGGCTCTCTGCGTTCTTTGGGAGTACATCCGACCAAGGCCCAAAAGCGGCAAAGTTTGCCGTTCTGACACCCGGCCACGCAGGGTTTCCGAACCGCGCAAAACGCTCCGAGGGTAGTGATACCACCCCCATCCAAAACGCCCCGTGTTTCGCCGTGTAAGCCGGTGTGTGCGCGGTTAGGAGATGGGGTGGCGTGTGTACCCGCTTTCACCTGTGAAAACGAACGTGAGCCGTTTGTGCGAGTGTGATTTGAAACCGCGATGGAGAGGACTTTCCCACGCCGTATGGGACGTAACTTCGGCAGATTGGGCGGTTATCGGAGGATTTTATTTATAGCAGGATAAAGGACTGGCGTCGGAACCGACGCTCTGCCCAATCACTTCTGCCCGCAGTGCGGGCAGTTGACGGGGGTTTCAACGCAGGCGGTTGTGGCGTCTATTCGGAAGATTTTTTTGTAATTGGCGTCTGACGTCCGTGAAAAGCCGATGAATACAGACTTTTCGACGGCGTCTTAGCGAGAAAGAAGGCATTTTATGAGTGATAACAAGGATCGCTTGACCTACCGGCCGGAGCCGGAGACCAAGCAAAAAATAGAGCGGTGGTATCAGGTAGATAACTGCCGCAGCAAAAACGAATTCATCGAAAAGGCGGTGAACTGCTACGCGGATATGCTGGCCGCAGGCGAAAGCACCACGCTGCCCCGTGCGGTGCAGTCTGCCATCGACAGTCGGCTGAAGCTCTTCGAGGATCGCATCGCGTCGCTGCTCTACAAGCAGGCGGTGGAGATGGACATGGCGATGTCCATTCTCCTGCAAAGCCTCAACGTGAGCGAGGAAGTGCTGCGGCAGGAACGGGCCAAAAGCATCGCCGCCGTCAAGCGCACCAACGGTCAACTGCGGATGGAGCAGAAGCTCCGTGAGCTGGAGAGCGAAGCATGGCAAGGCTGATCGTCAAGAGTCCGTACATCAAGTGCGGCGCTGGGCAAAGCGCTGGCGGGTACCTCAAGTACATCGCAACGCGGGAGCGGGTGGAGATCATTCCGGATGACCGTCCGCCCACCAACAAGCAGGAGCAGCTCCTCGCAAAACTGGTGGAGGATTTTCCTGACGCAAAAGAGCTGATGGAGTACGAGGACTACCTCTCACACCCGACAAAAGCGACGGCGTCCGCGCTCATCACGCTGACGCTGGAATCGAATTGGGACAGGCTCTCCTCGATGGATGGCTACGCCAAATACATCGCCCTGCGGCCGAGAGCGGAGCGGCTGGGGGAACACGGTCTCTTCGGTGACGATGATGCAGTTGACCTCGCCGCTGTCGCGGATGAACTGGATCACTACACCGGCAACGTGTGGACGCACATCATCTCCCTTCACCGGGAGGATGCGGAGCGGTTGGGGTATGACCACGCGGAGGCGTGGCGCACATTACTGCGTACCCACCGCAATGATATTGCAGCGGCGATGAAGATCCCGCCGGAGGACTTTCGCTGGTACGCGGCATTCCACGATGAGGGCAATCATCCTCACGTCCACATGATGGCGTGGTCGGCAAAGCCGAATCAGGCGTACCTGTCCAAAGACGGTATCCGCCAAATCAAGTCCACGCTCACCAATCAGATCTTCCGCCAGGAACTGCTCCATGTCTACGAACAGAAAAGCAAATCGCGAGACGAACTGGTGGCGGAAGCACGAAAAGCCATGCTGGAATTGGCGAAGGCCATGCGGGAAATGACCTGCATCCACCCGGAGGCGGAGCAGATGATCTGGGATCTGTCGCGGCAGCTCGGTCAGGTCGGCGGCAAGAAAACCTACGGCTATCTGCCGAAACCAATGAAAAAGCTGGTGGATGAGATCATCGACCAGATGGCGCGGCTGCCTACCGTGGAAACGTGCTACCAAACGTGGTGGGAGCTGCAATGTCAGGTGGAGGACTACTACTCCGAGGGGAAAAAACGGCTGCGTCCGCCGCTGTCTCAGCAAAAGGAATTTCGCCAGATCAAGAACGCGGTCATTCGTGAGGCGGAGCATCTTCGTATGAACAGGTTTTCCTTCGAGGATGAGGAAATGCAGGATGACGGCGAACAGATCAGCACCTACGCCATGAGCTATGCGTGTCAGGATCTGCAAAGCGTGGCCAACGATGAGAGCTTTCCCTTGGTGGAACGGGATGAAGCGGCGGAGCAGTTGGAGCAGCTTGCGGATGCAGGCGATGCTCATGCCCAGTACATCATCGGCACGGCGTACCGTGACGGCGGACTGCTGATACCGGACACAGCCAAAGCACAAAAGCTGTTGGAACGCGCGGCAAAACAGGAAATCGATGCGGCGCAGTACGCTCTCGGCAAGCTGTATCTCTCTGATGATGCAGACGTGCACGATACTGCCAAGGGCATCTATTGGCTAAAACGCTCGGCGGACAACGGCAACGATTTCGCCGCCTACCGGTTGGGCAAGGAATATCTCAGCGGCAAAAATGTATCAAAAGACACTTCGACTGCGGCGGAATACCTGCGGCAGGCCGCGGATAACGGCAGCGCCTACGCCCAATATCTGTTGGGAAAGCTGACCCTCATGGGCGAGGGTATCCCCAAAGACATGGACGCTGCCTACGAATGGTTCGCGGCGGCGCGGGATAACGGCCATGCCTACGCGGAATTTTTCTTGAAACGCATGGAGCGCGGCGAACAGGAGCCGCCCTCTGTCCTGTTGTCAGCCACCCGGCTGCTCTACCACATGGGCAATATCTTCCGGGACAACGCCCCGGCTCCCGCTGCCAACGGTGTTCAAATCGACCGCAAGCGGCTGGCGCAGATGCGGCAAAAGCGCGTCGCCCTCGGCCACAAGCCGGACGATCATGAGTTGGAACAGCAACAGGGATTTTCAATGAAATTCCATATGTAAAGCGGGTCGAGGTGTTCAGTTTTTGCGCCGCAATAGTCAAAGAAACATTTCAGAAAACAGTAGCTTTGTGAGCGGAGTTGTGGTATGTGTTGTGGTTGCCAAAAAGGAGGTGCCGCAATGTATGACTACATGAAAGCCCTGCAAAAGCGTTTCGACCGCCAAGAGTATCCAGAGTTGGCCGAGCAGATCGAATACGCCCATGAGGATCTGCGGCGGGACATGGATGCCGCGGGGCGCAGAAAGCTGCTGCGGCTGTTGGACGTACAGAACGCATTGTTGACTGAATCCAAGCTGATGAGCTTCACGGCGGGCTTCAAGCTGGCGTGGGGCATGGCGAAAGAGCTGGAGGCAGATGGGCTCTACTCCTTCGAACGGGAGGAAGAAGAACACATCTGCCATCCGGCGGAACAGGAGGACTAAATGGCGAAACGAAGACCGTCCGGTGACGGCATGGTGCGTAAGCGGGAGGACGGCCGCTGGGAAGGCCGCATCGTGGTGGGCCACAAGAAAAACGGTACGCCCATCTTCCAGCACGCCTATGCGCATACGCAAAAGGAGCTGACGGAAAAGCTCCATCAAAATATCGAACGCTATCAGGACGTGGAACTGACCGAGGACAGCCGGATGACTTTGGGCGAGTGGCTGGACCGTTGGCTGACGGACTATAAGGAGAATACCGTCCGCCCCAGCACTCTTGCGGGGTATCGAAGCTGCATCGAAAACTACATCAAGCCGCAGCTCGGCGGCAAACAGGTGTCTCTGGTGACATCGCAGGATGTGCAGAAACTCTATCGGAGGCTGAAAGAGAACGGGCGGGTCAGGGAGCATCCGAGGTTTGGTTCCGCCCTGTCGGATACCACCATCAACCGCCTCCACGCCATCTTCCACCAGGCAATGGAGGACGCCCTCCACGCGCATATCATCGCAAAAAATCCCACCGCGGGCGCAACGGTGCCAAAGGCAAGCCACGCGCCGAAACGTGTTCTGACCGACAAAGAACTGGACACCTTTCTGGACGCCGTGCGGGAAGACAGGATATGGGGTGACTTCTTCTACGTGGAACTGACCACGGGCCTGCGGCGGGGCGAAATCTGCGGGCTCATGTGGCAGGACTTTGACGCGCGGAACGGCGTTCTGCAAGTGCGCCGCACCCTTCATAACCGAAAGCTGGGGGTCGATATGCTGGGCAAGACCAAGACCCGCAGCGGTGAACGCACCATCGTCCTGCCCCGCAGCACGGCGGAAATTCTGCGCCGCCGAAAAGAGAATGCAATCACGCAATGGATCTTCCCAGACCCTGTCCGACCGGAACTGCCGCTGTCTCCGAACTGCGCCTACACGCACATGAAAGCGATCTTACACAAGGCGGGGCTGCCGGACATTCGCTTCCACGATCTGCGGCACACCTTCGCCACCCACGCCATCGCCAGCGGCGTGGATGCCAAAACCCTGTCTGGAATTCTGGGGCATACCAACGCCAGCTTCACGCTGGACACCTACACCCACGTCACACCGGATATGCAAAAAGCCGCCAGCGGTATCGTTGGCGGCTTCATGGAGGATTTGATGGGAGCTGTGCAACTATATAATCGCAGAGGTTGACGCAGAATGGCGCTTTCAGTGCGAGGCGGGGGAAAGAGGCGGGCTTGCCGCCCGGCGACCGACGACAACGCGGCAATGGAAGTGTCAGGCAAGTCAAGAATGCGAGAATATGGTTGCACGGCTCCCAATGGAAAGGGGCTGAGACCTTGGCAAAGAAACGGAAAAGCGGAACCGGCACCGTAAGACAGCGCGGCGACGGCCGGTGGGAGGGCCGCGTTGTCATCGGCTATGATGACAGCGGCCTTCCCAAAACGAAGAATGTTCTCGCCAAAACAAAGCGGGAATGTCAGGAGAAGCTGCGGCAGCTCACCGAAAGCATGGTGGGGCGAAATGACCGAAAAGTTAAGTCGGATATGCTGTTCGGGGACTGGCTGTGCTACTGGTACGAAAACCACAGCAAGCCGACGCTCCGCGCCTCCACACAGAACAACTACGAAAACGTCATTTACAACCATGTCCTGCCGGAGATCGGGAAAATCCCGCTGAACAAATTGTCGCAGAATGATTTGCAGCAGTTCTACGGGCGGCTGAAAAAGAATGGCCGCAAGCGTCTGACGGAGCAATACGGCGCGGGACTTTCCGACCGCATGGTGCGGATGTGCCACGCGGTCTGCCGCTCCGCCTTGGAACGGGCCGTGCGGGATGACCTGCTCCGGACAAACCCCGCCATCGGCTGCAAGCTGCCGCCGAAAAAGGCAAAGGAGATGCAGGTGCTGGATCGGGAAGAATTGCAGAAATTTCTCATTCAGGCGCAGGCGGACGGGTACTACGAACTGTTCCTGCTGGATCTCTGCACCGGATTGCGCCGGGGCGAATTGATAGCGCTTCAATGGGAGGATCTGAACTTTGAAACCGGCGTGCTGACCGTCAACAAACAGGCGTACACGGTAAACGGCGAATTGCAGATCATCCCGCCAAAAACCAAGGCGTCCATGCGAAAACTGGTGCTGCCGCCTGCGGTGCTGGCCGTGCTGCGGGAATACCGCAAAAAAGTAGACTCCCGTTGGATGTTTCCGTCCCCGGTGAAGGCGGATCGACCGATCACGCCCGGCGTGGCGCGAAGGCGGCTTCAGACGATACTGGAGCGGGCAGACTGCAAGCGTGTCAGATTTCATGATCTGCGGCACACCTTCGCGACGCTGGCGCTGGAAAATGGTATGGACGTAAAGACCCTCTCCACCATGCTGGGCCATGTGTCGGCGGTGACAACGCTGGACATCTACACCCACATCACCGGCGATATGCAGCGCGCAGCCGCCGCCAGCATCGACCGGAGCATCGGCAAGATGGAGCCGCAGGAAGAAGCGGAGCCGGAACGGAAAGACATCGTAGACTTCCAGCCCTATGTGGGGAAGAAAAGGAAACCGGGCACCGGCTGCGTCAGCGAACTCAATGACCACCTGTTTGAGGGACGCTATTCTCCCATATGGCCGGACGGGACACAGCATTCCCGCAACGTCTACGCCCACACCCGCGAGGAGTGCGAGGAAAAGCTCAAGGCGCTGATCGCGGAGATGAACGAGGAACGCAAAAATCTCAAGGAGCAGCTTGCGGGCATCGCCCCGCCGGAAAAGCTGACCAAGAAACAGCGCAAGCTGTGGGACTATATGCGCCTCCACCCGGAGGTCACGGAGTTCTCGACCATCGCCAAACGAACCGGACTGGCAAGAAATACCGTGAAGAAGCACTATGGGATGGTAGCGGCAATGCTGGGGAGAAAATGAGAGCCATATTTGCGGTTATACACATGATAAAGAGATATAACTCATATTCACTGCCAATTCCGTTTTAAGATCTCACTTTTGAGGTACAGCGTACTCTTTTCCGACGCTTTGATCGGATGGAGCTTTCCACGTTTTGTTAGGTCAATGATGTTCTGCCGGGAGCAGCCCAAGATCTCCGCCGCTTCCGCTGCGTTGATGACTCTGTGGGCGGCAAAGTTCCGGAAGTCCTCCATCGTCAACGGAACATTTTTGCCAATCCTGTAAAGCATCGTATCTGAAACAGTCATGTTCACATCCCAAGCAACACCGTATCCGCCCGTCTGCATCTGCACATGCTGAAAATAGTCCGGCTTCTTGAGAAGGATCTGAAATGCCTTCGTCTTTTCAAAGTGCTTCTGCAAATCGCACTTCTTCACCGCGCCATCCCGGAAAAATACCAGCAAACAATGATCCTCCAGCGGCAGCACATCTTCAATTCTCTTGGAAAAGCGCTTCGTAATCTCTTCTGGCAGTTCTTCTTCGTCAATGGGAACGAGATAGTAATCATCCTGTGCGCATCGCCCCATTGCCAGCATTAGTAGCTCGTACTCATCGTATTCTTTCAGATGATTGTCGCGCAAAATCTCGCCTATGTTCTGGCGGTCGGTCGGAACGATCCGCTGCTGAACCCAGATTTTGCTCCAATAGGAATTGACTGTGGTTTCTCCGCGCTTCACAAAGGAGTCCAGCAGCAGCGGTGTCTCCCATGCGTCCGCGTTCTCCGGCAGCTCAATGTAGAACCGCTTTTCCTGCTCGTAGTACAGGAGGTACGCCAGATCTTTCTGCTCCTGCGCTGATTCATCTCGAATGGCAAAAATCTTCATACGCGCACCACCTTTTCCAAATCATTTCCCATATCTTGTCCTGAAGTGTCTGCGAGAGCACGCCGTCAAGCCCCTCCATCAGTATCTGCCTGTCGCTCTCGAGCAGCGGCGTCAGCTTTGGCATTTTATCCTTCGGAATGATACGCAGGTTATCCCATGTGGACTTTGAGCCGATAAAGTTGTTGCAGGGCTTGTCGGCCATCACATCGAACGCAGCCGCCGCAGCATCATCCGGGCAGCTGCAAAGCAGAGAGAGGCCGTGGTCAAACAGGGGAGCCAGACGAATCGTCTTCTTTCGGCTGTTGCGCAGCACCTCAATATTGGCACCGTGGCGATCCCGGTTCAGGATCAGATAGTCTACGACCAGCATCTGATAAACATAGTCTTCCCATCCCATACGGATGCAGAAATCCAAAGCGGACTCATCCGGTAGCGCTTCCAACTCTTTGTAGGCATCCAAAGCGGTCTTGGACTCGCTCTTTGCCTTGAAATCCTCCGAAGCGCAGAGATAAACCTCGTGGGTCCTGCCATCCACCGAAACATCCGCATGGATCAACTGATAGGAGAGATGAGGAATCCCCAGCATCGTCAGCAGCCGGTCAACGATCAACTCATTCACGCACTCATGCCCAATGACTCCACGCGCCTTATCAAAGTTCGAGAGCTTGTAATAGGTCTTCCTTCCGCCGAGTTCGGAGTATGCTTTCAGAAAAGAACCGGCGGTTCCGGAAGAATTGCGATAGACCGACCAAGAAAGATAGGTCAGATCCTGTTTTTCTTTCGTCATTTGCATAAGCGCTTCACCTCACCGTCATTGTATAATACCACTTGTCATACGTCAAGATATTTTTCTCAGGAGCTTGCCGTATGACAAGTTGCTATGTTTTTTGATTCTGCACAAGCCGCAACTTGTTTATAGCATATCAGATAAACAAGTTTACGTTCAATATTCCACGGTGCAGAGAAATACAGCCTCCGGTTGGTTTCAACCGGAGGCTGTATGAGTTCTTGTTGTATCGTATAGTGCAAGGGCACACGGTCAAGCCGTGCGTTCGACATTAAAAAAGGAATCTTCCTGACTGAGATAGTCGAGGAAATTCTCATTTGCTGTTAATGCGCTGGGGAGGTAATGATGGGGGGCAAATATTGTAAAAAGTTGCAAAAGCAGGTTGTTTTTAATAAAACAACCTGCTTTTTCTGGTCCGAGATGGGAGACTCGAACTCCCGACATCTTGCTCCCAAAGCAAGCGCGCTACCAACTGCGCTAATCCCGGATTTTTGGTAATTCAGTTTTGCTCCAGATGTGGTCAAACATGTGGTCAGGCAGTTTTTTTGACCACCTCGGCTTGCGTGGAAAGTGCCTGTATCGCAGGCGTATCAAGGGATTGCGAGGATAGCGTTTTTCGACTTGAAGGGGGAGCGACCCGCTCCCAAACCAGGCGCGATACCAACTTCGCTATACCCGGATATTCACTTTTCTGTCATGATACCACGGCGAGCGGTAAAAATAAAGTTTTTTCTGTCTGTGGTCATTCCTGTGGTCAAAGCCGCTTTTATGCCGTTTTCAACGACTGGGGGAAATCCCACAAATGCAGGTGTCACAAGGCTTTCCGGCGTTTCGCCTTGCTCCGTCCCGGATACCGCCACGGCACACCCAAAGAGTTGAAGAAAAGTTTTTTGTATAATTTCGGTTTATTTTCTGACGTTTCTGCTCTGGTTTATTTGCTTTCCGTCACTCTTTAGAGGTGCTGTTTCCATGTGTTCCACACCACACTGTGGCTAAAACTGTGGTCAAAACACCCCCCATGCCTTTTACAAGTACCGCATGGAAACGATAAAGGGCAGGGATGTTTGCGTTTTCAGATGTCCACATTGGCGCCTCATATTCAGAGCACTCGGCTCCATTTTGCCTCAACCCACGAATCAGAATTTGCGGAACATAAAACAAAAACGATCGGAACTGCCTCAAGTATGAAAAAGACGTCCCACATAGCTGGTCATGGGGAAACAGGCATGGTATAATGACGGTGAAAATCCACATACCCAGAGGTGAGCTCATGTACCGCATCGCCGTTTGCGAAGATGACCCGCGCACCGCGGAGCAAAATAAAACAGCCGCCTGTCATGTGCTGGAGGGAAAAGGACGTTCCCAGGGACGGGACTATGACGTGGAGGTATTCCACACCGCCGCGCCGCTGATGAAGCGGCTGACCGCGGACCCGGACGCCTATCAGCTCCTGCTGCTGGACATTCAGCTGGACGGGGATAATGGTGTGGAGCTGGCCCGCTTCCTGCGGGAACATAAGGTCAGCGCCTCCATCATCTACATCACAGACCACCCCGGTTTCGCGCTGGACAGCTTCCCCACCTACCCGCTGGAATACCTGCTCAAGCCGGTGGACGAGGGGCGGCTGGCTGCTGCCCTGGACTGGGACTGGCAGCGGCGGCAGGACCGGAAAAAGCGCCCGGTGCTGCGTGTGGGCGGTCGGACCGTCCCCCTGGACGAGATCGCCTATCTGGAGACCGCCGGGCGAAAGACCGCGGTCCATACCAGAGAGGAGCGGATCGAATACACCGTTCCTCTCTCCAAATTAAAAGAGGAATTCCAGAAGCAGGGCTTTTGCCTGAGCCATTTCAGCTATCTGGTCAATCTGGCCCATGTGGCGCGGGTAGAGCGGGACGCCCTTACCCTGGACACAGGGGAAGCCATCCCCGTCAGCCGCCGGTATTACCAAGACTTCATGGCCCGCTATGTGGAATCCCTGAAATAGAAACTCCGCTGCTTCCTGTTGGAAACAGCGGAGTTTTTCTATGCTTCCGTTTTGGGGAGCAGCAGAGCGGTGCTGGCGGAAAAGGAGTCTTCGATGGCTTTCAGGACCAACTCACTGTGATACTTCCGGGCGGTGGCCCGTGCGGACTTGAGTCCCATACCGTGGAGTGTGCCGGGCTTGGTTGAGTTATATAGCCCCTCTTCCGGGTCGAAGTTCACCGGGGCGAACCGGGCGTTTTCTACTCCCACATACAGGTATTCACCCCGGAGGTGCATGGTCACCCGGAGCCACTTCTCCGCCCCCTCGGGGGCTTTTTCGTTGGCTTCCAGCGCGTTTTCCAGCAGGTTCATCAGCAGGGGGCAAAGGTCGCTGTTGGGTATGTGGAGTTCAGGCGGCAGCTCCACCCGTACCTCGGCGCGGACGCCTGTCTCCGCGCCCCGGGCCAGCATGGCTGTCAGAACGGTGTCCACCGCCGGGTGGACGGTGTAGCCATTGCTTCGGTTCAGCTCGGGCCGCTGGGACAGGGACTCCAGATACTTCTGGATCTCCCCCATATCTCCCTCCCGGCACAGGCCCTGGAGGGCGGTGACATGATGCCGCAGGTCGTGGCGAAGAGTCTGGATCTCCTCATTGTGCTTCCGAAGATTTTCATAGTTTTCCCGAATCAGTTCCCCACGTTGAAGGAGAAGCCGCTCCTCGGTGCGGCGCTGGGATTCCCGCCGGAACAGGTCAATGAAGGCGGCCAGGATGCCGGCAGCCATGGTCAGTGCGGACCACGACCACAGCAGGAAGCGGGGCAGGCCATTTTGGAAGCCGGTCCGGAGATGAATCATCAGCTCACGCCCCCATGTGGGATCGGCCGCAGCATGGACACCGCATACAGCCAGCCCCATTCCCAGGACCGCCAGGAGCAACGGGGAGAACAGCCAGTAGAAGCCGTTCCCCCGCTTTCTCCAAACCAGGGAGAGGACCGCAGCGGCCAGCAGGCCCAGAAGCCCCAGATACTCCGATACCACTGTCAGCAGAGAAGTGGCAGAGGCCCGGCCCAGCAGTGCGGTCAGACCGTGGAGAGCCGCTGTCCCCCACAGAATCCAGCGCAGCCGCCCGTTGCCCCGGCTCCCCAGAAAGAGCAGCAGAGAGGTCAGGCACAGGGCGCGGCTCAGAGCGTTCAGATCCACTTCCGGGTATGGGAGATAGTGACCGAAAAAGCTGGCGGCCCCCAGAGGGACCAGCATGAGGAAAAAGGCGGCCAAAGAGAATATGAAAAGGCCAATGTCCCAACGACCCCGGAAGCTCTGCCACAAAAACGCAGTGGAGAGCAGAAGCCCCAGCACAAAGCAGAGGGCCGCAGGGATGGCAGTCCGGAAGCTCTCTGCCACGATGCCGCTCTCATAGGCATATCCGCAGCTCAGCGTCACCGTGCAGGGGTAAACGGTAGGCTCCATCTCCGGGATCTGCTTTTCCCCCAGGCCGGTGGACTGGGCAATGGTCAGGGTTTTACCCAGATAGTCCGGGGGCAGGGTGATCTCCACCGGCTCCAGCCGGTCCCAGCCCAGCATGGGCAGCGTCAGCTCTCCCACCCCGCCGGATTGCTCCGGACAGTCCGTGTAGAGGCGCTCCCCATCCAGGAACACCGCCACGCTGCGGTTGACCGTGTCCAGATATAAAACGGGGCTTTCCACCTCCTCGGTCAAAATCCGGGAAAAGTAAAAGGTCTGCCCCGGCGCGGAAAGACCCGTGTAGCCGATGTCCCCATCGGGCAGCAGGTCTGTTCGCTGTTGCCCCTCCTGGATATAGACCTCCCACTGGACGGTTTCTACGGACAGGTCAAAGGTCTGTTCCGTCATGGGCTGGGTAAAGAACAGCAGCGCCGCAGCGAAAAATCCGCACAGGAGCAGAACCATAAACGCCGCCGCGCCCCGTATGATCCAACGTCTCATTCAGCCCGCCCTCCCATCTAACGTGTTTCCTATTCTAAGAGTAACGGGGAATCTTCCTTCCGTCAAGGGTACGGGCTTACCAAGTTTGCAGGAAAATTGACCATGTTTGCAATCCCTATTGAAACAGCAAAATGTTTCGGTATAGTGATAGGCGTAAGGAACTGTGCACCGGACTAAAGGACTGGCGTACAGAGAAGAATTGCAAGGGGGTCACCCCCTTGCACGGGATGAGGACCATCCCGTGCAAAGATCCTCCTGCAAAGCGAAGGGAGAGTTTCTATGAGAAAGAACTGGAAACGATGGATCGCGGGGCTGCTCACTGCCGTGATGCTGGTCACCATGCTGCCCACGGTGGCCTATGCCGCAGTTGGCGACCTGCTGGACATGAGCGGTGTGCAGCGCACCGCCCTGCTGGCTGCGCTGGAGGAGGTCTACGGCGACGACGCCGAGGCGTATCTGGCCATTTTGAAGCAGTATGGCCTGATCGACGAGGACGGCAACATCGTCACCGACGAGAAGATCATCATGGACGGGCAGGCATACACCCTGGATGAGATCGAGGCTATCCTGGACGACCCGGCCACCGACCTTACCAAAGTGGTGGAGGTGGACGGCGACTATCTCACCCTGGCCGACCTCAAGACCGTCGTGGAGATCGAGCGGTATCTGGCCTATCTCAAGGCCACCTACTTCACCGAGCAGGACCTGACCGACGAGCAGATCGACAACTTCTACGACTTGGCGGAGGCCTGGGCCAACGGGGATATGGTGATGCTGGCCGCCGATGCCCTGGAGGGCGTGGGCCCCGCCGGGGTGGACCACGACGTGCGGCTGACCGTCACTGGGGCGGCCACCGCCGAAGAAAACGGCGAGTATACCGTCACCGTGGAGGCCTCCCGGTCCGCCGCAGATCAGGAGATCACCTTCTCCTGGCGGACAGTGGACGGCAGCGTGACCGCCGACATTGACGGCGAGGAGACCGTTACCATGTACCCCGGCGAGAGCAAGACCCTGACCGTCCATGTGGGCGAGACCCCAGAGCGCGTCCAGGGCACGGGAACCTTCCTGGTGCAGCTCTATGACCTGAAAAACGCCCTTCTCTCTGACGGCTCCACCCGCTGGGAGCAGACCGTGACGGTAGATAGCGACGACTATTTCAAATACTATTCCCGTGTCTCGAAAACGCTCAGCTATGAGAGACGAGAGCATGGTGTTGAGACTGATTGGGTCGTCGCAGGCGGAGATGAGGAAATGCGGGACCGGATCCGGGATGGCGGCAACCCCATGTTTCTTGCGGATAAAGAAACGCTTTCTCTTGAAGGGATGTCCTCCGGAAACTATTTACGCATATTTGAAAGCGGCGGCGGTAGTTTGATTGCCGGCAATTTTCAGTACACAGTTGGTGCTTTAGGGTGGTTTTTTGACCCCGGTTCCTCGCGCCCGATCGCCGAGGAGCGGCCATTCTCCTATGAATTAAAGATCGATGATGAAGTGCTCCAGGCGGATGACAACTTTACTGATTGGGTCGTAGAAGAGACTTACTTGCTTCCTTCTATCGGGTTAGAGGCTTTCCCCACACAAAGCGAAAATCTGGATTATGAGGAGGGTGATGAGATCCCCGAGCACACGATGGAAATGAATATGTCCGGATATTACCGCCGGTATCAGACCAGCAGTGGCAGCGAAACCTCATTCGCTTTTGATCCATACCTCGAATATCGCGCATCCTACTACATGCAGGAGACCACCAAGGAGACCACCGTCTCTTTCTCCGCCCCGGCGGGCACCTACTACGCCGGACAGCAGGTGCCCATCGTGGCTACCTTCGATTACCCCGTGAAGATCACCGAGGACATGACCATCACGGTGAACGACGATCAAACACTGACCCCAGAGGAGGTGGAAACCACCGGCGAGAGCTGCACCTTCCTCTATCCCGTGACCGAGACCAGCGGCGGGGCCATCTCCGTCACTGCCGCCAACTTCGTGGGGGATGAACCCACCTGCCAGCTGGAGGGCGCCAACAAGCTGGAGTTGACCATCTCCCGGGGGACCGACGACCTGACCGGCGTGACACTGGAATCTCTGGACCGGGAACTGGCCTTTGGGGCGCCCACGCTGGCGGTGCGCCAGGAGCAGCAGGGGCAGAAGCCCGTGCTGACCATCACCCTGCCCCTGACTGGAAAGCCCTATGACAACTGGGTGTTGAATGAGGTGACGGACCTGACCACCGGCATCCTGCCCGCCCTCAAGGCAGTGCTCAGCCAGACGGGGGACACCCAGTATGACTTCCGGGTGAACGACCCCCAAAACCCCACGGCGCTGGTGGCGGAGATCACCCTGCCCTATAATACCTCTGTGGAGGAGTTCACCGGTCAGGTGGACTTCCTGCTGGACGGCTATGTGATGATCGGCTGGGGTCGGGAGTACACCCTGGACGGCTCCAAGCCGGTGGGTGCCTTTGACGGCGGCATCAAGCTTACCCGCACGAACAGCAAGACTGGAGAGCGCGAGGAACAGACAAGCGGCACAGTCTATTTTGACTTGGCGGAAATGGCGGATTGGGAGATGACGCTGTCCTTCACCCTGAAGGAAGGCGACTTCACCTGGGGCGACGTCACTAAGGTCACCGCGTACCCGGAGGACAACAAGCCGGAGGGGATCGACAATCAATTTCACTTTGCATGGGAATACTCCGGCCCCGTCACGGTAGTACTCAACGAGGACGGCAGCACCAGCTTTATGCTCACCGGGGAAACAGGATATGCCAATGCCAGACTGGTGGCCCTCAACGGCGATATGGAGGATGCGCTGCTTGGAAGCGTCACCCTCCATTGTGAAAACTGGGGAGGCGGGACAGGGAACGCTTTTCTCCAGATTCCCGAAAGCGGCAGAAACATCTCCGTCCGTGAGGGGAATGACGCCCGGATCTACTGGAGCAGCAACATTTGCGCCCTGAACCAGAACGCTGGGGAGGACGGAGCCTTTGTTCCCACCACCTTCACAGTGCAGCTGGGTACGCTCAATTTAGAGGATGCAGATCCAACGGTAGCGGTTGTCAAGGAGTGGACGGTGACGACCGATGAGAAGAACCCCATCCTCTCCGCCTTTACCATTCCGTGGGATGAAGGGCTGGATACATTCTACAATGAGGAAAGAACGGGGCTGATCGTTGCCTGTATCTCTGCGGAATATCAGGAAAAGCGGCTCGGCACCTATATCAACGAGAATGGTGTACCGGAGATGGGGGAGGGCGAGGAGCCTGCCATTGCCTACATCACGCTGCTCTCACCGCCCGCGTCCGTCAAACTGGACCAGCCCGCAGGCGGCCTGTACCAGACCGATGGCGGCGGGAACGGCAAGGACATCACTCTCAGCTGGACGGCAGACAACCTGGATGTAAAGAACGGCGGCGGACAGTTTGAACTGTACATCGCCGGTGGCGAAAAGACCATCTCGGAAACCGACCTGACGGGCGGGGTGACGCAGGATGGAAATACCTATTCCTACACCCTGAATGTCCCTGCTGTGACGCCGGAGACCGGCGACCCCGCCAGCTACCGGGACGCCTATACCGTCACCGTTAAGGTCCAGAACGCCGCCGACGCCGCCTGGGCCTATGACAGCTATGTGCTCTATGTCTACTCGGAGGACATCCTGGAGATCCTGCTGGACCACGACGAGAACACCGGCGGCAGCTACACCATGTCCAACGTGGAAAAAATCAAGACCCTGTGGGGCGACGGCGGAGAGAACGGCTCCAACGCCATCGTGGCCCTCCAGCGGGACATCGCCCTGAGAAACGTCATCTCCATCAACTACGGCCAGTATGCCTGGGCGGAGCTGGCTGACCAGATCGCCTGGGCCTCCAACGACAGCTCGGTGGCCTCCGTCAACTACCGGCAGGGCACTCTGTATGAGAACATCGAGAACTTCTCCTACACCACCTACCGCCCCTCCACCGACTTCGTCCTCTCCGGCCTGAAGGACGGCGAAACCACCGTCACCGCCACCCACGGCAAGCTGCCGGAGATCTCGGACAGCCTGACGGTGGATGTGGAAACCTTGCGGGATCAGCTCTACCTGTTCCAGTGCTACCCCAAGACGGAGACCACCCTGACCTATCAGGTGTACACCAGCGCCGCCAAAACCGCCACCGAGGAATACACCCTGACCACCAACGACAAAGGCGAGGCTGCCATCTATGCGCCCCACGGCATCGCCGGGGACATCTACTGCAATTCCGTGGCGGATGATGGGGATGACGAGGACGTTATCTTCCTGGGCGTCATCCGCAGCCAGAGCCTGGTGTCCTCCGAGGCCGACTCCACCAAGCTGCAGCTCTACCCGGTGAACACCCTCCAGCTGCGCCGGGCGGCCCAGGCGGAAATTTATCTAAAAAACTCGGACGGCACGCCCTATGAGGGGCAGGTCACCTTCCGGGGCGGCGTGTACCGGGGCGGCGAGTACTGCACGGGCGACAGAAATTCTGCGGTGCAGTTTGGCCTGCAGGGTGAGAAGGATCCAAGCCAGTGGAAGCCCGGCAACACACCTCAAACGGTCAGCACCAATGACGAGGGCCGCCTGCTGGTGAACATGGATCTTGGAAAGTTCAAGACCGCTGACAACCAGAAGGAGGTCCAGGCGGGCGAGGCGCTCTACTACCTGTTCCAGCTGGAGTACGGCGACGGGACTGGTGCGGAATATTATCCAATCATGCTGCGGGTGGACGCCAACCTGAACCTGGACGATGTGGCGATCTCCGGCGACAGCATCGTGGCCTGGGAGAAGAATGAGAGCGGGCAGAAGCAGCCCTATATCGCCCAGCAGACCCTGAGCTACAGCCCCAAGAAATACGCCAGCGTGGCCGACATCCGCGGGAACACCGGCAACGTGGGCCCCAGTGATACCTTCCCCACCGCCTATGTCACCACCTCCATCATGTGGTGGGGCGACGAGCACGCCAAGGACCTGGGGCGGGCTAACACCGTGATGCTCCAGGACGCCACCGGCAAGACCCCGGAATGTCAGACCAGCGAGACAACCACATATCCCTTCACGGATCTGGCCTTCACCGAGAACCGGATGACCATGGACAAGGATAGCATGGAGGAGTGGGGCATGGCCGCGGGCGAGAGCCGCGGGATGCGGGCCGTCCTCAGCGAGGACGGGACCACCGCCAGCCGCACCATCAGCCTGCCCTTCCAGATGGTCAATATGATCGGCGTACCGGAGGCGGAGGCCTCCAATGCCCTGACCGGAGCCCTGGCCGACGTCAAGAGCGGAATGACCGTGGATGCCAGCGGAGACGTTGGTGATATGGGTGACGGCGATATCATGATCGAGGGCGGCATGGATCTGCTCAGTGACGATGCCGGCTACGACCCCGAGAAGGACAAGTTCGCCGTGCGCCTGTACGCCACCAGCGACCCCACCGTGTTCCGCGCCCTGTTCGGCGTGAACATGGGCGATCTGGAGCCCGGCGTCTATCCCGAGTATGACGACCCGGACAACATGACCTTCGTCCACGGGGACGCCTCCACCGGCAAGAACCAGGAGCTGGAAGCCCTTCCCGGCCCCATGGACGTCTACAGCATGGTCAAGGGCAAATACCTGAGCGCCGCCAAGGAGGAGGCCCAGCAGGCCGCCGCCGGAAAGGGCCTCATGGGGACCAGCATGGCGCTGGGCGGCTACATGGAGGCGAATATCTCCTACAACAGCAGCAGCGGCAAGTGGGAGTGCCAGCCCATCAGCGGCGGCTTTAACGTAGGCGCTGGCCTGAACTTCAACTGGAACTTCAACGCCGTCGTGGGCATCGTTCCCATCACCGCCAGCGTCAACCTGGGCGGCGCGCTGGAGGTCCGCATGGACATGCAGCAGGGTAACTATTACGAGGTGACCTCCGGCATGGACGGTCTGAAGAACGCCGGCGACCAGAGCGCCTTCAACACCGCCCTGGCCAGTGCCAGTTATACCGACGCCACCGGTAGCGATTATCTTACCAACCTGCGGATGTACTTCTATATCAGAGCCTTCGCGGGCGTGGGCTTCGACGTCTCAGTGGTGGCCTTTAAGATCGGTGTGTTCGGCCAGCTGAATTTGGATATGCAGTACAAATGGCTCAACCGCGGTTATCTGGAGGAAAGCTCGAATATCAGCGCCGTGGGGCCGGTCAGCAGCCGGACGGACGACGTTATACAGGGCTCCAACCTGTCTGTCAGCGGCTCCACCGGCATTGAGTTCGTATTCAAATTCCTGTTCATCAGCTATGAAAAGATCTTCTGCTCCATCGGCTTTGAGTCGGAGTCCGATGATCCGGGGTGGAGGACCATCGAGGAGATCTGGAAAGCCAATAAGACCATCAACGGCAAGCCCGTCACCCGTATGGCCATGCCCAACGGCCAGGTGATATACGCCGTGGACCTGGGGGCGCAACTGGAACGCCGGGACTATGTGGACACCGCCGAGCAGGAGTGGCTGGGCGGACGGCCCTCCATCGGGCTGTTCAGCCTGGACAAGGATCAGAACGCCACACTGGCGGAGACCCTCCAGATCGGGGCCTACTCCTACGCCAACCCGGTGCTGTCCGACGACGGTGAAGTCATGTTCTATCTCAGCGACCGGGAGGACAACGACCCGGAGAGTGCGTTGGACATCCGCAACACTCGTGTGGCCGTGTCCACTAAGAGCAATGGTCAATTCCAGCAGGGAGAGCGCTTCGACAGCAATGATGAAGTGTCCACCGGCTACGGCGACAGCAATGTGAAGGTGGCCGGCTCTGACGGCAGTTACGCCGCCGTGTGGGTCCGGCAGACAGAGGACATCACCGAAAATGTGGTCCCCGGAACTGCCCTGGACGATGGTCAGCAGATGCTCCAGATAAATTCCACCGAGATCATGGCCGCCACTTCCACGGGCGGCAGCGACTGGACGCTGGAGCAGCTCACCGACAACAGCACCCCCGACCTGGCCCCCGTGGTGGCCGCCAGCGGCAATCGCATCATTGTGGCATGGCGTGAGGTCAAATCCTCCGACGCCTCCAATCTGACCAACTTTGACCAGCAGGACGCCATCCGGTATGCCGTCTGCGAGAACGGCCAGTGGATACGGGATGAAGATGTGTTCGGGAATGAATACGTCGCCGCCCAGACCCTGTATGACGGCACCGGCTCCACGGCCTCTGTCAAGGGCCTGGAGATGGCCATGCTGGAGGACGGTACCGCCGCTGTGGTCTATACCCTGGATACCAATTCCACCACCGAGAACACCACCGACTGGGAGACCGTTGTGGCCATTATCCCCGCCGTGGACGGAACATACGGTGCGGATGATACCCAGAGCGAAGACCTGGTGCGCACCTTCCGCCTGACTTCTGACAACAATCTGGACGAAAATCCCCAGATCACTACTGCGGAGTTTGGGGACGGCGAGGAGCGGTTCGTGGTGGCCTGGCACACTGAGCGAGCCATCACCGACGACCCGAACGGCGAGACTGAGTCCGATATCCGGCTGTCCGTTATGGACACGGACGGCAAACTTTATGAGAATATGCCCGAGTCCCTGAGCGTGGCTGCCGGCGGTGCCGGCGACACAATCGGCTCCAACTTCCGCTTCGCAAAGAACACCCAGGACATCGGCGACCTCGCCATCCTGTGGGTGGACTCTGTCAGCGGCGAGACCGACGAGACCACTTACGACTCCCTTGCAGGTGCGGTATCTGCCAGCTCCACTAACGTGGGCCACGATGTGCTCAAGGCGGTCAAGTTCGTGGAGGACGGCGATTCCTACACCCTGTCCGGCACTGTGGAAGTTGCGGAGATGCAGGAGGGCACCCTCATCGACCACTTCGACGCTTATGTCAACGATACGAGCACGTACGAGATCAGGTCAGTCATCCTGGGTACTAATTACAGTGAGACTACAGAGCGTGAGGTGACTATTTCCGACGGTGAGAACGATGAGACTGCGACCATCACTGTGGCCAACCCCGTCAGCGGAATGTATACCGCCACGGAGAAGTTCACCAACCAGATCCAGGAGTCGGCGGTGATGCTGGCATATGAGGAGCTCTACACCAACAGCGACATCGACGTCCAGTTCACCATCCGCAACACCGGCATGGACGCCATTACCAAGCTGGAGATCATCTCGGAAAATGAGAGCGTCTATACCAGCGGCGACACTTCTCTGAACCTGATGCCCAACCGGGACGTCACCGTGACGGCCAAGTTCCCCACGGGGGAGGCCATTGAGAACGCGAATTACACCATCAAGGCAACCTTCAAGAATGGTGTGACCGTGGAACTGCCCGGCACTCTCTATCTGGACATCCCCGACGTGGGTATCTCCAAAGTGGAGACCGTCAAACAGGCCGACGGCGTACGCACCCTGCGCTATGCCCTGCACAACCGCCTGGCCGCCAGCCTTGCAGACGAGAAGGATAACTGGCAGGTCAAGGTGGGCTTCTACGCCGACCAGAGCTGCACCACGATTCTGAAGGGCACCGATGGGCAGGATCTGATCGATACCATCACGGAGACGGCAGATCTGTCCCTCATCGACGCCGGCGGTTACAGCGCGGAGGTCACGCTGCCTGTAGCAGAGTACATGAAGGAGGAAAGCGGCGCACAGGCGGAGATCCCCAGCACCGGTATCCCGGTCTATGTCAAGGCCTGGATCGAAGCCCCTGTGGAGGATCAGGCCATGCGGGCCCGAACCGGTTCCTACAACAGCGTCAGCGAGTATTTCACCGCCAACAACACCACCTCTCTGACTCTGAGAAGCCTGGCTGAGGAGCGGGATGAGCCGGTCACCGTCATCTACGACATGAGCGTTGCCAACGGCAAGACCATTGTGAATACAAAGGTGCAGTACAATTACCTCGGCGGCACCACCAGCGGCAACCTGATCGTCACGCTACTGGACGCCCAGGGCCAGCCCATCGCCAAGCAGCAGAGCTACACCAAGGCAGACGGTTTGCTGACGCTGGAAAAAGAGGGTGCCGCAACCCAGACCTTTGAGTTCGCGGGCATCACCGGTGCTGCCGGCGTCCGGGTGGAGTTCTCCGACCTGATTCTGACGGACAGTAGCGTGGAACTGGACCATATCTCCATCGGCGGCCACACCGCTGTCTTCGACTCGAGCACAAACACCTATACGGTCGATGCTGTCGGCCTGACCAACAGTATCCTGGAGATCGCGCCCAAGGACCCCCAGAACGCAACGATCAAGCTGGACGGTCAGGATTATGATGTGGATGCCTCGCATGCCACCCAGCTTGCCTCCGGTACTACCACATGGAACATTACAGTCTCCAACGGCGGCAACTCCGCAAGCTACACGCTGAAGCTGACCAACAATGCCGATTTTGTTTCTGTCACCGGAGTGAGCCTGAACAAGACCAGCCTGACCCTGACGGAGGGCAGCACGAGCCAGCTGACAGCAACTGTTGAGCCAAACAATGCCACGAACAGGAATGTTACTTGGTCTTCCAGCAATTCCAAGGTAGCTACGGTGGACGGAAACGGAAAAGTCACTGCCCACAAAGCGGGCACCGCGACCATCACCGTCACCACCGCAGACGGCGATAAAACCGCTGAGTGTAAGGTCACGGTCGAGGCCGGAGGTGCGCCGGCTGTCAAAGTCGACAGCGTGAGTCTGAACCAAACCAGCATGAACCTGACGGCAGGCAGCACGGGCCAGCTGAAAGCCACTATTAGCCCCAGCAACGCCACCAATCAGAACGTTACCTGGTCTTCCGGCAATACCTCCGTAGCCACAGTGGATGCCAGCGGCAATGTCAAAGCCATCCAGGCAGGCACCACGACCATCACCGTCACCACAGAGGATGGCAACAAGACCGCCACCTGTGCGGTCACAGTTACTGCAGCACCTATCAATCCTGACCACGGCGGATCTGGGAGCGGCAGCAGTGGTTTGCCCAGCTATGTAGTGGATACCGCTGCTGATATCGACCATGGCACGATCACAGTAAAGCCAAGTCGTGCGGAAAAGGGCGACACGGTCACCATCACCGCCAAGCCCGACAAGGGCTATCAGGTGGACAAGGTCACCGTCACCGACAAGAACGGCGACACGGTCAAGGTCACCGACAGGGGCGATGGCAAGTACACCTTCACCATGCCCAACAGCAAGGTGAGCGTGGATGTGACCTTTGTACCCGAAAAGCAGTGGACAAATCCCTTTGTGGATGTGGCGGAGGACGCCTGGTACTATGACGCGGTGCGGTATGTCAACGAGAACAGCCTCATGGCCGGCACCAGTGCCAGCACCTTCGAACCGGATCTGACCACCACCCGCGGCATGATCGTGACGATCCTCTACCGGCTGGAGGGCTCCCCCAATATCGAAAATGAGATCTGGGGCTATCCCTTCAAGGACGTGGATGTCAATGCTTACTACGCCACGGCGGTCTACTGGGCGAGGATGAACGGTATCGTGGCTGGATACAGCGACGAGCTGTTCGGCCCCAATGACACCATCACCCGTGAACAGATGGCGGCCATCCTGTACCGCTACGCCCAGTACAAGGGCTGCGACACCACAGCCAAGGCGGACCTGAGCAAGTTCGCAGACGCCGCACAGGTCGGCTCCTACGCGGTGGAGGCCATCCGCTGGGCCAACGCAGAGGGCCTGGTCTCCGGCACCAGCGATACCACTTTGACGCCCGGCGGCTCCGCCACCCGGGCGCAGGCGGCGGTGATCCTGACCCGGTTCTGCCAGAATATCGTAAAGTAACCCGCGCAGGAATTGCGCCGTATAAACAATGAAAAGGCAGGCAGGAGAGCGAGCTCTCCTGCCTGCCTTTTTTCTGAGGGTGATAGTTTGAAATCCCCTAAACTGTCCGCATGCCTTATCACCACTGATCCCTCTGAACCCCGCTTAGATCCGGCTGTGCATTTTACGATTCACAGGAATAGTGAATCGGCAAAATCACTCACTCAAGGTATGTTCTTCTGTGCAGAACTCTAAATTTTGTTTTCGAGCCTGCTCACTCCTCTGTTTTGTTGCCTGTATATTATGAGGGCGTATTATTTGTTCCTATTTTCATTTGTGAAGTGGCCTACTTATTGCCTGTATATAGTGAGAGGCTTTTTGCTTCTCACACTTAAGGAGGTGTTGGCCATGAAAGAATCAGGCTACAAAAGCTATGAGGACTTGCCGCTGTTCCTGAACGCGGCAACAGTGGCAAAGGTGCTGGGGGTGTCTCCCTCATCCGGCTACGAGCTGATGCTCGTCGTCGCAAAGTCCACTCCGCTCCACCCGGCATATATGCCGGGTATACGCTCTGCTCCCTTGCTCCTCCTCTCCCCATGAAAACGCATTGCGTTTTCATGGGGGCCTCTTATGGTTTCCCGGTGCTGAAGATCGGCAGCCGGATGGTGGTGCCGAAAGAACAGTTCATCTGCTGGGTGGAGGAGCATACGGGAGGCGGCACATGAAGTATGGGATCGGAAACTATTTCTCTCTTCCAAACGAGATCTTCCTGCTGGGTCTGAGCAGCGGCGAGCTGGCGGTCTACAGTTTCCTGAAACGGTGCGAAAATCGAAAGACGCATCAATGCTGGCCCAGCTACAGGACCATCGGGCAGGCAGTGCGTATGAGCGAGAACACGGTACGCAAGTACACACTGTGCCTTGAGGAGCGCGGGCTCATCTCCACCGAGCCAACTGAAATCACCACCAGGGCTGGTCAGAAACGCAATGGGAACCTGCTGTACACGCTCCGTCCGATCCAGGAGGTGATAGATGAACACTACGACCGGCAACTGGATCAGCTGGAGCTCGTTGCGGCGCGTCAGCGGACGACAGCGGCCCAGGCCGGCACGTGACCGCCTGTGGGCCGCTGTGTGCGGCGATTGCGGCATGGGCAGGAACAGACACTCCCGCACCACAAAGCGCGGTGTGGGGGGCTGTGTGCCGCAGGTACCGGGATCGCCCGGAAGCCAAAATGAGCGGGTGAACCGAGGGGACGAAAATCGTGCAGGATAAAGGCCGGGGGTCGCAAGCGCCCTCCGGCCGGGTCACACCGCCCCGCAACGCGGGACGGGACAGTGGTTTGCGGGGAGTTGCCTGCGGGGGTCATAGGTGGTCGGTTTGGCTCACTTCGGGGGTCACAGGTGGCCGGAATCAGAGGATTGCGCCCTCAAATCCGCATGAAATCAGGGTTGTAAGGGTGAACCCGCGGGGGGCACCTTGGGGATATCGGTTGGTTTTATCGCAAATCCAAGAAGTGAATATTCGGACTATTGCCCCTTCAAAAATTGCGCTGCAAAACAAAGAGAAAAGCCTCCCGCTGCTACGGGAGGCCAGGCATTTACAGCATATGAAATTCGATTCCTTGATGTTTCGGCGTATCATTTGGGGAGAGTTTCATGACGCGCGCCCAAGTCTTGACCGTCTGCGCTTCCAAGAAACGGACCAAAGCATCCAGAGACTCCTGTTCATCATACTGCTGGAGCGCCTCATAGTATGCCTTTTTATCTTCCTCATAAATGATCATGGGGGGATAGTCGTTGATCATCAGCCAGTAGTTCAATAATGTCCGCCCAACGCGGCCGTTCCCGTCGGCGAAGGGGTGAATATTCTCAAAACGCGCATGGAGATACGCTCCGGCCTTCAGCGGGGCTTTCGGACCTACAGAGTTGACTTCACCGATCAGTTCTGCCAAGTCACCTTCCACTTCTTCAGGGTAGGAGCCGACCTCATGGATGCCAGTCACATAGTCATGTTTTTTGAATGTCCCGGGCCGCTCTCCATTGACCAGATAACGGCGCGCATCGTAAGTTCCCTCCGTCAGCGCGCGATGGATCTCCAGGATCAGTGGGAGGGAAAGCGGCTCCTTAACAGGAATCTTCTCCCGGAGGAAGTCATAGCAGACCTTCTGATTTTGAAGTTCAAACAGCGTGCGGGGATCGCCGGTATAGCCGACCACCCGGCCGTTCTCAAAAATCTCCCGGGTGTCGTGGTAAGAAATCGCTGCGTTTTCGATCTTCCCGGAGTTGTACGCGAAGAGAATGCGGAAGTTGTCCAGGCGCAGGTCCAAGTCTTCGCCTGAACGGACAGCCCACATTTGCCACTGTTTTTTCACCTGATCGTATAGATCCATGCGGCCACCTCCGCTACTTTATGAAGACAGTATACCATATATTTTGGTTTATCACAAAAAAATTTTTGATTGCCACTGTGTTCGCTACCCCAAATGATAACTTTTTGATAACAGTTCGCCGTACCCCTGGATAGTTTTCTCTTTCTGCGGTATGTTGTGTCGTTACAAAGGAGGTGTATCATCGTGGCAAAGCGCAGGCCATCCGGCGACGGCATGGTTCGGAAGAAGGAAGACGGCCGTTGGGAGGGCCGCATCGTGGTAGGCCACAAGGCCAACGGCGCCCCCATCTTCCGGTATGTGTATGGCCGCACGCAGAAGGAGTTACTGAGCAAACTCCACCAGAGCATCGAAACCTATCAGGATGTAGAACTGACCGAGGACAGCCGCATGACATTGGGAGAGTGGCTGGACCGCTGGCTGGATGAATACAAAGCGGGGACGATCCGCCACAGCACCATGTACGGCTACCGGCAGTATGCCAGACTTTACATCAAGCCCATCCTGGGAGACAAGGTGATCTCCCGCATCACCTCGACGGACATCCAGCGGATGTACACAAAACTGAAACGGGAGGGTCGCATCCATGAGCATCCAGAATACGGGTATCAACTCTCAGACGCCATGCTCTCCCGCATCCATGCCATGCTCCACCAAGCGATGAAAGACGCGGTGGGCGCACACTTAATCGCCAAGAATCCCACCGAGGGCACGGTGGTCCCCAAGCCCAACTACCGTCCAAAGCAGATTCTGAATGAGGAACAATTGGACACTTTCATGGCCGCAATCGAGCAGGACGAGGTGTGGCGGGACTTCTTCTTCACCGAGTTGACCACTGGCTTGCGCCGGGGCGAGATCTGCGGCCTTCGATGGGAGGACTTCGACGAGGCGGAGGGAACTCTCAAAGTCAACCGCTCCGTCAGCACCCGCAAGGCAGGCAGCCTGGAGGTCGGAGAAACCAAAACCAACAAGGGCCACCGGAGCATATCCCTGCCGGACAGCACGGCCCAGCGGCTACGGGAGCGGAAGAAAACTGCCATCAGCGATTGGATATTTCCCAATCCCTTGCATCCGGAGGAAGCAGTCAATCCTGGTTATGCCTACAATCGGATGAAAACGATCCTGAAAAATACCGGCCTACCAAGTATTAGGTTTCATGATTTAAGGCACCCGTATGTCAAGCACACGACAAAAATTTTTAGCTTGCGCTCGATGGCTTTTCAAGCGCAGGCTTATCCTGATGCTCGGCGAAAAACTCGCGGAGCTTGTCAGCTTCATCGGGGAGGACAAAGCCAAAGCCCTGTCCGTCCACTCTGCAATAGAAAGCGATTTTCATGACTGCCACCTCAATCAAAAATGTCCTGGATTTTGTATGCGATCTCGATGCGCTTATCGGGATATACCAGCACCCGGTCGATCAACAGCTCGGCCAGCTCGGTGGTCAGCGTGTCCGCATCGAAAATCGCCTTGGACGCTTCCTTGCGGCTGTCCTGCCGTGCCTGTTCGTCCTGCTTCTGTTTCGCCTGTGCCAATACTGCGGCATAGGCGTTTTTTGTTTTCAGCAGCAGCTCGTTACACGCGGCCTTTTCCGCCTTGTAGGTGTTAAGGTCAATCTCGCCCATAAGATAGTGTTCGTAAAGTGTGCGCTTGCCGTCTTGCAGCGTCTCGATCTGCTGCTCATATTCGGCGCGTTCCGGTACGGAGGCATCCACCCGGAGCGAACCGTCCGGGGCAAACGGTGCGGCGGCTTCCATCTGCTTTTTCAGCGTCAGGAATACCGCTTGTTCCAGCTCTGCGGCGTTCAGACGCATCTTGTGACAGCGGCTTTCTACGTCCGCCTCGGAATGGCGGCAGTAATAATACGAGGTTTTCTGCATGGTGCGGGACAGCGCATGACCGCAGCAGCCACAGAAGGCTTTGCCTTTCAGCGGGTAGTCCCGCTTTTTCTTGTTTGGCTGGGAAAAGCGGAGCTGGCTGGCCTGCACGGTATCAAACACGGCTTTCTCTACGATGGCCGGGTGATGGTCAGGGATGATGTACCATGATTCTCTGTCCTTCAGGTGGCTTCTGGTGCCGCCTACTTCGAGAACCGCCCGCTTGCCGATCACATACACGCCGGTGTAGCGTTCATCCTCCAAAATGCGGAGAATAGTGGATGTACTCCAAATCCCGTGACAGCGGGAAATATCATGGGTGTGATTGCCGTGCGCGGCTTTGTACTGGCCGGGAGTGGGGATGCTTCTGCGAAACAGCTCCCGCGTGATGGCGGTGGCGTTGATGCCCTCGGCGGCAAGCTGGAAGATGAGCTGCACAACGGCAGCGGCCTCCGGGTCAGGCTCCATTCTGCCATCGGCGCTTTTGCGGTAGCCGTAAGGACAAATCTTGCTCTGATACTCGCCTCGCTGCATCTTGGCGTACTTTGCGCTCTTGGTCTTGATGGACATATCGCGGCTGTAATACTCACTGATGAGATACTTGAACGCCACATCCATGCCGCCGGTGTCGCCCTTGAATTTGCTGCTGTCAAAATCGTCGCTGATGGAAATGAAGCGGGTATGGAACAGTGGGAACACACGCTCGATGAAGTATCCAGTTTCAATGCTGTTGCGCCCGAAACGGGAAAAATCCTTGACAATGATGCAGTCGATCTGATTGGCCCGCACCAGCTCAATGAGCTTCTGCACCTGCGGACGCTCAAAATTTGTACCGCTATATCCGTTGTCGATGAACTCCATGATCTCCGCGTTCAGAGCTTCCGGCATGGAAGCTGCGTACTCATGGAGGACAAGGCTCTGATTTTCAATACTCAGACTGTCGTACTTGTAGTCCTCAATGGAGAGGCGTATGTAGAGGGCAATCACATATTTCTGCATTGTTCCAGCACCTCCGCATAGGTTTCAAACTCGCTCTGGAAGCGATAGCGCACCGTGATCTGCTTATTGTGGGATACCTCAATGCGGTCGATCAGCCGCTCAATGAGCGCACCGGTCAGCGCACGGTCGGTCTTGATCTGTGCAGCATCCTGTTTCAGCGCCCGGTGCTGCTTGGTTTGGGCATCCATTGTCCGCAGACCGTCCTCCAACTGTTCCATTTCCACGGCAAGATCGGCAATGCGGCTTTCGTACTTTTCCTTGTAGTCGAAATATTCATCCTTGGTGAGAACGCCTTGAACAAGGTTTTCATACAGGCTCCGCACGATACCGCGAAGCCGCTGGATTTCCTGTTTGCGGCTGGTGATCTTCTCCCGCAGCTCAGCGCGGTCAGCGGCCTGCCGGGGCAGTTCTGCAAGGGAGAGGGTGTATTGCCCCAGCGCCGTATCAAGCGCGTCCTGAAGCATATCTGCCAACATATCCAGCAACGCATCCTCGCGGATGGTCACGCCGGGGCAGGCATCCTTGCTGATTCGGCTCCTGCTCAGACAATGGTAGAAGTACACATCGTCGGACTTCTTACGGATGTTTCTCTGCCGGTGCAGGCTGCCGCCGCAATGGGCGCAGAACACCTTGCCTTTGAGCAAATTCGGTGTGTATGCGTTGATCTCCCGCGCCTTGGCGCGGCTGGCGGTCTGATTGAGAATTTCCTGCACCGCCGCGAACTGTTCCCGGCTGATGATGGCCTCATGGGTGTCCCGCACCACCGTCCATTCCTCGGCATCAGCCTTGACCTGCCGGTGATCCACGGTTTTGGTCTGCCCCTGAACGAGATCTCCGGTGTAGACCTCGGAGCGGAGAATGACGCCGACCGTTCGGGTCTGCCACTTGCCGCTGCCGAGCAAATTTTCGTGGGTGATCTTTCCCTGCATCTTCTTGTAGTGGCTGGGGGTGAGGATGCCAGCCTCGTTCAGCCGCACGGCGATGGTATTCAGGCCAGCGCCCTTGGAAGCCCAACGAAACATCCGCTGCACCACGACGGCGGCAACGGGGTCGATGATAAGCTGGTGGCAATCGTCCTCGGCTTTCAGATAGCCGTAGGGAGTACGCGCACCGATAAATTTGCCGTCCTTCATGGCCTGCCGCTGCTGCGCCCTGATCTTGCGCCCAATGTCCAAAGCGTAGGCTTCGTTTATCATGTTCCGCAGCGGGATGATGATACCGGAATGGGCATCCTCCGGGGCGGCGGTATCGAAGTTTTCATTGACCGCAATAAAGCGGATGCTGCGGATGCGGAAATACTGCTCGATGTAATAGCCGGTGTCGATGGTGTTCCGCCCCAAACGGGAGAGGTCTTTCACAATGACGCAGTTGACGTGACCGGCCTCAATATCCGAGAGCATCTGCTGAAAGCCCGGACGGTGGAAGTTTGTCCCGGTCGCGCCGTTGTCAATGTAGGTATCGTACACGCTGATCTCCGGGTACTGCTCCAGATAGCGGGCAATAATCATCTGCTGGGTTTCAATGGATACGCTGTGCGTGTGGGTATCCTCCACCGAAAGGCGGACATAGATCGCGGCGCGGCAAGCGGCGTCAGCCTCCTGCACGGCCACCGCAGCCGTTTCTTTTCTGCTTTTCCTTGCCATGCTCAGCCCACCTTTCTCTGTTCGTAATCTTTCTGCTGCGCTGCCAGCGCCAGAAGCTGCAACGCCTTTTTGTATTCGTCCTCATGGGTAAAGGTAATATCCAGCTCCTTCTTCCCACGGACGCGGATGCTCTGTACCATGTGAATGAGCGCCCTGCGGTCTAAGGTTTCCAGCGTGGAGAACTGCGTAAACTGTGAAATCCAGCGGTTGCGCTCACTCCGGTTTTCCAGCACCTCCGTGAGTTTTTCCTTGAGAACGCGGACGCTCTCGCGGATGTCCTCAGCCTGCTTGGTGTACTTTGCCTTATAGGAAGCGTATTCTTCCTTGGTAAGCATACCCCCCACAAGACTCTCATAAAGCCGTGCCTTGAACTCCAGCACCTGCTCCAACCGGCGCTCGTTGTCGGTGATGTGGTCGCTGTATTCCTTGGCAAGCGCCTGATTGATGCTGGTCTGGTCAATGCCGGTCAGCAGCGCCTCCAGAGAAGCAATATTGCCGATATAGGCTTTCAGGCTGTCCCGCACACAGTCGATCAGGCTGCTTTCTTTCAGCATGACCGGATGGGCGCAGCCCTTTTTCTTGCCGGTAGGACAATAATAGTAGTGGTACTCCTTGCCGTTTGCACGGTTGGTCTTGCGGGTCATGCGGCTTCCGCAGCACCCGCAGATCAGAATACCGGAGAACAGGTACACCGTATCCTCGTTGGGAGAAGTGCGGGTATCCAGTCCCTTAATGCGCTGCACCAGCTCAAAATCCTGACGGGCAATCAGCGCTTTATGGGCATCCGGGACGCGCACCCACTCGGAGGCGGGGCGCTGCTCCATCTGCTTGATCTTGTAATGCGGCGTACCCTGTTTGCCCTGCACCAGCGTTCCGGTGTAGGTTTCGTCCTGCAAGATGCGGATGATGGTGGTTGCCGACCACTTGCAGTCAGCCTTGTCCGCATAGCCCTTTTTCGCGTAGGGCAGACCGTTGTTCTTCTTGTACGCCAGCGGGGAGAGAATACCCAGCCGGTTCAGCTCTGCCGCGATCTTGGAGGCGCTTGCGCCCTCCAGCCGCATACGGAAGATGTCGCAGACAACGCGGGCGGCGTAGGGGTCAGGGACGAGCAAATTCTTGTTGTCCTCGGCTTTCATGTAGCCGTACACCGGGAACGCGCCGACGAAATCGCCGTTGCGCCGCTTCACGTCCAGAGAAGAACGGGTCTTGATGGAACTGTCCCGGCAGTAGGCTTCGTTCATAATGTTCTTGACCGATACGGCCAGATCATCGCCGCTGTCGTGGGCGGTGTCGATGCTGTCGGTGATGGCGATGAAGCGCACCCCATAGGCCGGGAATACCCGGCGCAGATACCGGCCGGTTTCAATGTACTCGCGCCCCAGCCGGGAGAGGTCTTTTACAATGACGCAGTTGATATTTCCATCGGTGACATCCTGCATCATTTCCTTGAATGCGGGACGGTCGAAGATGATGCCGCTGTATCCATCGTCGATCTTTTCGGAAACGACCTCAATATCCGGGTTGTGCTCCACAAAGTTTTCAATGAGCTTGCGCTGATTGGAAACGCTGTCACTCTCGCTGGAATGATCGTCGGTGTAGGACAGGCGGATATAAGCGGTGGCTTTGAATTTAGGCATGAAAAAGCACTCCTTTCTCCCGGACTGCTCCCGCATGAAAATAGTGGTTATCTGGCTATTAGGTTTTCATCCTTTTCCACACCGATCATAGCACTCTCTGCGGAAAAAAGCGAGGATGTCGCTCAGCGCAAAATGCCTTGCAGACATTCCTCCAACGTAACACCGTTCCCGGCGAAGCAGGCGTTTACCACGAAATCGCCGCAGCGGAAGCGGTAAGGATTTTTGATCTGGCGAATAAAGGCGGCAATGCGTTCTTCCTTGGGAAGATTTTTGTCTACGGATACTTCCCGGATGTCCACCAGTTCATCCGTGTGGATTTGGGTTTCGTTTGGTGTCGGCTGCATCATGGCGATCTCCTTTCTCGGTTTGGTGGGTTTCCTCAAGGTCACATGAATGCGCTGACGGGAAAGGCCATCAGCGCATGGTATCTGACTTTGAGAGGCGGCTGCGCGGGCAGAATTGGAGCCACATAACATAATGGCGAATACCGGCGCAGCCGCTCTGCTTGTCCATTTGAGAAGATCCATCCTATTTGCCACGCGCCCCGGATAGTGGGCATGATGCAGGCCGCCCTTGGCAGGGCTGTCATAACTCCACGATACCGCTGCCTCAAAGAGCTGGCGCATACCGCAGGGTTCCCCCTCAAGTCTGTGGGAGGGCGTGAGCAAGTTTCATTATCCGCCGCGCTGTCATCGCGCCCGATTTGCCGAATCGGGTCTAAGGCTGCGTAGATCGCTCGGATGGCTTTTCCGGAATCACCTCCTTGAAGCCATCGTCGTGGCGGCGCACCTTATGCCGCTATCACGCGGGTTTTGTGCCTGCATCATGGTCTATTCAGTTTTCAACGTTCGGTGAAAGGCTTCGTGGAGAATGTCCCTTCACCTATCGCCGATTTTGGGCCACTTTTGCACCCTGTTTTCAGCAATCAGGGAAAAGTTTTTTCATTTTCTTCATCGCCGCGCCGATGCTCTTGGAAATATTCTGATGGCTGACACCCTCGGCTGCGCCAATCTCATCAACCGTCATCCCATCCACGAAATACATCCACACCCTGCGGAACTGCGTATCCGTCAGGTGCTTCCGAATCTGCGTGACCTTTCTGACGCTGCGGTGGATTGCCTCTGCCCGGTCATGCGCCTGCTCCATGCAGACATCCACGGCAGGAATGGAGGCCGCTTCCTCGGATAGCTCATCCAACGCAAGCGTGTGATTGGCATAGACGTGAGCTTCCTTTTCGGAGGCGTGATAGTCCTCGTCCGACAGGGCTTTCCATTTCAGAAATTCTTTCTCGCTGGCAAAGTCCTCGCGGGTCAGGCGGACGATGACTTCATTGGCGTCCATATAAACGATGGCATCGGGGTCTTTCTTATTCAGCGCATAGATGCTTTTTCTATTAAACATTTTGTTCCTCCGTTCAGATCCGAGTGGGTAAAAAGGTCTGAACGAAGGGCGGCGGGGAGCGGCAGCCCACGGCGAAAAAGTGCCGGGAACGACAAAAAGCGCCCACACAGGCATAAAAGCCTGCATGGGCGCTTCGGTGCGGTTCAGTATGGAAATTGTCGGCGGCTGTCGGAGGGCATAGGTATCCTACGGTGTCCGGGTATCGTCCGGCTATGCTCCCGGCGCGGCTTGTTGCCGCAGCATTAGCGGCACCTCCTGTGCTCTCCTGTCATACGCATAGGTCCCTTTCATCTGAAAAATGTTGGGACAGCAAAAACAACGGCCGCCCCGTACAGAGCAGCCGCCGTTTTCCCTATACCATACGCTGCTTTTCAGTACCGCAAGGATGGGTGTCCTGTTATCGTCGTATTCTGATTTCTTTTAGGGCATTTCAGGACTATCCACAAGGGATACGCTGAACTCCTGCGCGGTTGCCCCCTCCGGCAGCAGCTTTGCCATGACCACCAGCCGCTGATTGCCGCTGTTGGCCTTGTCATACTTCCGGCAGCAGGTGGAGAGGGTCAGAACGGTATCTTCCTCGGAGAAGGTCACGCCATCAAAGTCAAGCCAGTTTTTCCGCGCAATCGTCTCAAAGAAGCTGGTCAGATCATCTCCCGTGGGATCAGGCGCAATATAGTCAAAGCCAATATCCGTGACGAATAGCGCGGTGATCTGGAAAATCATGTCCTCGCCATCCACAGAGAGATAGATATACGGATGCTCCTTTACAAAGTCTGCGTCCATATAACGGTAGAGCTTGGTGAACCGCACACCGTCCGGGTCGCAGTTGCTGGCGGAGTGACCGAAAACAGTGGTGTTTTTGTCCAGCTTATCCCTGCCGCCGATTTCGTTTTCACAATGGGCATAATAGCAGCCCCACATGGCATACTCACCGTTTTCATCCAGCTTCAGGTAATAGCCGTTGTCCTCCGCCTGCATCACGGGATCGTCTACCTCCGCACCGGGGATATACAGCCATGCCACGGTGTCGGGATTCTTCGCTCTGGCTTCCGCCAACTCTGCCTGCCTGTCCACCGAGGGGATAACTTCGCCCGCGGGAGTCGCTGATGGCTGAGACGCAGATGTGCCGGAAGGCGTTCTGTCGGGAATGTCGATAGGCTCCGTCCCTTTCTGATAGCAGCCCATGACTGCCGTGGTCATGGCAAAGAGAAGGACGGCCATGCAGATGATCGGACGAATGATTCTTGTGATTCTTTTCATAATGCTGTCTCCTTGCCGCGCTGGGATAGCGGCGCAGCTCAAAATGTCATTGATTTGTTTCTTGTAGCGAAAAGAGAACAGCGCAGCTTCAGGGCGAGATGCCCGTCCGCTGCGCTGTCCGATGTTCGCTTATGGGGTCATGCCAGCGGCTTTGATGTTTAGCCGTATGTCAGCCGGTCACTTCTTGCAGCGCCAGAGGAAGGTCACGATCTGCGCTCTGGTGCAATCCGCATTGGGGCTGAATGTCGTGCTGGTGGTTCCCTTGGTGATGTTCTCCTTGACCGCCCACAATACCGCATCAGCATAGTAGGCGGTGGACTTCACATCAGCAAAGGGATTGGCTGTACCCGCTGTCGGGGACTTCTCAGAACGCCACAGGAATGTGACGATCTGGGCACGGGAGCAGGTCATGTTGGGGCTGAACGTGGTGTCGCTGGTGCCCTTGGTGATGCCGTTTTCTACTGCCCACAGCACAGCGTCGTAGTAGTAGCTGCCCACAGGAACGTCGGTGAAGGGCATGGTGCTGGTTTTAGAGGCGGGGCTTCCAGCGGTGCGCCACAGGAAGGTCACGGCCTGCGCACGGGTGCAGATGCCGTCCGGGGAGAAATGGGTATCATCGGTTCCCTTGGTAATGCCGTTCTCCACTGCCCAATCCACAGCATCCTCATAATAGCTGCCGGTGGCTACATCCACAAACACGCCGGTCTGGGGGTTGCCGTTGGCTTTCATAAAGATGACCTCGATGGTATGGGTTCTGCTGACATTCTCAAAGGTGTAGGACTTCACCGCGCCGATGCTCTTGCCGTCGATCTTGACGTTGGCGACAGCATAGCCCTTATCCGGGGTGATGGTGAAGGTCTGATCCCGGCCCTCACGGACGCTGACATTGCCGGAGGGAGAAATGGAGCCGCCAGCCCCGGCAGTTGCCTTGATGGTGTAATAGCTGTAAGAATGGCCGCTGCCATTATAACGCCAGTGTGCCGTATAGGTTCGGTTGCCAGTGCTGCCCGTTGGGATGGTGACGGTCATATTGTTCTCGCCGTCAAGCCCCGTGCCGCTCCAGCCGGTGAAGGTATAGCCGGATTTGGTAGGATTCTTGAGGGTGAAAGTCCTCGTCTCGATGGTGTAGGTGTCGGGATTGCCCTCCGCAGTGCCGCCGGCCAGATCATAGGTGATCGTGTACTCGGTGGGTGCAGGCGCGTCCTTTTCGAAGATGGCCTTGACCTCCACGTTGTCGTTCGGCATGAGGAACTTGTTGTTCTTGATGGTCACGCCGCCGCTGATGACTTGCCACTCCTTGAAGTGGTAGCCCTCTTTGGGCATGGCGGTCAGGGTGATCTCCGTGCCGGTCGCAGCGGTGGAAGGAGTTGCGGTGCCGGTGCCGTTTCCGTCATTGCTGACGGTGACGGTGTAGGTGGTGGGGGTAATAACGCTGTTTTCCCACAGCGCCTTGATCTCTGTGTCCCCGCTCACGGTATAGGTATCGCCTACCTTGTACTCCGTGCCGCTAATCTCCCAAGCCTTGAACTCCTGATCGGTGGGAGCGGTGAAGCCGCAGACGGGCAGGATGTAATTTGTCTCTGCCTTGACGATCACGGGACCCATGCTGCCGCTGCCGCCGTTGCCGCTGAAGGTGATTGTGCAATCCGCAAGCGGCGTACCCTCACCCACAGTGACTTCCGCATCGGTGCTGGCAAAGTGGTTGTTATCCTCCGCATAGCGGACGAAGTAATTGCCAGCGGACAAGTTATCAATCTCCGTGCCGCTGCACGCCGTATAGCTTCTTTCGCCTGCCATACGGTATTCCATCTTATCAGTCACGCCGCTGATTTTGCCGTCGCTGCCGCCCACGGTGATGGGCGCGACACCGATCAAGCCGTCAGGAGCTTCCCGCGTGGCTTTGCCGATGCTCCACGCTGCGGTCACGGCATCGGTGCTGCCGTCCACCCATTTGCCGGTCTTGGATGTGACGCTAACGGTGTAATCGCCCGCGTCCGTGCCGGTGTTGCCGGAGATGTCCATAGTAGCGAGATCATAGCCGTTCACGGTCGCGGTATGCACAGAGCCGTTATAGGTATATGTTCCCGTTACGCTGATGTTGGGCTTTGCGGGATCGGTGGGCACGGGAGGTGCGTCCTCCTCGAAGATAGCCTTGACCTCCACGTTGTCGTTCGGCATGAGGAACTTGTCGTCCTTGATGGTCACGCCGCCGCTGATGACTTGCCACTCCTTGAAGCGGTAGCCCTCGTTGGGCGTGGCGGTCAGGGTGATTTCCGTGCCGGCCACGGCTTTTGCATGAGATGCGGAAGCCGTTCCGTTCCCGTCCGTTCTCACGGTGATGGTAAATTCGGTGGGCGCGGGAGGTGCATCTTTCTCGAAGATGGCTTTAACCTCCACGTTGGCACTCGGCATAGTGAACTTATCGTCCTTGATGGTCACGCCGCCGCTCATGACCTCCCACTCCTTGAAGTGGTAGCCCTCGTTGGGCGTAGCGGTCAGGGTGATCTCCGTGCCGGCCGCGGCTTTTGCATAAGATGCGGAAGCCGTTCCGTTTCCATCCGTTCTCACGGTGACGGTGTGCTCGGCTGCGGGGGCCTCTGTGCTGATGGTGAAGTAGTGCTCCGCCTTGCCGCAGTAGTTTCCCGTGCCGTACAGCGTCACCTTGGGAGCCTTTTTGCTGTCAAAGCCCTCGTCGCCCGGTGTGAGGGTGTAGGGATGGACGTTGTTGGAATAGATGGCGGTGTAGTCCGTGTTCTCCGTAAGCTGCTTCGTTTTGTTCTCGCCCGTCTGATGGGAAAGCCCCGTCAGCTTCTTTTCGCTGCCGTCATGGGCGCAGTCCGTCAGCCCCTCGAGCGTCAAAAGCCCATGCTCATAGCAGTATCCAAGATCATACTTGTCGCAGAGCGCGCATTTGCCGTACTCGTCAGGGCTATGGTCAATGGTCTTTCCGTTGACGGTGCTGCCGCAGATGGTGATGTTTTCCGCCGGAATACCGGGCAGCTCCTTTGTGTGCAGCTTGTCATAGACATAGTTTGTGCCGTCCTTTTCCTCAAGCCGGAAGGATTCCACCGTGCTGTTCAGAATTTGAATCTTTCCAATCTCTGAAGCTCTGCCAGACGAGTTTTTCCCGATGCCGGGAATATAGTCGGTACCAGACCTCAAATTGCCGCCCTTTGCGGTCACGGTGCTGTTTTCAATAAGAATATTTATCTGGCCTCCACTTGAGCCATACGCCGCGCCGATGGCGGGGCCGAACAATTCATTGCGAACGGACACCTGGCTGTTCGCAATGCGGATACGGCTCTCACCATAGGATTGGGATTGTGTACCGTTGCCGATAACCGCGTTGACTGAAGACCTACTATCGATTTGGCTGTCCTGAATGTCGATGCTGCCAAAGGAAGCCTTTTCGCCGCCGCCAATCGTGCAGCGATTATAGGTGTACTCATCGTTCAGGCGGATGCTGCTGCCGCGGATCACGATCTCTTCAACGGAAGAATATTCTCCACGTGCGCCGATGATATCGCCCGTCAACACGATGCTGTCCGTGATCTCCAGCTTTTTCAGCGTCTTTGCATCATTCGGTGATTGCACGGTTTCGTCCATGAAAATACCGTAGGTGTGCAGATCGGAATCCCGGATGGCGATGCTCCCATTGCCGCCGACGCGAATGCCTCTCAAATGCGGCAGCCTGATCTCGCCGTTTTCAATAACGATCTCGCTATTGCTGCCCACGCGGATCCCGTCGGTATGAGTGGTGGGTATGTCCGTGGATTCAACGCGGCAGTTTCGGATGGTGAGCTTCCCACCCGGCGAGTCTGCGTCCCAGCCGATCAGGACCTTTTCGCTGCTGAGAAGCGGAAGCTCTGCGTCCGAAATGGTGATGCTTCCGACGCTTCCGCCGGCAGCTCCGCCGATGCAGGCGCCGTCCTTACTGGAAATGGATTTGATCGCATTGCCGTTGATGGTGATGCTTTTGCAATCCACACGCTCGGAATAGCTGTCCGTAAAGCCGCCGATGGCTGCGCCGCTGCCCTCGGCGGAAACGGTGAGCTCACCGCCAGTGATGCGAATGTCGCCCTTACTGCCGATGCCTGCCGCACCGCCTTTTCCGACCGCATGGATGACGCCGCCGTTGATGGTAACGCCGCTCTTGCCGTTGCCTTTATCGCCAATGGCGGCGTTATTGTGATTGGCCGTGGCTTCTATCTCTCCGCCATTGATGGTAACGGTCATTGCCCCGGTGTTATAAATTCTGGCTCCGCCGATGCCGAAGCCCTCTCCCTTGGCAGTTGCCTTGACCGTGCCGCCGTTGATGATGACGCTGCCGCTCTCATACGGCCCGATTCCGTTTCCGGAGAGCACCCTGTGCGAATTTTCTCCAAAGTTGTTGACGCCCCCAATGGCGGTTACATCGCCGCCGTTGATGGTGATCGTGCCGCCATATCCTGTGGTGATCGCATCGCAGGTAGCCTCGGCGATGACCGTTCCGCCGTTGATGGTGACGCTGCCGCCATATCCCATTTGGCATGTGCCGATCCCTACGCTGTCCACAGCAAGAGGATTGCCTTCCGGCAAGGCAAAGGGTTCGGTACGGACAACGCCGCCATTGATGGTGATGCTGCCGCCTTGCCTGAGATTGCCAGGCGTATCTCCGTCGGAGGAAACGTTGCGATCATAATCCGATCCGCCGATGGCGGAGGAGCCCTGCTGTCCTTTGGCGTGGATATTGCCGCCGTTGATGATGATCGTACCCTCGTTTTCATAGTAGTTGTCGTTGGCAGCCCACACGCGCACACCGGCGCCGATGCCGGACAGTCCAGCCACAGGCCACACACTCTTTTCATGATCAGACAGCTCCGGGAGGCACGCCGTCAGCTTGCCCATGGATGCCTCAGCGGTGCTCTGGGCGTATATGGTGAAGGTGTCGCCCTCCTTCACGTTGATGCCCCACGGTACCGTGAGGTGGCAGTCGTCCTTCAAAATCAGATTGACCGCGCCGTGGGTGTCCAAGCGGGGCGTGATGGTCACGTCGCCCTCCACCACGTACCAGCCTGCGGGCATATCGTACCACTTGTTGTCGCTATTGAAAAAATCCTCGATAATAACTCTTTCCAGCACCGTGTATTCGGTGCAGAAGCGCTCCTTGCCGTCCGCGTCCAGATAGCGCACGGGGGTTTGCTCGACAGCGTTGTTCACGGTAATGCTCAGCGCCCTTGTGTCGCTGCCCTCGCTGTTTTCTGCCTTGACGGTGAAGGTGGCGGTTCCCGCCGCAGTGAGTATGCCGCTGATTTCTCCGGTTTTTTCGTTCAGACGTAAACCGGCAGGCAGAGCGCCTTCATCAATGCTCCATGTGATGGGCGCTGCGCCGATGGCGGTCAGGGTATGGCTGTAAGCCTTGCCTGTCTTGCCGTCCGGCAGACTGTCCGTGGTCACGATGACGGTATAGGTGTCTGGCACAAACCGCGCCGTGAGCGTGGTTACATCCTCCGGAACGCTATCACCGGGCGCGTAGAGCTTGCCGTCGCTGCCAAGCCACTTAAAGTAATTGCCTGTAGCTCCCTCCGGGCGGGTCAGACCGTCGGACGCAGGCGCGGTAAATTCGCTGCCGTTTTTCACGATGATCCGAATGCTGCTTTCATCGCCCAGCTTGCCGCCGCCAAGGTCAAGAGTAACGGTTTTCAGCCCGTCAGGACCTATCGTGTCACGGTTCAAAACCTCGAGGACGGGGCGGAAACCGACCTGCGGGTTTTGGCCCGCAGCGTCGCGGTGGCCACAGAAGCGGCTCGAATAGTGCCCGCGAACCGTACGGCGCCACGGCAATCTGATCACAGTATCTTGTCCACACGAAAAAATCCCGTTCCAGTTTTTGATATATCCGTCGTCCTTGTCCAGCAGCCTGTCCCATTCGTTGCTTTGGGGCGTGCCGCGTTCTGAATCACCTGAGCCTGTATAATCACTTCCCTCGGATGGCGCACGCATCGTATAGTCCACACCGCCGGCGGTGTAGTCTTTGCCAAAAATCAACCCTGCGGTGTTCAGGTCATTCCAGCTTATCGTATGCGTTACGGTATAGTCCGCCACAAACAGGCTGTGGGCATATTTGTTCTGCTCTGCATACTCCTCGGTGGTTGCCATCTCCGATGTGAGCTTGTAGGCGTCCACTGTCCCGGCGTAGGTAAAGGGGACATAATGCATTGTTTTGTCCGGCAGAGAGCCGTTCGCCGTGCCGGGAATGCTCACGCCGGAGAGGTCAAAGTAATAGGTGCCGTCGGGAGCGAGGTTGAACTGCTCTGGGGGAACAAACTGCGCCGTCAGCTTGGTTACGTCCGCCGGAACATTATCGTCCGGAGCGTAGAGCTCGCCATCGCTGCCAAGCCACTCGAAGTAGCTGCCGGTATTTCCGTCGGGGCGGGTCAGACCTTCGGACGCAGGCGCGGTAAAGCTCTCGCCGGTTTTCACAATGATCTGGATAGTATCCGAGCTTCCTCCCAATTTTCCGCCGCCAAGGTCAAGGGTAACGGCTTTCAGCCCGTCAGAGCCCAGCGTGCCGGGGTTCAGGACTTCAAGGACGGGGCGGAAACCGAGGAACGGGAAGGAGAGCGTAGTATTGGCGCCGGCATATTTGCGGGGCAAATCGTACCGGCCGCGAATCACACGGTTCGATAGCGTATTGGGTAAAGTATCTTGTCCCCAGGAACCTATATTTCTCCAGTTTTTGATATATCCGTCGTCCTTGTCCAGTATCCTGTCCCATTCGTTGCTTTGGGGCGTGCCGCGTTCTGAATCACCCGAGCCTGTACCACCACTTCCCCCGGACGGCGCACGCAGCGTATAGTCCACGCTGCCGGTGGCGTAGCCTTTGCCAAAAATCAGCCCTTCGGCATTCAGGTTATCCCAGCTTACCGCATGCGTTACGGCATAGTCCGCCACGAACAGGCTATGGGCATATTTTTTCTGCTCTGCATACTCCTCGGTGGTGGCCATCTCTGATGTGAGCTTGTAGGCGTCCACTGTCCCGGCATAGGTAAAGGGGACATAATGCATTGTTTTGTCCGGCAGAGAGCCGTTTGCCGTGCCGGGAATGCTCACGCCGGAGAGGTCAAAGTAATAGACGCCGCCGGGAGTGAGGGTAAACTGCTCATCAAACTGTGCCGTCAGCTTGATTACATCCGCCGGAACGCTATCGCCGGGCGCGTACAGTTTCCCATCGCTGCCAAGCCACTGAAAATAACTGTCGGTATTTCCCTCCGGGCGGGTCAGACCGTCGGACGCAGGCGCGGTAAATTCGCTGCCCTTTTTCACAATGATTTGAATATCCTCAGAGCTGCCGCCCAGCTTGCCGCCGCCAAGGTCAAGGGTAACGGCCTTCAGTCCGTCAGAGCCCAGTGTGCCGGGGTTCAGGATTTCAAGGACGGGGCGGAAACCGACGTACGGACTGGAGCGCGTAGCACGGTTGTAGCCCCAGAAGCGGGCCGAACTGTACCCGCGAACCGCACGGCTCGTCCACGAAGAGCGCGAAATATCCTGCCCCCACGAATGCATCCTGCTCCAGTTTTTGATATATCCGTCGTTCTTATCCAGTATTCTGTCCCATTCGTTGCTTTGGGGCGTGCCGTGTTGGGAATCGCCCGAGCCTGCACTATCGCTTCCCACGGACGGCGCACGCAGCGTATAGCTCACACCGCCGGCGGTGTAGTTCTTGCCGAAAATCAGCCCTTTGGCATTCAGGTTATCCCAGCTTACCTCATGCGTTACGGCAAAATCCGCAATGAATAGGCTGTGGGCATATTTGCTCTGCTGTGCATACTCCTCTGTGGTTGCCATCTCCGACGTGAGCTTGTAGGAGTCCACTGTCCCAGCATAGGTAAAGGGGACATAGCGCATTGTTTTGTCCGGCAGAGCATCGTTCACCGTGCCGGGGATGCCCATTGCCGAGAGGTCAAAGTAATAGGTGCCGCCGGGGGCAAGGATGAACTGCTCGTCGATTTCACCCGCCGCGAAGGCCGTTGTCGGCAGCAGCGTCAGCACCATGCAGCACAGCAGCAGGATGCTGAGGATTCGTTTCTTCATGTCCTTTTTCCCTCCTGTTCGTGTCGGTTCGGCTTATCCGCCCCGTCTTTTTTCTGATTTTCTCTTTTTCTGAGCCGGAAGCACAGCGCGGTGATCGCCGCCGCCGCGGCAAAGGAGACGACAGCCACCAGCACATAGCCGCCCGCATCCTCCCGCAGCAGCATCGCGCCGAACACGCCCCATACGGCTGTCTGTCCCGGCCCGACGACCGTGCCCGCTGTCTGCATCAGCGCCGCACACAGCAGCATACACGCGGCGCTCAGTCCATAGATGCCGCGCCGTTGCCTCCGGCGGTTGTTTTCCCGCACCCGCTGCTTGACGAGTGCGACCCGTCTTGCGGTATCGTACATTTCGTTTGAACCTCCTCTCTGGATTTTTTGAAATGCGGCTTAAAAACCCCTTCACTTATATAGGTACAAAAAATCGAAAAAACTCTCACCCAAAACGCAAAATTTTTCAAAAAAATTTGAGAGCCGCCAAAAAGCAGCTCTCAGGGAGTGGCTATTCGGTTATTTCCTCTGCCCGAGGCGGAAAGCGGACAGCTCTCCCGCCGCCACCAGCAGCGCCGGCAGGGCGTAGGCCACATACTGCGCCGCGCCGCCGTAGGCGATGAGCAGATTATAGATGGCGTGGAGGGTGATGGCCGCGCCCAAGAGGCCGCAGGTGCCTGCGATCTTCAGCCACGTCCGCTGCCACGTGTATGCAAGGCCACCGCCGACGATCAAGCCGCAGATCACATGCATGGCCCCCGTGCCGAAGCCCCGGAAGAAAATGAAGGAGAAGCGGTCTGCGCCGTTCTGGATCAGATAGCAGACGTTTTCAAAGGTGGCGAAGCTCAGGGCAACCGTGATGGCGGCGGGCTTGATCTTATCGCCCTCCGGCTCGAATACCAGAAGATAGAACACCAGCGGCAGCAGCTTCATCATTTCCTCCACCACCGGCGCGATCTCCGCCGTGGCGGCAAGGGCGTCCGCCTGACACACCGCCGCGAGGAAGGTGTTGATATAGGCCGAAAGCAGACACACCCCCATTCCGGCAATGCAGAACAGGAAGAAGCGGAGCTGCCGCCTGCCCATGCACAGGGCGGCTACCAGCAGCGGGGATACCATGCAGAGGAAGATGTTTTCGATGTAGGTCATGCGTCCACCGCCTTTCTCGTGGCGGGCAGCAGCCCCAGAATCGCAAGCGTCAGTAGCATATCACACCAGAAGGTGGGACTTGCCGGTGAGGTATCCGGCCAGAAGCAGCCCGCCGTCCACAGCAGATATTCCGAACCGGCAAAGCACAGCACGCCGATGTGGAAGCACCGCATATTCCGCGCCGCGCCCGTCTGTCCGTTGGCGTAGACCAGCCCCCGAATGGCGCAGAAGGAGAGCCATATCATCATGCCGCACCAGATCAGGTTGGAGAGAATGTCCCCAAAGGTGCAGTAGAACGCCAGCAGCGGCACGCCGAACGCAGGCGCGAGCCATGCCCTGCGGCAGCGGAAGCTGCGCTCGTCCTGACTGGCGAGCGTGGCCTGCAAAATGCGCAGGAAAATGACGCTGGCCACCCAGCCGAACTCCGAGACATAGAAAACCCGCGGCGTGGTATCGAACAGCAGCAGATACAGCGTCCAGTAGAGCGCGCCGAGGGCAAAGCAGCCGTAGAAGCACAGCAGCAGAAAATACGCCTGTCGCCCACTTTTCCGGTAGGAGATACCCGAGAGCAGCGCGCCCACGAACGTGACCAGCAGTTGCAGCAGGTTCTCAATCAGCTCCATGCGCATCCTCGCTTTCCTCGTTCTGCCCGTCCTCCCGGTTCATCTGCCGCAGCCGGAAGCACAGAACGGTCACGCACACGCCGAGTAAAAACGCCAGCAGCCCGATGACGATGTATCCCAAGGCAGCGCCGCCGCCGTACATACTGGCCGCCGTTTCAAAGCCGGAGTAGTCGCCTGTCTGGATGCTTGCGGCAATGCCGGGCATGGCAAGGGACGCGCCGATGAGCAGTACAAGGCACGCCGCCACGGCAGAAGCCATGGTGATCGTATTGCGCCGCAGCCGTTTTTCCCGCTCAATTTGGGCGATGCGCCGCTTCGTCTCCGCGACGCGCTCCTCATGACTCCGCATTTGTGATTCCCTCCCGTTCCAGCAGCCTTCGCAGGCTTTCTTTTCCGCGATACACCATGTTGGTGATCTGTTTTACCGTTTTCCCCGTGACCTCCGCCGCCTGTGCGTAGCTCATATCCTCGAAATAGGTGAGGTACAAAACCTCCCGGTAGTCCGGGTTCATTTCATCCATGCAGAAGTGCAGGATGCGGTTTCGCTCCTCCGTCCGTATGACCTCCTCCGCCAGCAGCCGTCCGTCCGGCTCACCGGTCAGCGCATCGAGGCTGAATAGCGGTTTTCGCTTGCTCTTGTGGCGCAGTGCCATGTGCCGCGCCGCCTTATAGAGATACGCCTTGAAGCCGCCGTCCCGTACTTTTGGCTTTTTCGTGAACAGATAGGCGAAAACATCCAGCATCAGCTCCTCCGCCTCGTGAACGTCGTGCAGATAGCCGTCGATATACAGGGTCAGGGGGTCGCCGTATTTTTTCATCAGGGCATTAAGCCCTTCGTCGTCACCGCTCAGATATTGGCGGTACAAGCTCTCGTCGCAAGTCATAGCGTTCACTTCCTTTTTGCGGATGCTTCCAATTCCAATGCGGAGGGGATTCGTCAGGTGCTTGTCCTGCCGGAATCGCGGTGCTGCCCCTTGAAGCGCGGGTCGGAGGGCTTTTCCGCGTTTTCCGGGATCGCCCATGAGCGCCCGAACCGGGACGCGCCGGGGATCCGCCCCTCGGCGCAATATTGGTTGACCCGCCGCTCCGACACGCCCCAACGGTAAGACGCCTCCCGAATGGAGATATAGCCCTTGATCCCGTTCATACCGCACCTCCGCATGGATAATACTCAACACGATACATTATATACGAATATCCGAAGAAACACAAGACATCCGGCGAAGTGTTCAGAGAAAAGTTACGGATAGGAGCGACATTTTTTGAAAAAGTCCTCCGAAACTGGCCAAAACGCCCCTTTCGGATTGTAGTATGGGTAGAGGGGAAAACGGGGGTACGAACGGGGGCAAGAAAGCGGCAAGCAATGCAAAGCGGTACCCACTTTGCAAAAACAGGCGGATTCCGTTTACACGGAGCCCGCCTGTTTCATGCTTGTTGGGGCGCTGCCCCAATCCCCGCAGAACACAAAAACTGTGTTCTGGAACGATGGATAAATCCATCGGCTGCGCGATTTTGCAAATCGCTTATGGGCAGGCAGCTCAGCGCTGCTCTGCCTCTTTTTCCCGTCGTTCATTCGCTTCCTCCTGCTCCTTATCCAGCTCCAGAATACGGTCGATATTGGCCTTGGCCGTCAGCAGCTCTTTCATTTCCTCACGGGCTTTTCGGTAGTCGGCATAGGCGGCTTTCTTCTCCGCCAGCAGCTCGGCGTACTCGGTATTCAGCGCCTTGATGGTGGGCAGCTTCTTGAAGCCCAGTCCATCAAAATAGTTCTTTGCGGCCTTGTGGATCGTGATCTCGCTTTCATGCTCTGCAAGAAATTTCTTGGAGTACCCGGCCTTGCGATAGGCAACGTAGGTATCGCGGGTCTTGGCGTAATTGGCAATATGCTCCCGCAGCACCGCAATCTCAGCCATGCGCTTTTCCGCAGCCTTAATCCTTGCGGAAAGCTCATTGAAGTGAGCGGACGCTGCCGCCGCTTTCTCTGAGAGAACGGCGTAATCTAAAAGCTCATGGTCTTGCAGATAGGCCACCGTCTGTGCCATCTGCTTCAAATTGAACAACGTCGCCCAACGCGCATAACCGGCACCTTTGCCAGCGCGTAATTTTGTCTGAATGTCCACCAGCAGATTCCCGCTGCGCTTTTCCGGTTTGACCGGTGCGGCGGCGCTCTTTCGCGGCGTATGCGCCTTTTCACCTGCAATCACCGCACGAAGATCTGCGGGAGTATAACCGTCGCCGAGGGTATCCATGCGAATGGATTTTTTCTGTTCGCCGCCTAACAGGGACGGGACTTTCTTGCCCTTGACCTCATACCCGGCCTGCCGCAGCAGCTCCAGCAGCGTTTCAAAGCTGTCGGGCTTTTGCGCCAGCGCATCGTCAATGGCCGCGCATATCCGCTCCCGGTGGGAGGGCTTCTTTTTGTCGCCCAGCCACTTGTTGTAGCTCTTGCCGTGGCGCTTCGGATTCTCCACGATGGAGTAGCCGTTCTCGATGCAGATGGTATCGTTGAGCCGCCGCACGGCGCGGCTGCTGCCCCAAAAGTTTCTGAATTTCCGGGTCTGGCTGAGTGCGGTGGAGTTCCAGATCACATGATTGTGAATATGGGCTTTGTCGATATGGGTGCAGACGATATAGGCGTGATTGCCTTTGGTGAATCGCTTGGCCAGCTCACAGCCCAAACGGTTCGCTTCCTCCGGTGTGATCTCTCCGGGAACGAAGGACTGCCGCAGATGGTAGGCGATCACATCATCCTCGCCGCGCACTCTGCCGGTCTTGTGGGTGTATTGATTTTTGGCGAAAAGGAACTCGGCATCGGCGATCCTGCTGTCGCACTGCCAGCTTGTTATCAGCCTGCCGCCGTCCGTCTTTTGCGGATTTTCGGTGTAGTCGATGATAGCGCTGATGGCCTGTCCCACCGTGCGGCCTTTGCCGGTGTGGAGAGGCATCAGGCGTGTGGTTGCCATGTTGGACACCTCCTTGAAAAGTCAAACGGCCTGCCGTAGCAGACCGTTTGAAATGTGTTAATTTGCAAGAGGTAAAAGCAAACTGATAGTTCGACAAACTGGAATTTTCAAATTAGTCTTTGCAAATAACCTTTGAACCTTCACCATCAATTACAATTCCCTGACGGTTGTTAATTGGGCATAGATTCAAATCCGAAAACTCAGTCATTATTTTCTCGGTAACTTTCTTAAATGGTGCTGTAAGATAATGCGGAAGAACATAGAAATCAATCAAATCAAGCCCTGCATCATCTTCTTGTGAGTAGTCCTCCGGCTTTTCATCCATTTGCTCGATATATTGGATGCTTGGAGCGCATATAATCGCACCTGCCGATTCACCAATCATCAGTTTTCCCTTTGCCAATTCTTTCTTCAACAGCTCATCCGTTCCCGTTTTACGGAGCTGGTCTATAAGGAAAAAAGAATTTCCGCCGGTAAAATATATCACATCCGCATCTTCAAAAACAGACTGTATCGTTGAATAAGCCTCCGTTGAAATATCAATTTCAGTTACGATTGCTCCCAACTTTTTGAATAATTTTCGAGCCGAGCCGACATAACCGGTGTAGCCTTCACGCAGCGAAGCTGTTGGAATAAATGCGACTTTTTTATTTTCAATTTCTTCCTTTATCAGACTTCCTACACTTGAAAAGTGCGAACATAAAAA